>ENA-OWNT01003342-OWNT01003342.1-seawater-metagenome-genome-assembly--contig:-NODE-3342-length-15227-cov-3.067789_pt1 | contig 15227 bp, 15 predicted proteins | sample MGYA00238136_ERZ651165 | MGnify/ENA primary metagenome ERZ651165 (study PRJEB26861, sample SAMN08777766) | seawater metagenome | isolation source: coastal seawater | place: USA: Florida | collected...
GCGCCAGTGGCGAGACCGATTGCATCAAGCTGTTTGCGGAAGCAGATGATCGCTTCCTCGGCATCGGTCGTATCAGCGAAGGCAATAAATTACGCGCCCAGCGGTTGTGCAAAACCGGCGAACAGGCTGACTGATCGACCGGACGTATTTGATTTACTGGTGGGATGATCCATCAGTTGTGTGGCGTTGTACTGGAAATATGCTCGGTACATCGTGTCTTTTTATTAACAGAACGGTTAACCCCGTTTGCATATTGTTCGGAGAAATTATCATGGCACTGAGTGCAGAACAGAAAGCAACTATCGTTGCTGAATACGCGCGTGGCGAAAACGACACTGGTTCCCCAGAAGTTCAGGTAGCTCTGCTGTCTGCTAACATCGAAGGTCTGCAGGGTCACTTCAAAACCAACAAACACGACCACCACTCTCGTCGTGGTCTGATTCGTATGGTAAACCAGCGTCGTAAGCTGCTGGACTACCTGAAGAAGAAAGACGCTGATCGCTACTTGGAGCTGATCAAACGTCTGGGTCTGCGTCGCTAAGATGTTTCTCTGAGGCCATACAATGTATGGCCTCAGTTCTATCCGGCCTTCGCGAATGTGAAGGTCGGGTATTGCTGGTACTTGAGCACTCCATTCATCCGGCCCGTACTCATTTGTGCTTTTCGGTGATCAACGATCCCGTGAAGCAAGAGCACAACTGAGTACTGGCTCTTTTGACGGTATGAAGGAACTCGGGTGACAGCTTATTAAATGGGTTGTAACAACCCTTTCAAAGATAAGCACTGAGGAAATTTAATCGTGCAAGCAATTACTAAAACGTTCCAGTTTGGTCAGCATGAAGTGACTGTGGAAACTGGCCGTGTTGCCCGTCAGGCAACTGGTTCTGTTGTTGTAACTATGGGCGGTGTGCAGGTTCTGTGTACCGTTGTTGGCGCTAAAAGCGCTAAAGAAGGACAGGACTTCTTCCCACTGTCCGTTCACTACCAGGAAAAATACTACGCTGTAGGCCGTATCCCTGGTGGTTTCTTCAAGCGTGAAGCGCGTCCTTCTGAGAAAGAAACACTGACTTCTCGTCTGATCGACCGTCCGATCCGTCCACTGTTCCCGAAAGGCTTCATGAACGAAGTACAGGTTGTTTGTACTGTGATGTCTGCGGATAAAGTGAACGATCCGGATATCGCTGCGATGATCGGTACATCTGCAGCTCTGGCTATCTCTGGTATCCCATTCCAGGGTCCAATCGGTGCAGCGCGTGTAGGTTTCACTGAAGACGAAGGTTACATCCTGAACCCAACTTATGAAGCACTGGCTTCCTCTGAGCTGGACATGGTTGTTGCAGGTACTAAAGACGCCGTTCTGATGGTTGAGTCCGAAGCACAGGAACTGACCGAAGACGAAATGCTGGGTGCTGTACTGTTCGCACACCAGGAAATGCAGGTTGTTATCAACGCTGTAAATGAACTGGCGGCTGAAGCAGGCAAAGAGAAATGGGTGTGGACTGCACCCGAGAAGAATGAAGCCCTGATCGCTAAAGTCCGCGCCGAAGCGGGTGACGGCATCGCTCAGGCTTACCAGACTGCTAACAAGCTGGAGCGTCAGAACAAACTGGCTGATCTGCGTAGCGCGGTTGTTGAGAAGCTGTCTGCTGAAGGCGAAGATGAAGATGCTTCCGAAGTGGCAGCAATCTTCGGTTCTCTGGAAAAAGAAACTGTTCGTACCCGTATCCTGGACGGTGAGCCACGTATCGACGGTCGCGATAACAAGACTGTGCGCGCTATCGACGTAGAAGTGGGTGTGCTGCCCAAGGCTCATGGTTCCGCTCTGTTTACCCGTGGTGAAACCCAGGCTCTGGTGGTGGCAACTCTGGGCAACGCCCGCGATGCCCAATTGATCGATGCCCTCGAAGGCGAGCGCCGCGATCCATTTATGCTGCACTACAACTTCCCGCCCTACTCTGTGGGTGAAGCGGGGCGTATGGGGGGCACCGGCCGTCGCGAAATTGGTCACGGTCGTCTGGCCCGTCGCGGTGTTGCGGCTACCCTGCCCCATGAAGAGGAATTTCCCTACACCATCCGTGTGGTGAGTGAAATCACCGAATCCAATGGTTCCAGCTCCATGGCCTCTGTTTGTGGTTCCAGTCTGGCCATGATGGATGCGGGTGTACCCCTGAAGGCGCCCGTTGCCGGTATCGCCATGGGCCTGGTCAAAGAGGACGAGGGCTTTGCTGTTTTGACCGATATCCTCGGTGATGAAGACCACTTGGGTGATATGGACTTTAAGGTGGCCGGCACTGCCAGCGGTATCACTGCCCTGCAGATGGATATCAAGATCGAGGGTATCACCGAAGAGATTATGAATATTGCCCTGGAGCAGGCCCTGGCAGCCCGTCTGCATATCCTGGGTGAGATGAACAAAGTGATCGAAAAGGGTCGGGAAGAGGTGAGTGAAAACGCGCCTCGCTTCGAAACCCTGAAGGTTCACCCGGACAAGATCCGCGACATTATTGGTAAGGGTGGCGCCACCATCCGCTCTATTACCGAAGAGACTGGTGCCTCTGTCGATATCGATGACGACGGTACCGTGAAGATCTACAGCGACGACTCGGAGGCGCTGCAGGCAGCGTTGGATCGTATTGCCGCCATTACCGCGGAAGCGGAAATTGGTGAGATCTACGAAGGCACAGTGGTGCGCATTGTCGACTTCGGTGCTTTTGTTAACTTCCTGCCCGGCAAAGACGGTCTGGTGCATATCTCTCAGATTGCCGAAGAGCGCGTCAATGCGGTTAGCGATTACCTGAAAGAGGGGCAGGTGGTGCGTGTCAAGTGCCTGGATGTCGACCAGCGTGGCCGCATCAAGCTGTCCATCAAGGAAGCCCAGCGTGACGAAGCGCCTGCGGAGCCGGCGCCGGCTGAGCAGGCCGAGGGTGAAAGCTCGGCAGAGTAATCAGCCGACGAGGTCAAACCCTATAAAAAAACCCGCCGATTGGCGGGTTTTTTTATGTTCAGGACGAATGGCGTTATCAGAAGATATGCGCTTCTCCGGGGAAGGTGCCACTTTTGACATCACTCACGTATTTGCGCAGGGCGCCGGGGATATCCTCTGCTTCCACTAGAAAGTTTTTGGAAAACTTGGGCGGTTTTTCGGTCAGCCCCAGGATATCGTTGATCACCAGCACCTGGGCGTCGGTCTCGGCACCGGCACCGATACCGATGGTGGGCATGCTGACGGCGTCTGTGATGGCTTTGCCCAAGGTTACGGGCACACACTCCAGCACCAGCAGGTCGGCGCCGGCATCGTCCAGCAGCTTGGCGTCGCTGAGGATCTTTTGAGCCTGTTTGTCACCGCGCCCCTGGACGCGGAAGCCGCCAAACTTGTAGACCGATTGTGGGGTCAGTCCCAGGTGGGCACAGACCGGAATGCCGCGCTCGCTGAGCATGCGCACGGTCTCGGCCAACCATTCGCCACCTTCAATTTTCACCATATGGGCGCCGGCTTGCATAATGCGGGTGGCGTTGCGCAAGGCCTCTTCCGGCGTGGCGTAGGTCATAAACGGCATATCCCCCATGATCAGGGATTTGTCGTTGCCTCGGCGCACCGCTTCCACATGGTAGATCATCTGTTCCATGGTCACCGGAATGGTGCTGTCGTAACCCAGGACTGTCATGCCCAGTGAGTCTCCCACCAGCAACACCTCGACCCCGCTTTTCTGGGCCATGGCGGACATGGGGGCATCGTAGAGGGCTACCGTAACAAATTTCTCGCCCTTGGCTTTCATATTGCGCAGGGTGTGGATGGTGACAGGTTTGCTCAGGGCTGAGTCTTGGGTTGGGGTTCCGTAGGGCATAACAAATACTCAAGCTGTGACGCTGGGCGTGGCTGTTATTCTTATTCGGGCTATGGCGACGGCGTCGGGTTGTAGTAGTGGCGGCCGCTTTTAATGCGCAGCATATACTCCACCAGGTGTTGATAGTGTTCCGGATTGTTGGCCAGATCCAGTTCCGCCGCATTGACAATCAGCAACGGCGAGCGGTCATAGTAGTGGAAAAAGCGGGTGTAGGCCTCGTTCAGTGCCTGCAGGTAGTGGGCATCGATATTGCGCTCCGCGAGCACACCGCGTTGGTGTATGCGCTCTAACAGCACATCGATAGGGGCTTGTAAATAGATCACCAGGTCGGGTCGGGGGGCGTCAATGGTCAGCTGGTCGTAAACCTGCTGGTACAGGCGAAGCTCGTCATCGTCCAGGATTACCTGGGCAAACAGCTGGTCTTTTTCCATCAGAAAGTCGGCCACGCGGACCGGCTCGAACATATCGCCCTGGCGCAGCTCCTGCAATTGCTTGGTACGCTGGAACAGAAAAAACAGCTGGGTGGGCAGGGCGGTGTTTTGCTGCTCCAGGTAGAAGCGCTCCAGAAAGGGGTTGTCCTGAGCCTGCTCGAGCAGGGTGTCGTAGTTAAAGGTTTGGGCAAGGTTTTTGGCGAGGGTGGTTTTGCCCACGCCTATGGGCCCTTCAATGGCGACATAGCGCGGCAGGTCAATGCCATTCAGGTCCAGCTGTATATCAAAACCGTCTGCCACACATCACTCCCTGGATTGATTGTTGTTTAAGGGGGTTTCCAGAACGGTTAATCCCGTCTGGGGGCAATGGGCTAATAATGACCTAAGTGACTGCCCGTTGGGAAGTGTTAAATCTGCTGTCAGGTCTGCCAGGGGGTAGAGTACAAAGTTTCGCTCAGCCATATAGGGGTGGGGTACGATCAGGCGCTCACTGTGGATCGTTTCGTTGCCATAGAGCAGCAGGTCCAGGTCGAGGGTGCGCGGTCCCCAGCGCACGGCGCGGCGGCGTTGGTGGGCATTTTCAATCGCTTGCAGTTGATCCAGCAAGTCGTGGGCCTCCAGGCGGGTTTCAAGCCTGGCCACGGCGTTGATATAGTCCGGTTGTCCGGCCGGCCCCACGGGATCACTGCGGTAGCGGCGGGACCCGCCGCTCAGCCGGCTATCGGGTAGTGCCGCCAGTTCCCGGAAGGCCTGCTCCACCTGTTGTTGCGGATCTTCCAGGTTGCTGCCGAGGCCGATATAGGCGGTGACCGTCGCTGTCATTGGTGTGGCTGTCTCTGGACCTAGGCGGAGGCGCCGTTAGCGTTGGCAGGTTTGCGCCGGCGCCGGCGCCGCGGTTTGCCACCGCCGCGTTTACCTTCCAGTTTGCTGAGCATCTGTTGGCGCTCGCTTTCATTCGCTTCCTGGAAATGGGTCCACCAGTGGCCAAGCCCGCCCAGATCTTCGCCGGCCTCTTCGCGCAGCAGGACAAAGTCGTAGGCGGCCCTGAAGCGTGGATGTTCCATCAGGCGCTCTGCCCGTTTGCCCTGGCGTCGCGGTAACCGATGTTGCAGGTCCCAGATCTCGCGCATGGGAATCAAAAAGCGCTTGGGGATAGAGGTGCGAGCCAGTTGCTGGTTGATCACCGCCTGGGCAGCCTGCTGCTGGGCACTGACATTGGGCACCTTTTTGGCTTCCAGTTTTTTGGTTTCTTTGATCAGTGCCGGCCATAGCAGGGCAGCGTAAATGAAGGCAGGCGTCACGCGTTTGTCATTGCGGATGCGCTTGTCGGTGTTGAGCATGGCCTGTTCGATCAGGCGCGAACCCAACAGGTCGCCCTGGCGCAGACAGGCGTCGGTACCGGGGAACAGGTGCGCGAGCAAACCGTACTCCCGCAGCTGGGTAAAGGTGGCGGTGGCCGAGCCGGCCATAAACAGTTTCAACACCTCCTCAAACAGACGCGCGGCGGAAACCTGGCGTAGCAGGTCCGCTAATTGGGGTATGGGCTTTGCGGTGTTGGGTTCGATGGTGAACCCCAGTTTGGCGGCAAAGCGCACGGCCCTGAGCATGCGCACCGGATCTTCTTTATAGCGGGTGGTGGGGTCGCCAATCATGCGGATCAGGCGCCGCTTGATGTCCTTCACACCGCCTGCATAGTCGTGAATGGCAAAGCCGTTAGTGGTGTAGTAGAGCGCATTGATGGTGAAGTCGCGTCGTGCGGCGTCCGACGGCAGGTCGCCGTACACATTGTCACGCAGTAGCATGCCCTGTTCGGATTGGGCGGCTTCTTTTTGATGGTTGGCCTGGTGGTGATGGGCGCGAAAGGTGGTGACTTCGATAATTTCACGGCCCATGCGCACGTGCACGATACGGAAACGACGACCGATAATGCGGGCACCGCGAAACAGGCGTTTGACCTGTTCCGGGGTGGCATCGGTGGCAATGTCAAAGTCCTTGGGGTGTTCGCCCAGCAGCAGATCGCGTACACCGCCGCCGACGAGGTAACCTTCGTGCCCCCCCTCGTGCAGCCGCTTCATGATCTTCAGGGCCCCCGGGCTGATATGTTTGCGCGAAATGGGGTGGTTTTCCCGCGGGATGATCTGGGCCTTGCGCGCGCTACGCGACGTAGGCAGGTATTTGAGCAGCCGTTTCAGCATAGGGGTTGAGTTCACCGGTTGACGGGGTATTTTTTGAAAGGGGCGAAGTTTAGCACGCGCAGGGCGTGAGGCGAAATCCAACCCTTACCGGGGATGTGAAATGAGGTGGCGGGAATGGTGTGGCTCAGAAAGTAAAACGGGAGGACCTGAGCCCTCCCGTACTTTTTATTATCCAAATTGTTGTTGTTTTGCGGTGCTTCCTTGCCCATGGGCAATTTGCTTTACTGGCAAACCCTCTCCAAGTTTTTTAGTCAGTTTTGTAGCTATTCCTGTTACAGCATTCCTGTAAATTTTTGCTACTAAGGTATTGTTATTATTATATTTTTATTATTGTTGCTTTTTATCGCTCTTATATAAGCAGTACAAGTTGTTATTGTTATTGGATTTTATTGTTATCGCTTTTTGTTACGTTTTTGTCGCATTTTATTGTTATTGCAAGGCATTAATTTTTATTATTGTTATTCCTTTTTCTTATTGTTATTTCAATTCTTATTATTATTTGTTGTTATTATTTTATTGAACTTTTGCGCATTTATTATTGTTTATTGTTGTTGTTGTGTAGTGATGCAAGGTTATTATTTTTTGTTGTTTTTATTATGACAGCTTATAAGGCATTTTGCGTGCCAGCTTTTGAATTTCTTTATATTTCAATGGGTTATGTATTTTTCTTGATGTTCCAAAAAAGCAGTCGCCAGCGTTGTGTTACCTATTGTTTCGAAACCCGTTACGATTGCCTGGCGCCGGTAACACCGGTAGCAGGTAATGTTAGTTCGCAATGTCAGGAATGACAGGTTGTCGACCAAAGGCTGCAGGTTCGCGGATGTAATCGACACGATCGCGCACAAATTGTTTGTGGCGACCTGAAAGCGTTTGATCGTGGGGCTGCCGACACTGGCGAGCTATTTGGCGGTCGCGGTTTTTTTGCGGGGAATGCCCAGGCGTTGACGCCGCTCCCAAAGGCACTTGCGACTCACGCCCAGCTTGCGTGCCAACTCTGTTTCACTCATGGAGTCCTGGTGTTCCAGTACAAAGCGCTGGAAGTAATCCTCCAGGGACAGGTCTTCACTGGGATCGGCGGTGTTGCTCGGCAACATCTGGCGCGGCTTGAGGTCGTCTTCTTGCTGCTCGATGTCCACTTTGACCAGGTCCAGGTCGATGGAGAGCAGGTCGTGGCTGATTTCGGTATCGTCCTCGCAGAGAATCACGGCGCGCTGAATGGCATTTTCCATTTCCCGTACATTGCCGGGCCAGGTATAGGTGGTAATGGCCTGTACGGCTTCCGGGGAGAGGTTCAGGGCGGGTTTTCCAAACTGTTCGCAGTAGCGCACCAGCAGGGCTTCTGCGAGGGCAATAATGTCCCGGGCGCGTTCGCGCAGGGGGGGCAGGGTCAGTTGCAACACATTGATGCGGTAAAACAGGTCTTCCCGGAATTTACCCTCGTTGGCCAGTTTGCGCAGGTCGCGGTGAGTAGCGGCAATCAAACGCACATCCACCTTGCGGGACTCCACCGAGCCGATGGGGCGCACCTCGCCCTCCTGCAGCACCCTCAACAGGCGGGCCTGGGCTTCCAGCGGCAGTTCACCAATTTCGTCCAGGAAGAGGGTGCCGCCGTCTGCAGCCGCCACCAGGCCTTCGCGGGTGCTGGCCGCGCCGGTAAAGGCCCCCTTTTCGTGGCCGAACAGTTCCGATTCGATCAGGGTATCGGGAATAGCGGCGCAGTTCACCGAGATCACGGGTTTGTCGCGGCGTTTGCTCTCTTCGTGGATGGCGCGGGCCACCAGCTCCTTGCCGGTGCCGGTTTCGCCGTGTACCAGTACCGTGGCATTGGTGGGAGCGGCCTTGTGAATGCGGTTGTAGAGGTCTTTCATGACCGCACTGGAGCCTATCATGCCGTTGATGGCGTGGCTGGAGGTGCGGGATTTGCTCTTCTGGCGGGCGGCGTCCTGGGCTTTGCCGATCACTCGTTTGACGGCGGCCACCATCTCATCGTGATCAAACGGTTTGGCGATATAGTCCACCGCCCCCATACGCATAGAGTCCACCGCCGAGCGCAGACTGGCGTAGCTGGTCATGATCAATACCGGCACCTCGCCGGCCAGTTTAATCAGGTCAGTGCCCGGCGCGCCCGGCAGGCGCAGGTCGCTGATAATCAGGTTGTATTCATTGAGTTGGTGTTTAGTGGTGGCTTCCTTGACCGAAGCGGCTTCACTGACGTCGTACTTGTTGCGTTCCAGGAGTTTGCGCAGGGCGGTGCGGATAATGGCTTCGTCTTCAACGATCAGGATTTTGCTCATAGTGTCTGTGCGTCTGCTGCTCTAGTTTGACGGTTGTACATCGGATGGCTGGTCGCTTTCCTCTGGCTCAGGGCTGACGTTTTCCTCCAGCTCAGGGCTGTACTCTTGCTCCCACTCAGGGCTGTCGCCCTCCACCCGGGTTTTGTGGCGCGGCAACTTGAAGCTGAAACAGGCGCCGCGGCCAAGCTCCTTATCCGCAGGACTCTCGACATCCAGATGGCCGCCATGGTCTTCGATAATGCTGTAAACCATAGCCAGCCCCAATCCCGTGCCTTCCCCCGGTTCCTTGGTGGTAAAAAACGGCTCGAGAATGCGCTCCATGTGTTCCGGACTGATACCAGGTCCTTCGTCAGTGACACTAATGGTAACGGAGTTAGTATCACTTTGACCAGTCAGGGTAACACGGCTCTCCTCGGGACTGGCATCACGAGCGTTGGAGAGCAGGTTGACAAACACCTGAATCAGCCGCTGGCTATCTCCGTCAGCGGTCAGGTGTTCGTCGATGTGGTTGATAAACTGGACCTGGTTTTTGTCCTTTTGCAGGGACAGCAGGTGGATGGCTTCGTTGGCGCAGGTGCGCAGGATGACTGGCTGGAAATCCTCGCTCTGGTGCTGGCCGCTGTGGGAAAAGCTTACCAGCGAGTGCACTATGCGGCTGATGCGGTCGGTCTGGCTGAGGATCTGGTCAGCAGTTTCCAGCACTTCCTCCTCTTCCAGTTCGTAGCGCAGGTTCTGGGCCAGGCAGGCAATTCCGGTGACCGGGTTGCCGATCTCGTGGGCCACACCAGCGGCCAGCCGGCCCACCGAGGCCAGGCGCTCGCTGTGTACCAGTTCCTGCTCCAGCAGCTGGGTTTCGGTCACGTCCTCTATCAGGATCACCTGGCCGTCGGCACTGTGGGCCACGGGGCCCTCGATATTGGCTTTGTGCAGACTGTACCAGCGGGGGCGGTTGTTGAGCTTGATCTCCTGTTTGTGCAGATGGGCTTCCCGGCTCTGGCTGAAGTTGCTGAGCAGTGACTGCCAGGGCTGCGGCAGGTCATTGAGGCGGGCGCCAGTCACATCGCGGCTGGAGATGTCGGTAAGGTCAGCCATGGCGCGGTTCCACATCAGGATTTCCAGATCCCGCCCCAGGGAGCAAACGGCCATGGGCAGTTCGCGCAGGGTTTTGCGGTGGTAGAGGCGCAGGTTGTTGAGCTCGGCGGCCATGCCGGTGAGGTGATTGCGGTATTGGGCGAGGCGGCTTTCAATCAGGTTGATGTCTGCAGTGCCTTCGCTCTCCGGCAGCTTGTAAGGGATATAGTGGTCGATAATTTCACCGGCTACGGCGATGCCCATAAGGCCCGAGAGGTTGGCTTCCAGCTGGTCCCGCAGGCGCCGCAGGGCGTAGGGACGGCGTTCGTTGGCGTTCAGGCTGAGTTCGCGCAGGGCCTTGTCCACCTCTTCATTGGCGCTGACGGGGCCCAGGGGCTTGGCCAGGCGGGTGCGGAACTCCTCAGCTGACTGAACGTCCAGGGTTAGTCGCAGGGGCTGGCTCAGCTCGTCGTCGCCGCAGAGATCAGCGCTGTAGCGCTCCTCTTCGCTCTGGCGGGTAAGGTGGGAGATCAGGATAAATATCAGGGTGTTCAGGCCCAGGGATAGCAGGGTGACATGGTTCCAGTGGTCAACACCTATCGGTATCTGGATCTCGCTAAACGGCAGCTGCAGGATATCGCCGCCGGTGACGACCGGCAGGAACAGGCCCACACCCCAGATGCCGATACCCACGGCCAGGCCGGCGATCAGGCCGTTGCGGTTAGCGCCGGGCCAGTAGACGATGGCGGTGATGCCTGGCAGGAATTGCAAGGTGGCGATAAAAGCGATCAAGGCCAGATTGGTAAGGCTGTAGTTGTTATCCAGTATCAGGTAGAAGCAGTAGCTGCCGGTAAAAATGGCGGCAATGGTGCCACGTCGCAGCCACAGTAGCTGGGTGTAGAGGTCGGATTTATCGCTTACCCTGGAGATGGGCAGCAGCCAGTGGTTCATTACCATGGTGGAGAGCGCCAGGGCAATGACAATCAACGCCCCGGTGGCGGCCGACAGGCCGCCTATAAAGGCCAATATTGTCAGACTGGGGGACTCCATCATAATGGGCACGCCGAGGGTGAAGTATTGAGTGGGCAGGGGCACACCCAGCTCAAAGCCGGCCCACAAGATGGGGAACAGCGGTAAAGCCATAAACAACAGGTACAGGGGAAAGGCCCAGCTGACCGTATAAGTGGCGTGGCGCATGGGATTCTCCACCACGCTCATATGGAAGATATGGGGCATGGCCACAGCAGTGGCGATAAATACCAGCAGCAGGGTGTGGGACGAGGTGTCGCGAATAGGGCTGTGCAGCAGTTCCAGGTTTTCCGGGTGTTGCTTCAGCCAGAGATCGAGCTCCGCCATGCCGCCAAAAGTACCGTAAACCGCCAGCAAGCCAATGGTGCACAGGGCGATCACCTTGAGCAGGGACTCAAACGCCATGGCGGTGATCAGGCCCCGGTGGTGCTCGCGGTTGGAGCCAAACAGGATGGTAAAGAGTGCCAGCAGGACACAAAAGATCAGCGCCATCACCTCCTTATAACTGAAGCCCGAGCCCTCGAGCGGCAGGTGGGGGCGGTTATTGAGGGTCAAAATATGCAGGGTATCGGCTACTGCCTGTAACTGCAGGGCCAGCAGCGGCAGCAGGCCCATCAGCATGCACAGGGTGGCGAGGCTTCCGGCCAGCTGGCTGCTGTAGCGAAACACCAACAGATCCGCTACCGAGTGAATCTGGTAGCGTCGGGCCAGTTCTGCCAGGGGCGCCAGCGCGACTGGCGCAAACAGGAACAGTGCGCCAGTGCCCAGGTAATAGGCGAGGGCGCCATAGCCAAACTGGAAAGCCAGGTCGATGACGCCGTAGAAGGACCAGGCGCTGGCAAAGATGCCCAGAGACAGTACATAGGTGGCGGGGTGCCGTACCACGGCATCGGGGATCCAGCATCGTTCAGTGGCGTAGGCGATGCCGAATACCACTAGCAGGTAACTGACACCAATCAGGGAGACTTGAGTAAGCTCAAAAGTCATTGGGTTTTCTGCGTCCTTGAATCAGGTAGGCCACCACGACAATCAGTGCCCACATAATATAGGGGCGAAACCAGGCGCCCTCGGGGTTGATCATCCAGCTAAACAGGGTGGGGGAGAAGACGTAGCCTGCGATTAGCAGCAGGATAACCAGGCGGCGGTTGTTCATGGTGATCGGGTATCGTGACGGTCTTCAAATCCGCCAGTTTACACTATTTATAAATCCAATAGGTCGTCTGCCGTTCAGCTAATAGTTCTATTACTAGCTAGGCTGGTGGTCAAAACTGGCCGGTGCCAGTAATCCCATGCTGTGAGGCACCGCGGCTACCTGCCAGTGCACCATTGCCCACGCCAATATCTCAGGCACCGGCGCCCCTCGCAGCTCAGGCGGTGGCGATTGTTGCAGAAACACCAGTGCCTGCCAGAGGTTGTCGCTGGCCCGATTGGCGGCCAGTGCCTGTGACAGATTCTGCTTGCTGAGCTTGTGACCCTCACGGGTCAGGGCGACGGGAATATGGCCGTATTGCGGTGGTGCTGCGGCCAATAACTCAAACAGGTATAACTGCCGGGGGGTGGAGTCCAACAGATCGCTGCCGCGAATAACGTGGGTAATGCCCTGGTGGATATCGTCTACCACTACCGCCAACTGGTAGGCGAAAAGCCGGTCTTTGCGGCGCAAGACAAAGTCGCCGACGTCATTGGCCAGATCCTGGTGCTGGCTGCCCTGGATCAGGTCGTGAAAGTGAATATTGGGGTCGATGTGTCCAGGTGCGGTAGCGGGCAGGGCGGCAACCTTGAGGCGTTGGGCGGTCGGTTTGGGCGGGGGCGGGGGGTGCCGGCGGCAATGGCCGTCGTAGATGCCGCCGGTCAGCTGCAACCGTTGGCGGCTGCAACTGCAGGGGTATACCAATCCCACCTGGTGCAAACGTTCCAGTGCTGTTTCATAGGCCTGATAGCGCTGGCTCTGATAAATCACGCTGTCGTCCCACTCCAGGCCGTGTTTTTCCAGGGCGTGCAATATGGCGTCGGCAGCGCCGGTCTGTTCCCGCGGGGGATCCAGGTCTTCCATGCGCACCAGCCATCGGCCCCGTTGCAGACGTGCCTCGAGATAGCTGGCCAGGGCACTCAACAGTGAGCCAAAGTGCAAGGGGCCAGTGGGGGAGGGAGCGAAGCGTCCGATATAAGCGGGAGTGTCGCTGTCGGCTAGGGGACTGACAGAGGGCGATGACATGGGGAATCTGAAGGGCCAGGGGGTTGGTCCTGGCCCTGAGTGCGTTTGTGTTAACTGCCTACTTGCTTCTCTTTGATTTCGTCGAGGGTTTTGCAGTCGACACACAGCGTGGCAGTGGGGCGGGCTTCCAGGCGACGGATGCCGATTTCCACGCCACAGGCATCGCAGTAGCCGTAGTCGTCAGTTTCCAGCAGTTCGATGGTGCTGTCGATCTTCTTGATCAGCTTGCGCTCGCGATCGCGGGTTCGCAGCTCCAGGCTGAATTCCTCTTCCTGGCTGGCGCGGTCGGCGGGATCGGGGAAGTTGGCCGCTTCATCTTTCATATGGCTCATGGTACGGTCGACTTCTTCCATAAGCTCGGTCTTCCACGACAGAAGGAGGTTTCTAAAGTGCGCCTTCTGTTTATCATTCATGTATTCTTCGCCTTGCTCTTCTTGGTAAGGCGTGAATTCGCGAAGTGTGTAGCCTTCACTTTTATTAGAACTTGTGGGCATTGTTACCGCCTCTGTTAATGGCTTCCAGATTAAGCTGTATGGGGGCCGGTTTGGTCCTTTTCAAGAGCCCCCTTTTTTTCAGAAACGGGAAGCTACCAGATCTGTGTACAGGGTGCCAGCGCTTTTTCGTGTGCTGAAGTCTCACCCTTTCGCCCAGCATAGTCATTGGCATACCTGATGGTGGTGACTACACTGGCACTCCATAGGTAGACGGTGCTGGTTTTCGATGAGTTGCAGCCTGCTAAGCAGACAAAAAGCCCAAAAAAGCGACAGTATTTATGAAGTATACGCCACCCTTGCAGCAGGGAGCCTTGATCAAGCGTTATAAACGCTTTTTGACCGATGTCAGGTTGCCGAGTGGGGAAGAGATTACGATTCACTGCCCCAATACCGGCTCCATGAAAAATTGCCTGGTGCCAGATGCCGCCTGCTGGTTTTCTACCTCAGACAATCCCAAGCGAAAATACCCGCACACGTGGGAAATCGCCACGACACCTCAGGGGCATTTGGCGGGTATCAATACCGGACGCGCCAATGCGCTGGTGGTGGAGGCCATCGAAGCGGGAGTTGTGACCGAGCTGGGCGGGTATGCGCAGTTGCGGCGCGAGGTAGGTTATGGGGGCGAGCGCTCCCGCATCGACATCCTGCTCAGCGACGATGCCCAGACCGAACTCTGCTACGTGGAGATTAAAAGTGTCACACTTTACGATGAGGACGTGGATGACGGTCTGGGGCTGTTTCCCGATGCAGTCAGCAGTCGCGGCGCCAAGCATCTGCGGGAGCTGATGGCGATGAGGGCCGAGGGGCATCGGGCAGTGCTGTTTTTCTGTGTGCAACACTCCGGCATCCAGCGGGTGGCGCCGGCGGCGGCAATCGATCCGCTGTATGCTGAAACCTTGCGAGAGGCGGTTGAGAGCGGCGTTGAGGTTTTGGCCTATGGCGCCCGCATCAGTGCCGGTGAAATCGTGCTCACCCGGCGCTTGCCGTTCAGTCTGGACTGAACGGCTGCAACGCGACAACGATATCGCCGTTGGGGTGCTGCTCCAGCGCCAGTGGTCGCAGCTGCTGGCCACTGCAGGGTCCGGCCACGCATTCACCGCTTTCGATCACAAACAGCGCGCCGTGGGTGGCACACTGAATCAGCTCGGCGCCCGTATCCAGAAATTTGTCCGGCAGCCACTCCAGCGGGACGCCCAGGTGCGGACAGCGGTTGTGGTAGGCGTAGAGCCGGTCGAATTTTTTCACCACAAACACAGACGTGCCGTCGACGTTGAAGCCGCGGGCACTGTCATTGGCGATGTCACTGGTGTGGCAGAGTCGATGGCGGGGCATGTGGTTGTAATGGTTTCTCTAACTATTCTGTATATTCTGTGGTTTAGCGTCGATTGGGAGCAATCAGCTGCAACGAACGCTTGTGAATCTTGCCCTGGCGTACAAACGCCAGTTCCACCTCTTCGCCGGCCTGGTAGCTTTCCAGAGCGGTGAGCAGATCGTCATAACTCTTAATGACATGGTCGTCGATGCCAATAATAACATCCCCCAGCACGGTTGCGCCCCAGGCATCCCGCTTAATGCCCTCCAAACCCGCCTTGGCGGCCGGTAAACCGCGGGTGGCCCGGAGGATAGGGACGCCCGAGATGCCGTTGCGTTGGG
>ENA-OWNT01003343-OWNT01003343.1-seawater-metagenome-genome-assembly--contig:-NODE-3343-length-15223-cov-5.992473_pt1 | contig 15223 bp, 15 predicted proteins | sample MGYA00238136_ERZ651165 | MGnify/ENA primary metagenome ERZ651165 (study PRJEB26861, sample SAMN08777766) | seawater metagenome | isolation source: coastal seawater | place: USA: Florida | collected...
CCGCCCCCACCAGATCACAAGACGATCCGGACGTCGATCCCTGAAGTAGGTCGGCGCTTACCTGATCGGTGCTCTAGCAGCCTGGAGAGACGACAGCGCTCGGTGGTGCTGACCCTGGCTGGGTTCATGAAGCACGGAATGCTGGAAGCACGAAAGCATCGAGCCGACCGCTCTGGGGGCCGGGATTTGGGGATTCGGGGATTTGGATGGCCGGGAACGCGGGAATCCCTTCAATCCCCGACTCCCGGTCCCGTCCGGGAGGGGTTCAGCGGCCTGCTAATGCGCGCGGACCAGGGCGTCGAGGCGGTCGAGTCCCGCGTTCACCGTCTCCATGCTCGGGCCGTAGCTCACGCGCACGTAGTTGCGGAGGCGCGAGGGGATGTGGTCGCGGCGGCGGCCCGGGTCCACGTCGAAGAACTTGCCGGGCACCACGATCACCTGCTCGTCGAGGGCGGCGCGGAAGAAGTCCATGCCGTCCCGCAGCGGCTCGGGCAGGTTCGACAGATCGGCGAAGACGTAGAAGGCGCCTTGCGGAGCGGATGCGCCGAGCCCCATGGAGCGGAGGCGGTCGAGCACCACCTGGCGCTTGCGGCCGAAGGTGTCCTGGATGGCGAGCGCCTCGGCGTTGGCCCAGGCCGGCTCGATCATCGGCAGCGCCGCCCGCTGGATGGGGTGCGGGGGCCCGCCGTCCAGGAACGACCCGGCGCTCGTGACCCGTGAGATGACGTCCCGGGGCCCCACCGTCCAGGACAGGCGCCACCCGGGGTACCGCCAGTTCTTCGTGAGCCCGTCGATGACCACGACCGGGTCGCGGTTCACGTCCTCGACGTAGCGGCAGGCGGACAGCGCCGGCCCGTCGGCGCGCGCGGCGTTGCCGTACAGGTAGTGGCTGTAGAACTCGTCGATGATGAGCGTGCAGCTGAGGGAGCGCGCGATGTCCACCCAGGCGCGCAGCGCCCCGCCGCGCAGCGCGTGGCCGGTGGGGTTGCAGGGGTTCGAGAGCAGGAGCGCGCCCAGGCCCTTGCCGACGATCTCCTCCCGCAGCCGGTCGGGCGACAGCGTGAAGCCGTCCGCCTTGTCGAGCACGATGGGGATCGGCACGAAGGCGCGGAAGATCTCGAGCAGCTCCTCGTACGCGGTGTAGTCCGGCAGCAGGTGCCCCAGGTGCACGCGGCCGAGGGAGCCGACCACCCGCGTCAGGCCGACGCGTCCGCCGCCCGAGATCGCCACGTTCTCGGCTGTGTACTGGCTCTTCATCCCGCGGCGGAACCGCTGGTTGTACAGCGCCGCGACGGCCTCCCGGAGCTCGAGCAGGCCGCCCACTGGGGCGTACTCGTGAGCCGCCTCCTCGATGTCGATGCGGGTGACCCGATCCGGGGCGCCCGGCAGCGGGCCGATCTCGGGGGCGCCCTGGCCCAGGTTCGTCCAGCCGGGGGCGCCGTACGAGAAGCCGCGCTTGCCGGCCTCCGTCATCACGTAGATGACGCCGGTGCGGGGCACGGCGCGGAAGGTGTCCGGCAGGTACAGCGGTTCGGTCGACTCGGCCATGGTCTGGGGCTCCGGTCCGGGGGCGCGCGCATCCTGCCAGAGCGGCGCCCGGTCCAACGGTTGGCTACCGTGCCGGCATGCGTGAACTGGATGTGACGGACGCCCTGCGCGACGCCTGGGCCGAGGCCGTGAGCGCGAACCGCTCGCGCCTGCTCCTGGTGGTCAGCGCCGACAACTGCGCCGGCTGCGACGACCTCGCCCGGCAGCTCGCCGCGCCGGAGGTGGAGCGGCTGCTGGCCACGCAGGCGGCGGTCCACGTGGCCAAGGCGGGGGACCTGTACGACGAGCCGGCGGGCCGCGTGCGCATCGGGCACTGGACCCTGGAGTCTCCGGGCTTCCCGACCACCTGGATCTTCGCGCCGGACGACGAGGGCGGGCTCACGTTCACCGCGCTGATCCTCGGGCCGATCCCGTCCGCGATCCCCCAGGCGGAGCTGTCCGCGGCGCTCGCGGGGACGTCCGCGTGGCCCGACGAGGCCGCCGGCGCCCAGGTGCGCGTCTGCGCCGGGCCCATGTGCTTCGTGCTGCAGGAGTCCAACGACTTCCGCGCCGGCTTCCGGATCCGCCTGCCGGCATGAGCCGCCTGCCGGTCCTGCTCGTCGGCGCCGGGACCCGCGCGTCCACCGTCTACGGGCCGCTGCTCACCGATCACCTCGCGGATCGGTTCGCGCTCGTCGGCGTGGTCGGGCGCGGCGAGCCGCGGGCCCGCGCCCTGGGCGAGCGCCTGGGCGTGCCCTGGTCCACGTCCATGGACACCGCCGCCGGCTGGGGCCCGCGAGGGGCCATCGTCGCCGTGTCCTCGCCCGAGAACGCCGCCGTGGCGCACCGGGTGCTCGATCGCGGGCTCGCCGCGCTCCTGGAGACCCCGCTGGCCCTGGATGTCTCGGACGCCGAGGCTCTCGCCGCCCGGATCGCGGAGGACGGAGCCATCGTCGAGGTCGCCGAGCAGAACCCGCGCTTCCCGGACCTCGCGGGCGTCATCGCCGCGGTGCGTGGCGGCGCCATCGGGGACGTCCGGCTCGTGGCCAGCGACGGGGCGGGCTACCGCTACCACGGCGCCGCGGTGGCCCGGGCGCTGCTGGGCAAGGCGCGCGGGCGCATCGCCACGGGCCAGCGGGCGGTCTTTCCCGAGGTGGACGTGGGCCGCGGCGTGGTCGAGGAGGTGCTCGTGGGCACCGTGCGCTGCGACGGCGGACTCTTCCAGTTCCGGGACGCGGAGGCGGCGTGGGCGGGCGGTCCGTGGACCCGCGGATCCTGGCGGGCCCTGGGGACGACGGGGGAGTGGGCCGACGGGCGCGTCGCAGGATCCGAGGTGGCACCGATCGAGTGGCTCCCCGGCCTGGATGGAGACCTGCAGGCGGCCGGCAAGTGCCTGCTCGACTGGTTGGCCCGGATCGACGGGACCATCACGGACACGGCGTGGTCCGCGGCGGACGCCCTCGCCGACCTGCGCTGGATCGAGGCCATGCAGCGCTCCGCGATCCTCGGCGGCGCGCCGATCGCGGTCTACCCTCCGCAGCCATGAGCGCTCTGACCTTCTCCTTCGACTTCAGCTGCCCCTTCGCGTACCTCGCGTCCACCCAGATCGAGCAGGTGGCGGCGGACTGCGGGGCCGACCTGCAGGTCCGGCCGTTCCTCCTGGGGGGCGTGTTCCGCGCGCGCGGCGTCGCCCAGAACCTCGCGGGCACGCTGAGCGCGCCCAAGGCGGCCCACAACCTCGCGGACATGCACCGGCACGCCGAGCTCTTCGATGTGCCCTTCGCCATGCCGCCGGGTCACCCCTTCCGCACCGTCACCGCGCTGCGGGTGCTGCTGGTGGTGGATGCCGAGGCGGACGACCCGTCCGGTCGCGCGATGCTCCCGCTGATGCACGCCATCTACCGCGCCTACTGGGTGGATGGCGTGGACATCTCCGACGACGCGGCGCTCGCGTCCGTGCTCGAGGGGGTCGCGGACGCGGACCGCGCGGGCCTGGACGCCGCCGAGCTCCTCGCCCGTGCGCAGGCCCAGCCCATCAAGGACCGCCTGCGCGCGCTCACCGACGCCGCGCTCGCCGCCGGAGTCTTCGGGGCCCCGGCGATGGTCGTCGACAGCACCGGGCCGTTCGGGGACGAGGAGGCCGGCCCCACCCTGTTCTGGGGCCAGGATCGCCTCGACTGGATCCGCCTCGCCCTCGGGGCCGCGCTCCCGCCGCGTCCGGCGCCATCCGCCTCCGCGCCCGTGGAGGTCTGGTTCGACTACAGCTCGCCCTTCACGTACTTCGGCGTCGCCCGGGCGCGCGCGTTCCTCGGCGACGCCATCGTCTGGCGCCCCATGTTCCTGGGCGGCGTCTTCAAGGCCCTGGGCGGACCCCTGGTGCCCCTGCACACCGTGAACGAGGCGAAGCGCCGCTACCTCGTCACGGACATGCAGCGCCAGGCGACCGAGGCGGGCGTGCCGTTCCAGTGGCCGTCGCGCTTCCCGCTCAACACCATCGCCGCGCTCCGGGTCACGCTCTACGTGCTCTCCCGGCCGGACTTCGCGGACCGGGTGGAGCCCCTGATCCACGCGCTCTTCCGCCTGTGCTGGGTCGACGACGCCGATCCGACCGATCTGGCCGGGCTCGCCGCCTGCTGCGACTCCGTGGGCCTTCCGGGGGAGGAGATCGTCGCGGCCACCCGGGATCCCGGCGTCAAGCACAGCCTGTTCGCCGCCACCGACGCGGCCGTGGAGCGGGGTGTGTTCGGTGCGCCGACCTTCGTCGTCGATCCGGAGGGCGACCCCCAGCTCTTCTGGGGCAACGACCGCCTCGCGCTCGTGGCCCGGGCCGCCCGGCGCGGCTGAATGCCTTTGACCCTGCCGCGCGCGCCGGTCTAGGGTCCGCACGTCGGAGATCCGGAAATCCCCGAGGAGGACGCCATGACCCGCTGGACCCTGCCGCTGCTCGCCCTGTCTGCTGGCCTGTTGGGCTGCCCGACCGATCCCGGCCACGACACGGACGAGCCTGCGGACTTCCGGGTGGAGATCCCGGATCCGCCCGGCGCCGACGAGGGCGTGCAGATCGTGATGGACGACTTCATCGTCCCGCCCGGCGAAGAGGTCATGTGGTGCTACGTCGCCGCCTGGTCCCCCGCCGAGGACGTGCTGATCAACAGCTTCCGCGGCTGGCAGAACCTCGAGGGCGGCGGCCACCACCTCGTGGCGCTCGGCGCCCAGGTTCCCTACGAGCCCGGCTACAACTTCGACTGCACGAACCTCGAGTCCATGCAGAGCCTCGAGCCGCTCGTCCTCCCCGAGCCCGGCGACACGAGCTACCTGCCCGACGGCTACGCCGTGCGGGTGCCCGCGGGCGCCAACGTCGTCATCCAGAGCCACTACATCAACTACACCGCCGAGCCGATGGTGGTGCGGGACGTCGTGCACCTGGGCTTCTATCAGGGCGACGACGCCATCGAGGCGAGCTACCTGATCCTCAACCACGGCGGCCTCGACATCGCCCCGGGCGAGTCCTCGGTGGAGGTCAGCTGCCAGCTGCCCGACAGCGCCACGCCGTACAACCTGGTGAACCTCCTCGGCCACATGCACGAGTGGGGCGCGGCCATGGACATCAGCCACCAGCCGGCGGGCGCGGACTGGGACGTCATCTACGACATCCCCGACTGGGATCCCGAGTACCGGGACCTGCCGCCCACCAACATCTGGGAGGCCGACGATCCCTTCGTGATGCAGGGCGGCGATCGCTTCCGCGTGCGCTGCGACTTCGACAACGGCACGGACGCCAACATCCGCTTCCCGTCGGAGATGTGCACCAGCGTGGCGCTCTACTACCCGTCCGCCAGCAACGGCCTGCTCGTCTGCGACGAAGACGGCGGCACCGCGGACTGACGTGCGTCTGACCCTGCTCCTCGCGCTGCTCGCGTTCGCGCTGCCCGCCTGCGATCCCGCCGCCCCGGACGATGACGACTCGTCCGAGGAGGAGACGCCGCACCCGTGTCCGGAGGCTCCGGCGCCCTCGCACGAGTGCCTGGCCGGCTGCGGCAACGAGTACAAGGTCGGCTACCCGTGCACGCCGGGGGGAGGGGAGTGCTCCACGAACACCTTCCCCGAGGCGATCTTCTGCACGGTGGACTTCGAGTCCGGGACCGACCTGCACTACTGCACCAAGCCCTGCGTGGACGACCTCGACTGCGGCCTGGACGCCTTCTGCACGGGCGACCCGGACAACCCCGCGTCCGGGCGCGGCTGCTTCCCGGTGAGTTGCTGGGAGCCCGAGTTCTGGGAAGATGACGTGCCCGTCCCGTACGAGGGCGGCTTCTAGACCCCTCCCGGAAGGACCGATGCGCCGACTCGCTGCCCTGCTGTTCCTGCTGAGCCCCTCCGTCCTGGCGGGCTGTCCCACGACGCCGGCCACCATGGAGGCCGTGCAGGAGGACGTGTTCACCCTCTCGTGCGCGTTCTCGACCTGCCACGGCGACGCGGCGGAGGCCGAGCTCGCCCTGACGGACGAGGCCACGTCGGCCTCCGAGCTCATCAACGTCGCGGCCTTCGAGCTCGCTGGCGAGACCCGCGTGATCCCCGGAGATCCCGACAACTCCCTGCTCTACAAGGTGCTGCTGGCCGACGTGGACGTGGTGCGCCAGATGCCCGTGAACAGCAGCGTCACGGACGCGCAGGCGGATCTGGTGCGCCGCTGGATCGAGGACGGCGCGCCCACCGACTGAGCCCGATCAGGCCTGGGCGATGCGCCCCTCGGCGTAGTCCACGGCGTACTGCAGGTGCGGGCGCACGATGGCGCCCCAGTCGGCCTCCACCTCGAGATCGCGCCCCATCAGGAACATCCCGCCCAGGCTGCGGTGCATGTAGATGAGGTGACGGTGCGCGCGGATCGCCTTCGGGTGCTTCATGAGCCGCAGCGTGACCCCGTTGAGGCGCTCCATCACGTCGTCGTCCCCGCCGCCGATCCGGTAGCGCGGCGCCCGGAACGGGCCCGCGAGGACGTCGCAGAACTCCCAGAGCAGGTCCTCGGCCTCCTTGGGCCCGCCGTGCCACACGCCCGAGGCCGCGGCGTGCTCGATCGTCGCGGCCCGATCGCCGTCGAACGCCGCGAGGGCGGTGCGGGCGTAGTGCGCGATCCAGTGCTCGTCGAAGCGCTTGACGCATCCGAAGTCGAGCATGCCGATGCGCCCGTCGGGCTCGAACAGGTAGTTCCCGGGGTGGGGATCCGCATGCAGCGCGCGGAAGCGGAAGGCCTGGCGGTGATGCAGGTCTCCGAGCGTCTGCCCGGCGAGCTGCTTCGCCTCCGTGGGCGCCGACCGCGCGAAGGCGCTGATGGGCACGCCGTGCAGCCGGTCCATCGTCAGGACGCGGCTCGTGCTGAGGCTCGGGTGGACGCCGGGCACGCGGACCCGGCTGTCCTGGGAGAAGTGGCGCCCGAACTCCGTGAGGTTGGCGGCCTCGTTGAGGTAGTCGAGCTCTTCGTGCAGGCGCTCGCGGACCTCGTCGAAGATCGAGTCCATCTCCGCCTTGGTGCGGCGGATCGCGCGGCTTCCGACGAGGATCGTGCGGAGCGCAGACAGGTCCGAGTCGACGCTGTCCTCGATCCCCGGGTGCAGCACCTTGACCACCACCTCGCGGCCGTCCTTCAGGCGCGCGGCGTGGGCCTGGCCGAGCGAGGCCGTCCCGATGGGCACCGCGCCGAACCAGTCGAAGAGGTCCTCGACCGAACCGTCGAGCTCGCGCTCGATCTGCGTGCGGATGGCGGGGAAGGGGACCGGCTCGACGTCGTCGTGCAGGCGGCCCAGGACGGACTGCACCTCCGGCGGCAGGTCGAGCATCCCCGAGACCAGCGCGACGCTCTGCCCGAGCTTCATCGCGGCGCCCTTGAGGCGGCCGACGGTCTGGACGATGCGCTCGGCGTTGTCGAGGTTGAGCCGATCCATCGCCCGCCGGCGGGCCTCGGGATCCTTCACCACCGACTTGATCCGCGTGCCGACGTACGAGGTGGAGACGCGGCTGGCCAGGCCGCCGAGGCGGGCGAGGCGGGCGAGCTTTCCCTTGGGGGGCTTGGCCATGGACGGACAGGTGTAAGCGGAAGGACGCCGACCCGCAAGCGCGAAGCGAACAGATACCCGCCGGTATCCTGGGGGCGTGCCGTTGGTGGACCTCTTCCTGCAGCCCTGGGTGATCGGACCGTTGGTCGGGATCGTGGCCGGGCTGCTGGCCGGCTACCCGGTGCACCGCGCCCAGCAGAAGCGCGCGGGGACGTTGCCGTACCTGCCGGCGCACGCCGAGGCGATCGACGGCGAGCACGACGCGACGACCCGGTTCTACGCGGCGATCCACGAGATGGTGATGGCCGTGGTGGAGGCTTGGAACGCCGTGCACGCACGGACGGGGGAGCGCGGGGACGTCGAGACGACCATCAAGCGGGACCTGCTCCTGCCGGCGTGCGAAGCGGTGCTGGAGCACGGCGCGGCGCTGACCGAACAACTGGACGGCTACCGGACCGTGCGGGACCAGCTGCACGCCGCTGGCGTGAAGGTCGCGGGCATCTGGAGCCACCGCTCCCAGGACCACCACATGACCCAGCTGGTCACCGAGAGCTACTGGGACGCCGGGTCCGAGGGGTTCAAGACCCGTGAGGTCCTGGAGACGGCCTATAGCCACACGGACCACGTGTTCACCTGTCAGCAGGAGTCGATCCCCGGTGCCGTGAAGGCGTTGACGGGGGTGTTCGCGCGGGTCGACGCCGCGCACCTCCCGGTGCCTGATCCCGCGCGGGTCCGGGTCGCGCTCGACCGGATCGACGACGTGGAGCGCATGTTCCTGCAGCGTCTCGCCGACGACACGATCGCGTCCGAGGGGGAGACGATCAGCGAGGCGCGGCTGACGGGGCTCGTGAACCAGTGGTTGCTGGCGCCATCGCTTCCCGAGGATCTCCGGCGGGCCCTCGGTGGGCTGCGGACGCTCCGGGCGACTCACGGTGACCACGTCGCGGTGCTGCGCCAGTCGGAGCGGACGGTGGAGGTCCTCCGCGGGCAGCGACACGTCCCCGGGCCCCCTGGCTTTCGCGCGGCCCGCGTCCTCGCCGGTGAGCTGGAGCGCCTGGGACGCAGCATCGACGCCGTGTTCGCCGGGATCCGAAAGGCCACGGCCACGGCCGAGACCCTCCGCGCCTGGGTGCGGGACGGAGACACCATCGAGACGGACCGGGAGTACATCGAGGCGGCCATCGCGGCCTACGAGCAGGCCTTCCCCAAGTCCGTGATCGGGCTGGATCGGCTGCCCGACGACAAGGCGGTGTGGGCCGTCGTTGGGGGCGTCGGCGCCATCGTGGGGCTCGCCGCGGCGATGCTCGCCTCGGGGCTGTCCTGACGGCTACTCGCTGGCGGTGATGGCCAGGTCCAGCCGCCAGCTTCCCTCGCGGGACCCGGTCGTGGGCGTCCACAGCTTGCTCTGCGTGGCGTTGGGCCGGGCGCGCAGCTGGCGGGTGGAGCGCACCCAGACCGCGGCGCCGATGAAGTCGTCCGTGTCGAGCATGGGCGCTCGGTACAGGCCCCGGAACCGGTCCTGCAGCCGGCCCTCGATGGACTCGGGGAAGAACGGCGCCGTCGGGCGATCCCCGGCCTTCGTGCGGTAGCCGAAGGTCGCCGCCTCGCCGCTGTCCTTCGTCTGCTCGAAGGCGCGCAGGACGGAGTGCTCGATGCGCCGCTCCATGTCCCGGACGAACTGCGCGTACTCCTTGGTGACGCGGCTGTTGCTGGGGAAGGTGTCCTCCTCCCAGAGCACCAGCGCCACGCCGACGACGGCGTCGCCGCGCTGGAGGAGCGGGCCTCCGTCGCGCATCGTCGTCGTCCAGGTGAGCCCGACGTCGTGGGTGTCTCCGCTCGACATGGACGGCAGGTTGCGGTGCTCCCCGCCGGGGGCGTCGAAGTGGGTCGGCGCCGCTTCGAAGACGCCGGAGTCGACGCCGCGGGCCTCCAGGGCCGCCGGCCCGAGCTCGCCCGTGGCCACCTTGGCCCGCAGGGCGTACCCGAACGTCTCAGCGTCGATCTTGAAGAAGAGGGGCCAGAGGTAGGGCTCGGCGGTGGACTCGCCGGAGTCGATCGCCTGGAGCTTGCCGATGCGCACAGAAACCTTCACGGGGGCCTCCTTCGCCCAATAGTGACACGGGCGCACCCCAGTCGGGTCTCACGCGCGCACGCAGGCGCTACACTTCGCCGTCCCCCCATCCCACGGGAGCCCCATGAACGACACCACGAGCGCCGTCGATGACGTGCGCGCGGATCTGGACTGGTTCGGCGTCGACAGCGCGCAGATCGCGCGCGTCCTGGCCGAAGCCCTGTCCCACGGCGGCGACTACGCCGACCTCTACTTCCAGCACGCCCGCGACAACTCCATCGTCCTCGAGGACGGCATCATCAGCCGGGCCAGCTCGAGCGTGGATCAGGGCGTCGGCATCCGCGTCCTCGTCGGAGACCAGACCGGCTACGCCTACAGCGAGGACCTCTCGCTGGCGGCGATGCGCGGCGCGGCCCGGACGGCGGCCTCCATCGCCCGCGGCAGCCGGGAGGCGCCCCCGCAGGACCTGACGCCCACGGGCCACCGGGATCTCTACTCCATCCACCGAGGCTGGGACGACGTCGCCGTGGCGGAGAAGCTGCCGCTCCTCCAGCGGACCGAGGCCCTGGCCCGCGCCGCGGACGAGCACGTGGTCAAGGTGTCCATCTCCTGGGCGGACTCCGAGGAGCACGTGCTCATCGCCAACTCGGACGGCGCGCTCATCGCCGACCGGCGGCCCATGTCGCGGCTGTGGTGCTCGGTGACGGCCATCAAGGACGGCGAGACCCAGTCCAACTCCTGGAACCTGGCCGGCCGCCGCGGCATCGACTGGTACGACGACGAGCGGCTCCAGGAGCTCGCCACCAAGGCCGTCGCGCGCACGATGATCCTGTTCGACGCGAAGCGCCCCCCGGCCGGCGAGCTGCCGGTCGTCCTGGCCGCCGGAGCCAGCGGGATCCTGCTCCACGAGGCCATCGGCCACGGCATGGAGGCGGACTTCAACCGCAAGGGCACGTCCATCTACGCCACGATGCTCGACCAGAAGGTGGCGGAGGACTTCGTGACCATCGTCGACTCGGCGCTGCACCCCAACGAGCGGGGCGCGCTGAACGTCGACGACGAGGGCAACGCCACCGAGCGCACCGTGCTCGTCGAGAACGGCGTGATGCGCAGCTACCTGCACGACCGCATCTCCGCGAAGCACTACGGCGTCGAGCCCACCGGGTCCGGCCGGCGGGAGTCCTTCCGCCACAGCCCGCTGCCGCGCATGCGCTGCACGTACATGGAGAACGGCCCGCACACGCGGGAGGAGATCATCGAGTCGGTGGACTTCGGGATCGTCGCCGAGACCTTCACCAACGGGCAGGTCCAGATCGGCGCCGGGGACTTCACCTTCTACATCAAGAACGGCTGGCTCATCGAGAAGGGCAAGCTGACCGCGCCCATCAAGGACGTGAACATCATCGGCAACGGCCCCGAGGCGCTGCGGCGCATCACCATGGTGGCCGGCGACAGCAAGCTCGACACCGGCGGCTGGACGTGCGGCAAGGAGGGGCAGAGCGTGCCCGTCAGCCAGGGCATGCCCACCTGCCTCGTCAGCTCCCTGACCGTCGGAGGAGAGAACGCATGAGCGCCATGCGCGACGAACTTCTGCAGCGCGCCCACGACGCCGTGGCCATGGCCCAGGCGGCCGGCGCCGACGACGTGGTCGCCTCCGCGGGCTGGGGGCGGTCCCTCGAGTTCGCCTGGCGGGACGATAAGGTCGAGAAGGTCCAGGAGAACACGAGCAAGGCCATCCGCGTGGCGCTGTACGTGGACGGCAAGTTCAGCTCCCACGGCACCAACGATCTCGCCCCCGAGCGGCTGCGCCACTTCATCGGCCAGGCGGTGGAGCTGACCCGGGCGCTGGAGCCCGATCCGTACCGGCTGATCACGCCCTCCGAGCTGTACGAAGGCCGGTCGGACGTCGATCTGGACCTGGTGGACAAGGACCTGACGGCGGACGCCGAGGGGGCCATGACGCGGGACGAGCGGCTGGACTGGATCCGCCGCCTGCACGACGCCGCGCACGCCGACGACTGCGTGATCAGCTCCACGTCCGGGATGATGGACAGCCACGGGATCTCCGCGCGCGTGAGCAGCAACGGGTTCGCGGGCGACATGGAGCGCACGAGCGTCTGGTTCGGCGCCGAGTGCACCATCCAGGACGGCGAGAAGCGCCCCGAGGCGTACCGCTGGGTGGGCGGCTTGCACCGCGACGGCCTGCAGACGCCCGAGGAGGTGGGCGCCGAGTGCCTGCGCCGGGCCCTGACCCGCCGCGGCCAGCACAAGGTCACGTCCCGCAAGGCGACGATGGTCGTGGACCCGGAGGCCGGCGCGGGCCTGATCGGCCGGATCTTCGGCGCGCTGTCCGCGGGCTCCATCCAGCAGAAGCGGAGCTTCCTCGCCGGCAAGCTGGGTGAGCGCATCGGCAGCGAGGGGCTGACGCTCATCGACGACCCGTTCATCGTGCGGGGGATGGGGTCGCGCTGGTGGGACGGCGAGGGCATCGCCAGCAAGCGCATGCCGGTCGTCGAGAACGGCGTCCTCAGCAACTACTACGTCGACACGTACTACGGCCGGAAGCTCGGCTGGGAGCCCACCACGGGCGGCGCCTCGAACATCGTCTTCGCCCATGGCGACAAGGACAAGACGGGCATCACGAAGGACGTGGGCGACGGCATCTACGTCACGTCCTGGCTCGGCGGCAACGCCAACTCCACGACCGGCGACTACTCGTTCGGGATCCGCGGGCACCTCATCGAGAACGGCGAGCTCGGCGAGCCCATCTCGGAGATGAACGTCACCGGCAACTACCTCGATCTCCTGACGAAGCTGACGATGGTGGGCAACGATCCCGTGCCCTGGTCCGCCTTCCGCTGCCCCACGCTCGTGTTCGAGGGCATCGACTTCTCGGGGCTGTAGGCCGTGGTCCGCGTCGACAGCGACGGCGCCGTCTGGACGATCTGGATCGATCGCCCGGCGGTGCGCAACGCGGTCGACGGACCCACCGCGCGGGCGCTGACCGAGGCGTTCCGGGCCTTCGAAGCAGACGCCGACGCGCGCGTCGCGGTGCTCTCCGGCACCGACGGGACGTTCTGCGCCGGCGCGGATCTCAAGGCCGTCGGCGATCCCGATCGGCGCAACGCCCTCGACCCCGACGTGACCGGCGCGGACGGCCCCATGGGTCCCTCCCGGATGGTGCTGGACAAGCCCGTCATCGCCGCCATCGAGGGGCACGCCGTGGCCGGCGGGCTCGAGCTCGCGTGCTGGTGCGACCTGCGGGTGGCCGCCTACGACGCGGTGCTCGGGGTGTTCTGCCGACGCTGGGGGGTGCCGCTCATCGACGGGGGAACGGTGCGGCTGCCGCGGCTCATCGGCCTGGGGCGCGCCCTGGACCTGATCCTCACGGGCCGCGCCGTGAGCGCCGAGGAGGCCCACCGCATCGGCCTCGTCGACCGGATCACGGAGCCCGGCGGGGCTTTGGAGGAGGCCCGGGCGCTGGCCCGCCACATCGCGGGGTTCCCCCAGGCCTGCATGCGCGCGGACCGGCGGTCGGCGTTCGCCGCGTTTGACTCCGATCTCCAAGAGGCATTGCAGCGGGAGTTCGATGGGGGCACCGTTGCGCTCTTCGCCGAGGGCGTCGACGGCGCCCAGCGGTTCGCCGACGGCGCGGGCCGCGGTGGGGAGTGGAGTCCCGAATGATGCGTGTCCTGCTGGCCCTGTTCGTGTTGCTGCTGCCCGGCCTCGCCCACGCGGGCAGCGTGCTCGTGAAGGTGAGCGGGATGGACTGCGCGGGCTGCAGCGGCAAGCTCGGCGACGCGCTCGAGGGGCTCGACTTCGTGGACGGCGCGAAGGCCTCGTTCACCGAGCAGGCGGTGTGCGGCCCCCTGACGGGCGCCCTCGACGAGGCCGCGGTGACCTCGGCCATCGGCACCACCGGGCTCACGCTCGTCTCGATCACGGCCGTCGACACCTGCCCCGAGGCGCTCCGCGCGCCGCCGGCGGAGCCCTGGGACAAGCACCAGGACGGCCTCGACGTGCAGACGATCTCCCACGGCGAGGAGGTCGACCTGGCCGCTCACCGCGCGGACGGCAAGTACACGATCTTCGACTTCGGCGCGTGGTGGTGCGCGCCGTGCCACGAGGCCGCCGGCGTCCTCGCCGCGCACATGCGCGAGCACGACGACGTGGCCGTGCGGGCCATCGAGCTGGGCGGCGAGAACCCCGCCGCATCCTACGAGCACCCGGCGGTGGCGCAGCACCTGGCGAACGCGCCGGGCCTGCCCTGGATGGTGGTGATGGCGCCGGACGGCAAGGTGCTCAAGCGGCACCAGAGCGCCGAGAAGATCCTGGCCGCCATCGACAAGCACCGGAAGCGCAAGTGAGCCTGAGGCTCGCCCCCGCGTGGCTCGCCGCGCTCGTGATCCTGATGGGGCTGCCGCACTCCGCGGTGGCCTCGTGAGCGGGATGAAGCAACCCGCTGCTCCAGGGTGGAGCGACCCAGACTGATCCCTCCTTGAACGCCGGCCAGCTGCGCCTGAACGGCACCGTGTCGCTCAGCGCGGCGCGCGTCCGCAGCGGGCTCCGCTGTCCGGAGTTCAACGCCGGGCTCTGCGCCGATCTCGACCTGCCCGACCACGTGCGCTTCCAGAGCTTCACGGGGCTCCGCTGGGACCTGGGCGCCTCCATCGGCCTGGGCAAGGGCGTGCAGGTGGCGGTGTCGCTGCCCATCGAGCTCAAGCACTTCACGATCCGCCACGAGCTGATGGACGGGGCGGCCTACACCGTGCCCTACAGCCTGATGGTGGGAGCGACGGGGCCGGTCGTGGGGCTCGGCGACATGTCGGTCACCGGGCGGATCGCGAAGAAGGTGCTGGGGCAGCCGATCCTGCTGGACGCGGCCGTGGGCGTCGCGCTGCCGACCGGGCGCATCTCGCCCAACCCGTTCGATCCGGCGCTCCCGGCGACCCAGCGTCAGCACCGGCAGTTCGGGAACGGGACGGTGGATCCGTTGGTGCGGCTTGGCTTTGTGCTCAGCTGGCGTCCGGTCGGCGTCATCGTCCGCGGCACCACGCGGATCCCGCTGTACGCCAACAAGTTCGGCTACCGGGGGCAGTTCACGCTCGGGGGCAGCGCGGGGATCGTCGCGACGCTTCCGGAGCCCGCGCAGACGGTGCGTCTGCTCGCGCTGGTGGACGCCACGCACGCGAGCGCGGCCCGCTGGGACGGAGAGAAGGCGCTGAACTCCGGGCGGGACGCGATCGGGCTGCGGCTCGGCGCCGAGTGGTCGATCACGCCGAAGTTCGTGGTGCAGGCGCAGATCACCAGCACGCTGATCGAGACGCTGCAGGGCGACCAGTTCCCCACCAGCTACGCAGGCAGCGTCGGGGTCTCCGGGGTCATCGACCTCAAGAAGGACGACCACCACTGAACGGTTTGCAGGGTGCGGAATCCGACCGCGCTCGGTGGTCCTGACCCAGGCTGGGTTCATGAAGCACGGAATGCTGGAAGCATGGAAGGATCGAGCCGACCGTTCTGGTGGCCGGGATTTGGGGATTTGGGGATGACCGGGAAGGCGGGATTTCTGGAAGGC
>ENA-OWNT01003344-OWNT01003344.1-seawater-metagenome-genome-assembly--contig:-NODE-3344-length-15222-cov-4.671971_pt1 | contig 15222 bp, 6 predicted proteins | sample MGYA00238136_ERZ651165 | MGnify/ENA primary metagenome ERZ651165 (study PRJEB26861, sample SAMN08777766) | seawater metagenome | isolation source: coastal seawater | place: USA: Florida | collected...
CGTCGTTCGTCGTTCGTCGTTCGTCGTTCGTCGTTCGTCGTTCGTCGTTCGTCGTTCGTCGTTCGTCATGTTGTTTTTGCTTGTGATGGAGTGGAAGGATTGAGTGCATGCTAACGGCGCTTGTGTGCTGAGGCGTGTGGCACGGGGGACTCGCAACAAAAGTTCGTCAGGGAAAGCATTTACGCTCTTTCAGACTTCGTGGCGTATAACTTTTTGTCTGGTCTTTCTTTTGGTCTTCTTCTTCTTCTTCTTCTTCTTCTTTTGTCGCGTTTGCGTTTGCGAACACGATTAGTCGCCATGGGTTTTGAAACCAAAGCGTTTCGTGTGCTGATCGTCGCGGCAGTGAGCGCCGTATGTCTCGGGGACAGTGCCGATGCAACTCTGGCAACAGTGTACCGATCCAGCAACAACACTTGGACGGTCGAGTTCGGGAAGCGAGACTCGAGCTCCGGCGCTGCATGGGGAAGTTTCCAAGATGGCAACAGCACCAAGTCAAATTTCGGGAGTTTGTCCCTCCAATCAAGTGATGCGGAGGAGGACGTCAACCAAATGTTTGCCATCGGGTTTTTGGAAGGCGCGCTGACTGCCGAACGCATTTTCCAAGAGGTAGAAAACCTCAAAGAGGTCGTGTTGATGCACTACGGCAAGCTCCCCAGCACTGACCCCAAAGACTTCCCGAAGCTCATCGAATTCCTCGACGCCAACGACAAATGGTGCCGCGAACAGGTTTCACAACATCCCGAGGACGCGTTCTTCAGAAGCCTTGGACTAGTCCTCGCGCAGTTCGATGGTCTGCGCGCAGGCTACGCCGCGGTAGCACCGCAGAACGAGTCTCTCAGCCTGTTTGACTTTCAGCTTTTGAACGGTGTCGGCGACTTTTTCGACCTGATCCCTGCCGTCATGCCCAAGTTGCGTCGCAACTTCAGCGAGTTGTCGAACGACGAGATCGAAAGCTACATTTTCCAATCCGGAAAGTGCTCCGCCCTCATCAAGATCCTTGGAGACTACTCCAACATCTTTTTCTCGCACACTGCGTGGTGGAGCTACAACAGTATGATTCGGATGATGAAGCACTACCGCACGCCTCTCAAAGACGAGGCCGTTACTTCGAAAGACGTGTCCTTTTCCTCGTACCCTGGATTTTTGGAGTCCCTCGACGACTTTTATTTGATGGGGAATGGTTTAGTGATGATCCAGACCACGAACGCCGTCTTCAACCAAACACTGTATGATTTGGTGGTTCCAGAAAGTGTCCTCGCGTGGCAGAGAGTCCGGGTGGCGTCTTTGATCGCAACGGACGCGAAAGACTGGCACACCCGCATGGCCACTCACAACTCCGGCACCTACGAGAACCAGTATATGGTGCTTGACTTGAACAAGTTCAGTCCAGGCGAGCCGCTGGTGCCAGACACTTTGTGGGTTGGGGAACAAATTCCTGGCCACTACGTTGCCACGGATACGACGGTGCACTTGGAGCGCGGTTACTGGCCAAGCTACAACGTCCCCTACCAACCGGAAATCTATGAATTGTCCGGTTACCCTGAGATCGTGCAAAAGCTTGGCCCTGATCAGTCATATGACCTGGCCCCGCGCGCGAAGATCTTCCGTCGCGACCAAGGTTCCGTGGTCGACATGGACAGTTTCAAGAAGATCATGCGTTACAACGACTTCGAGAATGACCCGTATTCTGAGGGCAGCCCAATGAACGCCATATGTTCTCGTGGCGATCTGAAGACGCCCCCATCTGCCGGTGGGTGCGTCGATTGCAAGGTCAGCGACGTCGCCATGGCGAAAAAATTGCAAAGCGAAGTCGTCAACGGACCGTCGTCCACCGCGAGTAGCTATGGTCCCGGTCAGAAGCCCTTCCGCTGGTCGGACTACCCGACGCTGGACAACTCGTAAGTGGATCACCAAAGCTGTGAGCCTCGATTGATTCGCCCTGATTCTCGGTGTGTGTTGTTGTTCAAGGTCGCACGTTGGACAGCCAGACGAGTTTGCCTTCGTGTTTGAGCAGGTTCAACCGGATTGGACGGAATGAAGGCGCTGCAACACCCCAACGATCGGCAGTCACGCGCATCACTTCGTTGCCCGAACAATGCACATTTCATGGAGCCGTACAAGAGATGAAGTTAAGGAGCGGCGAACAAGCGCGCAACAACCACGTTTGCCACGTGACGACGAGAAATGCAACTCTTCATGAAGTAATAATCATTTTTATTTTATGGTTTTTGCAGTGCAAACCCAACTTCAAGCTAGGCACTTCAAGCTAGGCTAGGGCCAAAAAAGTACCTACAACCATCTGTTGGAAGACATGTCTGTGAATTAAAATTCAGTGCGTCGGCGACCCTTGCGGGAGCGGCGCGTCGGAGGGCCCGATGACGAGCTTGGCGACGATGCAGAACCACTTTCCGTAGCGCCAATCGGATCTCCTTGAGATGTTCCTCCATAAGTGACAGACGTAGTGGTTGCGGGTGCTCGGCCGCGCGCATTCTGTGGGCTGGGGTGATGCGAGACATTGCCGTGTTTTGGTGCCGTGGCATGCTTCTGCGTCCGCGCCTTTTGAACCAACACCACAGCAACTGCAATGCCAGCTCCAATCACAACGACCGCAACGACTGCGGCAATGATAATTGTAGTCATGGAGTCCAGTGATTCGTCCGCAGGACCGTCGTCGATCACGCTACTGGGATCTCTGGTTGTGGTTTGTGGCGACCCCGTAGTAGTCAGTCCACCATTGTTAGAGCCCGTAGTCGAGCCGCCTCCGTTAGAGCCCGTCGTCGAGCCGCCTCCGTTAGAGCCCGTCGTCGAGCCGCCTCCGTTAGAGCCTGTGGTCGAGCCGCCATTGTTGCCACCGCCGTTAGTGGTGGTGGTTGAGCCACCATTGTTGCCACTGCCGTTAGAGTCAGTGGTTGTAGAGCCACCGCCACCGTTCGACGCCGTCGTCGTGGAGCCACCGCCGCCGTTGTTGACCGTTGATGTAGTCGTCGTCAAAGTGGTAGAGGAGGTGGTCGTTGTGGTGGTCGTCGTGGTAGTACTCGTGGTACTCGTAGTAGTAGTAGTAGTAGCAGTAGTTGTTGTCGTCGTTGTCGTACCAGTGGTGATGGCGGTGGTGGTAACCGTTGTCGAAGTGGTAGATGTGGAAAGCGTGGTCGTCGTTGTTGTGGTCGTCGTAGTGGTGGTCGTCGTGCACTCAACCAGTGCGTTGAACTTGTACGTTGCAGTACCAGTGGTGATGACGTTATTGATGTCCGAGTCGTCCGTAACAAGGGCTTTGACAGGGGTTGCCGTCAACACAATTTCACTTTCGACATCGTCGACAGATCCAAGTCCCAGCATTTGAGAAAGCACGACGTTGTCTTCCCACGTGGTGACGTTGATGTCGGTTACATTGCAATCAGGCTGACATTCGATGACGTCGCCTCCATCACAATTGCTCACCTACAACAAATGATAGAAGAGTTGAGCACAGCCATCGTGTTTGCTGCAGCAATTCAAATTCACAAGCGCAAACCTTGTAGAACAAATTGATGTTGTTGTTTTCGAAATTGGTGTTTCTGGGGGACGCAAACTCGATTTCGATACACCAAGCCGGATCAATCGAGACACTCGACAGAACGTTGGCAACTCCGCAATCGTAAATTCCCACCCATTTCGAAATGCGGTCCATGAAACCAAAGCAATCGTTGTCGAGTGGTTGTGGGCTCACAGCTCCTGGCGTTGGGTTGCTGATTTGTTCTTGCACCCAAGCTGAAAAATTTCCGATGGCTGCATCGCAAAGCTGCTTGAATTCTGCAACATTAGAATACCTGTAGTGCATACTGAAAGTTAGACGCGGCGGACGTGGCTCAGGAATAGAGCGCGTATGGTACGTACGAAGCTGTTGATGGGTAAGTATTGGTGAGCTGTCCGGTGTAATTGGTACACTGGAACGGGGTGGTGCTGAAGCACGTTCGGTTTTCCACCGTGCCATCCGTCTCATTGCACTCCCAGCCTCCATTTTGGGACTCTTGGGTCACCTCGAACGTGCGCCACACGGTACCGTTGTCGCATGTTACACTGCATGGCTCGCTCCACTCGGTCCAGCCTCCAATGCACGGATAGATGTGCTGCGAACGCTCAATGCAAGGGGTATTGTCGGGTCTGGGGGCGTCAGGATTGTTCTCAATCGCGTCGCAGTTTGAGCCACAGTCCGAGTCAACGAAGCAATCGGACGAAGCGGTGGTGGCATTGCATTCGCACTCGCACTGCACTCCCCCGTAGGCGGCCTCGATGAGGATTTCATACGTTCTCCACATGTAGTCATCGCGAAGAGTCCAGTCGGTCCACTCGCCAACACAATCCACGGGACATTGTAGTTGTGAACGATATTCGAGGCAGAAATTAATGTCAACGGAGTAAGAACCGCTTTGATACACAACTTCGCTGCTGTCCAACACGTCATCCACGAAGCCATCACTGTCAAAGTCGCCACCGCAGGCGAACCCGTCGTAGTACCTGCATCAACAAAAAATAAAACCATAAAATCAGTGTCACTAGCAAGCGTACGCAAGGGCGAGCGAAGAGAGACAAGTTGCGTCCACACTTACGCAATTTTTACGCATTGGGCGGGGTCGTCGCGACCGAAGCAGTCCTCGTCGGTGAGCGTCCACGCAGCAATCTGCGACATGTACTGGTAGCAAGCTCCTTCCTTAATGGCATCAGTTATCACGAGGTCATTCTCGAGGTAGTAGGCCACTTGTGCGCAAGATGACTGAAGGTCAGACGTTGTGAGCACATTCGACGACGACGACGCGAGATAGAGCGTCTGACTCGCCGAAAAGTAGTCGTAACTGACATAATCGCATGACTTGTTTTGAGGGGGCAGTTGGCAGTCCGTCCCACCGCTCTGCGCGGCAGCAGTGAGGGTGTAGTTTCGAAACTGGCGCCCAGTGCCGCAACTCGAGTCACAATCCGACCAAGGATCCCAAGAACCATCGCAGCAGGCAGGAGTCAGGCAGTCCGACTGTTCATATGTTTGCAGAGGCTGCGCACAGTCTTCCCCGCCGTTCGCAGCTTCAGTGACAACCATCCACGTTCGGTCTCGGGCATCTTCTGGATCGTGGCATTCCCCCGTACACTCCGACCACTCGGTCCATGTCGAGGTGCAGTTAATAGGGCAATCGCACGGTGCGTCGGGGAATCGCAACACGAAGTCAAGGTAGATTGCATCGCTGCCAATGTTTTGACAGTTAGGTGACGACCAGTCCGTCGTGGTACCAGAGCCAATGATGATTGGGCAACCGCCAAGTTCAGGTGGGTCTTCATTCACCGCATCGCCGAGGCACATATCAAAGCGACCCTCGGGGTCGTTGTTGAAGCCCAGGTACACGACAATTTTCTCCATGATTTCAGTGTGAGAATCTGCGTCGTCACATTGCAGCGACTGACCCGCACTGTACGAAAAGTAAAAACTGCCGGGAACAGGGTCATCTGCCGGGCACAGCACTTGGCAGTTGTCATCGATTTCCGTAGTTTCCTCAGTGCAATCTTCTGCGGTGCCGTACAAGACGTAGTAGTCGCGGCTGCGCGTTCCATTGCCACACATTTGTGAGCCGGAGTAAGGCAGGCACTCGCTCCACGATGTCCACGAATACTGGCATTCGTCACTGCAGAAGTCACTCCAAGCTGCATCGGTGCAATTCCTCTGTTGCACGCACAAGTCATCTGCAGGGCCGTCGATTTCGAATGTCTGCCACTCCGGGAACAGAGTCGCATTGTCCGTACACGTACAGGCGGCACCGCCATTGCTGGGGTACTGTGTCACCTCGTAGTATCTGTACTCGTACGACGGACCACATTCGCGATCGCAGGCGAAGTCCCAATCCGGCTGCTCATTCAAGATGGCAGTGCCGGGGCCCCAGTCTCCCCACTGGCCGGCGCAATCTCGTGGGCAGTACAAGACATCGGGCTCGTCACAAAAGTGATATTCGATGATGCAGTCCGCATCATCAACACACTCCGATGACGGGGTGCATACGTCGATGACCAAATTGTTTACGAAGCCGTAATCGTCCTGGTCCTCGAACGACAAGATCTGGTCCAAGCAGTCGCATCCGACACAGTGGGCTCCTGCGCGTGGACTCAAGTCGAAAGGTCCACGGTACGTGCAGACAGGTTCATCGTAGGCAGCGCAAGACTTGTTTTGAACCTCCCAGTTTGTGAAGTTGCAGTCATCTCCTCCGTTCAGTGCAGTTTGCGACACTATGAAAGTTCGCATCTGCGTACCGAAGACGCCACAACTCACTGAGCATTCAGTCCAGTTTGTCCAGTATCCTTCGCACGATCGCTGGCAAGTGTCACCGTCGATGTCTGGCTCCCGGCTGCAATAGTCCGAAGTACCAGGGATAGCATCGGGATTGTACGAGTTATTGCCCAAGCAGTACGCATCTTGCGTGACGATCCAGTCGCGAACGCGGCAGTTGCCTTCCTCGACATCTTGGAAACTCCATTGACCCCAGTAGCCATCACAGTCGACAGAGCAGCATGCATAGTCCACCGGGTAACAAATGGCAGCTGCATCAGTTGTGTAGCCGTACGCCATTGATTCGTCCGGGCAGGCGCAGTGTGCCCCAACAACGTAGTCCATGACGACGGTGTTCGTTGAAATGGCAGTGTCCCAGTCTTCATCGGAATCACCCCACACGGACTCATAATACTCCAGGAACAGGTCATCAGAAGCGTCGTCATAAAAAGCGAACTCGGAATCCTCGCCGGTGAGCGGATTTGTGTAGTACGAAGAGCCTTGGTTGAACTGAATGCGCACGCACCACCATTGGTCAACGTACACCCACCCATCCGCAGTTTCGAGGGCACAATCTTGCGATTCCAATCCTTGCCACTGGTATATTTTCGTCATGTATTCAAAACACTGGTTGGAACTTGAAGAACCCAAATCTGCCACAAGATCGGCGGTGAATGTCCGCGTTGCGGGCACGCCACCATCCCAGTATGCTTCAGCAAATTGATCCCACAAATCCTCGCAACCTGCTTTAAACTCTGATGTTGTCACATAGTCGTTGGAGAAAACACGCTGATACGCAAACGACAGTCGGCCTGGAATGGCCCATCTGCATTCGTCTGCGGTTGCATTGCACCCCCTCGTCTGGGTATCGGCATCGTCAAACAGGCATTCGTCACCAAGATTTTCTGCTTCCTGGAAGACACTGAACGTACGCACTTGAACGCCCTGATCACACTCCGCTGAACATTCTGACCACGAGCTCCAGTTTCCGAGACAGGGAATGGGGCAATAAAGCTGGCGTGTGTATCCGTCCGTGTAGTTGCAGTAAGTGCCAAGGCATTCCTGTGCAACGGACACCTCAAACGTCTCGTACGTACAACCGTCGGTGTCCGAGATGTAAGGGTCACTCCAGTCACCAACACAATCCACAGGGCAACACACACATTCTCCGCCGTTGACATCTGTAATGTTGTAGGCGATGAAGATGTCAACATCACTGGTAGCATCGTTCACGGAGACCTCAGTGGAGGGGTTGCCCTCGAACTGAATATCGACACAGTAAGCAGCATCGTCAACGTCGGTACTGTCGAGTTTCTCTGTCAGCGCGCATGTTGGCGTGGGATAGACGAGAGAGGCAATTTTGTGCATAAATTCCAGGCACTCATTGTTGAAAATGGGTTGGTCGTCCAAGTATGTAATCTTGGGTTGATCGCATGGTGCATTGTCTAGCGTCCACGAGCTGTATTGTGCCGGGATTCCAGACTCCTCCAAGCATGGATACAGTGCGGGAGCAGTGCTGGCCAGAGAGCCAGGTTGGCAGGTGTAGAACCAAACACAAAGGCACTCTTGTTGCAAAGACTCCGTTGTGAAAGTTTCCTCGGTGTCACCATCGTAAGTAATTGCGAGCACTCCAGAAGAGTAGTCTAACTGGCGGGGCTCTTCTTCACAACAGTCCTTGGTCTCAGTTTCGCCTTCGAGTTCGCAGTCGGCGCCACCATTGAAAGCGTCTTGAAGGATGACATACGAGCGACTCGCCGTGCCAGTCTCGCACGTTTCGGAACAGTCACTCCATTCTCCCCACTCACCCACACACGGAAGGCAAGATTGGTATTGGATAACATTGCAGTCTTCATCACCACAGCACGCGCCACCGCACGATCCCTCATTTGCAATGGTGAAATTGCGCTCTGGGCAGCATAACGAGTCATCGACACATGTACTCCACTCTCCCCATTCTCCGGTGCAGTCATCTGGGCAGCAACCACATTCTCCGGGCTCAAACACCTCGAAGAAGAGATTCAGTGAAGTGGATGTCACAGAACTGTAAGAACATTGACCACCGCTACTGCAGAACGAAAGATCGTCCTGGCAGTGGGAGAACAAGTCCTCATCGTCTTGGAACTGGAAGTCGACGCACCACAAGGGCGAGTCCATGTCGTAGCATGACTTTTCAAGTTTCAAGAACGATCTTCCTGCAATAAGAGCCATTTTGGCCACACATTCGTCGCGGAGGGTTTCCACCTCGTCGTCGGACAACGGCGGGTTGAGATTGTCGCAAGTCGGCGTGCCCCGGTAACCCGCACTGCCCACTGGGAACACTTCCAAGAACGCAGTTTCGCAACCGCACTGGAATTCTGAAATGTCAACTGTGTCAAGGGCGATGCTGTTTGACACTTCAAGATAACCACAGGAGTAGTCGTCGGGTTCTTGGTTTGCACAGCACTCGGCAGTCTGAGTATCCCCCTGCTCGAACGGACAGGCGGCCCCTCCGTCGGATGCATTCTGCCAGACATTGTATACTCGGGTGGTGTTGCCCATGGCACACGACGCACTGCAGTCGCTCCACTCAGACCATCCTCCCTCACATGAAGCTGGACAGTTGATGGATGCGTTACAACAGTATCCCGGCACTGCTGTAAGTCCCACGTACTCAACAAAAGACCCTGGATGGTTGATGCCATCGTCATCAAAACACCACTGTTCTTGATCTTCGAAGTCACAATCATCGCCATAAATCGCCATCCCACTGTAGATTGCCATGTCACCGCCGAGAGCAAAGTCGGCCTCAGTGTATGCACCGCACATCTTGGACTGCGTCACATTGTATTTTCGAATCTCGCAGCCACCAGTGCAATTGTCAGAATCATCGCGGAACCAATCCGACCATTGCCCCTCGCACGAGGAAGGACAGCACTGCGTCACACATTCGAAGCAACGCTCATATGTCACATCAAGGAAATACTGCCCAGCAGTGCTGCCAGCACTCATGGTGCAGTCAATCAGATCCAGAAGGTCTCGGGCATCAGAGCGAGACATGCCAATTAAATCAGCAATTTTGGGGCGAGCTGTGGTCGTCCACCAAACACCCTCTGCGCCCCCAGCACACAAGTCAGACTCTTGGTCGGACTCGCCGTTGTAGGTCAAAATTAGCTGACCAAACGTGCAATTCGGGCAGAAAGTTTGGTTGCAATCTTGACTCTGCAACGCGCCGTCCACGAAGGGGCACTGGTACTCTTCGTCGTCATTGGACGCCTCCTTCGTCACCGTGTATGTACGCCACTGCGATCCGTTGCCGCACGTCGCTTGGCACTCAGTCCAATCACTCCATGCGCCAATACACCACGGGTTACATTCGTCGGGCAGAATCGTATCAAGGTGGTCGTTGGGGCAAGCAGCTCCACCACATGTGGCATTTTGCTGAATGCGGTATTCAGAGTAGTTGCAGTGGCCATCAACATCGGTGTCGGTTGGCACAACTTCGAACCAGTCACCGGAGCAGTTGACAGGGCAGCACTTGTTGGTGAGCCCCGCGTACACGAAAAAGTTGAAGTACACGCCCTCGTCGCCGTCAAAAACGATGTCAGTTCCTAAACCGTCAACGCCATCCACGATTTGACCGCCGTGGCACTGGTTGCCCGCTCCTGGGCAGCTTCGAACACAGCGCTGACCATTGAAAACACAGTAATCGGCGGCGTCACGGGGCTCATACAGGGAATCCTCGATTGAAATGTGCACACAGTACGTGTTGAGACCACCATCCGTAACTGGACACGCGACGTCCGTCGGACGGATTTGTGAAGCAATTTGCATGTAGTAGTAACAAAGAGTGCCATCCTCAGTCTGCTGACCTTCTGAGTCAACGCCTGTGAGTACGGCGCTGACATCCGACGTATCATAAGTTGGCATTTCACAACTCTGGTCGTAGTACACATTGTCGAACTCATCGTACAACGGCTCAAGGCATCCAGCGTCGTACGCCGCTGCTTCGTAAGCCTGGCAGTCGGCGATGAAGCCTTCAGCAGTGAACGACGTTTCGAAGCCAAAGTTCGTGGAAAAGTACCCAACAACAACATCAGTGGCCTCGTGGGCCTGGCAGATCTGCGTCTGCATGTAACCGTCACAGGTGTAATTTCCGGTCATCTCTGCGGCGGTCATGTTGCAGGTGCACTCGGCACCACCGAAAAGGGCCGGGCGATCGATAATAAACATGCGGGTCCGATTTCCACTTGCGCAGTCGGCGTCGCATTCGCTCCAATCTTCCCAGTGGCCGCGGCAGTCCTGCTTGCAGTTCCCGAGATTGCAAATGAGACCGGACGTATCGTCGTCGCGATCAGCAGAGCAGTTTCCCGGATTAGATTCAAAGAAAGAGAAATAAGGATCGCCATCATACGGGCTGGCGCCTTCTTCAGCCAGAGAGCAGTTGCAGTCACATGGCACGCCACCGCATTCGTCCGGTTGGATGATTTGGTACTGACGAGTCAAGCAGTCACCATCCTCAACATCAAGCCAATCACCGATACAATCCACAGGGCAGCATAGGGGCGTGCAGTCGTCGTGGTAAGTTGCAACTGAATATCCAACATAGATGAGGTTGCCACTGTCACTGATGGATGTGGTACTAGAATAGAAAGGGTTGCTCGCATCCGAGGAGCAGATCGGCAGTTGACCAACGGAGAAGGGCTCAGAAGGAAATCGGATCCACACGCAGTACGGATCTTGTTCGATATCGGAGCCACAGTCAATGGAGTCGACCCACTGGGCCATCTTGCTCATGTAATCGAAACACTGCATGTCTTCTCGGTCCTCCAAACTTAGGGAACTTGAGCACTTGGCGGCTGCCAATTCGCCACTTGCTTCGTAGAAAGCGAGGTGTTCCGAGCATTGGATGTAGTCGTAACCGCCATCGGCCTGGATGGCGGCACATTTCGCCTTCCACAAGCAGAGACAATCATCCTTGAACTCGTCAGTACTGGCCTGTTGACTGGTCTCGCCAGCGTACGACAGGGTAACTTCTCCGCACGTGTACGAATACTCATCGCACAAACCCACGGTCACAGTGCAGTTTTTGGTCTGCATTTCGCGGTCGTCGAACGGGCACTGAAGCGCTGCCTCGAGATAGCCGTACGGGTCGACGTCGGTCACGGTGCCATTTGCAAAATAGTACATAGCAGGTTGCTCGACTGAGTACAGGCGAGTTTGGGTGCCATTCTCGCAGGTGGCGCTGCACTCCGTCCAATCACTCCAGTTGCCCACGCACGGCGTGGAGCACGTTACATTCTCGGCGTAACCGTCAGCGTACATGCAATCGCTGCCTCCGCAGTAGGCGGCGGTGTCCACGATCCAGTCATGCGCGTAGCAAGAACCAGAAACGTACAAATCGCTCCAGTGGCCCTCGCAGACCACTGGGCAGCAGGTTTCGATACAGGGGTAAGTGTCGAATGACAGGAATTCGAAATTTTCTTGGCCGCTGGCGCAATCGTCGAAAGTCGCGCGGCTGCCGCCATAAACGGCGTCGACGTCGTCTGGAAAGACAAGCTGCAGGCAAAACGTGGAGTCCGTGGATGACCGGTTGCAGGACGCGTCGTCGGTTCCCCGCAAAAAGTTGGGTGTGCTTGGGTCGGTACCGTAATTAGTCAGCCAGTTGGCAATGTCGACCATCTCGCTCCAGCACAAAGAACTGTTCGCCTCCAACTCTGTGACGAGGGCTTCGGTGTCGTAGCCGTACATGTCCACGTAAGCATAGTATGCGCGCCAAAGGTCGGCGCAGCTGTCCTCCAGCTCGTCGAAATCCACAGGAACGGAGTTCGGGAAGCAGAACGGGAGCCACAAATAGGAGGTGACATTCGTGTATGGGCAAGGCTCGATGTCGTTGATTTGGCACGAGCGCGTGTCGATGTACTGGTCACTGGGGGCGGACGCGTTCCAAACTTGCCTCGTGGTGCCGTCCCACAGATTCATGGTGCACGGCTCGCCGCCGTATTGTGCGTCTCTGTAGACCCAGAACTCGCGGGTCTGCTCGCCGCCCTCGCAGGTCACATCGCACTCGCTAGTCTCGTTCCAAGCGCCACCGCACGGGATGGGGCACTCAATCACGTTCCATTCACAATCACCACAGCCTGCCCCGTACACATCGTCGATGCAGGAAGTTGCGAGGTCGAACGAACATCCCTTGGACGGCAAAAAATCGTACATGTTGCCTCTGGAGCCACCGGACCAGACGTTACAGCTTCGGTCGAGTTTGCAGTCGGCGTCCCAGTCGCAACCCGCGTCGCAGTTGTAGTACCCGGTGGGGCAGAGCGCCGAATCGGGACCAAGATCGTCGTAGCAGCATGCGGCGCCGCCGCACGTGGCATTCTTGGTCGTGATAAACTGCGACACCAGGCACTGTCCTTCGGAACCGTCCACCAACGTCCAGTCGCGGTAAAAGGGCTCGGTCCAGTTGCCTTCGCAGTCTTCTGGGCAGCACACCGCACCGGGGCATACTGCCTTTTGCACGACGTACTTCAAGAACACGCTGTTGTCGGTGAACTCCGTGAGCGGGAGTCCGAGGCGGTCAAATCCGAACTGGGTCCAGAAGCACCACGTCTGGTCCGCGTAGCCGAGCACGCCGCTGGGGAGTTGTGGCGCGCTGTCGGGCACTTCGCAATCCACTGACGAGCCGGCGTTGCTGGCAATCAGGGACATGTACCCGAGGCAGTCGTTGTCGTCCCAGAAGTCGTCCATGTCGCCCCCGTAGTCCGCGGGCGTGGGGCACTCCATGTCGCTTTGCTCGGCGAGCCAGGCTTCCAGATCGTACAGGGAGTCGCCTCCCCCGCTCCCCATTTCGTACAGGTTGGGGTCATCCGAGCACATCCAGTAAATGTCTGAGCTGTCGCTGACGTAGGAGCAGAAATACTGCCACAAGCAGGTGCACTGCATCTTGAGCTGGTCCGTCGCGAGTTCGTTGTTGCTGCCAGAGGAGCTGCCCACGTCAAAGTGGATGTCGACGATGGTCTCCTTCTCGCACTCGTGCAGGAGCTGGCAGTCTCCGCTGTCGTACTCACCATCCTCATACGCGCAGGATCGGCCCTCGAATTCAGCAGGGACAGTGACATTGAACATACGCCATCGGGTGCCGTTCATGCAGGAGGCATCGCAGTCACTCCAAGAGCTCCAGTGGCCCTCGCAGCAGGTTCCGTTCTGGATGGTGCCGTTGGCGTACGGGCACGTCTCGCCGAGTTCGTTGCCCGGTTGGACGATCATGTACGTTCTCTGCGAGTTGCCGTACGAGGCGTCGCCGTCGGCTGCGTCAATGCTGTCGCAAGGAGCAGCGTTGGCGGCCCAGTCAGACCACAAGCCGAAGCAAGGGACGGGGCACTCGTCGGTGTCGGTGGCCAGCAATTGGAACGTTCCAGAAATTGAGTTGTTGGTGTCGAAGTTGGTGAAGTCGAACGCAACAAGGAGCTGCCCCGCATCGACGTCCAGCGTGTTGGCCAGGCGGGTAGTCATCTCGAGCTGGTTCAGGGCGTCTTGCGCTTCCTCGTCCATGAGTCGGCTCGGGAACACGATATTCACTGACCCGCTGGTGCGCGACTGGTCGGTGTCGACGGTGATGTCGATGGAACCCTCTGTCCAGCACATGTCCGGCGCGGGGGCGGAAGACGCGGTCGCGCGCTCCCACGCTGCGCCTGTGACGGCGAGCAGCAAGGCCGCGCGGCAGAGGCCGGGCATGGTGGCCGAGGCGTGGGGCCAGGCAGAGAGCCCGCGAAGAGAGAGCCGAGGAGCGCTGTCGCTGGTCAACAGAGCAGTGGGTGTACTGCGCGAACGTACGTACGCAAACTTAGGCGGGGGTGACGCTCCACAACCAAGGAACGCGCAGTTTTTGCTTGGTTACTTTGAGTGCGCACCTTTGTTTTTGTTGTTGTCGTTGGCGGGTGGTGCGGGCGGGCGGCGCGGGCGGGATCCGCTGCACAGCGACACCGCATATCCTAGCGTGTTGTCGACCCCACCCCGCCCAGAACTTTGCTATCGTTCGAACCGACCATCGTCACACCGTCGATGCCTCCGCCCAGCCATCCATCCTCTCACAACGGAAAGAGCTGGGAACTGACAGGAGCGCAGCACGCCGCAGGACCGACGCCACACCACAACACCACGTGGCATAACGCCCCACAACTGCGATGCCACATCGACACTCGGCATGCGACATACGTACGCACTTGACATACGTGGCACCTGCTTGACAAACCGTGCATTCCGTCAGAAACGCACTTCGCTTGGCCATGGACGAACGCACGAAAGCGCGAGCGAGCGAGCGAGCGAGCGGACGTCAGGGCAACGCGCTTCAAGCTGTCAACGTGCTGATTCCGCCACCACGTTTTCATCACACGTGCAACGCCACATACGTCGTCGTCGTCGTCGTCGTCGTCGTCGTCGCCGCCGTCGTTGTCGTTCAGAAAGAAACAAGGAAGCCAGAAGCCAGCAAGAACGCTTCACGAACGCCACAAGAACGAGTAAGTAAAATAAGTGAGCAAGTGAGCAAGCAAGCAGTCAACCAACCAACCAAACAACCAACCAACCAACCAACCAACCAACCAACCAAACAACGAACAACGAACAACGAACGACGAACAAACAACCAAACACACAAACAAACAAACAACGAACAACGAACAACGAACAACGAACAACGAACAACAAACGACGAACGATGAACGAAGGAACGAAGGAAGGAACGAAGCAACACAGCAAAGAAGCCACGAAGGAAGTCGGTCGTCGAAGTTCGTTCGCCGAACCATAGCCAGCTACCTACACAGTGAGTGAGTGAGTGAGTGAGTGAGTGAGTGAGTGAGTGAGTGAGTGAGTGAGTGAGTCGGCAAGACAACCACCCGCCTCCCGCCGTCCGCGGCCTCCACTCCCTCCCGCCCTCACTCACTCACTCACTCACTCACTCACTCACTCAC
>ENA-OWNT01003345-OWNT01003345.1-seawater-metagenome-genome-assembly--contig:-NODE-3345-length-15220-cov-4.687314_pt1 | contig 15220 bp, 8 predicted proteins | sample MGYA00238136_ERZ651165 | MGnify/ENA primary metagenome ERZ651165 (study PRJEB26861, sample SAMN08777766) | seawater metagenome | isolation source: coastal seawater | place: USA: Florida | collected...
TCGCTCGCTCGTTGCGGCTACACTACAGTTGGTTCGTGCGTGAGTTATTAGTTCTTGGGCTGTTGTTGGGCACGCTGCGTCCGTGTGTTTGTGTGGTTGTGGGCGTTGTTGCTATCACTTACAGTGTACTTGCTTGTGCGTAGAGATTTTCTTCTTCTTGGATTGTGCAGTCGGGTGGCTGCCATGCAAACTTTCACACGATCGGCGGTGGAGAAAATCCTCGGCTGGACTCTGTGGTTTCTGTGGGGTTTGAGTTACGGGTGCGACTTTGAAAGGAGTGCTACGTGTGTTGGTGTAGCAGTCGGTTGGCTGTCGACGAAAGTCTGCAGCAGGTGCAGAATGACATTGTCATGCCACGGCATACGAGTGTCCAACGAGTGCATGCCGTCGATGCAACATGTATGTCCCCGTACCCTCACTTCATTCAACCACTGCATTGGTGCTCTGACGCAGATGTGGACGATATCTCGTCTTCCCAGCAGCTGTAATAGACCCAACCATCTTGTTCGTTGCCATGCCAGCAAATTGTGCCCTCGTCTTTTTCGTTCATGAAAATTGCATGCTTTGTTGTCGCAACTTGTAGAAACTCAATCAAATTCCACCTGGCGTCAACTGCGTGAACGTGTCAAGAACTATCGGCATCAAGCGGGCAAGATGCCAAGCAAGCGATCCTCGATGTCGCGCACCATGAAAAAGGATGGTGCCACTGTCAAAGTTGTCGTGCGCGTGCGTCCGGCGAACGAAAAGGAGATGAAGGCAGCTTCTCCGCCGGTTGTTCAGGTGCAGTCGCAGGACAACAGCGTGACAGTCGTGAAAGGGTCTGGCAAAACCCAGCAGCGACATGTTTTTGCGTTTGACCACGTGTTCGGCACTTACGCAACACAGAAGGATATTTTTGAGCAAACTCTTGCTCCCATTGTCGACGATGTTATGAGTGGTGTGGAGTCAACTGTCTTCGCATATGGTCAGACCGGAACGGGAAAGACGTACACCATGGAGGGTGAGATCAACAGCGAAGACCACAAGGGTGTGATTCCGCGCGCTGTGGAGGCCATCTTTCGCCGACTCGACAACAAGAAGTACTTGCGCTCAGACGTTGCTGTCAGTTTTCTGGAGATCTACAATGAAGATCTTACAGATTTGCTCTCCAACGAGACACGGCTTTCCATTTGCACCAATGGTGAAGGCAAAGTGGTCTGCAAGGGCCTTAGCCAACAGCCTATCGCCACCAGTACTGAAGTGCTGCGCGTGTTGAAGCAAGCACAGCAGCGGCGCCAAACTGGTGAAACTAACATGAACAAGCAGTCTTCTCGATCCCACTGCTTGTTCACGTTGCAGGTTCGCTCTGTAGAACGCGTGGGCGACTGCGATCTGGAGCGAACTGGCAAGCTGCACCTGGTCGATCTGGCGGGTTCTGAGTGCGCCAAAGCCACGGGCGCCACCGGCTCTCGCCTTCGTGAGTCCCAAAACATCAACCAGTCGCTGCTCACACTTGGACGAGTTATTTCTGCTCTTCGCGAAAAATCGCCTCGAATTCCGTACCGTGATTCCAAACTGACGCGCCTGCTCTCTGAAGCCCTTGGCGGAGCTTGCCGCACTTGCATCATTGCAACATTGTCTCCGTCAGCACTGTGCGCAGAAGAATCCATGAGTACACTCCACTACGCCCGTCGTGCTCACGGAATTAAGAACAAGAGCGCTGCTGCAAACATCCGAATGTCCGTCAATGGACCAAATGGACAGAACAGCGTCAGTGTTGCTGGTTCCCAAACATTCTTGGAAATGCAAGCGCGCTTGGACTACATGGAGAACCAGTGCTTGGAGGCTCAAACCGCCTTGGCTCGTCAGCACGAAGCGAATGTTGCTTTGTCGGCAGAGATGGAGAAAGTTGCTGCCAAAGAGGCACAGACTCGACAACTGTATGAGGAAACCTGTGTTGCACTCGAAGCAACGAAGGTGACTTTGGCCAAGACGCAAAACGATCTTAACACCCAAACAAGTTTCACCACCTCCCTGCAGGACACCTTGCACAAGTCCGTGGAGACGCTGAACAAGTTCGCTACCGACGAGGCCAACGGACGCAAAGATCTCTCAAACAAGGTTGACTCTTCCATTTCAGAGCACAAAGCGACCATTGAAAAGATGCAAAATACAACAGCTGCTATACTTTCGACTGTGGAAGCCAAGAACGCTGAACTCTCCAGTCTGCTCAACAACTTTACTTCGACCAACACGCAAGCTCTGCAAGACTGCGTCTCCGAGCAAGCAAAACTGAGTCAGTCGCTGCACACTTCTGTGACCGACGGCTTTAAAGAGTTGCAGACTAGTATTGAAGCATCGTCGGAGACCTTCCGTACTGCTGAAGATCAGCTCGCCACCTGGGGTACCGAAACAAAGACTGCCTTTGAGGGATACCTGTCTTCTCTGGAAGCCAAACTCGACGAGCAAAAAGCCAGCGTGGATGAAACGTCCGAGTTCTTCCAGAGTCACATGGACAATCACTTGGAGAAATTTGCTCAGCGACAAAAGGCGCTTGATGGCCTCTCCAAGGCCGCCCGCCGTCATGAAAAACTTGGCAGTCAACATTTGCAATCTTTGGACTCGCTGACGCAGGCCAACCGTGCCAACTTCGAAAAGCTCACTCAAGACTTGAGTGCACACCTCGAATTTGTTTCTGAGGCACGTTCTGCTCGCGCAAATGGCCAGCAAGACGAGGAACTCCTTGCTAGTGTTGCCGACACAACAGCAACTCTGCTTGCCGGCGCCACGGGAAGTCTCGCAAGTTTGGATGCGCAGCGCGAACTTCTTACGAACGCGTTGCAGTACCACAAAGAGCACACTGCGGACGGTGTCCTTCAAAGCAAGCTTGATGAATTTACTGCCTCATACAGCAATGCAAATGGCGAAGAAAGTAACATGCTCACAGACCAGATTGCTGCACTTGAGTCAACCACCACTGCTCAAGTGGACGGCACGATTGATGAAGCTCATTTGGAAACCATTTCCACGGCAGCATCTGAAATGTCGCAGAAGCTCAACGTCCAGAATCAGCAACTTGCTTCTCTTGTCGAGTTCCAAGGCAACACTGGAAAACAGCTTGTGGAATCAGTTGTTGACGCACTGCGAACGTTGTTGACGTCTAAGGTCACCGAGTTGACCACCGGAGTAGAACAGCGTGTTGACGAAGCTCAGCAGTCGAACTCTCAACTGAATGAGATTGTCGGCCAGACCAAGGATTCACTCACAGCCGAAACCACAACGTGGGCCAACAACAATGCAGCAGTGGTTGAGTCACTTCAAACAATCAAGAGCAAGTCAGAGACTACCCTCAACCACGTTGCTGAGACCAAGACCCTGGTTTCTGCCGCAATTGATGACTTCTCCACTACCACGAAGGCGTGGGGAGAGGCCAACCGTGATGTGGACAGCAAGATGGAGGATGCTGTTGAACAAAACAAGGTCATGTGCTCGGAACGTAACACGCTCACCAAGTCTCTTCAATCACACATCGCCAACACAACGTCGGAAGCTGAATCATGGGCCGCAACAGGCAACACTTGTGACGAAGCGCTTGCCGAAGCTGAAGACACGATTAAAGCCCACGTCAAGGCTACCAAGAAATCATTGTCCACTCACAACAAGTTGTTTAACGCTGCGAACAAGGAGGCCGTCAAGCTTCAGAAGCAAGCTGACCAAAACATTGCTGACGTCGACGAACTTGCCGAGGCTGTTGTGGAGGCCACTGAATTGGAGGAGAAGTTCCAGTCAGATGTTGGCGCCAAGTTCAAGAACATCGCCGACCAGCATTCTGCGTTCGTTTCACACAACAGTGAAGTGCATGCTTCAATCAATTCTGCCATCGACACCGGATTAGCTCCGCGTGCCGACGTCAGAGCCAAAGTTGACGACATCCGCACCCAAATGGAGACCGATATGGCCAGCCAGCAAACCGAATTCCACAGTGCTTCGACTGCTCAGCAAGCACAGCTTTCTCAGGCCATGGAGTCCTGCATTCAGGCCAACTCGCAGATGCAGACCGCGGCCTCTTCAACATGCACTGTCTGCAACGAAGAAGTGACCACCAGTAAGGCCACTGCCGATGGCCTCTGCGCATCGATAGTTGACGAACAACTGAAGAAGTTTGAGCAAGATGTCGCTTCTCACAACGAAACCTGTGATGAACAGGTCAGCACTTTGGTGAAGACACATACCACTGTGGTGACAGAGGCTGTAGCTGCAACAAGCACGCTTTCTGAGTCACCCGCAACTATTGAATCGACTGAAGATGCCACTGAGACTAACAGCCGCCGCAGCACTGCGTCGTCGACATCCTCCAAGTCTGAAGAAGACTCTATTGGTTCACCAACCGCTGCGAGTGACAGCGAAGACGCAGAAAATGCGTCTCCGAAAGTCACTAATGCCCGCAAGACCTCAGTACCGAGCAAGCGCAAGAAACGCACCACTACGGGTGCCGCTCGCAAGAGCACTCGTGTCACCAAGTCCACCACAGGCAAACGCCGCAGTGGTTCTGCGTCCTCAATCCCTGTCAACAAGCGCGCCCTGCGACCGCGTGCAACTTCCAGCAGCAAGTAAACGAAAGTTTTGTCTAACACACCCATCGGACGTGGAGTCCGGATGAGCACTGTGTACACTTTGCATATAAATTACTGATTGCACCAAATCACAGAACTAGTTTACTCTGCTGCGCTTTGTCATATTTTCCACTGTGAGACCACCACATCGATGACGTCGTTTACGGCATCCAGTGGTAGTTTGACCTATTATCGTAGACATCACGCAAGTCAGATCACACCATGCGAGAAGACGAAGATTTCGTAGGTACGTACTTCAGGGGACCCTGGGCCTCTTGAATCGAACGCAAGCAATTGGTTTTCATAGTGCAACCCCAATGCTGCGGCTGCGTGAGCGTAGTGGCGGGCTTGTGGGGCCGGGTAACCGAACTCCAAAACAAGATTGGTGTGGCCTTGTTGGCTCGGTGGTTTGCAAAACACGATATTCGACAGAGCTCCACCATGCACGCCGACGATCACGGCAGCAAAATGGAACAGTTGAGCCGTTTCTTCAATTGAGAACTTGCTTCCATCGAACACAACTACATTTTGTTCACCAACTCTACCTTTCAACTGAGCAATAATTGCTGCCTCGTCTTCAAGTCTGCGCATGGATTCCGTGGCTCGCGTCAAGAACAGGACGTATGGTTGGCTCCTACTCGGGGAACTCAACGTCAACGCCGATAGCAGACGATCACGAACTAGTACAATGCCCTGTTTCGGCATGAGTGCGTGCAGCGAATCTGAAGCTGCTTGGTCGACGTCAGTGAAAGGGCCTGCAAGGTTCTCAGCCACAACCATGTCTACAGAATCCCAACTGGGGTAGAACAGTTCTGCTACTGTGACACGAACATCGTTGGGGTACGTGCTCGTGTCGTAGTAGAAAACTCCATGACCTGGATTTGGCGATGTATGCATTGCATTGCTTGGAATGTGGCATTGTGGCACGGAAGTGTATTTCTTCCGCAACTTCGCCCGTAAGACATTCTCTTTTCCAGCGTACTTGCTCAGCAGTTCATCAACCCCTCCGATCTTGTCAGGCTTCCCCAGGGCTTGGTAGCATGATACTAACCGCTCTCGGAGGTCTACCCCCGTCACATCACGTTGGAGCAGACGGTGCAGGTCAGGATATCTTCTGCGGAGAATATCTAAATATTGCTGGACAAACTCGTTCGATGAAATGTCTTTCGGAAGAAGTAGTATTGTTGCTGCCTCGGCAGTCGCCGCGAACATGCCACTATCAAGAAGAACTATCAGACGACCCAACGTTTCCAGCACCCAGTGGTAATACGACACTGCGGCGTACTGGACGACGCTTGCAGCTCTGTCGAGGTGTGCGAGAACAGAAGCTGCTGGGTTCCCGTGCGGGGGTTGTAAGCCATGATACGGCCACTGCCCAAAGTATGTTGCCGACCCCTTGCTGTAATCGTGCCATTGCCCTTCAGGCGGCATGCCCCAAGCTGATTGCTGCATTTGGAGATTTCGAGGTAAATTGATGTATGCACGTGCGGTTGATACATAGAGACGGCATATGTACTTGGACTCGTCTACAGGAATAAACTGAGAAACCAGACCGTCTCCTCCCCACATCAACACATCATGCAGGCGTGCTACAAACCTGTGACATCATTCAATCACACTATTAGCCCAACATCACCACACGAATAGCTGGAGCGGTACTTACATTGGTTGGCGGGTTTGGCGGAACGCGTAAAACAAGCTGGTACTCATGTCGGGAACCAAAGTGTCGGTTGCAGCGCAATCTTCGGCCCCGCAGGTGTACGGATCGTGAGGGGTTTTCAGATTGCGGCCGTATGTTGTTTCGTTGGCAAAAACTGAGCCTGGTTGGAACTGCGGTGGAAAGGTAATCCACATTGAATTGTTTGCTGAGTCCAACGTTTTCCAGTCGTAAGTTATGAAGTCCTGAGACTGAGCCGTGACCTCTCCATGTGTAGTTAAGCTCGGTGCTGCACTTTGACCACGTTGACTTACGTCTACACACTGAATCGTCCGCGAAGAGTCCAGTGGGTATCTGGGATCGCGCGATGCTAGACCCAAAGTCCAAGCTCGGTAGGCGACGTTCTGAGCTTCTCGAAAGTTTTGCATTGCGTCTGTAGATGAAGCCATTCCAACACTTGCCAGCATAGTTTGCATGGTGGCCATATCAAAATACACTTCCGGCGAGCGGTACACACCAAGCTGACCCTGTGCATGGACAAGGGCCTCTGACAAGTTTCCCTCCCCGTTTTTGTACGCGGCGTCGCGACGCATACTGTGCACACCGAACGTTGCGTACACTTTCTTCTGGAGCAAAAAATTCTGCATATCACCGGGACCAACACGATCCGCGGCTGCTTGCCACAACGGAATAGACTCTTCGAGATGCTGAGTATTCAAGAGGAAGTTGGCCATGTTGAAGTACGCTTGCGGTTCATCTGGATCAATCGAGACGGCGGCTTGAAAAGTTTGACGGGCAGCATCGACTTTGTCCATTGCTGCCTTAATTTGCCCCGCATTGTGAAGTCGAGACGCTTGTTGCGCATGTTCGACAATTTGGTCACACAAATCAGAATATGTTCTCTCACCTCCCACGGAGGCTACGAAGGCCAGACACGCCACGTACAGTACTCCGCGCATGATCATCGTACTTCTTCAAACCTGCCGCTGAGATAATGTTTGATAATTGCCTCGCCCGAGTCCAGTTGCTCACTTTTTCTATGTGTGTTGAGTTCAATATTCAAACTATGAATACGAATTGTCGCAGCGTGGTCGTCGCGGCATTGAATTCAAAAGCCAAGGACAGAATATGTTCACCATTCCATTTATGGTGTTGGTGACGTCGGCATGCAAAAGAGCCCTGCAACGACATCACAGTTAGGGTATCTTTCAAACCACAGTTGCCGTCGCAACCCACGACCCACGCACGACCCACAACTCGACCCGTTGTTTTCTCTAGACCCACAAGACCAAGTAAGTCGACCACGTTAACCACTTTACTACATTGCGACGAAGAGCGACACCACGACCAACCAAAACCAACGACCAGCCAGTGTTTGAAAAAGTGGTGACGAACGTTTGTTGTGTGGCCGCTGTCGTGCTTTCGTCGTTCGTCGTTCGTCGTTCGTCTTTGGCAACAACGACAACGACGACGACGACGACGACGACGACGACGACGACATTCTGTGGTCTCAGTTTGTCAACGAACTTTTCCGCCAATTATCTAAACACATCACAGTTTGTGAAGGTGAAACGATAATTCAAATATTGAAAAATTGAAAAATTGAAAACCAAAGTCCGAGTATCATAGCGCGTGAAAGTTACATCAAAAATCGGTCGAACGACTCTTACGACCAAAAGATATCATACGCTTTTCGCTTTTCGCTTTTCGGTGCAGTCGTTCGTTGTTCGTTGTCGTTGTTCGATGTCGTCGTTCGTTGACGCTGTGTACTGCTGCTGTTGTTTGTTTGTTTGTCTGTCATCGTGTGTTGTTGCCCGTCATCGGTGTTGGACGTCTTCTCGTCTGAGTTGTTTGTTGTTGTTTGTTGTTGTTTGTTGTTATTTGTGTTGGATGTGCTTGTTCGTGTGTGGCTGAGTGATGGACGGATGGACTAATTGGAAGCTTGTTTTTAAGTGTTGTCCGAGCGCAGACGGCAAACAAGAGCGAACGGCAAACAAAGGCGAACGGTGAGTGTTCCTGTCCGACTAACAATGATTCGCTCGGCGCTGGCTACGTTGCCGACACTGCTGCAGCTGTATCATTTGAACTATACCGCCAAACGAAGAGCGACAAAGAAACAGTGCTGAAATAATTGTTGTTCACCACCAGACGAGAAAATATGAAAACTGTCCCTCTCTGGCTTGGTGCACTCATTGCCGCCGGCGGTGCAGTTGCGGATGTGGAGGTGCACAAGGTCGATCTTCCCGGACTCGTTGCGGGTGGGGATAAAAATGGCTTTATCTACTACGACGCCGATGCGCTGTCGAACACCACAGCAAATGCGTCCATTCCGTTTCTAAGTTTTGCGCATGGAATGGCGACTGGTGGCGACCAAGTTCGCACATTTTACGACGACTTGCTGACAAAAGTTGCTGAGGCTGGCTTCATTGTGATCGCCCCAAAATCTTGCCCATTGGCTTTCTGCGGTGATTTCTACAAAGACCAACTCTATGCTATTAACTACGCAAAGCAGGAAGGCGCCTCCCTTCATCCCGTGATTGCGAAAGCCGATTTTTCGAGGATCGGCGTGTTCGGACATTCCATGGGGGGTGCCGCGACTTTGCAGTCCGCTGCGGAAGCCGATGAAAATGACATTAAAGCTGCATTCGCGCTGAATCCAGCTTGTGATATGGGGAGGCCAAATTGCCGATCTTCTCACATCACTGTGCCTGTGTTTTTTGCCACGTCTGACGAGGATGTCATTGTGCTGCCGACTTGTGTGGAACTGGAATATAATCACGACACAGTGGAGGACAAAATTTTGGTTCAGCTCAAGGATGCTGGCCACATGGAAGTCACCGAAAAGAATAACCGCTGGGAACCATGGGTGTTGGCGTATTTGCAGTGCAAGATCACCGGAGACGAATCAAAATGCGCATCCATCTACAATAGCACTGACGGTATTTGCCAGCATGTGAAGGCATCGCACTGCAAGCTTCCGAACGGAACGACTCCCCTCGAATAACACTCATGACAACCGCAAGAAAATAATTTGACAATATGAACATTTTGAGCGTTAGTTATCATTGACTTTCAGCCCCATTCGCCCCAGTCATCGTCGTCGTCGTCTTCATTGTCAGCATGAGCGTTTGCACTGCGATCACCTTCCCCAGCAGAAGCTACGGGCTGGTCCTCGCCGTGAGCAGCAACGGTTTGTGGTGAAGCGTCGTTGAATTCGCCCCAGTCATCAGCGGCGCCGTGTACATTGTCAGCATGTGTGTCGACAGCTGCCGAAGTGGCTGCCAGTGATCTGGTGCTTTCAATCTGTGACTCGTCCTCATTGTGACTACGTTCGCTTTGTGGCGACGAGTCGTTGAATTCGCCCCATTCATCATCGTCGCCGTTTTCAGTGTCGACATTGGTGTCGGGACTGCTGACATCTGCCAACGCAGTTTCTGCGGACTGCGTGCTCTCCTGCTGTGGCTGGTCCTCGGTATGACCACCGCCATTTTGTGGTGACGAGTCGTTGAAATCGCCCCATTCATCACCACCACTGTTGCCAGTTTCGTTGCCAGTGGTAGTTGTGGCTGCCGCGACACTCACATCGTCGAATTCACCATGCGTTTCGACCCCAGGAGTAGGATCTGACTGAGACGTGCCATTGTCAGTTTGTCCAGTAGAATCAGCGAATTCGCCCCATTCCTGGTCCACGGCACTTGCTGGAGTGTCCGCTTCGACACTGGCACCAGAAAGTGCAGTGGCATCCTCCTGCGGCGAAGCGCCGGTTTCAGCCTGTGACCCAGTCGACCTCCGCTGCGGACTAATCGGAGGTGTGCCACCAAGACCACTGAAAGGATCATCGACTCGCCGGGGAACTGCATTTAAGGCAAGATTCACCAATGAGCCAGAGGAGTTTTCAAATTGGCCGGTGCCAGGGGTCGACTCTTCGTGCTCTGCCACAGTCTGATCACTGCCATGCTCAGTAGAAGCTTGGGAGCTGTCGACATGGACTTCCTCTTCGTTCGAATCTGCAATTGCCATTTCTGTGGTCCTGTCCACCTCGGTTGAGGTCACAGGCGACTGAATGGCGCTTTGCGAGTCACTTTCACCAACCGAGTTGGTAGATCCGATGTCGGCATTGTCAACAGTTGACGAAGGCGCGTCCTCGAAGTCGCCCCAATCGTCGTCGGCATCATCATTTGCAGAATTATTTGTTCCTGATGTAGATGGATCGTTTTGCCCAGATGGTGTGTCTCCGAAATCATCCCATTCATCGACTTCCGCAGTGCGGTGGGCAACGCCGGCCTGGCTCGAACTTTCGTCGACTACAACGAGACCACCAGGACCAGCCTCATCGCCGAATTCGCCCCACTCATCGTCACCCCCGAATGCGTTATCCTCATCCTGTCCATCGTAGTAGTAATTCGAAGACGCGCTCGCAGTTCCGCCGGTCGACGCCACCTTACGTGCGAAACGCGCGGCGTCGAAGTCACGTGCCAGGCCTAAACATTGATCACAATTGTCAATGATGTGCAAATTTTACCATGGCGTCAGCGGAAACTCACCCGACACATCTCGCTGCACGCGTCCAGTGAGCATGAAGTCCAACTTTGGTACACGGTTCAGAAAGCGAGCGAGGACGCTGTCGCCCGATGCATTAGCACTGTCGGGCACAGCAGGACCAGCCGACGAAAACGCGTCCTCGTCGCCCCACTCATCATCATCTGCAGCCGCGGGAACTTGAGTCGGGTCCACCTCTTGTGCTTGCAGTATATCGTCAGATCCGCCAAAAATATCGTCGAAGACTGATGTGGTTCCTGATGCAGGTGCCGTCGTAGTTGCAGCTGTGTTGCCGTCAGCGACTCCAGATGGCTCGCCAGTAGTGTCAACTGATGTCTTATCAGTGTCCGTGCCCCTCCGCTCGCGGGGAGCATCATCTATCTTCTTGTCCTTGCGCTTCTTCTTCTTCTTGTCACGCTTAGACACGGTCTTGGTATCGTCATTGCTGTTTGGAGACGAATTCTTTCCACGGCCGCGAGAACTTGAGGACGAAGTGCGTGCCGCCTTTTTTGCATTTTTCGCGGCCTTGGCTTCCGCTTGACCAACGTATTCGTAGCGTTTCTCAACATTAACGAGCGACTGAAGCGAGCTTGAAATCCACGCCTGCACAGCCAGTAAAACAGCTGACTCGGAGCAACACGCAAGAAATCACAGCAAAAATTCTCACCTGCAACCGTTCCATGCGTGCTTCAGTGTCTTCGATCGATTCGCTAGTCTTGACGCCATCCTCATCGCCATACGCAGAAAAATCAACAACGTGGTCGCGAGCATCGGCCTTTTGGGGAGGCGCAATTGCATTGAAAGCAAGCTCGGCCAGTTGAACCACATCAATTAATCGCTTTCCGCTTGCTGACTCCTTCAGAACCTCAGCTACAGACGTGGCCACGGGATGTGGGGGTTGGCTGCTCTCGCCGACATGAGATGCTACGCCGTCGCCCTGCCTACGGTCGCGGTCCATGATGCTGCTGGTATCGGTATCTGCTTCGTTATCCCCAGTTGGAGTACTCTCCTCAAACTCACCCCAGTCGTCATCATCGTTGTCGCTCGGAACAGCATGACTTGCTGCCTGAGTCTCGTTGTTCACGTCGACCGTGTCATCGTCTGGACGCTCATTATCATCTTCATCAACGCCGCCGTCATTGAAGTCGCCCCAATCGTCACCGTCGTCAACATTGTCGGGAGACGGCTGGTGCGTGGCGCCATTGCTTGGTTCCGAGGACACTGCTTCACTATTTGCGCCACCGTCTTCAAAGTCACCCCATCCAGATTCGTCGCTTAAATCATCATCGCGTTTCTGGGCTGCGCCGATGTCGTTCTCTTGTGGGCAACCCTCACTGGTGCGTTGACCACCGTCAAAATCACCCCAATCCTGATCATCGATTGGTTCGCTGCCAGCATGAGCATTCCCACTTGCTGATGGAGTGGCACTTGCTTCAGAGCTAACCCCTTCGGATTGACCCGCTGCACTGTCCGCCGCAAAATCCCCCCAGCTTTCATCCTCACTGTGCACTGCTGCATCGATGACAGGTGCACGTTGAGATGCGTCGCTATTTCCGTGGTCGGGGAGATCCACAGCCTCTGTTGTACCATTGTTGGTATTGTCATCGCTCCCAAAGGCGCCCCAGTCGTCATCAACATCGTCCCCAGATTTGTCGGGAAGGTTCTGTGCGCGCTCAACATCGGCCGCGTGCATCGAAACATCAAAAGACACATTTTGTTGTTCGATCGCGTCCTTTTCTGCAGGGCTCTTGTCACTCGCACCTGTCGCAGCATGACCTGAGTCCGCATCTACCTCAGGAGACATAGGTAACAAAAGCACTTCGGATATTAGGTTGGATGTCGCTGCAGTCAATCTCGGGTCCAATGGTGACGATGGCGAGTCGGTTTCGGCTGCTGTCTCAGAGGTCGCGGCAACATCTTCTGAACCTGCAGCAAAGGCCGGCACAGTCCCGCTTGTGAGTGCTCTAGCAAATTCTAGAGCTGCTGGGGGCGCCGGGTGGTCGTGTAACTCACTGATGCTTGAGTCATCGCCAAGACCTGAGTCTGCATTGTCAGGACATGTCGGAATATTGCCAAACTGTTCGCTAATCTGCGCGTGGAAGTTTTTCCACGAAACCACGGAATTGAACGAGCTACCGACGGCCTCGAAAAGGTCACGCGATTCAACCACTGACAATCTTGGACGCATGCCCAGACGCTGAAGGCCATGAAAGAAAGCGTCCTGCTGCAGTGCAACGTCGTCGTTTCGGTCAATCCAGTCAGCAGGGTCCAATACAGCATGCCGATGAAGTGCACGCATGACTGAGAATCTAGAACGTTGCGTGTCGCCATCAGCGCTTTCAGCTGTATCCTTTGATGTTCCTGCTGGAGAAGCCTTCGGGGCCCCACCGGCAGACTCGACAAGTACAAATTCAGAGCAGTCTACTTCAGTCTGGCCATCGCTTGGAGTTTCAGCATCAACTGCTTGCCACGATTCTGTGGTGCCAGGACTGGTTAAACTTGAGCCCACGGCTTCTACGCTTGCTGGCTCGCTACCGTCGACGGTCTCGAAATTTGCCCAATTTGAATTTTCATCTTGATCGCTTTCGCCGATACCCGACGTGGCAGGACCAGGTGCTGCGACTTCGTCCACAGGTGTGTCGGGGTCTAATGCAGCTGACGGCTCCTCCGATTCAAAGACATTTGCAGAGTCTTCGTTCGGTTCAGCGTTAGGCTGCGGTTCCGGTTCCGGTTCCGGTTCCGGTTCCGGTTCCGGTTCCGGTCCCGGTCCCGGTCCCGGTTCAAGTTCTGGCTCTGGCTCTGGCACTGGCTGTGGTTCAGGTTCAGGTTCAGGTTCAGGTTCAGGCTCAGGCTCAGGCTCAGGCTCAGGCTCTGGTTCTGGCTCCGGCTCCGGCTCTGGCTCTGGCTCCGGCTCTGGCACAGGCTCAGGCTCTGGTTCCGGTTCTGGTTCTGGTTCTGGTTCTGGCTCTGGCTCCGGCTCTGGTTCTGGTTCTGGCTCTGGCTCTGGCTCTGGTTCTGGCTCCGGCTCTGGCTCTGGCTCTGGCTCTGGTTCCGGTTCCGGCTCTTGTTCGAGCTCAACTGGTTCGGGTTCATGCGCAAGTACTACTTCAGGTTCAGGTTCAGGTTCTGGTTCAGGTTCAGGTTCTGATTCAGGTTGTACTTCTGGTTCAGGTACCACTTCAGGTTCAGGTTCAGGTTCAGGTTCAACTTCAGGTTTTGCTTCAGAAACTACTTCCAGTTCAGCTACCACTTCACGCTTCGGTTCCATTTCAGGTTCAGGTTCAGATTCGGGTTCGGGTTTGGGTTCGGGTTCAGGTTCTGGTGCCGGTTCAAGCTGTAGCTCAGCATCTTGAACCACTTGCACTGTTGCTAAAGTTTCACCAGTTGCACGGTCGGATGTCTCATCCAGACTATCAAGAGGTTGACTTGCGTGAACATCATGTGTACTATTCTTCTCAGCATCTTCTTCCAACAATATATCTACATCGACTGGTGCAGCGCCGTTTTGATCAAATTCTGTTGTGGTAATTGCGTCGTCCACACTTGGCGTAACTGTGATGGGATCCGATTCGACTACACGTTGTTCGGTTTCAACGTTGGCATCCGAGTGCGTCTCTGTGTCAATTTCGTTTGGCATAGCTGGAGGAGGTACGGCAGTACTTTGCTCAGCCAATTGCTGTATTCTTTGTGCGCGCTGCAGTTTCTTTCTCCACTTTGGAATGTAGTAGTCGGAGTCGTGTTTGCCCTTCTTAATTGCTCTGCGAACGTGGTCAATTGCATGTGCGTCGGCCAACTGCAAGTCAACTGCTTGTTCTAGCAAAGTCAACAGTTCTGGCGACACGCGACGCACTTTTCGGAGACGATTCATTGCCACATTAATTTCTGCCAAAGCCGTGATGTCCTCCAGTGAGTTGCTCAATCGCGACTGGTCCACGGGTCGGCTGTTGTCGTCCACAGTTTCGCTTGCAGTGTTCTCTACGATTTCTGGTGGATCCACCACCACTGAGGTTTCCGAGGCCACGGAGTCAGCCACGTATCTGTTTTCGTCTTCATCGTCGTCAGGGTCATGTGGGGGTGGAGGGGGAGGCTCAAAGTCAAAACCGTCGTCATGAGCAATATTTATGAATGGGTCGGTCGAGTCTGAAGTTCCTGGAGTAAGATCCGTTGCATAGGAATCATTTGGTTCTACCTGCAGTGCAGACCGATTACTGGATACATCTGAATGATCCTTATCAGTTTCATCTCCGTTCACGTCGTCGTCTGGATCACCGAGCGGCGGTGGTAGTGGTTGTTCAAACTGATCATCAACCTCACCATGTGCTGTGTCTGGGTGGTTGGCTTCATGATTTGATGATGCTGTTGATGGTGGGTGTTCAGCCTCCAATTCTGCGTCGTCAAGTTCATCATCGGGAGGTGGAGGTGGGGCGTCAAG
>ENA-OWNT01003346-OWNT01003346.1-seawater-metagenome-genome-assembly--contig:-NODE-3346-length-15220-cov-3.316186_pt1 | contig 15220 bp, 16 predicted proteins | sample MGYA00238136_ERZ651165 | MGnify/ENA primary metagenome ERZ651165 (study PRJEB26861, sample SAMN08777766) | seawater metagenome | isolation source: coastal seawater | place: USA: Florida | collected...
CATCACCAATTTTACTGCCCGCCGTAATTGGCGCAGTCAGCTCATCTCCAATCTCGATTTGCGCTTTTAATTTTGGCAAGTCACCTTTACTCAAGGTTAAATAGACGTCTTCACTCACACCCGTTTTCAGCTCGTCTTTTTCTCCCATCCATACTTTGACTTCGCTCAGTGTATCTCCTGCTTTGGTTGGGGTAACGGTCTCAAAAAAGCGGAACCCATAACTGAGCAGTTGCTTACTCTCTGACTCTCTGCTTTTTTCACTGCTCGACCCCATCACGACACTGATCAGGCGCATGTCACCACTGGTTGCAGAGGTTGCGAGGCTATAACCAGCTCCACTGGTATATCCGGTTTTCATTCCATCGACATTCAGACTGCGGTCTCGTAGCAAACCATTACGGTTATATTGCGTAATACCGTTATATGTAAATGAGCGCTCACTATACATGGGGAAGATAGTAGGCAAGTCTCGTATGATTGCTTGGCTCAGTTTCGCGATATCTCTTGGAGTAGAATACAAGTCATCACTATCCAAACCATGCGGATTAGCAAAAGCCGTGTTTGTCAGGCCAAGTTTGCTTGCCCAACTGTTCATTAGGCTAACAAAGGCATCTTCACTGCCAGCAACATGTTCTGCAATTGCCACACTTGCATCGTTGCCAGACTGAATAACAAGCCCTCGGTACAAATCGCTGAGTGAGACTTGCGTCCCCACTTCAATAAACATCTTTGACGAGTCTGGGAAGTTTTTCGCCCAAGCGTTTTGGCTGATAGTTACCTGATCTTCTAGTGAGATATTCCCTGTCTGAACCTCTTGGCCTGCCACATAGGCGGTCATTAGTTTTGTTAGACTCGCCGGGTTTAGCGTATCGTCAGCATTTTTTTCAACCAACACACTGCCCGTATTGTAATCCATCAGAATGTAACCTTTCGCTCCAAGAAGTGGAGGATCGGGAACAATGGTTGGTGCAGAAATAGCGCTAAAAGACAAAGTGCAAAGAGTAAGAGCAAGAGTCGTATTTTTCATAGTAATGCTGCAAGCTTCCAAGTTAAGACCACTTGCACCAGTATAAACAAGCCAAGTTTCGTTTCAGCGTATTTGCAATCACTCGTTACGGTTCTTGAAGATTTATCGCAATAATTGGGAAACACACCTCTTTTTCTCAACAAAAAAGCCAGTACTTCTCAGTACTGGCTTTGATAAATAAGTCAAAAAGAGTGGTTTACGCGACGCTTTGCTGCAAGCGTTTCATCATTAAACGATCTTTGTAAGTAAACCAAACATAGGTCGCGACAATAGAGAAGAACAAGTAGGAAAGAGCAAAAACCAATGGTGAACCAATTAATCCTTGGCTGACACCCCAACTGACCCCTGCAATGGTTACTGCGATCTTCGCGAACAAACCGCAAATTAGCAGTGCCAACGCCAATTGAGGGAAACGGCTGCTTCGGAAAGCGAACCAGTAACATGCGCCCACCGCCATAGTGGAAATATACAGACCTAGAAGAAAAGAGTGCAGATGCTCTGCCGACGCAACACCTGCGGTTACTGACACCATCAATATAAGAAATAATTTCATACTCTGCCTCGCTTTTCTGTCAAAAAGCATCTTTTCATTTATGGAAACTCATTTTTCTCATATTTTCCCCTTTCTAATATAAAGATCAAGGGCAATGCATGTATATTTTTCATACAAAATAACACTTTAGATACATGTTAACACGCAGTTAAATGTCTGGTTTTAAAAAGCTCTTTAACTATTTGAACTTTAAGTAAACCCAAGACATCACCATCCAAAATCAATACAAAAATGCAACATCATTAACAACAAGTAACTTTGTGGTTTTGTGACATTTCACCGCTAAGAAGATGTCAAAACCGGTCTTTTAAGCGAAACAAAACTTAAGTTTTCAAAAGTGGCACTTTTTATTTACGGCAATCTGTAAATTTATGTGAACTTTACCACTGTTCAATTTATTTCAACTCGTCTCAATTCAACACCTCTGCTACATTTGCGTCACAAATTTTTAGGCTTTCATTTCCATGCTTTCAGAGTACCGCATTAATAAAATCGTCGAGATTGGGGACACCCTTCACCGCACAGGGTGTGCCCCTTATAAGTTGGAAAAATTCACCAAGTTTTATGCTCGCAAACACGGCGTTGATGTCATGATTCAGGCAACGCCAACAACCGTTAACTATCAGTTTCCAGATGACAACAACGCCGTCATCATGAAGCGTCATCAACCTGCATCTATTAACCTGAGTTTGCTGGCAAATACGATCATCAGGATCAATCAGCCCAGTAATGAACCCATTCCGGAACCTGTCGGTTACCCCAAGTGGATTATTGCTTTGGCTAATATGGGCATCCCACCTGCATATTTAATGCTGGTAGGAAGCACACTAGACGCGATTTATATCTCGATATTTTTGGGGTTTGTGATTTGGCTTAGTCAGCAAGTATGCAAAGCCAGAAGAGCCATCGCTGTCGAATTCATTGCCGCGCTATTAACTGGGGTACTTGTCGCCTTTTTCGCAAGCACAGACGCTGCTATACCCGTTTGGGCTCTGTGTATTGCCTCTGTCATTCTTTTTGTCCCCGGATTATCAATAGCAAACTCACTCGAATGCCTTGCATTCAACGACTTGGTTTCAGGAACAAGCTTACTGGGGCAAAGCGCGCTTACATTGATTAAGCTATTTGTCGGCATTGTGATGGGACTGAATATTGGAGAATCAATTTGGGGCCAAGCTGAAGCAACAAAATATGTTAATGAAGTGCCTCTGTGGCTGCATATCGCGGGGCTATTCCTGCTATCTATTTCTCTTGGGGTGATTTTTAACGCGCGCACCAAAGATATTCTGCTAGGTCTCCCTGTCGCGGTACTCGGCATGTGGGGGCCATTTTATCTGGGGTTTGAGAGTGGCTGGGTGGTCGGCACTTGGGTAACAACGGTATTAATAACGCTCTATGGTACTTGGTTAGCAAAAAAACTGGAGCTCACTGGGGCTATCTATATTGTACAAGGGATTATCATTTTGGTTCCTGGAAGCCGAGTCTTGGTCAGTGCGGGTCAATCCGTTTTTGAACAATCCATTTTACCGATTCCAAGCATTGGCCTCTCTGCGCTATTTATGTTCTCAGCCATTGTGGCTGGCCAAGTCACTGCTTACTCCATTTACTCGCCGAAAATCGAACGCTAAAAAGCTTTATCAGTAAAAAAAGAAAGAGCCCTATTCAAACTTCGCTTTCTAAGCGGCTTTTGAATAGGGCTCTTTCCCTTTGTGTTTCATTTTGCGGCTGAAACTTCCTTTACCTTTCTTCGCTTTCTCGACTCTTACTTTAAACAGTTGGCTTGTCACGACCGCTTTTAACGCATTATCTTTCACTTTACCTCTACCTACTTCAAGTTCTAACTGAAGTGAGTTTTGGTAATCGACTGATTTTCGATTACTTTTGGGCATCATCCCCTCCAAATTTTTAACTACAATCGACTACTACCAGATGCAATTTGCAACGTATTAATATAGAGTTACAACTCAATAAGGCAGTCGCTAGAATATTACACTAATTCTAGTTCTGCTGGTATTTTTTTCGAAACCATACCTAGCGCAAGTTTCTTATGAAAACCCCACTGATAGACGAATAATCCTATCTATTTTGATTGACTTAAACGTACTTCGCTTTAAACTTGACCTCAGCTAGAAAACGGTTCTTGTTCAATTCGCCGTTTCGTTGGATTTCTTGTATATCTTCCGTAACGTCGTGCGCAATAGCAATCTCCTTTTCCACGCTATAGGTGCCGTCATGGCTTTATAAAAGATTTTTCAAGGATATACATTATGTCTAACACTGTTACTGGTACAGTTAAATGGTTCAACGAAACTAAAGGTTTCGGTTTCATCAAACAAGAAAACGGTCCTGACGTTTTTGCACACTTCTCAGCAATCGAAGGCGACGGTTTCCGTACTCTTGCTGAAGGTCAAAAAGTTGAGTTCGTTATCACTCAAGGCCAAAAAGGCCCTCAAGCTGAACACATCAAAGCTGTTTAACTTGTAGCTAAATAAAGTTTACAATAGCCAGCATTTTTGCTGGCTATTTTTATATCTGTTATGGCACTTAAACCCACTATTTATAAATTCCGTATCTCTCTTTCTGACACAAACCGAGATATCTACGATTCAGCGCAACTGACGATTGCCCAACATCCGTCCGAAACCATTGAACGAATGATGGCCCGCATTTTAGCTTTCTGCGCAAAATACCAACCTGATCTTTCTTTTACCAAAGGGCTTTCAACCACTGAAGAGCCTGACTTGTGGGTAAAATCTCTAGACGACCAAATTCAGTACTGGATTGAGATCGGTGAACCTTCTCTGGATCGAATCAAGAAAGCCACTCGCCTATCACCAAGCGTCGACGTCTTCAGCTTCAACAGTAAATCCGATGTGTGGTGGGAACCAATTAAAAACAAGGTTCCTCAGTACAATGCGAACATTTATCGATTTAACTGGCAAGCTATCGAAGCTTTATCTCAGGTAGTCGAGCGAGGGATGGACCTATCAGTGATGATTACCGGAGAGAGCCTGTATGTTGACAGCTCTAAAGGCTCATTCGAAGTCCAAATTGAAACGCTGTACTCTAATGAATAATCTGGAAGTCGCGTTACAGAACATACACGCCAATGTCTTGCTGGATTCACATAATGTGAAACCCGAGTGGGATGTATTTTGCGAGCAATATGAGCCTTTGTTTAACAAAGTAAATCAAAACAAGCCCAATACCTCTGCAACCCATCATCTATTAGGGGTGTTAACCAAAGCCCATATCGAAGCGCAAACGCTTATCCACACTCACCAAGAGTCGATGAGTAATATGGAAAAAGTACTCAAAGATAATCTCGGCGAGGAACACGCGTCCCGTTTTGAGAATCAGAGTCAAAAACAGCTTATCTTCGTTACTCACCTTTGGCTCTATCTGCAAGGCTACCTACAAATGGATTTTAGCCTCGCGAACGATCATGCCGATCAAACAGCAAAAACCATCACGCAAATTTCAGGGTTGGACAGCAATACACTGCGCACAGAATTTCTTGGTAGTTTTTATCAGGGGGTTGAACTCTCTCCTATCGAGAAAAAGCGTCACCCAATCCTCGGTTGGTTAAAGTCATTCTTCAATTCGTAACGAAAGTGAATGGCAAAAGACGAGAAAAGGCTTCCAACCGGAAGCCTTTTACACATTCAGTTTTATAGATAAGTGTGAGGACCAAACACTTCATAGTGGATGCGTTCACGTCCTACACTGTGCCCTTCTAGCTGTTTCACCACGCTTTCCATAAAGGGTACCGGACCACAAATATAAAAGTCCGCCTCGTTCATTGGTAACTCGTCGACCACTTGAGTGATGTCCATGTTACCTGCGAAATCTGCCTGTTCATTCAGATACCAAGCAAACTGCTTCCAGCCCTGCTGCTCGACAAGCTCTGACGTTTCTTGCTTAAAGGTATGCTGCTGTTCGCCATTACACGCGTACAAGTAGCTCACTTCTTGCTTCCCATCTTGAGCCAAAGAATGCAGCATAGATTGGATTGGCGTCGCGCCCACACCTGCAGACACGAGTACGACAGGCTTTTTCTTTTCTTGATAGTAAAAATCGCCTGCTGGTGGGTACAGTTTCACAATGTCTCCCTGTTCCACTTCATCGTGCATAAAGTTAGAAACCAAACCGTTGTGCTCACCGACTTCGCGTTTAACTGAAATACGGTAGTTTTGCCCATTCGACCTATGAGAAAGCGAGTATTGACGAATTTCAACGTTTTCAGCGTGAGTTGGTTGAACTTCAATCCCTAGGTACTGCCCTGGGCGATAGTCGATCACTTGCCCACCATCAACCGGCTCTAATACAAAGCTGGTGACATATTCAGACTCTGGTTTCTTCTCTGCCACTTTAAACTCACGAGCATTTTCCCAGCCCCCCGCAGCTTGTTTACGTTCCTGATACAACGCTCCTTCGCGGTCAATAAAGATCTGAGCTAAAAATAGGTAGGCGGCTGTCCACGCTTCTTCGACTTCTTGAGTAAAAGCCTCCGGCGCGAGTTCACGCAATGTTTCAATCAGGTGATGGCCAACGATTTGGTAGTGTTCTGCCTTGATGTTAAAACTGGTGTGCTTGTGCGCAATACGTTCGACTGCAGCAGTCAATGCTTCTAAGTTTTCAATATTTTTTGCATAAGCCGCAACGGCTTCAAATAGGGCCACGCTCTGACGGCCCGTTTTCTGATGCGACATATTGAAGATGTCTTTAAGTTCCGGGTTATGTGAAAACATGCGCTGATAAAAATGCTGAGTTAAGGCAGGGCCAGCACTTTCAAGTAGTGGAATGGTGCTCTTTACGACTTCAATATGGTGATTGTTGAGCATGGACTTCTCCTGATTAGATTATAGTGTTTTATAGTTTTTCACTAGATAGAGCACGATCAGTGCCAACTTAATAAAATCAGGCTATCACTGAGGTTAGACGCCTAAACAGCACTATAAAATGTCAATTTGACACCTTTCAATTGAGTCTAAATGACTCTAAAATATCAGTATCACTCACATCCATTGGCGCAATCTCATACAGTTAAGATTACGCTCTAAAACAGAGACTTGGTTAAAGATGCAAGATATTTCTGTATCAACCCTTATCGACATGACCATCGGCCTTGCAGCAGGCGACAACGATCATGAAAGGTTCAGTAAACTTCTGGATGCCATCCGTAAAGCCATTCAGTGCGACTGTGTCGCGTTGCTGTCCTTGCAAGGCGATACTTTGGTGCCGTTAGCGATGCAAGGTTTAACACGCGATACCATGGGCCGGCGTTTTAAAGTCGAGGAGCACCCACGTTTTAAAGCGATCTGCGAATCAAAAACCGCAGTACGATTTGATTCTGACTGTGCGCTGCCGGACCCATTTGACAACTTATTGCTCGATTACGAGGGTGATCTACCGATGCATTCATGTATGGGGTTACCATTAATCTACGCAGACAAGCTATTGGGCGTGCTCACACTCGATAGTATGACGCCGGATCTTTTCAACCATATCCCAGCCCGTAGCCTTGAGGCCCTCTCCGCTATTGCAGCTTCAACCTTAAAAGTCGCATTAACCGTCAGCCAACTTGAGCAGCAAGCAAAGCAAACTCAGCAACGATTCGAAGAGCTGAATGAAGAAGCGTGGGAGCGCGATGGCGGTGAAATTATCGGCTCAAGCATTTCAATGGAATCACTCAGAGCAGATATCGAAGTCGTTGCGCCATCAAACTTCAATATTCTGATCCACGGTGAAACAGGCGTGGGTAAAGAGTTGGTCGCCAGAAGTATTCATCACTTGTCACATCGCCGTAAGCAACCCCTAGTTTACGTAAACTGCGCCGCGATTCCGGAAAATTTAGTCGAAAGTGAGCTATTTGGGCACGTCAAAGGGGCGTTTACGGGCGCAGAGAAATCGCGTATGGGTAAATTTGCCTTAGCAGACGGCGGAACACTTTTTCTCGACGAGATTGGTGAGCTGCCTTTAGCCGCACAAAGTAAAATTTTACGTGCGCTGCAAAACAACGAAATTCAACCCGTCGGTCAAGACAAAGTAGAGAACATAGACGTTCGGGTACTAGCAGCGACCAACCGAGACTTGAAGCAAGAAGTGGAAGACGGTCATTTCCGTTCAGACTTGTATCACCGACTCAGTGTTTACCCAATTGATGTACCGCCTCTGAGAGATCGCCAAGGTGATGTAGCTCTGCTGGCGGGATTCTTTCTAGAACAAGCAAGGCGCAAACTCGGCATTGTGCAAATCAAGTTGGGTAAAGAAGCACAGCAACAACTGAACAGCTATAACTGGCCGGGTAACGTGCGAGAGCTTGAACACGTAATAAACCGCGCAGCATTAAAAGCGCGCGCACGCGGTACTAACGGTAAATTGATTACCGTCTCAACTAACGATATTGGCGAATTACAGCCATTAGCTCAGCTGTCGTCAGATTCGTCTACCAAGTCTAAGGAAGTGCTCCCTAGCCCAGATTGGTCTATGGGGCTGCGAGAAGCCACTGATGAATATCAAAGAAACATCATTACAACCGTACTGACAGGTGCGAACTTTAACTGGGCTCAAGCAGCACGCGAGTTAAAAACAGACCGTGCAAACTTAACCAGACTAGCGAAAAGATTGGGGATTACTGTCACTAAGAACCACAAGATAAGTACACTCTAACGGTCAACTTAGCTACAATGCCCAATTCAATGGAAGAGCCAACGCTCAACGGCTCTTTCATATCGTAAAGTCACTAGCAAAATCTATAATTAAAGGAATGTTATGAAGTTTATTCGTTGGTTTTTGGGCCGCATTATCCTGCTGCTCAACTTTGTATTCTCTCCAAAGGGAGTAAAGCGCTCAGAAGAATCGCAAAAAGAAGCCGACAGCAAAGCACAAAACATGGCGCTTTATCAATTCGAAGCTTGTCCATTTTGTGTGAAAGTACGTCGCGCGATAAAGCGCCAATCCGTCAACATTGAACTGCGTGATGCGAAAAGCAACCCTCAGCATCGCAGTGAGCTTGAAGCTGGCGGTGGTAAGGTCAAAGTGCCTTGCCTAAGAATCGAAAAAGACGGCCAAGTCGAGTGGATGTACGAATCATCAGACATCGTGGCTTATTTAGAGCAAGAGTTCGCTTAATATCCCATATGGATGCCAATCTGATTAATCTGATGTCGGCGAAGCTAAGCCGACCACGCTGTCAGGTTGGTATTCGTTAATTGAGGTCCGTTTTATGCCAGCTGTACAACTCGACACGTCGGACATTAAAGCCATTGTTTTTGACTTGGACAATACCCTCGTCAGCTCCAACATGAACTTTCAATGGCTACGTGAGCAAGTAGGATGCCCACAAGAGCATGATTTGCTTTCCTATGTGGATGACATTCAATGCCCGCAGCAAAGTGCTAAAGCCTCCGAACTCATACTGCAGCACGAAATGGATGACGCAGCCCATTCCGCCCCTATGCCTGGTTGCCTGACACTATTGAGCTATATTGAAAAAAATGACCTACATACTGCAATTATCACTCGTAACTGTGAAATGGCAGCTTTAAGAAAAGTAACGCACAATCAACTCAATATCTCTCGTATTATCACTCGCGAGCATTTCCCGCCTAAACCCGCCCCCGATTCATTGCTTGCTTTGGCTAATGAGTGGGCGCTGAAGCCTCATCAAGTCTTATACGTGGGTGACTACCTCTATGATCTTCAAGCAGCATTTAATGCTTGCATGCCCTCTTGTCTAGTCACCAACGGCAAGGACTCTTTATTTCACGCACATGCTTCGGTTGTGGTGAAACAGCTTGATGAACTGGTCGAATTACTGTCTTAATTTCGGACTTAAGATAACTAAATTCACCATTGCTAGAATCTTTTCAGTTTAGCTCTTGAAATTGCACCTTTTAGCCAAAACTTACAACAGTGGATAACGACATGCCACTCACTTCCAACCGAAACAAAGGTTAATATGACATCAACAACGCGGGGATCCTCCCCTTCTTTAGCTCGTCAGCTTTTTCAAATGACATGGCCCATGATGTTTGGTGTTTTGTCTCTGATGAGTTTCCAACTGATTGACAGTGCATTTATCGGCCAACTTGGTGTGCTGCCTCTTGCGGCGCAAGGTTTCACGCTGCCGATACAAATGGTCATTATTGGTATTCAAGTGGGTCTTGGCATTGCAACCACCGCTGTCATTTCAAAAGCCCTTGGAGCTAAACAAACGCAGTATGCAAAACAACTGGGTGGGCTGATTATTACCATCGGTAGCATCGGAGTCGCTGTCGTAGCGGTTCTGATTTATTTGATCAGAGATTTTATTTTGCTACTGCTAAGCGCACCTGACACAGTTTTTCCGATCGTTGAAAGCTACTGGATCGTGTGGTTGATCAGTGCGTGGACAGGAGCATTTTTATACTTTTTCTACAGTATTTGCCGAGCAAACGGAAACACCATGTTACCCGGCACTATGATGATGGTGACCAGCGTACTCAACATGGTGCTCGACCCTATTTTTATCTTTACGCTCGACTTAGGCATTAATGGCGCAGCCATAGCCACGATTCTGTCGTTTGGCATCGGGATTCTCGTCGTTGCACCCAAGGTAAATAAAAACCATTGGCTTAGCTTTGACTGGGATGACTTAAATGTGGTGAAAAGCGTTCGCTCTATCACCAATATCATGGGCCCAGCCATGATCAGCCAATTGCTTCCCCCATTATCCTCCATGTTGGCCACGAAACTGCTCGCAAGCTACGGCACGGCCGCCGTTGCAGCGTGGGCGCTGGGTTCACGTTATGAATTCTTTGCTATTGTCGCGGTTTTGGCACTCACTATGTCGATGCCGCCGATGGTTGGACGCTTACTTGGCTCACGCGATTTACAAGATATCCGAAAATTGGTGCTCTTGGCGTGTCAATTCGTGTTGGGTTTTCAACTTCTGATTGCGCTACTGACTTGGTTATTTGCGACACCTCTGGCCGAGTTGATGACTAGCGAAAGTAGCGTGACTGACATTCTGAACTGGCATTTGCTGATCGTGCCACTGAGCCTGGGGCCACTTGGGATCTGTATGTTGATGGTTTCTATCTCAAATGCACTCGGCAAGTCATACACAGCTTTAACCATATCTGCGCTGCGCCTGTTTGCATTTTTCTTACCTTGTTTATGGATCGGCTCACAGCTGTTGGGATTGAAAGGAATATTCTACGGCGCGCTACTGGGTAATATCCTTGCGGGTATTAGCGCATGGTTCATGTACCAGCAAGCACTCAAGCAGGTCGAAGATAAGCTCACGCGACTTTAACTTCAACTTCGCGGCGAATATTTTTTCAGATCAGCGACTCCTCCGTAAAGAGTATTGGAATCACTTGTGCGGAGGAGTCGCTTTTTATCACCTATAAAAACCAAGGTTAATAGTACTAATTTTTTGAGCATCAACAACAAGATAGACAGATGACGACCGCCCGATAAACACGTATTATTCTGCCTACCATTTTTCTCTAACAAAAACCATGACAAAACGATCCCACCTCCCACTCCAAGGCGCAAGCTGGATGCTCACAGCAGGCCTTGCTTTTGCCGTCGTGAATAGCCTTGCTCAAGTCGCTAGTATCAACTTTGGCTTATCATCTACCACAGTGGCACTCATTCAATACGCGATTGCTCTTATTGTTATCCTCCCGTACTTGAAAACGCTCGGCATCAGAAAGTCTCTCAAGACTGAGCATTTAGGTATGCACGTATTTCGTGTCTTCCTTTCCGTGATTGGTATCCAGCTATGGTTGTGGGCACTGGCTTACCCTGTTCCTATCTGGCAAGGCATCGCATTGCTGATGACGTCACCACTTTTTGCAACCGTTGGTTCTGGATTATTGTTGAAAGAAAAAGTGGGCGTCGCTCGCTGGTTTGCAACACTGACAGGCTTTGCTGGCGCGATGATTATCCTTGAGCCTTGGGCTGAAGACTTCAATTGGGCTTCTTTATTGCCTGTAGGAGCCGCGTTTTTCTGGGCATGTTACTCGTTAATGGTGAAGAAATTATCGTCAGATGACTCCCCTTCAACGATGGTCGTTTACTTACTTATTTTGATTACTCCATTCAATATTTTACTCGCATTACCAGACTGGCAGCTGCCAACGGGTGGCACGATCTGGATGGTACTGATTGCTGCTGGGGCGATTACTGCGTTAGCACAATGGGCCATTGTAAAAGCGTACTCGGTTGCCGACGCGTCTTTTGTTCAGCCATTTGACCATGCGAAATTGCCACTCAATGTACTTGCAGGCTGGATGGTCTTTGGCTGGGTTCCTCCGGGTCGCTTGTGGTTAGGGGCGGCGATCATCATTGCTTCTGTGGCTTTTATCACCCAGTGGGAGTCAAAAAAGTCTAAGCTACTGAAATAAACCACGGCGAAACTCTTTCTATTAAGGAAAGAGCTTAAGGAGAGCATTCTATGACAGACCCAATCAAAATCACGCTCTACCGTTGGGCAGGCAGTTGGGGCCCATTTAGCGTCAAGATCCCATGCGGTGAGTGTACATTGACTACAGACATTCTTAGTGACACCTTTGAGAATGAACTCTTTGGCGTACCTATCAAACTAGAGGTAAAAGACTGGTTGTCAAATTGGTGGGAACCACTCAAAGTTGGGGCTTGGCACGCGCCAATCGTCATGGTGGAAGGTAAGGTAATCAGCCAGGGTGAAGCCCTAAACCGTGGCATGCTGGTACAAGCGGTGATCCAAGAATGGACAAAACGCGATACATTAAAAGGCAACATTGTTTACGGTAAAGAGACCTGCCCATACTGCATTAAAGCGAAGAAAATGCTCGACGAAGCAGGGGTTGAATATCAATATTATGATGTGGTGAAAGACAGCGCAGCTCTTTACCGCATGATTCCAGAGGTCAAAGCCATCATTGGTGAAAAAACACCTGTTACGGTTCCTCAGATCTGGATGGATGGCCAATATATTGGCGGCGCAGACAATCTTGATACTTGGTTAAATAAGAAGGGATTAAATAAAGTACCTGATAACGTCGTCAACCTTGGTTAGCCAACACAAAGATACCAATCAATCTAATACAACAAAGCCCCCAAATTTGGGGGCTTTGTTTTAAATTCAGCGGCTACGTTTACTTCGCGACTTTCTTCATCATACGCTTAAAGAAAGAGGCTTTCTTCGCTTTAGGCTTATTCAGTGCTTCATACATCGCTTGTTTCGCGATCATTTGACCAAGATATGCATTGCCTAGTTCGTGATTCATGTTTATCTCCTCGATATTAGGAGTGTGATTTTAATCACAAATAAAACAAAAACAAGATCTAAATCACATTATTTCACACGTTTAGGTTGCTGATAGGTTTTTCCAGCAGCTTGATAGGTGTCTTTCCGTTTCACTTCAAACATCGCATCAAAAAACCAAGCAACAAAGCGAATCACATCATCACCTTCGTTCATCACATGCTCGATGAACTCTTGCTCTTCCCCTTGCTCATTTTCTTGTAGCGTAACGTGGTAAATACGTTTTTCACCTTCAACTTCTGCAAGAGCAAACTGACCAGTAAGAGACTCAGCGGCGGCTGCAACCTCTTCATCTTCGCTGGTTTTCAGCATTTCTAATGCTTGTGGAAGACTCTCTTTCTCACATAGTGCTTTAACCAACTGTTCAAATTCTTTCTGTTCCATGCTTTTGTCCTCAATGGATGGAATATTTCTGCGCGCATTGTATCAATCACCTAGTGGCTTTCAAGCAAACTCTTTGGCTCACCGTATGCTCAGCATTCGCACAAGTTTTTCAACCTTGAATATAAACGTTCTCTTTTACACGCCCCTTTAAGCGTTCACTAAATAGGTGTAGATTGGATACGATTTAAAAACAATAACCAATTTAAAAGGCTAATTAATGCCTAATAAGAATAAATAAGGGCCAGTAAATGGATTGGATTCAAAGTGTTCATAGCTACATTCGAGTGGTCGACGAAGGAAGTTTCAGTGGTGCGGCACGTAAGATGAACACCACCAGCTCTGCTATTAGTAAACGTATTCACTGGCTAGAAGAGCGGATCGGAGTGCAATTGCTCAAGCGCACCACTCGCTCCGTGACCCAAACCGAGGCAGGTGCACTCTTCTACGAGCGAGCTAAAGTCCAGATAGAAAGTTGGCAATCTATTGTGGATGAGACACGTTCTGTTAGCCAAACTCCTGCCGGGCTGCTAAAAATTGGCGCAACACTGGCAGTAGGTTCTAAATTCTTAGTGCGCTATCTGAATGATTTTCTGCACATGTACCCAGACATTCGCATTCAACTGATCACGACTACCCCGGGGCAACTGCCTGAACTGAGCTTGGATCTCTTTATTAGTCGCGAGTTAGAACAACTGAACTCATTAAGCTTCAAAGCAACCGCACTATTTGAGCACAAGGCGGGGTTTTACGCCTCTCCCGATTACATTGAGCGCTTTGGCGAACCCCAAAATGCCACCGAGTTAAAAGAACACAATGCTTTGGTATGGGGAGAAAAGCCTCAGCGGGAAGTTAAACTCTCTAAAGGACAACGCGTGGTACTGACAGGAAACTTCACAACCACCAATCCGGAAGCACTGTTCTACGCAGCCAAAAGCGGTATGGGCGTCCTGATCACCAATGATTTTATGATCAAAGACGAACTCAAAGCAGGAACGTTAAAACGCGTCCTACCAGATATCACGGCGGATGAAGCAACAGTGTATGCTTACTATCCTAAGCTCGATTACCAGCATACCCGAACGAAACTTTTTCTCGATTACCTTAAAGAGCGACTGGCTCAAGAGCACATATAAACCGAGCTACGACTAATTATTTGCACTCAGTATTTGCCTATCTATGCAACGTACGCCATATTTAATGTGAGCCCTGACTAATTACATTTGGATGTTTATAAAATTTAGGTTCTCACTATGGCTAGGAATATGATGAATAAGTCGTTGACGTACTTGGATGTTATCTACGACACTTTAGGTTTAGACGATACCGAATTGCTGGAAAAAGTAACCCTAGTGTTGCATCAGCAATTTGACTCTATTTGTACCTGTTTGGTTGAGTTCAATTGCATCAATACTAAGGTAAGAACGCTTTCATACGCTTGCCAAAACGAGCTTAAGCCACCAGTGGAGTACTCTCTGGCCGATACGCCCTGCGCAATTTTTCAAGACTCCAAGCAAGACTATATTTTATATGAGAAAAATTTTAGCGAGACCTTTTCCGACTTCCGTTTTCTTCAAGCAGCTGGAGCGCAAGCGTACATAGGGATACCGCTCAAGTCATCTTCAGGAGAAGTGCTGGGGGTTTTACAATCTTCGTTTGCCTCTCCACTAGAAGAAACCGAAGATCTCATTTATTACCACCAGTTGTTTGCACGGCTGATCGTCCATTGCTTACGTGAAAAATGGCTGGCTGATAAATCCAAAATGCTAGTGCATCAGCTGAGTTTTGAAGTCTCCCACGACAACCTCACTGGTTTACTCAATCGGACATGCTTATCCAGTAAACTGGATCAACTGACAGAAAACAATGTTCAGTCTTTTACCCTCGCCTATATCGATATTGATAACTTCAAATCGATTAACGACATTTATGGTAATTACATTGGCGATGAAGTGAT
>ENA-OWNT01003347-OWNT01003347.1-seawater-metagenome-genome-assembly--contig:-NODE-3347-length-15218-cov-13.046893_pt1 | contig 15218 bp, 9 predicted proteins | sample MGYA00238136_ERZ651165 | MGnify/ENA primary metagenome ERZ651165 (study PRJEB26861, sample SAMN08777766) | seawater metagenome | isolation source: coastal seawater | place: USA: Florida | collected...
CCCGGACCACGGCGCGGGCGCCGGCGGCGTCATGGGTGGCGATCGCCTCGGCGGTGCGCTGGTTTTGCGCGTAGACCCGCGCCCGCATGGCGGGGTCCGTCAGGCACAGCCACAGCATGGGGCCAAACTCCGCCTGGAGGCGGATCTGCTCGCGCACCAGCCGCGGCGACTGGCTGATCACGGCGATTTCGAGGTAGAAACCCCCGGCGTTCCGGCCGGAATCGCTTGCGGAACCGAAGTCGGCCCCCTGTAGCCAGTCGGTCAGCCGCTGGGCTTCATCGGTGGACGCCAGCTCGGCCGCCCGTTCCGCGCAGCCGGCGGCCAGCATCCCAAAATAGACGGCGAGGTCGGCAATCTCCACGTGCGAGAGCCCGCGGAGCCGGGCCTGCAGGAGCCGCTCCGGCGTTTGCTCGGTGGCCAGCACAAAGCTGCCGCCCTCGCGGCCGCGACGGGTCTCCACCAGCCCGGCTTCGCGGACAGCCCCCAGGCCGTCGCGCGCCGTCACCAGGGCCACGCCAAACCGTTTGGCCAGCTCTGCCTCGCTGGGCAGCCGATCGCCGGGAGCCAGCACGCCCAACAGAATGGCGTCGGTCAGCCGTTGGGCCACCTGCTCGGATCTGCCGGCGCCGGTCAGCTGGGCGAAGACGGCGGCCCGGGCGCCGCGCGACGGCGCGGGGGCGGCTGGTTCCTGGCTCACCGCAGCGCCCTTGGCCAACCGCGTTCCGGGCGGGCCCGAACCGAAGGATCTGCTTCCATAGCGTCACTCTATCGGCCCGGTCGGGGCCCGGCTGGTCGCATGCACGGCCGGAACATGATTGTGCGGAGCGGCTAAAGCTGGGATGGTTCATCCAATGATCGGCCGGTTGCGGATTGTTAGGCTTCGAATCCTTGATCAGGTATCCGGGGCACGGCGATGTGCCGCCGGCAATCCACGAAGGGAATCCCCCATGACTTCGACGCCCGGCCCGCAGCCCGGTTCCGCCGACCGGGACGCCGCCCAAGAGCCCAGGGACATGCCCGCCGGACCGTTGTCCGGCCTGCTGGTGGCCGATTTCTCCCGCGTCCTGGCCGGCCCGCTGGCCACCATGACGCTGGCCGATCTGGGCGCCCGCGTGATCAAGGTGGAACGCCCCGGCACCGGCGATGACACCCGCAGTTGGGGACCGCCGTACTCCCCTACCGGGGCCACCTACTTTGAGAGCGCGAACCGCAACAAGGAATCGGTCTGCCTGGACCTTGCCGACCCCGGCGATCTGCAGCTGGCCAGGGAGCTGGCCCTTCGCGCCGATGTCCTGGTGGAAAACTTCAAGCCCGGCGGCATGGCAAAGCTGGGCCTGGGCTATGCGGAGCTCTCCGCTGCCAACCCCGGTTTGATCTATGCCTCGATCACCGGGTTTGGCAGCGCCGGCGGAGCCAACCTGATGGGTTATGACTTCATCGTCCAGGCCCTGGGCGGGCTGATGAGCATCACCGGCGAAAAGGACGGCAGCCCCACCAAGGCCGGTGTCGCCCTGGTCGACGTCCTGACGGCCAAGGACACCACTATTGGCGTCCTTGCAGCCCTGGCGGCCCGGAACGTCTCGGGCCGCGGGGCCCATCTGGAGCTCAACCTGCTCTCCAGCCTGCAGGGCGCGCTGGCCAACCAGGGACAGGCGTTCCTGGGCGCGGGCAAGGTGCCGCAGCGCATGGGCAGCGCCCATCCCTCGATCGTGCCGTACCAGTTGCTCGAGTGTGCGGATGCGCCGCTGGCCGTGGCCTGCGGCAACGACGGACAGTTCGCCAAGCTGACCCGGGTGCTGGGCGTTGCCGGGCTGGCCCGTGACCCGCGCTTTGCCACCAACAACGCCCGCGTGGAACACCGCACGGAACTGGTGCCCCTGCTGGAGGATGCCCTGTCCGCCTCTTCTGCCCTCATCTGGCAGGACAAGCTCATCGACGCCGGCGTCCCGGCCGGCCATGTCGCCGGCATCGATGAGGGTCTCGAGTTCGCCGAGTCGCTGGGACTTGAACCGACCATCGAGGTCCGCAGTGCCGCGGGCCGGTCCGCCGGGCGGCAGATCCGCCATCCCATTACCTGGACGCCGGCGTTCCCTGCGCCCGTGGCGGCCCCGCCGTCGCTGGGCGAACACAGCGACGGCGTCCGGGCGTGGCTGGCCGGCGGCGTTGCCGCCGGCAGTGCAGCCGGCAGTGCAGCCGGCGTTGACCGCGGCGGCGCTACACCCAGCGCAGTGCCAGCCAGAGGTTAGCCGCCACATCGGGATCGTCCGGATCCGCCTGCAATAGTTCGGCGGCAATTCCCATCCGGTGGCGCAGCGAGTTCCGGTGGATCCCCAGCTCGCGGGCAGCGCCCTCCCACTGGCCCCGGTGCCGCAGGTAGGCACGGACGGTGCCGATCAGGTCGGCGCGCTGGTACCCGCGCAGTGCCGCCACCCAGCCTTGGGCCCGCGGGTCCAGCGCCCCGGCGGGCACCTCGACAATCTGCCCGGCCTCCAGCGCACGCACCATGGCGGCCAGTTGGCCGGCCTCATCGTGGACACGTTCCAGCGGCATCGGCCGGCTCAGCACCGCAGTGACGTTGCCGGACGTGCCGGCGGCGACGTCGGTCGGATCCGCCGGAGTGGCGCCTGCAGCGTTGCCGGACGTGCCGGCGTCGTCGTGCTCCGCGTCCAGCAGGTAATAGCTCAGGCCGCCAGCCACATGGCGCAGGCGGCAGGATCGCAGGGCACCGGCGGCCTGCGGCCAGCCGGTCCAGCCGGTTCCGGCGCGCAGCCTCGATTCCAGCTCCGCCGAAGCCGCCGCGGCGTCTGTTTCGCCGCTTACCACCAGGACCCGCACCGGCCCGGTGGGCGCACCGATGCCCAGATCCGGGGCCAGGGCGCGGCCGGCGTCAACATGTCCGGTGAGAAAAAGCTTGGTCACGGCCGAGCGGAGCGCGGCGGCGGTGGCGTCGCTCTCCTGCTGCTGGGCGGCCTTGAGCGAGAGCAGGACGCACACCGTCATGATGATCTGCCGGTCGGCCCGCGTCAGTTTGCGACCGGCACCAATGGCCAGGAACCCGACCGCCCGCCGTCCCACCAGCACGGGATACTCCACGACGTCAGTGCCGTGGATCTGGAAGGTGGAGGCCGAATGCGTCACGGCCATGTCAAGCCGCGAGGTCTCCCTGCGCAGCTGCTCCACCATCGTGTGGTTGTCCGCCGGCCACAGTGTCTCCGCCCCGTTGTCGGCCGGAAGGTACGCCACCCAGCCGCCCAGAGCCTGGGCCAGCGCCTTGACCACGGAAGGGAGCGCATCCGGCTGCGTCGCCGCACGGGCCAGCGCCGTCTGCGTGCCGAGACTGGCGGTCAAGTCCGCCTGGCCTTCCCTGCCGACGAGGTCCCAATAGGCGCGGGAGACGTTCATGAACGGCGTGCCGTCGGGCACCACCAGCAGTTCCAGCCCCTCCGAGGCGCAGGCGGCAATCAACGCGGGCGGCACGTCATCCACGCCGGCGCCCAGGCCAAGTCCCAGGGCTGCAATGTTGCGCTCCACGAGCCGCCGGACGTAGGCCTGCACCTTGGCGTCCCCGCCCGAAACGGGGATGCCCGTGGTGAGCAGGAGCTCGCCACCTTCCAGATACGGCGTGGGGTCGTCGAGCTCGGAGATGTGGACGCCCGAGATCTGCCGCACGGCCACCTGACCACCGGCGGCCGGGCGAAGATCGCTGCCGAGTTGGCTGTGCAGCTGGGCCAGACTGATCACGCGGCGGTCCTTTCACAGCAGAGATAAGCTCTTTGGATATTCTAACCAAATTAGGCTCAAGCCAGGACAGACCATCCAATGTCAGGCGGTGGAGCGCACATTACCTTGTCTACATGACGAGTTCCGCAGACAGCCTCCCCCAGTCCCGCCACCTTGCCACGGCCATTCCCGGTCCTGCCTCCACGGCGCTGCACCGCGAGCGCGAGGCGCATGTCAGCTCCGGTTTCGGCGTGACCCTGCCCGTCTTCATCAACCGGGCCTCCGGCGGAATCCTGGAAGACGTGGACGGCAACCGCATCATCGACTTCGCCTCCGGCATCGCGGTGACCAGCGTGGGCGCCGTGAATCCCCGGGTCCAGGCGCAGGTGGCCGCCCAGATGGCCAGGTTCACCCACACCTGCTTCATGGTGACTGAGTACGATTCCTTCACGCAGGTGGCCGCGTGGCTGAATGCGCACGTCCCGGGCGACTTCCAGAAGCGCACGGCGCTTTTCTCCACCGGCGCCGAAGCCGTGGAAAATGCCGTCAAGATTGCCCGCGCCGCCACAGGCAGAGAACGGGTGCTGGTCTTCGACGACGCCTACCACGGCCGCTCCCTCCTCACGATGGCCATGACCGCCAAGGTGAACCCCTACAAGAAGAACTTCGGCCCGTTCCCGGGCGAGGTCTTCCGAGCCCCCACCGCCACCCGGTTGTGGGCCAAAGGCGGCGAGGAGGCCACGGCTGCCGACGCACTGGCCGGCGTCGAGGCGCTGCTGAACGAGAACGATCCCCGGACGTTCGCCGCCATGGTCATCGAGCCCATTCAAGGTGAGGGCGGCTTCCTGGTTCCCGCCCCCGGCTTCCTGGCCGGGCTGCGGGAGCTGGCCACCAAATACGGCATCGTGCTGGTGATGGACGAGATCCAGACCGGCATGGGGCGCACTGGCAAACTTTTTGCGAGCGAGCACGAGGGCGTCGCCGGCGACCTCACCCTGACCGCCAAGGCCCTGGCCGGCGGCCTGCCGCTGAGTGCCGTCACCGGCCGGGCCGAGCTCATGAACGCCCCGCATGCCGGAGGCCTGGGCGGCACCTACGCCGGAAATCCGGTGGCCTGTGCCGCAGCGCTGGGCGTCTTCGAGGCCTTCGAAGACGGCACGCTCCTGGCCAACGCCCAGGCCATCGAAACGGCCGCCCGCGAGGTCCTGCAGCCCCTCGTGGACAGCACGGCCATCATTGCGGAGTTCCGCGGCCGCGGTGCCATGCTCGCCGTCGAATTCGCGGACAAGGACACCCTGGAACCGCGCGCCGATCTTGCGGCCCAGGTGGCGGCGGCCTGCCACCGGCAGGGCGTCCTTGTCCTGGTCTGCGGCACGCACGGCAATGTGATCCGGCTGCTGCCGCCCCTGGTCATTGGCCCCGAATTGCTCCGCGACGGCCTGGACGTGCTGCGCCATGCCATCGTGGCCGCCAACGACGCCCAGGCAAACACCGCCACTGCCAGCGCCGCGGCGCTGGCAGCCGTCTAAGTCCCAGCCCTGCAAACTCCTGGAGAACACCATGAACGAATCCTCTGACCTGCTCAACATCGATTCCCTTTTCAGCCCCGAAGAACTGGCCATGCGGGACAAGGTACGGTCCTTTGTGGACAGCACCATCCGGCCCAACATTGCCGCCTGGTACGAGCAGGCCGTCTTCCCGGTGGAAATCATCAAGGACATGGCGGGACTGGGCCTGCTGGGCATGCACTTGCAGGGTTACGGCTGCCCCGGCCGTTCCGCCGTGGAATACGGCATCGCCGCCATGGAACTGGAAGCGGGCGACTCAGGCCTGCGTACCTTCGTCAGTGTGCAGGGCTCGCTCGCGATGAGCGCCATCTACAAGCACGGCTCCGAGGAGCAGAAGAACCAGTGGCTGCCCAAGATGGCCGCCGGCGACGTCGTCGGCTGCTTCGGCCTGACCGAGCCCACCGCCGGCTCGGACCCCGGCAGCATGAAGACCTTCGCCCGCCGCGACGGAGACGGCTGGGTCATCAACGGCTCCAAGCGCTGGATCGGCCTGGCCTCGATCGCGCAGATCGCCATCATCTGGGCCATGACCGACGACGGCGTGCGGGGCTTCATCGTGCCCACCGACACCCCCGGGTTCAAGGCCACCCCGATTGAGCCCAAACTCTCCATGCGGGCCTCCATCCAGTGCGACATCGAACTGAGCGAAGTCCGGCTCCCGTCCACCGCGCTGCTGCCCAACGCCAGGGGGCTCCGCGGCCCGTTCGAGTGCCTCAACGAGGCCCGCTACGGCATTATCTGGGGAGCCATGGGAGCCGCACGCGACAGCTACGAGACGGCGGTCAGCTACTCGCAGGAGCGGCTGCAGTTCGACAAACCGCTGGCGGGGTACCAGTTGACCCAGGAAAAGCTCGTCAACATGGCCCTGGAAATCAACAAGGGCATGCTCCTGGCGCTGCAGATCGGCCGGCTCAAGGAAGCCGGCCAGCTCAAGCCGCACCACATCTCCGTGGGAAAGCTCAACAACTGCCGCGAGGCCATCCAGATCTGCCGCGATGCCCGCGCCATGCTGGGCGGCAACGGCATCACCCTCGACTACTCGCCGCTGCGGCATGCCAACAACCTCGAATCGGTGCGCACCTATGAGGGCACCGACGAGGTCCACACGCTGATCCTCGGCAACCACATCACGGGCATCCCGGCCTTCCGCTAGGACGCGCCCGGCACCGGAACGCCAGCAAAAGACCGCCAGTAAAGGAACACGGCAATGACTTCAGCAGTCGAACTGCAGCATTACATCGCGGGCACCTGGTTTCAGGGCGACGGCGGCATCATCACCTCCGTCAACCCCGCCCGCCCGGCCGAGACGGTGGCGCACGGCCTGCAGGCCGGACCGGCCGACGTCGAACGCGCCATGGCAAGCGCCGTCGCCGCCAAGCATGGCTGGGCCCGCACCCCCGCCCATGAACGCGGCGCCGTGCTGCTGCGCACCGCAGCCATCCTGGAAGCCAACGCGCAGGCCTGGGGCCTGGAACTGGCCCGCGAGGAGGGAAAGACGCTGGCCGAGGGCCAGGGCGAGGTGCTGCGCGCCGCGCAGATCTTCCGCTACTACGGCAACGACGGCGACCGCGAGGCCGGCGCGGTGTATTCCTCCCCGCGGCGGGGCGAAAAGATCTTTGTCACGCGCAAGCCGCTGGGGGTGGTGGGGGTGGTGACGCCGTTCAACTTCCCCATCGCCATCCCGGCGTGGAAGATCGCCCCCGCCCTGACCTACGGCAACACGGTGGTCTGGAAGCCGGCCAGCACGGTGCCCCTGCTGGCCATGCGGCTGACCCAGGCGCTGGAACAGGCAGGGCTTCCCGATGGTGTGCTGAATCTGGTGATCGGCCCCGGGGCCATTGGGACCGCCTTGGTGGAGCATCCGGCGCTGGACGGGCTGTCCTTCACCGGATCCACCGGCGTGGGGCGCACCCTGGCCGCCGCGGCGGCTGCCCGCGGCGTCCCGATCCAGGCGGAGATGGGTGGAAAGAATGCCGCCATCGTCCTGGCCGACGCGGACCTTGAACTGGCCGCGGAACAGGTCATGCTGGGCGCGTTCCGCTCCTCGGGGCAGAAGTGCACGGCGACCTCGCGGCTGATCGTGGCGGACGCCGTGGCCGATGAGTTCCTCGCCGGCCTGGCCGCCAGGGCCCAGTCCCTGCTGGTGGGCGACCCTGCGGATCCGTCCACCCAGATGGGACCCGTGGTCAGCGGCGACGCCCGGGCCTCGATCCAGCGCGGCATCGCCACCGCACTGGACCAGGGCGCCGGGCTGCTGACGGGCGGACTCCCCTACGACGACGCGGCTCGGGCCGAAGGGCACTTCGTCGCCCCCACGATCCTGGAGCTTCAGGGGACCGACCATGCAGATGTCTGGCGCGATGAGCTCTTTGGCCCCGTGCTTAGCGTCCGCCGGGCAGCCTCAACGCAGGCCGCCTTTGACCTGGCGAATGACAGCGAATTCGGGCTCTCCGCGGCACTCTTCACCCAGGATGTCACCTTGGCGCTGGAGGCAATGGACGAGCTGGACGTCGGCATCCTGCATGTGAACTCCGAGTCCGCCGGCGCCGATCCGCATGTGCCGTTCGGCGGGGCCAAGAAGAGCGGCTACGGACCCAAGGAGCAGGGGCAGAGCGCCAAGGAGTTCTACACGCACACCACCACCGTCTACCTTCGCGGCGGCCGGGTTGCCAGCCTCCGCGGAGCTGGCGCCTAGGAACCGGAGGAACCATGCAGCCCAGTACCTCCATCACGCGCCTCCTCGTTATCGGCGCCGGCGCCATGGGGTCCCAGATTGCGCTGACAGCCGCCCTGGCCGGGTACACCACCGTCGTTCAGGATATTGCGCTGAGCCGTCTGGACGGCGCCGCCGCCCAACTGCGTGAACGCACGGACAAAATGGTGAAATCCGGCAAGCTGGCCGAGGAACAGGCCCGGCGCGCCCATGACCGGCTGGAATTCAGCACCGACCTGGACGCGGTGGCGCCCGCTGCGGACTTTGTCATTGAGGCCGCCACCGAACGGTTGGAGATCAAGAAGGCCATCTTTGCCCGGCTCGGCGAGCTCGCCCCGCCACATGCCATCCTGGCCACCAATTCCTCCACGATCGGCTCCTCGGCCGTGGCCGGCGCCAGCGGCCGGCCCGGCCAGGTGTGCAATATGCACTTCTTCAACCCCGTGCTGGTCATGGAATGCGTGGAAGTGGTCCGGCATGCCGGCACGTCCCAGGCGACCGTGGACACTACCGTCGAACTGGCCCGGAGCCTTGGCAAGACACCCGTGCTGATCAACCGGGAGGTTCCGGGCTTCGTGGCCAACCGGCTGATGGGCGCCGTGCAAAAGGAGGCGCTGGCGCTGCTGGCCGGCGGCGTTGCCAGCATGGAAGACATCGATGCCACGGCAAGAATGGCCCTGCGGCATCCGATGGGGCCGTTTGAGCTGATGGACCTGGTGGGGCTGGATGTGGTGGACTACATCGCCCAGGCCACGTATGCGGCGACAGGCAACCCCGCCGATGCCCCGGACGAGTCCGTTGCCGCCCTCGTCAGGGCCGGAAAGCTTGGCCGCAAGTCAGGCACCGGGTGGTACAGGTACTCCCGTTGAGCCGCCCCGCCGCCCCTCAGCCCCGGCACAAGCATCGCGGGGTCACTTACGGCCCATCACGGTGGCGTTTATGGACCGTAAGTGACCCCGCGTTGTCCTACGAGGGGAGTGGGGTCAGCGCAGGACGATGTCCACCGGGTTTGCCTCGGACCGCCAGGTACCCGCGGTCCCCGCACCCGGGGCAATCACGGGGGCCGTCAGGACGCCGGAGCGGTTGGTGCGCTTGTCCCGCAGGATCTCCGTCACCGACCCCAGGTGCCGGGAAAGGTCGATCACGTTCTCCGGCGCGGCCAGCAGCAGCTGGAAGCCGAACTCGTGCAGCGCCTTGATGCCCGCGCCGGCAAATTCCTCCGAGGCGAGCACGAAGGCCTCGTCCATCATCACGGTGCCGTAGGTGGTGAAGCCCTGCTCGGCGATGCCCAGCTGGTAGCTCAGCGCCGCGGCCATGATGAACGCGGTAAAGCGCTGCCGCTCGCCGCCGGACATGGAGCCGGTATCCGCGTGCATGAAGACCTCGGTCTTCTTCGCACCCTTCCCTGCACCCTTGGACCCTGCACCTTTGGACCCGGCGCCCTTGGAACCGGCGACCTGCACTTCGCGGTGCTCCTTGCACTGGATGAACAGGTGTCCGCGGACATCCAGAACCTCGGCCCGCCAGCGCCGGTCCTCCGGGGTCTGTGAACCGAGCCGCTTCACGAGCGTTTCCAGGGACTTGTAGCGGTTGGTGAGCTCGGCGTCGTCGTCCGTCTCCGCGCCGGAGGCCCTGGCCGCAGGCGCCGCAGCCTTCCCGGGCCGGGTGTGCCGGACCTTGAGCGCGTTATGGATGGCGTCCTTGAACTGCTTCGCCGTCGCGGGCAGCGTCTGCTTGATGTCCAGTTCCAGGAAGCTGCCCTCGTGGAAGTTCACCTCGGACAGGATGCCGTTCAGTGGCAGGATGCGGCTCGTGATGGCACGGCGTTCCTCATCCAGCAGGTGCAGCAGGGTGCTGAAGGACTCGTGCGTGCGCTGGTTGAAGAACTGCCGGAACTCGGCCTCCTGCGCCGGCAGGCCGTCGCTGACAATCGCGTGGTAGCGGGCCTCGAACTCCCCCGCCGCGCCGATCGAGGTGCCGTGGTCCGCGGAAATCGCCGTGCCCCATTCGCGGACGAAGCCTTCGAAAATGCGGGTGAGACGCTCCGAGGTGGCCTGCCCGCGGGACTCGGCCCCGTGCAGTTCCGCGAGGAGCCGGGTGCGGACCTGGTTGGCGAGGTTGTCGAGCTCGTGCATCTCCAGGACGTCGCCGAAGCCGGTGAAGTACGGTTCCAGCGCTGCGACGCTGGCGTCCGACGGCGGCGACTGCGCCAGGCGGTTGCGTGCGGCGTCGAGCAGCGAATCAGCGGCGGTCAGCCTCGAATCCAGGGCCTTGTACTCGCTCTGCAGCACGGCCGCCGCCTCGGTGCTGGACTGGTGCTTCTGCCGGGCGTCTTCAATGGTGGCGCGCAGCGGTTCGAGGTCGGCCTGTGCGGCGAGGGCATCCTTGAGGCGCTGCTCGATCCGGGCGAGCTCCTCCGCGGCCACGGCCGCCGACACCTGCTCCCAGGGCCGGTGGTCATCGGCCACGCGGCGCAGCGCGTCAAGCTGCCGGGTCATCCCCTGGTGCGATTCTTCCCGGCTTCGCGCCAGTTCGGCGGCCTTCGCCAACTCCTGCTGCAGGTCCTCGACCTGGGCCGCCACGAGCTCGAGCTTGGCGGCGTTGTCGAACCCGAGGACGTAGTCCTGGCGGGAGGTGAAGCGGTCGTCCTTTTCCACGGTGTGGCGGTTTCGCTTGACCACGCCGCCCAGGCTCAAGCCCTTCTCGAGGCCGGCGAGCTCGTCCGGGTCTTCCACGCACGGGTAGGCGAAGTCGAGCGCAATCCGTTCGCGGAGCCAGGCGCTGGCGTCCGCCAGCGCCTGGGCGTGCGGGCTGGCGGGCAGCCCGGCGTCGGTGAGGAAACTGAGCTTGGTCAGCAGATCGCCCTCAGCCACGTCCGTCACGGCCAGCGCTCCGCCAGCCAGGGGCCTGGAGACGTCCACCGCGCGCAGCGCCCCGCGCACGGAATGGTCGTTGAGGTAGCGGGTCACGGCGGCGAAGTGCTCGCCCGGCACCAGCAGCGTGGTGGCCAGGCTCCGCAGCGCGCGTTCGGCGGCCGGCCGCCACTGCTCCTGGCCCTCCGCGAGGTCGATCAGTTCGCCGCCAAAGGGCATGTGCTCTTCCGGCACCCCGGTGGCCGCCGCGATGGCGCCGCGGTTTTCAATGCTCGACGGCGGCAGCAGCGACTTGCGGGTCTTCAGGGATACGAGTTCCTGCTGGGCGGCGGCGAGCTCGCGCTTCCGGGTCGCGTGGCCGTCGAACGCCTCGAACCTCAGCTCCTTGAGCGCCTCGGAGTCGTCCTGCAGTTCGGCCGACCGTGCCGCGGCGTGGGCGTGGGCCTGTTCCCAGCCGGCGGCCGACCACTGCAGGTCCAGGCCGGCGTCGGACAGCGCCTTGCGGGTCGATTCCTCCACCTCCTGGCGGAGCTTGAGCCCCACCCGGGCGTTCTCCAGCGACTGCTCTATCGCGGAAATCGCGTTGCCGCCCTGGTTGTTGTACTCCGCCTCCAGCTGGCGGAGCTCCTTGGCGAAGCCGTCGCGGACTGCGCGTTCGGCGGCGAGGTCACGGGCTTTCGCCTGGCCAAGCTCCTTCAGCCGGGCCAGGGTCTTCTCATGGACGGTGACGGAGAGCTGCTGCTTGTAGGCCTCGAATTCCCCGCCGGAAAGCTCCCGCAGCCGGTTCGCGTCGAGCAGCGCCTGCGCGTACTCCTTGTTCAGCCCGGGGACGGGAGCCAGCTGGTCACGCTGCTGCCGGACGTCCTCGAGCCGCTGCCGGATGGACATGAGGTTGCTGAATTCCTCGACGACGTCGTCCGCGGCAGCCAGCGTGGCGGGGGCATCGAGGACCTGGTCGCGGAAGAAGGTGTTGACGCTGCCGCCGAGGCCCTTGCCGGCCTGGATGACGCGCAGCAGCGGCAGGGCCTGGTCCGAGTTGATCCCCAGGAGGCGGCGGAAGCGCTCGGCAAATGCCTTGTGGACATCGAAGACCTGGGCATCCGGGAAGGTTGCGTCGAGCGCGGACTTGGTGAACCGCTTGTCCGCGATGCCCTCGATCGCCGTGAGGTCCAGCGGCTTGTTGTCGATCACGTAGAACCGGCCGACGCTCGATTCCGTGCCGTTCTTGGGCAGGTCGAACAGCGCCGAGACCGTGACTTTCGTGCCGGCGGCGTTGTCGAACGTCAGGGCGACGGCGGACCAGGTCGCCCCGGGGCGCTGGAACGCACTGGCCGAGCCCTCGCCGACCGCCTTGTCGCCCACTTTGCCGCGCATGTACGTGAACGTGGTGCGCTTGTCCTCGACCGCGCCTCCCGCCCGCTGCGCCGCGGCTTCGTTGGAGCGCGGACGGGCGTCGAAGACCCGAAGCATGGCGTCGAACAGCGTGGACTTGCCGACGCCGGAGTTGCCGGTCAGCAGCGTGCCGTTGCGGTCCACGTGCATCGTGTGGGCGCCGTGGAATGTGCCCCAGTTGACTACCTGGACGAGGGCCAGGCGCATCTGGCCGGGGTTCGTGAGCTCGCCCATCGGGAGCATGGTTGCGATGCTCACTTGGCCGCCTCCGCTTCGTCAGTGTGGTCGGGTAACGCCGACGGCGATGCCGCCCCCGCCCCTGCGCCGGACAGCATCCGTCCTGCGGACGATGCTGCCGGCTCCGACAGGCCCGATGCCACTCCCGGGGCGGCATCATCCGCGCCGGCTGGGTCGGTGGGCACGTCACCAGTTGCTGCCGCCGAATCGCCGGCCGCTGCTGCCGCTGAGGCGTATCGCGAGGAGGAGAAGGCCGGGTCCGGGAACGTGCTCATTGGTTACGGCACTCCGGGCGGGCATGGGGTTGCTCGGCGGACGCGGGCTCGGAAGGGTTCGGTTGGCGCTGCGGTTGGCGGGCCTTCTGCCCAGCTGTCGGATGCTGAGAAGGCTGCCGATGACCTGGTGCTGATGCGGACCCGGGTGCCGGGGAAGTTGGGAGCTGTGATTTCTCCGCTCGTGCGGCGGATGGCCCGGGACCATGGGGTTGATTTGGGGGAACTCCAGGGTTCGGGGGCCAGCGGGCTGATCATGCGGCGTGACGTCGAAGCCGTCATCAAGCCTGCGCCGGCCGCACAGCCGGCGGTGCAGCAGCCCGCGGAAACGCCGGGGCAGGCAGTCCCGGCTGCCGGCGGTACCGACGCACGGACCGGGCTTGGCATCTCCGGGCGCACCCCGGTCCGGGGCGTGCGCAAGGCCGTGGCCGCGAACATGAGCCGCAGCCGGTCCGAGATCCCCGAGGCCACCGTGTGGGTGGACGTGGACGCTACGGCGCTGGTGGAAATGCGGGCCGCGCTGAAGAAAGCGGATCCGCACCACACCCCGGGGTTGCTGGCGTTCATTGCCCGCTTCGTCACCGCCGGGCTCAAGAAGTTCCCGGAGCTGAACACCCGGATCGTCACCACCGAGGACACCACGGGCGGCACGGCAAATGGCAGCAGGATGAGGATGTTCATCAGTGCATCGAGTTTCGGGAAGTGGTAATGCACCACGAACAGCAGCGGCAGGATCAGCACTACGGAGAGGATCAGCGCGCCCACGCAGACCAGCAGCGACTGGCCGAAGGCGATGAGAAACCGTGGGTCGCTCCACAGCGCCACGTACCATTTGTAAGTGAATCCGCTGGGCAGGATCGATGCCGACCAGCTGGTGGCAATCGAGTACACGAAGGTGCCGAGCAGCGGCGCCAACAGAATCAGAAACAGGATGTACACCACCGTGCGGTGGTAGAGCCCGACCGGGCCGCGTTCAGCGCGAGACATGGTAGCTCCTCTTCAACAGCCACTGATGGACGATGGTCACCAGCGTCATCATCCCCACCAGAATCATGGCCAGCGCACTGGCCAGGTTCGGGTCCAGTGAAATGTCGCCCGCCACCATCGCGGCGATGCGGATGGGCAGCACGTTGAAGTTGCCGGTGGTCAGCGCATACACCGTCGCATAGGCGCCCAGTGCATTGGCCAGCAGGATCACGAACGTGCCGAGCAAGGCCGGCGTCAGCACCGGGATGCCGATGTGTCGCCAGAAATCCCAGCCGCTCGCACCCAGCAGCGAGGCCGACTCGCGCCAGTCTTCACGCAGCGCGTCGAACGCCGGATAAAGCAGCAGCACGCCGAGGGGAATCTGGAAGTAGGTGTAGAGGATGATCAGGCCGGTCTTCGAATAAAGGTTGAAGTCGTCGATGATCCCGGCCTGCTTGAGGATCAGCGTCAGCGCGCCGTTGAACACCAGCAGAATGATGAAGGCGAAAGCCAGCGGCACGCCAGAAAAGTTGCTGGTCATGTTGGCGAAGGCGCTGACGAAATCCCGCAGCCGTGACGGCACCTTGCGCAGCGAATAACTGCCCAGGATCGCGATGACGATGCCGATCAGGCTCGACCAGAAACTGATCTCCAGGCTGAACTGCATGGCCTGGCGATAGAAGCGCGAGTTGAACGCCTTGACGAAGTTGTCGATGCCCCAGCCGGCGTCCGAATACAGGCTATTGATCGCGACCCACGCCAGCGGCGCGATCTGAAACGCGATGAAGAACAGGGCAAAGGGCACCAGGCACAAGAGGCCCAGCCATTTACCGCGACGCTGTGAACTCACTTGAGCACCTCTTTGCAGACAGGTTTGTCGTGGGGCACGCCGAGCAGCTCACAGACCGTGCCGCAGATCTCGGTCTGTTTCGGTTGCGCGTCGGGGTCGAGGCTGAAGGCGTCGCCGATGACGAACAGCGGCACCTCGCGCTCTTCGGGCAGGATGCCGTTGTGGGAGCGGTCGTTGTTCATGCCGTGGTCGGCGGTCACCAGTACCTGGTAACCGGCGTCGAGCCAGCGCTGCAGGTATTCGGCGAGGATGATGTCGGCCGAGCGCGCGCTGTTGCGGTATTGCGGGGTGTCGAGGCCGTGCTTGTGCCCGGCGTCGTCGATGTTCATCGGATGGATAAACAGAAAGTTCGGCTGATGCGCGGTGCGCAGGTGCTCGGCATCGTCGAACAAGAACTTGAACTGACTGCCGTTCAACAGACGCGCATGCTGCACCCTGAGGACCGCATTGTCGATATCTTTGCTGCGCGGACCGTGGCCCAATTGAATGCGCATGAGAATGCCGGCACGGGTTGGTTCTGGCAACCAGTGAAACAACGGCGCGATAAAATGCGGCTCTACAGGAAACCAAAAATAAGGCGTTTGAACATAGTAGCACGGCGCCAGGCGTTTTACCTCGCGGGCGAAC
>ENA-OWNT01003348-OWNT01003348.1-seawater-metagenome-genome-assembly--contig:-NODE-3348-length-15217-cov-4.803699_pt1 | contig 15217 bp, 7 predicted proteins | sample MGYA00238136_ERZ651165 | MGnify/ENA primary metagenome ERZ651165 (study PRJEB26861, sample SAMN08777766) | seawater metagenome | isolation source: coastal seawater | place: USA: Florida | collected...
GACAGCGAGAATGACGCCGACGGCGACGGCTTGTGTGGTGATGTTGATTCTTGTGCGTACGATGCCGAGAACGATGTTGATGGTGACGGGATCTGTGGTGATATTGATTCGTGCGCTCATGATGCTGAGAATGACGCCGATGACGATTCCTTGTGTGGCAATGTTGATGATTGTGACTATGACGCGGAGAACGATGCAGACAATGACGGCGTGTGTGGGGATGTCGATTCCTGTGCTTTTGATGCCGAGAACGACGACGACGATGATGGCATTTGTGGTGACACAGATTCGTGTCCTTACGATGCCGAGAATGACATAGACGATGATTTACTGTGTGGTGATGCTGATGATTGTGCCTACGACGCCGAGAATGATGCAGATGGCGATAGTATTTGCGGCCAGATTGACAGCTGTGCCCGTGACGCTGAAAATGATTGGGACAATGACTTGGTGTGCGGGGATAACGATGTTTGTCCTCGCGACGCTGACGATGACGCTGACTCAGACTTGTTATGCGGTGACGTTGACAGTTGTCCTTCCGATCTCGAAAATGATGCAGATTCCGATGCGTTGTGTTTTGATACTGATTCGTGTAGCTTGGACAGTTTGAACGATATTGATTCAGACTTCATCTGCGGCAACATTGATTCGTGCCCCAATGATGATCACAATGACATTGACAACGATGGTCTCTGTTGGCTTGTTGATAGCTGTCCCAATGATGTCGACAATGACCTTGACAGCGATAACATTTGTGGTGATGTTGACTCTTGTCCTTATGACAGCGCCAACGATGCTGACGGGGACGAATTGTGCTCGGACGTAGATTCTTGCCCGCTCGATACTGACAATGACTTTGATGCAGATGTCTTGTGCTCACCACAAGATTTGTGCCAGTATGATAACGAAAATGATTCTGACAACGACACCATTTGCGCCGACGTTGATTCATGTCCGTATGACGCTGAGAATGATGTGGACAGTGATCATATATGCAGCAACGATGATAGTTGCCCGCTAGACTATGACAATGACGTAGATTCTGATGATATCTGTGCAAATTTGGACTCATGTCCATTCGATCAAGACAACGATGGTGATGGGGATAGCATTTGCGCAGATGTTGACTCTTGTGCATTCGACTTTAACAATGACGCCGACTCAGACGCATTGTGTGCTGACACAGATATTTGTGAATTTGACGCAGAAAATGACTTTGACGGCGATATGCTTTGTGGCAATGTTGACTCGTGTCCACGTGATGCCGAGAATGACATTGATCGTGATTTAACCTGCGGCAATGTTGATTCTTGCCCTTCTGATCATCAAAATGATATTGACTCGGACCTGTTGTGTGAAAATGTGGACATCTGCCCACTAGATCCGGAAAATGACGCAGATTCTGACAATGTATGTGGAAATGAAGACTCTTGCCCGTTTGACTCGCTGAACGATTTTGACAGCGACGAACTTTGTGCTGACGAGGACGTGTGTCCTTTTGCTCCTGAAAATGATGCTGACAATGACAGCATTTGCTATAATACTGTGTGCAAGAACACTGGTGGCTCAATGTGCGGTCGCTACACCACCAGCCCTGACACAAATGACTGCCGGACTCCGGTCGACGTTTGTGATGTTTGTAGCTGCAGTTGCCTCTTGCAATGTCGCGACGTGTGCCCGAACGACCCAGAAAATGACATAGATTCTGACTTTGTTTGCGGCGACGAAGATTCGTGCCCATATGATCCCATGAATGATTGGGACTCTGACCACATCTGTGGAGACGTAGACTCCTGCATGGACGACCCTTCCAATGACGCTGATAACGATCAACTTTGTGGAGATGTTGACAGCTGTGATCTCGATCCGGTCAACGATGTCGATTCAGATTTACTGTGTTCTCAAGTTGATTCGTGCCCGTTTGACGATGAGAACGACGTCGACAGTGATAATCTTTGTCTTTTTGATGACTCTTGTGAGCTGGACGCTCTCAACGATGCTGATTCCGACGAACTATGTTCTAGCACTGACGTCTGCCCACACGACTTTTTGAATGATTTCGACTCTGATAGCATTTGTGGTGATGTTGATTCTTGCCCTTTTGATCATGACAACGACATTGATGGCGACAATTTGTGTCACCGTTTTGATAACTGTGTCAACGACCCTGATAATGATGTTGACTCCGACAATGTTTGTGGTGACCAAGACTCATGTCCGCATGACAGTGCCAATGATGCTGATGGAGATCGTGTGTGTGGAGATGTGGACAGTTGTCCATTTGACGCTGAGAATGATGTCGACGGAGACGCGGTTTGCGTTCCCGACGATCCTTGTTCTCATGTCACTCTCGCAAACCATGACCCTGACAATGATTTTATCTGTTCGGATGTCGACTCGTGCCCATTCGATGCAGGCAACGATGTGGATAGTGATATGTTGTGCGCAAACCTGGATTCTTGTGTCATGGATCCCTCCAACGACGCTGACTCCGACAGTGTGTGCGGCAATCTTGACGTTTGCCCATTGGATGCGGAGAACGATGCAGATTTTGACTCTGTGTGTGGTGACATTGACTCTTGCCCGCACGATGGTGAAAATGATATTGATTCAGACGATCTATGCCTGGATCTTGACAGCTGCCCTTTGGACTCTGCGAACGACCTCGACTCTGACGCTATGTGCGCAAACACCGACAAATGTTCATTTGATCAACACAATGATCGCGACTCTGATTCAATATGCGGCGACGAAGACTCCTGTGACAACGACGCTGAAAATGATATCGATTCGGATTTGATATGTGCGGACCTTGACTCATGTCCGCACGATGCTGAAAACGATTTCGACGGGGACAATTTGTGCAGTAGTGTCGACGCATGCCCCCGTGACGAGGAAAATGATCGGGATCTTGATGAGATCTGTGACTCCGCTGATTCCTGCGTGTTGGATGCAGACAATGATGCTGACTCAGACTTGGTATGCTCAAACCAAGATTCTTGTCCGTTTGACAGCAACAACGATGCAGATTCTGACGATATTTGCGGAAATACGGACATTTGTCCCGATGACATGTTAAATGACTTTGACAGCGACACCGTCTGTGCAGAGATTGATCCGTGTCCGTTTGGGACGGAAAATGACTGGGATGGCGATAGCTTATGCGCAAGCGAGTATTGTCTTGACATTTCGACAGAAATTTGTTCAGAGTTCAATATCGATCCGTCTCTCGGAGGATCTCAAGGGTTCTGCGTCGAAAAGAACGCCTGTGACATTTGTAGTTGCTCTTGCTACACTGAATGTGATGACATTTGCCCCTTTGATTCTGAAAATGATGCTGACTCAGACGCTCTTTGCGGCGATGTTGACTCTTGTGAATATGATGCGGACAACGACGCCGACGGCGATCAAGTGTGCGGTGACGTCGATTCTTGTCCAGCTGATGCTCACGATGATGCTGACAGCGACATGCTATGCGCGCCCGTCGATAGTTGCAGCCAAGACTACGCTAACGACTTGGACTCTGACATGATTTGTGGAAATCTTGATTCGTGCATATTTGACTCAGACAACGACATTGATGGCGACTTCATCTGCGCCGAACTTGACGAGTGTCCGTTTGACGCCCAGAACGATTTCGACGAGGACGGTTTATGCGGCGACATTGATAGCTGTCCACGTGACGCTGCCAACGACTACGACAGCGATCAAATTTGTGGTGATGTCGACAGCTGTGCTGAAGATGAGGAGAATGATGCAGACAGTGACCTGGTGTGTTATCCAGATGATCCTTGTGCACATGACCCCGAGCACGACGCAGACGGTGACATTATCTGTGGTGACGTTGACTCATGTCCTTATGACGCAGCTAACGACAGCGATGGTGATCAGCTGTGCAAGCGAGTGGATCCTTGCCATCTCGATGCAGAAAATGACGCTGATGGTGATCTATTGTGTGGAAATGCTGATCGTTGTCCTTACGACGCCGAAAATGACGCTGACAACGATTCAATCTGTGGCGATCTGGATTCGTGTCCTTATGATTCAGACAACGATCGTGACAGCGACAGCATTTGTGGTGATATCGATTCGTGTCCGTTTGATGCAGCCAACGATGGCGACAGTGATTTCATGTGTGAGAAAGGCGATACTTGTCCCGTGGATGCACAAAATGACCTCGATCAAGATTTGTTGTGCGGCGATGTTGATTCTTGCCCTGCGGATGCTGAAAATGACGCCGACAGTGATTCCATTTGCGGCGACATAGACTCGTGTCCCCATGACAACCTCAATGACATTGATGCCGACAGTATCTGTGCTGATCTTGACAGCTGTCCAGCTGACCCGTTGAATGACATCGACGACGATAAGATTTGCAGCCACCTTGATTCGTGCCCTTTTGGTGCGGATGAAGACGTCGACTCGGATAACTTCTGCTCAAACAATGTGTGCTTTGACACAATAGACTGTGCCGCGTATGCCTTGGCAGACAATGAGGATCAGTGCTTAAGCGATGGAGTTTGCAATCTGTGCAGCTGCACTTGTCATGCAGTGTGTTCGGATGTGTGCCCACTTGATGCCTACAATGACATCGATTCGGACGGACTGTGTGGCAACGTGGACTCATGTCCGTTTGATGAACGCAACGACCACGATTCTGATTTTATTTGCTCCGATATTGATTCTTGCCCAGCGGATGCCCGCAATGACATCGACTCCGACAAGATCTGTGGTGACATTGACTCTTGCGACCTCGACAACGACAATGACGCCGACAGTGATTTGTTGTGTTCCCAGCAAGATGACTGCCCATTCGATGCCAGCAATGATTCTGATGGTGACGGGTTGTGTGCAAATATTGATTCCTGTCCTTTTGATTCTGCCAATGACTTCGACAGCGACCTTGTGTGTGGGAACATTGACAGTTGCGTTGGTGATTTTGATAACGACAGCGATAGTGATGATATTTGCGCTCCCCATGACATATGTGAACATGACTCAGACAATGACGCGGACAGCGACAAAGTATGTGGAGACATTGATCTTTGTCCTCTCGATGCAGCCAATGACGCCGATGGTGACAAACTTTGCGCCAATGACGATGTCTGTCATCTGGATGCAGAGAATGATGCTGATGGCGACAAAATTTGCGGCAACGTTGATGTTTGCCCGTACGATTTCGAAAATGATGCAGACTTTGATTTCATTTGCGGCGACGTGGATTCGTGTCCTTACTCCGCTGACGGAGATTCAGATGGTGACGGTGCATGTGCAGATGTGGATTCATGTCCACTTGATGCCGGCAACGACGGTGACAGCGATGAGATATGTGGTGATTTGGACAGATGCGATCAAGACCCAATGAACGACATTGACGGAGACAGAGTATGTGGTGACATTGATAGCTGTCCGTTAGACGACGACAACGATATTGATGGTGACGGTCAATGTCACAATCAAGTTTGTGCTGATGTGGATCCCATTCTATGTGCATCGGTCGGGACACAAACGGGCCCAAGCTGCCGTGACGAAGGTGTGTGCGCACTTTGTAGCTGCGCCTGCTTGGCGGAATGTGGTGATCAGTGTCCTTTAGATGTTGAAAATGACGTCGATGATGACCAGTTGTGTGCGAATATTGATTCGTGCCCGAATGATGCCGAAAATGACAGTGACAGCGATCTCATTTGCGGTGATTTGGACTCCTGTCCATCAGATCCTGACAACGATATGGATGGAGACCTCGAATGTGCCCCCTTGGATGAGTGTCCGCATGACAGTTTGAATGATATTGATAGTGACGGTGTGTGCGGTGACGTCGACTCGTGTGAGTTTGATTCGGCCAACGACGCCGACAACGACGGCACATGTTCCAACATGGATTCTTGCACTCTTGATGCAGAAAATGATATCGATTCTGACCTGTTGTGTGCCGATGTTGATTCCTGTCCACACGATATGCTCAATGATATCGATGGTGACTCCACTTGTGCCGACTTGGATTCATGTCCACATGACATGCACAATGACCACGACTCCGATGGAATATGTGGTGACGTAGATCCATGTCCTTTTGACGCCGAAAATGACGTGGATGGCGATGACGTATGCTCTGGTGCCGATTCATGCCCACGCGACGCAGCAAACGACATCGATAGCGACGCCATCTGTGCCGATGTGGACAGTTGTCCATTCGATGCACTCAATGATATTGATAGCGATATGATCTGTGCCGTAGAGGACCCGTGTGCGTACATTCACGCAGATTTCCATGATGTCGATAGTGATAGTATTTGTGGCAACGTGGACTCTTGTCCACTTGACGGTGGCAATGACATTGATAGCGATCGCATTTGTGGAAACGTCGACTCTTGTCGACTGGATTCCATGAATGACATTGACTCCGATGTCATTTGTGCGAATTTGGACCCTTGCCCTTTTGATCAAGATAATGACAGTGACAATGACTTGCTGTGCGGTGAACTTGATTCTTGTCCATTCGATCGCGACAACGACGCAGATAGTGATAACCTGTGCTTCGACCAGGACTTGTGTCCACATGATGCCCAGAACGATGCTGACAGTGATAACATTTGTGGCAATGTTGACACCTGTCCTTTTGATGCGTCAAATGATATTGATTCGGACATGTTATGCGCAAATCTGGACACTTGTCCATTCGATCAGAACAATGACGCCGACAGCGACATGTTATGCTCCGACTCGTGCCTCTTGGATACAGATAGTGACGGTGTTTGCAACCAGGTTGACAGTTGTGAAGATGACTTCGATAACGACATGGACAGTGACTCGGTTTGCGGGGATGTGGATTCATGCCCGCTTGATAACGAAAACGATGTGGACTCTGACAGTGTTTGCGAGAACTTTGCCATTTCGATCAGGGCGTGTGGATTTTCAGTGGAGGCTTGGGATGCCATGTACGTTTGTTGGTTTGTCTGCATTGCTCCATGATATCCATTCCATGTTCATGATTGGTATTTGCTTGTCACTTAGGTCCATTGATATTCTTACCGACACTGACGGTGATAATTGTGATGACACGTTGCTGCTTGACTCAAATCTCGAAGCTGAAGTGCTGGCTCGCATTCAAGCAGCTTTTGCATCAGCTGGCGGTGATGGTACCCTTGAAATCGTGTTGTCAGACGATATTGCGTTTGTGGACGACAATGTCGTGAGAATGCGAGTATCCTCCACGTTGCCAGCTACCACTGTCGTTCAGCTTGTCGCGTCGATAATTGGTGTTGGTACAGAATTCATCGATGTGGTGGGTCAGCGTCGGGGCCGGTTGCTGTCAAGTGGTGATATTCGAGATTTCCTGGTGACCGTGCACATGAGTGGATTTGTTCATCAACTGCGACCAGATTCTGACGACGATGGTCTTGCCAACATTGATGATTCGTGTCCGTTCGATCCTGAAAATGATATCGATGGTGACATGATTTGTGACAGTGCTTTTTGTTTCGATGACTTGTTCTTCGACCAATTGCTATGTTCCGACTACCGACCGAACGGACGATTTGCTGGTGATTGCGAATCAAGCGGCTTGTGCGCGCTCTGCTCATGTGCCTGCAGTTCGGAGTGCTATGGCAGTCAGGCCGTGGGTGATATGTGCCCAAATGACGCCGACAATGACATGGACAGCGACATGATTTGCAGCAGTGATGATTCTTGTCCGTTTGATTCGGAAAATGACGTGGACAACGACTCGCTTTGCGGAGAAACAACAATGTGTTTGGAACCAGAGGACGCAGTCACATCTTTCGGGACGTGTGAAGACTATGCACCCGGGAGCAGATATTTTGGATTCTGCACCTCTGATGCAATTTGCAGTGTTTGTCCTTGCTCATGTGCCACTGAATGCGGAAACGAAGTTGATCGGTGCCCAAATGACGCCGAAAATGATGCTGACAGCGATTCATTATGTGGCGACTCTGACTCTTGCCCGGATGATCCCAGCAATGATGCTGACAGCGACACTATGTGTGTTCCTTTTGATAGTTGTCCAGGCGATGCCCTCAATGATATTGACAGCGATTCAATTTGTATGGACTTGGACAGCTGTGAATACGACCGATATAACGATGGTGATGGCGACTCAATTTGTGGTGACGTAGATTCGTGCCCATTTGATGGATCCAACGATTCAGACAATGATAGCATCTGTGATGACGTGGACTCGTGTCTTGGAGATGCACTAAACGATCATGATGGAGACGGGCTGTGCAGCCTGGAAGATCCGTGTCCAGATGATATTGTGAATGCATGCAATATGACTGGTTCTTCCATTGTTTCTGACAACGGCATCACGTTGGACGAGCAATCTGTCATGATTGTAGCGGTCGTATGCGCGGTGCGTATTTGTTGTTGCTTTTGACTTCGTCACGCGTTTACTCACCAAACTCACCACCATATGTCGGTGCAGGCCGTTGTTGTTGCACTTGTGGTTGTGGTTGTGGTTGTGGTTATTAACAAACGAGCAGAAGCAAAGAGGGTGTACGAAACTAGTGTCGAAAGCCATCACGGGTACCAGATGAGCCCCACCCAATCCACGGTTCGTTGTCAATACGGTTTCAGTTCCATTCCGGTGTACGTGTTAACCCGCCGAATTCAACTACAGGTAAGTCTTGGAGATGTGGGATTCTCCGTGCGAGACCATGCACCGGATGCGAGTGGCACAGCCACGGCTATGACGGAGGGCCATACAGAGCGATCGACCAAATCAAAAAAAAAGCGTTACAAGACTAAGCCAGTGTCGTCCAAGGAGAGGAAGAAAATCGCCGCAACAAAGGGGAAATCAGGTGGCTCAGTGTCCTCGTCTCGTAGTGACTCAGATGGTACTTGGCGACCAAATCCTGACAACCTCGACGATTCTGCTTGGGAAAACGCGTTGCGGAAGTTCTTCCAAAAACATAACAGTGACAAACTGAGCGATGTACCCAAAATGGCGAAGATCTACAGCAGAAAACGAGGTTGTTTTCTGCACTAGTATGTCATCAGTTTGCCAGCAACATAGAATTGACTTGTGACTGCAACTTTTTGTAGGTCGACTTTATGCGAAACTATACAAGGCGTACAAAGCTGCGCCTGATGGAGCCAAACAGCACCGGCGACGTCCGTCGAAACCGTCAGAGCGCGCCGGCAAGCAGTCACAACGGTCAGTTCCGCAGGCATTTTGAAAGCAATCCGCAAGCTTGATCTGTATGCAGAATCACGACGTTAGTTAGCGACCAAATAATTTGGTGTAGTAGTGTTGCGGCTGTGAACACCCCCATACTTTTCATAATATATTTATTTTCAATTTACTAGACGGTGGGAGTGTTGTTTGTTGTTCAGCATGCTTGCAAGCATACACTATTATAACTTACTTGCCTCATGCCAATGGCGAACGCAAGCATGCTTGAAAACACTCGTCAAAATCGAATCATCGATTCATTGCCGCATTGAAGCATCGAAAGAAACATTGCAGCATCACAGACAGCATCACAGTCGACAGACGCACAGCACAGGTGTGTCTTGTACTTTTAGTACAGAAAAGTAGACTGCTCTTGTTCAGTGCAAATTCAAATTGTGTACGCGTGTACCAGCTATGCGGTAATACACATGCGTTCCGACAGTTTTCAGGTCGCTTGTTGGTGCTGGTGCTGCTGTGGTCGCGCGTGGTGCTGTCCGTTCGCGGTGTTGCGTTGGCCATTCGTTGGCACAACCATTCGAAACTCGAACGGCGCACTGCATGCAGGTACGAGTTGCCAGTTGCCAGTTGCCAGTTGTCATTTGCCACGTGCAGATGGCGGCGGCACTGGAACGCAGCAGTAACGGTGGTAATTACGATGACGACGGCAACGGAGAGCACGACGGTGAGGATAAGGATACGGACGAGGACGGTAACATTGACGTGATGTAGAAGAGGACGAGGACGAGGATTACATCACGGAAGTGAGTTGGAGTGGAAGTGAGTTGGAGAGGGGCGACTCGAGGTTGTTGTCGAGGTTCTGTGACGTGTTGTCTGCTTTTGTACGACACATGGCGTCAACGTGCATTGCGCAATGACAGAGGACAACAATTTTGGCGTGATTGCAAAACTGCAAGGGAGTAAACAGCGTAAACAGTAAACGGCGCCGTTATCGATCTCCCGGCAGGCTGGATTTGTCACAGTGGAAATGTGTAGAGATTAAAGCAATATGTTTCGCTGTGGCTCCTTTTTGTGCTACACGACAGTTGCATGGCTGTCGTTCTCGCTTGTCACGGTGTACCTTGCCTTATTGCCGCAGCCATGCGAACTATCCGTGTCGAGTACGAAAGAAAACATCGACAAATTCTGTGTGACTCCGCTCTTCGAGCCGGATGAATCTGTCGACATATACCTTTACACGTCTGAGCGACCAAAAATCGATCTCCATATGCCGGCACAGTTCGCCACCTTAGACCTGGTTTGGAACCAGTCAGACGTGCCACTTTCAGAGACTCTCAATGCTACAGTATTTGTGAAACAAGCTACCGATGTAGACCCATCATCCGAACAATCGAGCAAGTTGTATCTGCACGCCTTGGTCGTGCGGAGCGGTCACTCGCCGGACCCATCGCAGCACGAGCGTGTTCGTGACAAGAGACCCATGCACGGGTATCATCGCCAGAAGTGGCCACGTGCTGAGTACCAGCACCTTCTACACGCGAGCGCTCCGTTAACGCGGCACATGGTGCCCATTCGTCAACCGCGGCACGCTCTGTTGGAAGGTCTCACGAATCGACAAAACGAGTCCAATGGCTCGATATCCACCAACTTTTCAATCCCTTCCGTAATTTCCGGAGCCGTTGGGCTCCCGGACTACAAAATTGAATTGGCTCGGCTTCCCGTTGCTGCATGGGCTGTGACAGCTTGGACTGGTATGGGACTTATTGCCCCGTCCCCTACCATTGCGATTATTCGGGGCGCCGTTGCTGCGGCATGTGTTGCGATTCTTGACCCAAAACTGCACACAGTTCCTCCAGAAACTGGCAAGGTCACAGTGTCTGCTCCCGCTAGCGTTCATAAAGCACCCCCAGTGGTGCATTGGCGTCCCCGTATTTCGTTGTCAATCGTTGACACTGCAAATCATGCGTACCCACTTGTTTCAGGTGAGGCACCGGTATTATCGGAGGCGATAGTGGTCACAGACAGCGGTTATTCAGTCACCCAGCCAACAAGGTTTAAAATATTTGAGGAATGGCGTGGAACTGACCGTCGTCGCATGCTGAGTGCTACGGGCGGAAATCCAGATGACGAAATAGTGCACACGTACCAGCCGATTCTATATTTCAGAGAGGACACGCGTTTGTATGAGTGGACACCTTTGGGGCAATATGCTGCAACGAAGGACTCTTCGCAAAATAGCCCGACGACATCAGCCACCGCTGGTGCCACACCCCACCAAACGTCTAATCGCTTGGGTGTCCCTCTCCGCTTTGAATTCCATCCTCAAAGCTTGCTTTCGTTTCAAGTTTCTCAAATGATGGAGCAATCTCTTCAGTTTTACCAGCAGTACGGTGCTAGTGAAACAGATGTCGACGAGTTGAAATCTTTGCTCTCCTTGGGTTTGTGGAAATACGCCGTTGTTCAGGTCTGTGTTTGCTGTGATCATCCATCTTTATCAGGATCATAACTCTTGTGATTGTTGAACTTCTGTGGAATGCAGGTCATTGGTATCATTCAAGTTTCACTTCAAATGCTGGCCTTCAAAAATGATATCAGCTTTTTCAGAGGGTACGTTTTGACACTCCATGTTTGATATGAAGCGCGGTGTCAACAGATTTCCCCACCGTTGCAGGCGTGACGACTACTCTGGGCTCTCAGCCAGCTCGCAGCTCTCTTCCGTCGCAATGTCAATCATTATTTTCTTGTATTTGCTCGATAATGAATTCACATCTCGCCTCGTTCTGTACCCTATGGGTATTGGGATCCTCATCGATTTGTGGAAGATCAAAAAGCAGTTAAAACTTCGTTTGGTGTGGCAACATTTTCAACCTTGGGTACGTCATATTGCAAGTTCTTGAGATTGCGTGGCAGTAGTGTATTAAGTGTCTGTTCTCAATCAGGTTGCGTCTGCAGCCACTACGAGCTTCAGTGCGGGCGAGCGAGCCACGAAACAATACGACGCCAAAGGCGTCTTCTATTTGAAACTATTTCTGGCGCCTCTAGTTCTGTTCTCGTCGCTGTACGCGCTGAAGCATTACAGCTACAAATCATGGTGGTCGTGGGCTATATCTTCGTTGGCAGATGCCTCGTGAGTACCATCGCTTACTTGAAAAATCTGAAGGGTCGTCTGTGTTACATTTCGTGGTGCTGTATGCAGGTATATGTTCGGCTTCATCAATATGACGCCACAGATTTTCATCAACTACAAGCTAAAGTCTGTTGCCCACATGCCATGGAGAGTTATGATTTACAAAGTTTGTACTACCCACGCTACCGATGCAGTTCGCTTCGCGGCAATAGATCAGAGTATGGCCTTGATTCTTATAGGCTTTTCACACATTCATTGATGACGTCATTGCATTTACGGGAATCTTCCCTATGCCAGCAAAACATCGATGGATGACTCTTCGAGATGATGTTGTGTTTGCAATTTTCTTGTACGTAGCGTCATAGTAAAAGTTCAAGTCGCCAATGGTCTCACTTTCGTCGTCGTTGACTCATTCCGCAGGTTTCAACGATACATCTATCGTATCGACTACCAACGTGCCGATGAGTATGGATACGTACACTCCAAGGGTGCCAAGAAAGCGGAAATTGAGTCAAAGAAACCGCATGGCACGCGGCGTCCAGTTGCAGTGTGGTCGTCACCTCCACGAAACGACAGCCAAAACTCTTTAACCATGGGACAGTCCACCCCAAAGTCTTCTGACCCTACTCGACGCGACTTGACGCAGATGTTCAAGAATGAACACCAGCCAAAACAACCGGCTCTCGCACGCGGTCACTCTCTGCCGGCAACAACAGCTCACGCACATGCCGATGCCGAAACTCCGACAAGTGATGTCGCTCGGGCTTTGTCTGTCCCATTACTGCGGCGATCGAAATCTGCTCCCAGTCCAGAGAGACCGAAACTGCAGTTTTCTCCGAAATTTGATCCCACCAGCAAGATTAGAGACGCTGTATTTGGCAACACTTAAAGTGTGGAATTGTAACTTATGTGGCTGGCGATGCCCTGTGCATCGGTACAAAAAGCGTTAGATGGATAAAAAAAAATATTAAATCATGATGGAACGAGCTTCAGAAACGTAATGTACTACTTTAGGACATCGTGGGGTGCGCACTGTACGCGGAGTGGAAGTCGCCATCGTCTGGAGGTGAAGCAAATTCAAGGGTCTGAAAATTCCTACGAGGTGTATGTTGTACGCCGGCGAAATTGATGTGTTCAGCAGATTCATGCGCCCCAGCAATGTTTTGTTGGTTTCGCCCTCGCGTGGGTGCTTTGGTGCGCCCTGATGACAATTGCAGCGGATATGTCAGGTTGCCAGCGGACTGGAGGGGGTTCCCCATGTGTTTTTGCGGCGGAAGAGTTCTGGTCTCTCTTTGGGTAAGCTTAGAGCGTACCACATGCGTGGAATTCTCTTGCTTCCGCCACGGCACCTTAGACGCGGTATCCGCGAGGTTCTGCGAGCCGAGTAGGGCGGCTGATTGTGTTTGTTCTAACTGTAGTAGTTGATCTTCAATAAAATTTTGCTCCCGATCAGTTCTCTGCGTAATTTCTTCCAATGATGACGCATATTTGGAGCAAACTTGCCGCAGAATTTTGGAAAATCGACGCTCTCGCCGCTTCCAGAGTCGCTGGAAATGCTCGCTCTGCTTGCGAATAGCGTCACCCATGTCGGCTCCAGAAGAACTCATTCTTTGCTGCTTGGACGACTGAGTTTTGGCCTTCGCAAACTCAATCTCACTCTCTAGTTCGTCAATGGTGCTCTGCTTCCAAAGAAGTTCAACACGAAGACGATCACACTCTTGCTTGTAATGCTGCAACGTCTTTTCCTGGTGCACGACATGTTCTCGCAATTTACTCAGGTGTTGGGTCGCTGAGTTGTCACCCAACTGATTTGCTGCCGTATTTCCGTTCACAATTTCGTTTCCGTCGACTGAATGCGGTGAAGACTCATTCTGAGACTTCTGCTTCGAGTTCGTCTGCGTATCAGCGATGTTTTCGCGCAGTACCGCGACTCGCCGCAACACAAGTTGCAGCTTTTTCAGCATTGTTTCGTTGTGAGTTAGATTTTCCCATGACTCACCGGACCCCGACAGATCAGAAGACCCACCCGGAACGTCGTCTGTAGTAATTGTCAAGTTAATACTGCCGAGAATGCTGTCGATTGTAGTCGACACTGCGGCGAGAATAGCGTCCCGTTGGTCAGGCATTGTGATACCTATGCACCGCCACGGAAACGCGTCATTCAACTTACCGTTTGGTTTGTGTTCCGGCTTGAATACAAACACGGTGACACAACCAGCCGCAATTTTGCGAGCATAATAGTTTCACCATCGACTACACTGGAAATTTCAATGTTACAGTACTCGAGGCCCTGTGGGCTCCGTGAGTCACAGCACCTTGATCTTGACATGGACACGCCCAACAACAATAATTGTAGCGGTGAAGTTGTGCCCACCGTTGGCCTTGCAAGTCCCGCGCTGCGCAACACACCGCCGCCTCGCAACATTTGTGGTTAACTACACGCCATCTGCGGCAACCAGCAATGAACACCCAACACACAACCGACAGGCAACAACAAAGAGTCAATCAGCGAGGACGAAACAAGAAACGAACCGCGACAGCAGCCATTCATTGGTCTGCGGATGTGTATTTTTGTTGTGTGGTTTGTTTGTGTGGATCGACGATCGGCGAGCTGCAAGTTGCAAAACCCAACCGCCAGAAGCAAACGACGACGAACGACGAACGACGAACGACGAACAACGAACGACGAACGGCGAACGGTGATGACGACACTGTTCACTGTCATGGCATCTTTAATTTTTCAACTTCACTCTCCATTTCCAATTTTCAGTTTTCAGTTTTTTCTGTCGTATCCTGTGTGTTCCAAAGAACAACAGTTCACATTTGTAGCTACAGTCGCACTTGCCTCTTCGTATTTTCCAGTTCGTTCGACCTATTTTTGTGTATACAGTACTTCAATCATAATTACATTAAATCGTTTTTGAACACTGTACAGATAGATG
>ENA-OWNT01003349-OWNT01003349.1-seawater-metagenome-genome-assembly--contig:-NODE-3349-length-15213-cov-6.227141_pt1 | contig 15213 bp, 20 predicted proteins | sample MGYA00238136_ERZ651165 | MGnify/ENA primary metagenome ERZ651165 (study PRJEB26861, sample SAMN08777766) | seawater metagenome | isolation source: coastal seawater | place: USA: Florida | collected...
CTAGTGCGGCTTCCGGTGCAGCACTCAGACCCACAATCTAGCCGAAGTGTACTAAGACGAGGACGCTGCCGGAGTTTTATGCAGGCTATAGCCCACTTGAGTGTTAGTTATCTCAAAAGGTGGTGCAACGACAATCTGGCCCCAATCGGCCCCACTCAGTTTCGTTGTTGTTGCGCGTCGTTGGTTTGTTTGTTTGTGTTGTTTGGCGCGCAAAAAAGCGCCAACGACGAGTTGTCCAACGCAAAGCGGACGGCACACTACGCGAGCCGGGAGTGGCACACCAGAAGGTCTACGTCACAAAACGACCACGACTGTGAAAGGGTGAGGGAAAATTCAAATCCTTTTTTTGCCGCGGTTTGAATCGTCGGTGGGCTGTTCGAGACGACGTAGATCGACAAACCTCAACAAGATGCATCACATTGTTGACACAACGTGGCCTGACCTCGGCTGCAGGAGCCAAGTTCCCAGAGTTGCAGGACTACTAGTACTGTCATTTTTTTAGTGGATGTGTACATGTGTATCGTAGGCGGTGACGATAAAACGGAACTGTCCCGAGAGACGAAGCTGGTCGTATGACCCAGCGCCACATGAGTTTGCGATGACCGATGCCAGGGTACGGTCGTACAGCGTCACTCCTCTCTAAGATACAAGGCAACATCTTTTTGTCTTCTCCGAAATTGTTTGCTCATCCGGTAGTTTTCGTTAACACTTTACTGATGTCGTCGCTGGCCAGCTTCTGAGCATGGGAATTTCGATCACTGCCAAGATTGGCAACGTCCACCGCATTTATGCCGATGCGTCACGGGATGCAGAAATGTGGAAGGAGAAAACGCATGCCGTTGATGTGATGGTGACTCTCACCGCCATCACAAAACAACACTCGTTAGCGTCGGGTCTCATTGGTCCCATCCGATCCTCACCTCAAGATGAGGTTAGCAGCTACATGAACTTCATTGTGGAACAATGCGGTGTTGTGAAAAACAGCATCCGTCTTGATCTGGTGTTCGATAAGAGGCGTGTGTGCGTGCAGTCGTGAGTGCAGAGTCCATTGAGGTAGTCGTCAGCCTTTGACTTGGTGTCACATAATATTCTGCTACAGGTACCCCTGCAAAGACTGCACTAGTTGCGAGAAATCGTGATCTGACGCGAAAAAAGAATTTCTGAGTGCAGCAACGCCGCTAGACCTCAAGAGCAAACTCTGTAAAGCGAGTCACTATAACGGAATCATCGTACATTGTTTCGAACAATAGCTAATGACTCAAGAAGATGTAGCAAAAAGAATCATGTTATTTGGAGCGCTTTTTGAGGCAGAAGCACATATATATATATGTTTATCAGGAAAAGTGCGATCTTGTCAATGGAATTTTATCGTCAGACAGCGACATGGTTTTTCACGGAGCTCAGCGACTGTGCTCCGGCTACAATATTCGGAAAAACGATTTGCAGTTTACGTTGGCACTCAACACTCCCAATTTAAAGGGTGGACAGAGTCCCAGCTTGCTGCTCTCGCAACATTGGTTGCATGCGATTACATTAACCAACTTCCTCGTGTCGGTTGGAAACTGGGTATACAGCATGTTATGAAATGGACGAAGGCTTGCGAAAAAAAGGACAGGATACAGCTTACCTTCGCGACATAGGATCTGCTCGTGGACGGCCGGACTACGACAAAGAGTTCCACCAATGCCTGCAGCATTTCCTGCACTACCCCGTTCGGAAGCTCTCCTTCAAAGACAGGGACAACTCCACCCGACAGCCATGAACGCGAAAACCGACTTCGCAAAATGAAGGAATACCGACGGGGCCGCCCGGAAAAACATACTGATGACAAGAATGCTGGCACAGCGGAAGGCGATCGCTTGACTCCAACCGCAGCAAGCCTGAACACTACATTTGCTGCTCGGATCGCATCCGGCACGTGGCAGTGTCAGTCGTGAGATAGCGAAGAAGTTGAAGCGGAGACTATTCCGTTGACAAAGTTGATGATCATACAAAGTATGGGAAATACGAAACTGACGGGCTCATGTTTCCCATCCAGCTGGCAAAAACATCAACAATACTAGTCCTTGGACGAGAACTGTCAAGGAGAAAGTGTGCTGATGGTCGCTTCAAACTTTGCCGGACCACGGACACGGAACTGCATTGGGACAATATCAAGTATGGAACTGTGGTGACGTGGAAGCGAGAGAATCCCATTCCGTTCGGACGCATGTCTCGAAAAGGGCTAGAATCCCAAAAGACGGTGAAAGGTATCCTAGCACCACCGCCTCGCGCAGCTCGCGCCAAAGTCACACGGCGTCGGTGTGCTTGCGGTAGAAAGTGTCAAGTCCCGCCACAGCTGACCCGGACTCACATACCGAGGATTCCACAACGCAAACCGATCAGAAGAACAACTCCCCGCAAAACGTAAAGAGGGCAAGTTCCTTCAACAGATTTGTGGATATGCTTCGTTGGAGTCTCCATTTGAACACATCGCGGGCAGACGGCACACCATCTGCTTCCTCACCACTGGGCCGAAGAATTCTGGGCGAAATACGGTGGCCGAGGAAAAGGAAAAGCAAGCCTCCTAAAATGGTTGGATGTGAAAGAAGCAACGAATCTTGGTATGTACGACCAAGACCAACGCGAATGCCGAGACCTGCTCGTTGACCACCCAACGAACAGGAACAGCGACGGTCAACCAAAACAGGTTGTTTTGTGCGTGCAGTGGAAATCAAGCCTCGAAGGTGCATCGCAATACAGTGGCGACAGCGCTGAGAATCTATCCACAGCGAACAAACCAACTGATGTCCGGACATCTGAATGTGTCCCTGACAATTCTGAAGCTGACAATTCTGAAGCTGACAATTCCGAAGCTGACATTGACGATCCCGGCGACATTCCCCACCTCGATTTCTGAAGAACTTGTTTTTCAAATCCGATCCAAAGAATGCCCGTCGGCTCTTTGGACACAATACTCAAAAGGCAATGCTGGCATGGTTGAAAGTACCCTTGGCTGAAAGAAACATACTCCGTGCGTCACAAGGGAAAGCTACGCCGATTGACAGACTGTGAGCAGGCTTGCATGGCCCGAATGTACTTCAGGACCAGGATACCATCGGACACTCGCTGCCCTCTGGACGACAGAACGTCGAAACTGTGGAAAAGCCAGACAAACATGGGCCAAGAAGTGGGAGTTTGTGTTCCAAACCATGGAGCTGACTTACGTTCAGTCGAGAATATCTGCTCCAGGTGTCAAAGTGCAAGGAATGAACGAAAGATACAGAGTCCCGATCTCACACCTTGTCGATGGCACAGTGTGCCGAACCGAGCATCCGAGAAAGAGCAATGTCCAAGAAAAGTATGTTTAACAACACAATCGCAGACCCAGGGACGCTGGACTATCCCATAATTCGCCAACTGACCTGATCTTCTTTGCAACAGACATGTACGGCGGAAATGCCATGGAGGTAGACTTGACTCGCATGTACCGAACGTGGTGGTCTGTCTATCCCCGGGGATTTGCGCGTCTTGTGGACAAAGGCTTCGCGCGCAACACGAACGTGCATGACACAAATGGAAGCAAATCAATATTTCCAGCCTTTCTGACAAAATAATCCGCTGCTAAGAGCGCTTCGCCGACGCCATAACTTACACACCAAGAACTCGTGGACTCTTCGAATCAATCGGACGGTCGATTTGTGGTCGAGACGACATTCAGCCGCGTGAAGAGCGAACAACGCTTGCAAGGGACCGTGAAACATTCCGACATAAAATACATCACCGCAGTGTACTTAGGCGGCTGTGTTGCCGCGAATCAGCTCAAACCTCTGAGACTTCCTGAGACATGGAGCTCCCCCGAGGAGGACTTTGCTCGAGGCAAGCAACTTTCGACGTGACCAACCATCCAACAACACAAATAACGGAGGCAGTCGTGGATGAAATGTATGCGCTGACTGGGAGAAAGTGCGACGTCGTCGTAACGATCGACCTGATGGTTCGTCAACTGTGGTTCGATCGTGCGAAACTCCGGCAGCGTCCTCGTCTTAGTACACTTCGGCTAGATTGTGGGTCTGAGTGCTGCACCGGAAGCCGCACTAGCGTCCTAGTGCCATCGTAAGACCAAACATTCTGCGAAAAAATCTGAAATTAATTTTAGTGCACCCTCAAATGCACATAAATAAAAATGTAAAAGGAGAGAATGTACACTAATTTTTCAACTTTTCACTAACACTAAATTCGGACGGAAAAGTGGTGGGTGTAAACTTTTTGATTTGCGCACAGCTTATAGGTGTTGTGGTGTTGTTGCCTTTACGGTTGTTGGTTGTTGGGTGCTGATTCATGGTCGCTCGTCTTTAGTGACGCGTTGCTGCTCTCTGGCTGGTTTACTGGTTCCTGGTTCCTGGTCGTTGGTCGTTGACGTTTGACGAGCGTTGGTTGTCTGTTGCTGGTCGCAACTTTCAAGGGCACGCAATCCGACAACACGAATAGATTTCTAACTGAGGGAATGTTGAAGATTGTGTACTGTTTCAGTCATTTACAGCATTTACAGTTTGGACGTCGCGAAGGGCGAGTAATCGCTTTCCCGCTCCGAAAGCGCATTTGCACGCGATCGGATGAAAATGAATAGGACGACGGCGAGAGCAACTACCGTAGCGACAGTGATCCCGACAGCAACACCAACATCTGCGCATCACACGCTGTGTCAACACCAAATGCGCAAAAGCAATTGAAGAACAACATACAGAACTCACCACTGCCATCACTGGGAAGAGTCGTCGTGGTATTCGCTGGAGTGCCTTTCAGGCAAACAATATTCTCACTCAGCCACCCCCCCACGCCGCAGTCCAGATTGGTTGAATTCGGAGTGTAGTATCCTACGGCGCACCTGTGTACAGTCGCAGACGTCAGTGCGCTATTGTCAGCATTCGGGTCATTTGACACTTGCAGCTTGCACGGCGACCCAGTGGAGCTACGCCAGCAGACGACTACTTACTTGAATGAACATTGACCACCAACAGGGACGTTGCTGCATTCGCCGTCTCGCACATTTTTGATGTATCGCCTGATGGCAAACGGAATGTCAATGGGTGGTGTGGGATAAGAGAACGCAGCATGCGAGCCAGTGACGTACTCGTCCAATGGAGAGCACACAAGTTGGGTACACGGTAGCTTGTACAATCCCTGACTCTCGGTTGACTTCGATGATGGGTCGTCGGAGATGTACAAAGTTTTCGAGGAAGAACGCCCGTCAAAGGCGAGTGCAACGGGGTCCTAGCGCAGGAGAAGAAAGAATAGCAAAGTCACTCGCCAAACACATTGGAGGGGGCAGCCAGGACATCGACGCACCGCAAGGTAGCCAGGAGTTCCGGATTGCAGCAAGTCGACAGATGCATTGCCTTTGATCTCGGCAACGATTCCATTAACCATGCCTGCAAGCGTGCAGTGGGAGGCGTTGAGTCAGCAGCACAACACCGGCAGTTGGCAATCACGTTCTCATTGACCTGAGACGAAGATGGTTTGATGCAGGTCAACAACAATTCCAGAAGGCGCTTGAATGTTTGCTGAAGAACCAACAAGTTCAAGTTTGTACGGTGTTGGGTTGTATCTGCAATGTTGACAGTCAGCATTGCGGGTACAGTTACTGATAGCTCCGCAATTGGCATACGTTGAGCGGCAACATGTCCGATACATCATTGAACGTACTGGTCGCAGGAGTTTCCGGATTGGGATGCCACGGCACACTTCAGGCTCCAGATGTCGTCGTTGGTAATGTCGGTAACCAGAAGTTCGTGAGTGGACGAGTCGATGGCGATGTCATGTGGACCAAACGGGTTGGCGGGAGCAAGATCACCCATGTTAGCCGCCGACAGAATCACACTCGTTGTTCCTGTTGAGGAGTCGCGCTTCAGAACGCGATGACCGTTGAAGTCGGCGATGTACAAGTGTTCGTCGCCGTCCATCTGCAGTCCCTGTGGATGGACGGACGTTTGCAGACTGATGTTGAGTGGGGTTGGGTAGTACTGCTCGCAGTAGTTGGAGTTGCGGGTCTTGCACTGAAGCCACCAGATAGTGGACGTATTCGAGTCGCCGATGAACAAGTCGGCATGTACTGGGCTAATGGTGAGTCCCACAGGAATTTGCAGCACGTCAGGGCCGACCAGTACAGTGGAGCTTTGATCCTCGGCATCTACTCGGATCAGCTCGGCACGGGCGCTATCAACGACGAAGATGTCGCCAATCCCATCAATCGCAATGTCCTGGGGCTTCGCAAGTGGCGGCGTAGTAGTGATTGGCGTCGGCGTCGTGTCATAGTTCATGCACATGATGCTGTTTGCTGGGCTGATAGGAGGTAGCGCGGCCATGGCACCCACTGAGCACAGAGCCAGCACGCCGGCTGCCGCCTAAGCAAGGGATGGACGAAGTGAGCAAGAACGAACACACGAACTCGCATAAAAAGGAGGCGAAACAGATCTGACAGCGGTTGGTGGGGGCTCACACTCTACAGTTACGAACCTGTTGGGCGCGGGTAAAAAATGGCATGCCTGTGGTTCACGAGAAACACACGTTTCCGGGAAGAGGGAGGGAGAAAATATCGAACAATATTTTCGTCCGTGCAAGCGCAATAAAGAGCAAGCAATAATGGCCGGCACGTTCGCGTTGTGCTGCCACGCCAATGCCACGCAGCAACGCAGCAGCACAGATCAACAAAGCCACTCCACGACACCGCATCACCCAGTACTGCAGCAACACGACACCCACCAACACCCTAAAACCACCAAGCCACCGAGCAACGCAAGAACACACGAGTACCGCTGCGCAGCAACACACCAACCAAACACGCAACATACCAACAGACCAACACAAGAAGCAAACACCCAACCCCGCAAACGAACACACGAACGAACGAACGAACACGCCAACGAACGAACAAACACACCCATGAACGAACACACCCATGAACGAACATTATCCACAGGCCGGAGTGGAATATGGTCGTCAGTGCTACTGCGGCTCCATTAACGACATTGGCATCGGTTTGTTGTCGAACAAATATTTTGATGACGCAATTTGTGAGCACAATGATCACAAGCGACTGTTGATCTAGGCTTAGAGCGGGACTTTAGCACCTGCCAAGCCAACCAGTGCCTGGGCAACGCAAGTCAAGACTGCGGTGGCAGTTACAAATTGTTAGTGTACAATTTTTCTTGCACCATGCCTGCGACTACGACGACTACGACTACTACGACGACTACGACGACTACGACTACTACGACTACGACTACTACGACTACGACCACGACCACGACTACGACCACGACTACAACTACGACAACAACGGTTGATGTGCAACAAGAGGCGGAAGAATCGTTGCTGGCGCTTTGCTCGACGCTGCAAGCTCTGTTCTCGTCGTGAGTTTGATGTGTCGGCTGCAACGTTTGCGGCACGCAGCATCGTGATGTTCTGCACGTGTGCCTAGGTCTTCGGATAGTGCCGGCCAAAACTGTTCATCAACCCAGTCCTGCAATGGCACGACGTTGCAAATAAATTCGGGGCTGGTTGATCTCAACAGTGACCCAATATGGATTGGGGCAACGTCCAAGTTTGTTTCTTCATATCAATTGTCAGCACTCGCTGGATCAGACGCAGCTCTCGCCATGTGCGCAGAGGTTAGTGCTGTTGTGGCCACCACGATTCTGCATGAGTTTTCGTGCCCTCTTTTGATTACGACGACCATCCTTGTGTTCTAGACGGCGGCATTGGCAGGTGAAATCGAAGGGGAGTGTGAATCAGTCACCACCATCGCTGTATCCGGGTGCAATAGCTCTGAGAGCAGATATACAAACATCACCATCGAGCACACGGCTGCAACTTTGCAGGATCTACCAGCCATGTACGTGTTGCATTCTCTAGCCGAAACGACCATTGCCACCTATGTGCCAACAAGAGTTCTTTGTGCTGCTTTCGTTAGACTTGGTCTCGTGGAGCTCGATGGATTAGCGCCACTTCTTGACGGTGAGTCACGTTGTTCAGACGACGCCCCGTGTATTTGTTCCGCCGTGCGACATTGTAATTGATCTGTGACGATCGCTTAGATGGGAACGTAACGGTAGACGAGTCGTTCGGCATTTCGATGTCACTGGATTTATCGTCCACCAATCTCTTGGTCAGTTGCTGTTGTTGTAAATTTGATCAATGGCATGACGCTGCGTCGCTTGCGGCAAATCAACGCTGGGTCTGGGCCTTACTGTGCATATGTTGTTGTTGGTGCTAGTCTGAGGATGTCGTGGACCTCGCGGAATCGCTTAACTTGGACGACACCTCGTTCGACTTCATGTGCGTGACTTGAAACATTCCCGGAATCGTGTCGCGCCACCATCTAACTGTCTTCCCCATTAATTCGTTCTACACAGCCGAGCACAAGCCGCGCAGTTGTCAACCACAACCACGTTCACAACAACGGCAGCGCAAACGCAAACGGAACCACCAGTCTCAAGTGCGCTCATGGTGTACAATTCGCTCGTGTTTGACATCTTCTAATCATTTGTTCCTACAACGGTGTTGCTTTAGCGCCGGATGGTCTCGCGTCAAGCGAGGTTGCTGGAATTGCTGTTGGCGGCGTTGTTTTGGTCGTTGCAATTTTTCTGGTACGTTTTTCATCTGCAGCCCACTGTTTTCGGTGTGGGTGCCCACCCCACACTGCCTGAATGTGTCCTACAGATTGTTTATTTCACGGCGTGTACGCGCCGCAAGAAAGTTAAAATGCAGCGTTCAAAGACCATTCGGACACACCAACCGGCACAATCAGACCGCCGAGGCACGTTAGCCAACCCCGGCTTTGGCGATTTGGTGATAGCGCCGAGCAGACCTGGGCGACGGAGGGTAAGTAGCGAGGCGTTGATACGACTGCCGTGTTTGCTAGCTCATGCTTTGAATGGTGTGTCGCAGGTGACGAATGCACGGCACACTGCAACTGTTAGTCCGTCTGAAATGGTCCGCAGACGCTCACATTGCATTGTTGTCTGCCGTCTTGTATTGTTGTCTGGTGAGTAGATCACCTATTATTCTCATGATGCTGCCAATCTCTCTGTTCTCCAACCTTGGTCCGCAGGAACTGAACGAGGCCGTGGACGCGGCCGTGTTGGTTCATCACGACACCAAGATTTCCGCAGGTATGACCGTGCCGGCCACGCATCAGTCATCGTGCAGGCGCTTGAATCAACATTTTTGTTCTGATTTGTTCCCCGCGCGTTGGTCCCCGCACGTAGACTCTGTGCCGCTTCACGATCCGTCCCTCGAGCCGGTTGGAAAGGTGCGCATTCAGGTTGCTCGGCAGCCCAGGAAGCCACGCGCTTTAGACGTCCGGAGTGAAGATACCGGTGCCCAAAGCAACGGCACCCAAAAACAAGGTGAACGGGACACTGGCTTGGGTCCTCGGCAACCGACCGCTGCATTAGCTCGCCAGGGCACGCATTTGGAACTTAGCGACCACGTGGATGTCGAAGAAGATCAGACGGAACACCTCTGATTGGCGCTTACGCATCACCTGTCGGTATGATGTGCCGCACAAACAAGCCACTCCTCTAAAATTTTACAAACCACAACGTGTTCTTTCATATTTTCGAAATTGATGCGGCGCATCTAACTGTTACCCCCGAAAACTGCGTGCTTGGTTCTCAAACATTCCAATCAAAATGGGGTGCAACTGCCACAAATGTGCGCATCGTCTGCGCGGCAGTGCTAGACTGGTGGGTGTCTTGACAACCTCCGATGACGCTTCACATGGCAGCTTCGTCGCGCTGACGCACCCTTGGGGAAGGGACTTCTTCAGCTTGGCCAAGCTTGGATTCACCCCCGGTGTTGGTCGCACTGTTCGCGGCAGCCTCCGCGGCATCTTGGTACACGTCGTCATCGTCATCATCGGAATCAGAAAACCCGGCATAAAATGTATCTCCGTGGCTGTCCATCCGAGTGTGCGAGGTCTCGTGACCGAGCGACTGGCTGAGTCTGTCATTACGGCAATCTTCTCCCAAAGACGAAATCGAAATGCCCAACGCTTCGACAGGAAGTGTCAGGGACAAAGATAAGCTGGCACGGTGCACGGCGATTGAATTCTCAGGCTCAGGACCGATTGGCCCGCTGGCCGACTGCGTATGGCGATGTAAAGATTGATGCTGCTGCGCCGATTTCTGGTGATCTGGCTGTTTCATTTCGGAGAGTCGAGCCCGGCTAGTGTTCAGTGTTGCTTGATCTCGCGTCTTGGCTTCACTGCTCATTGGCCGTCGCAATGACGGACGGCCGCCCCCATGAACAGGTGGCCGCATCACCGGGACAGACTGCGTCTTTACGGGCACTTTGGAACGCGTCTGTTCTGAGCGTGGAGGGTCTTGGTCGAATTCGGCAAGCAGTGACACGAGCTTAGGCGTCAAACCTGCGTCCATCACCACCAACTTCGCCAGCAACGCCTGCTGGTGCAAAGACGACAAGTACTCTTGAACGATTGCGTGAGCCACGGTATACGAAATTGTTGTGTCGGGTCTGGTGTCAACGGATTGACCTTGTTGGTGGCTGCGGCTGTCCGAAACACTCGGCGTTGAGGTCTGGTGGGTTGGTTGAGGATTTGAAGCAGCACTTGCCAGACGCAAGAACTGTTCAAATGTCATACCCGTAAAACTGGAACTAGGTGTACTGCCACTGGGGCCACCGCACAGGAGCCGAAAGAGCAGGTTCGCCGCGTAAATGCTCAATCGCGAGTGGTCGCCACTCGGTGTTTGTTGCTGGACACCGCCAGGGGCACGCGTTCTCGCGTCACCTGTTGCGATGCAGCACATTCGAATGAGCCAAGCCGAAAACGCAGCGTGCTTTGTCGGTTCGGACCCAAGTCTTAGCAACATGCCTAGCACGCAGACGGCGCGCACGACGTCCGTAAGACCGCTGCCAGCAGATGCGGTTGAACAGTTTGCCGAGGATGCAGTTCTCGAGCCCCTCGACAGCAACTCGTCACGATGTGCTTCGTATATCCCCACAATGACGCACAGATCATCCCACGTGAATATTCCTGTGTGGTGCCTATCCATCATGTACAACGTCGGAATGTGCCAGAAATCTAATTCATGTGACAAAATGGCAGGCACCCCGGAAGCCAGCAGCTCGAGTAAGGTGAGATTTTGACTGTCTGCGACGCGCCCGTCGACTTCGCATGTTCGCAGCTCGGTCTCCAGTACTCTCTGAATGGGAGCCTGGCGCGGCTTAATTGAGGCAGCAGAGCCCATCGAGCCTACGACCGCGGGATGCACCCGCCACTATTTCGGGGAAGCATTTGCTGTGCGAGCGACTGCTCGGTGACGGTCAAGGGTCAATCACATTCTGTTCAAGGGTTGCCGGACGTTGCCGACACCGCTGGAAGTACCCAATGTGTTAAATAACTGCAAATGATCGACTTTTTGGTCGAATAAGACTTGATTATTGATGGCAAGCAAAAGCAAGTTTTCGGTGTTTGTGGCATCGTAACGAGTACCCTTGCCGACATTGAGTTTGCCGTGGTCACCATGTTGACGATCATTTTGAAAACGACGACACGTATTCAGGGGACGAAGACAACCACCAGGACCACCATCGCGATGAACGGCAACCACTGCAATGGCCACAACCAAACCAACAACGACAGCGACAACGACAGGCGGAGCAACAGCAACAACACGCGTCCGCAGGCCTGGCGAAGCCTGTCATGTGACATGTGACCAACCAACACAGAGCAACAGCATGGTTGACTGATGACTGATCCCACCTGATGGCTGGTGCCTGGCCTCGCCCGATAGCTCACGACTGAAGACTGAGCTGGCGGGGCTGAGTGACGACAGTAAGTACTCAGTGCTGAAGTGCTGAATGAGAGCTGCAGAAGTTCGTGACGAACGAAGTCGTCAGTCGTCAGTGGACATTGACAATGACCGTCGCCGTCGTTGCAGTATCAACAGCAACGTTCGTTCGACAACCAACAATCGACAATCGCCAACCCACGTTCGTGACTGTGACCATCGTTGCAGTACGGTATTCATCACAGCAACAGCGACGTTCGTTCGTTCGAGGTTCGTCGTTCGTCGTTCGCCGTTCGCCGTTCGTCGTTCGTCGTTCGTCGTTCGTCGTTGTGGCCACGCGGTCGCCACAGATCGCAGCGTCGTCGCAACAGCGGAGAAGCGGCAATCGAGGGGACGGTGGACGACGCGTCGCCGCCTGGGAATTGAGGTGCTGTGTGTTTATGGGCAATGGGGTAAGGGGTTGGTTGTTGGAAGAAGCCCCCGGGATCTGTAGAGGTGTGGTTGTCGGTCGTGGTGGGGATTCCAGGGGGAGGGACTGTGATGGAGTGACGCATGGTGGATGGTGGATGGTGGATGGCGCATGGATTCTTGAAGTATTTGGATCGTTTTTCTTGAGCGGGTGGATCAATGATATCCACGGAGAGACCGACAGAATACGATGAGCGTGAGTGGGTGGGTGTACATGCATTGTCGATGGAACAGAAATAGTATGGGCTTGGGATTGCGAGGTCGATAGAGGCTGGTACGATGTTCAGTGGTAGGCGTCAGTGGGACGTCAACGTCAACACCCGAAAGAACACTACCATTGTGCTCCATTATTAGAAGTTGGATTCTGCACAAATATCTCGACCATTTGAAGTTTGTTGCGTCCATCGCCTGCTGGTGGCGTCCACCCTGCGCAGCACTCACGTTTGTGGAAGAACTCGTCCGAGTTGTTGTGCCGTTGTCGTCACAAAGTGTGCACCATGTCGGAAGACGAATTCAACGCCAAACCCGTGCGCATTCGGGGCATCAAAATTCTCGGGGCAAAGAGAACTCGGGTTCGCACAATTGAGAGTGAGTTAGAGAGTGCATACGACGCAACAACATTCGGGGAAGTAGCAAAGTCGATCAGCGCAGCTGTGAAGACGTTCGAGTCTTTTGGAATATTCAAGAAAATGCACATTCATGTTGGAGCCACAGATCAGGCTGGAGTCGCTGATCTCATAGTCCAAGTCGAGGAAGCTGGTGTTCAAAAGCTGAGTGTCCAATTATCTCAAGATGGGAAAGACTCGGCTGCTGATCTTCAAGGCACATTTTTGAATCCTCTCGGATTCGCCGAATCTGTAAAGATTGAAGCAATTGTTGGCAAGAGTGGTTCTCAAAATTTCCAGGCTGCCTTGCGTGTCCCGCATTTCTTAGGGCTGAAGAGCACCACAATCATCGAAGCATTTCAAAGCGCCGTGCACCTTACTGACACCAGCGGGTGCACAGCTAGGTCTCAAGGCATCAACTTAAAGTATCAACCGGACGGATCCGCCCACAGTTTCGTGTTTGAAATTGCAAAACGCGACCTCATTCCTTCGCTGGCTCGGCCACATGGCACATTCGCCAATGTTTCGAGTGAAATGCTGCGCCAGGTGATGGACCCTTCGTTGAAATCGAGCCTCAAACACTGTTTCAAGTGGTCTAAGCACACGTCGCACCCAAGAGAGTTAAAAGCCACAGTCAAAGCTACAAATGAGTTGGCCGGTGCTGGGGGTGACGTGTGCTTTTGGAAATCCCTCGTGGAACTGTCTGTATCTAAAATACTGACAGCACCCTACTGGGGGTCCGCTGGATTGGAGTGTAGAGCAAAAGTTGCTGGTGGATTCCTGTATCCCATGGGAATCGATGGCGGGTGAGATATTGAATTGACGACGTGACTGCCACGACCCCAACTGTTCAAATGTGCCCTGCCATGTTGTGTTCAGGCGCAAACACCCATCCAGCGTCGGCACTCACTTTCACGATCGCTTTTTCTTGGGCGGCACTAGTGGAGTTGCCCCTTTGCTGGGTTTTGAAGATCGTCGCGTAGGAGGGCAAGTAGGCCAACGTGACCAGGCGCAGCTTCGGGAGGAAGTTGCAAAAGCTGCTGAGGCTGGGCCGTCTTGGTTCGGCACGGTATGGTCACACCCTGACTGTCGCAAATCCAACTTCGCCACATGTCTAAACCACATCAGCGAAACGTTAACCGGCCGTCAACTTGACTTGTGTATTGCAGAAACGGGCCCGTCCATCCCAGTTTTTCGACGCCATGGGTGGGGACGTGATATTGGCTGCGTCCACCTCGTTGCGGTCCCCGCTCCCAGTAAAGTTTTTGCAGGACCTAGGTGCGTGATTTCTCTGTGTGGTCGTTGTGATGAGCAGAGAGCTACAACAACCGGTGGTGACATCAACTGTGTCATCGGTAGGCGTCAAGGCGACCGCACATTTGAGTGCAGGGAACCTTTCGACTTTGTCGTCGTGGCCGGGGTTCGGGGCGTTCCTGGAGGCAGCGCGTGTTTCCACTGGCATCGGTTTAGCAATCCCTACGCCAATCGGCGAAGTGTCAGTCACATACTCCGCCGGCATTTCGGGCGTTGCGTAAGTGTCTCCTGCTGGTGTTGTGCGGTGTTTTTGCGCCGGTCCATCTCTCAACACACATCCATAACGCATTCGTTTGCCTGTTGTACTAGATCAACGGATAGCACTCAAAGATATCAAGTCGGTTTTGGGTTCGATCTCTCGAATCTATGACAGTCTGAGAATCGCGCAACACGGCGTGTGATGCCATTTTATTGTTTATGATAATAAACCAAATTAGTTACGAGGTACATTTTACGGTTTGATGTGTAGCAGACAACACGGCTCAGAAATTGTTTGCGTTCTCGAGGCGGAGCAGGCGCTCGGCGTCAATATTGGGCAGCACGCAAAGCTCCTGTTCCCATTCATGGAAGTCCAAAAGACCACCTCGAAGGCTGCTGCGAAGCTGAGAGGCTTTACGGCGCTCCAACGGGCTGGACAAAGACAGAGACAAAAGAGCTTGCACTTGCGCACCGTACTTGGCACGGAAGTTGGCAGCAAGATTGCTGCTGGATGATATTTCCTGTACAGTTTGTGTGTACAACTTCGGTTTGTTCTTGCCTTCTGGAACGCGTTCTAGAACCATCGAATCCAAACGAGAAACAATAAAGTGGGCGTATTGGCGAACAATCGCGGTCAACTGCAGTACATTGTGACGCTCGGCTGTCACGCTCCAGGCTTCTTCATCCAGCGATAAAAGCGTTGACGCCTCAGCATCGAAGACAGCCACATCTGTGAGGGCCATCACGCGAGCGGCGAATTCGTCAGACACTGTTGCCGCACCAAGTGATGCACACTGCAATAAGCGCAATGTAACAAACACCAATTGTACTTG
>ENA-OWNT01003350-OWNT01003350.1-seawater-metagenome-genome-assembly--contig:-NODE-3350-length-15213-cov-3.662328_pt1 | contig 15213 bp, 12 predicted proteins | sample MGYA00238136_ERZ651165 | MGnify/ENA primary metagenome ERZ651165 (study PRJEB26861, sample SAMN08777766) | seawater metagenome | isolation source: coastal seawater | place: USA: Florida | collected...
CCTCCGCCGCCCTGATGGCCCTGGTGCTCTGGACCATGCGGATGTACTTCGGCTACTCGCTGGGCATGGAGGAGTGGACACACCACCACACGAACCTCCTGGTCATGGCCACCACGCTCCTGGCACTCACCCCCTGCGGGCGGTCGTTCTCGGTGGACCGCTACCTGGCCGTTCGCCGTGCCCGAGCTCGGGGGGAGGCACTGCCGGCGGAGTCGGGGCCTCTGTGGGCCGTCTCTCTCATGGCGGTGCAGGTGTCGACCCTCTACCTGTGGTCGGCCTGGGACAAGTGCAACGCGGCCTTCCTCTCCGGCGAGAGGCTAGAGCACATGTATGTGCGCTGGTACTTCTTCGACTACCCGGACTGGCCGTGGTTCTCCCCGGCGGCACAGGCCTTCGCCATCGTCACGATCATCATCGAGGTGGTCTTGCCGGTGGGGCTGTTCGTGCGACGATGGCAGTGGTGGCTGATCCCGACCGGCTTGATGCTGCACGGCGTCTTCTACATCTTGCTTCCCGTCGGCACCTTCTCGCTGACGATGGCCCTGCTCTACCTGGCCTATGTCGACCCGCAGGTCGTGCACCGCGCCATCGACGAGCTGCTGGGGCGCGTCGATGCCTCCGGTGGGTCCGAGCCCGCCCAGCGGGGGTGAGGGCATGACCCCGCCCGTCGACCGGTCGGCCACCGAGGAGTGGCCCGTCGGGGAGGAGGTGGCTGGGCGCTACACCATCGTCGGCGGTCCCATCGGCGCCGGAGCCAGCGGTGTGGTCTACCCGGGGGTCGACGCCGAAGGGCAGCCGGTGGCCATCAAGCGCCTCCATCGGTCCGTGACCAGGGAACCGGACCGCTTCGCGCGACTGCAGCGAGAGCTCGGCCGAGCCCATCAGCTTCGCCATCCCCACATCCTCCCCGTCCGCGGCTTGGTGGCTCACGGGCGCGACACAGCGCTGGTGACCGCGTTGAGGGATGGTGGGGTGGTGTCCCAGCAGGAGGCTTTGGGTCCAGAAGTGGCCATCGCCCTGGGAATCCAGGTAGCGCAGGCCCTGGTCACCGCCCATCGGCAAGGCGTGCTCCATGGCGACGTGCGGCCGGGGAATGTGCTGCTGGGTCCGGCGGGGGCCTCCCTGTTCGACTTCGGACTCGCCGGGATGGCACGCATCGGAGAGCTCCGCCCCGGCGAGACGCCACCCGAGGTGCTGGACGGCGCGCCCCCCACCGCCCGGTCCGATCTGTACGGCATCGGCTTGGTGATGTACCGCCTCGCTACCGGGCGTGACGCGTTCGCCGGCCCTACCGCCTGGGCCCGAATCGGTCGTCAGCGCGAGGGGCACCTGGCCACGGACGCGCTTCCGTTGGGGCTGGCCACCTGCCTCGGCTGGTTGCTCCACCCCGACCCCCTTCGGCGCCCGACCTCCGCCGTGACCGTGATCCGAATGCTGCGGCTGGTGCAGCGTCGCCCCGACCGCAAGGCCCGGCTCCCGCGACGGCACATCGCCCCCGTGCGGCTGCGTCGTGGCTGGAGCGTCCATGGGGTGGACCCCCTCACGAGTGCCTCGGCACTGCTCCGCACCGACCTGACCCGCACCGAAGCTCGTCGCCTGGCGCGCCGCCTGGCCGGCGAGGGGTGGAAGGTCCGCGCGGAGCGAACCGCTCTGGGCCCATTCGACGTCGCGCTCACGGTCGCCGCCGGCGGGGTGGGCTGGTTCGTCGTTCCCGTGGTCGGGGCCCCCTTGTTCGCCTACCTAGCGCTGCGATGGCGCTCCTCTCGCACGCGCCACGAGCTTCCTTCCGCGCTGCCCGCCGTCACCGCGCCGCTGCCTCCTCGGCGCCTGCCGGCCGGGGGCGAAGTCGCCATCACCGTGGGCCTGCTGCTCATCCTGTCGGCGGTGTTGCTGGTGGTCTGGCCGATGGCGGCGTTGTTCAGCCTGCTGCTCGCCGCCGTGCTCATCAGCCAGGCATGGGCCCGCCGAGTCGACTCCGCCTCCGAGGTGGCCCGCCGCGCCCGCATCGACAACGCCTTCGTCCTCGCGCGGCGGGATCTGCGCGCCCTCGAGCAGCGCGACCTTCCCTTGGACCACCTCCTCGGACGGCTGGGGGCCCTCGACGCCCTGGAGGCATCCTGGCGAGGTGGCGACATCGACGACGATGCTGTGCTCCTCTCCCTAGAGGCGGCCCCGGCCGCGGAGAGTGAAGCGCGTTCGCAAACGACCATCCATGCAGATGCCGCTGCGCCGGGTCGTCCCCCGGGCTAACAGTCACTGTCTTGACTCCCGCGGTCGCCTGGTCGACCATGACTCGCCTCCATCCGTGAGCTGCCGACGTGGAAATCATCATCAGCCTCGTGTCAGTCCTCTTCTCGCTGGTCTGCTGCGTGCTCTTCATTGGCGTCATCGCGGGCGGCGTGTACATGATGATGCGCGGTGGTGGATCGGACGAAGACGAGTTCGAGCCTGCGTCTTCCGCGGGTCCGGCGCTCGACATGAAGCCTGAGCCGCCCCCCGAGGCCGCTCCGGCCGACCACGCCTTCCTGGGTGCGGGTGCCAGCGGCCCCGATCTCTTCGACGACGAGGAGATGGCCACGGTCGTCGCCCCGCCACCGCCCGGCCTCGTCGGTGATGTGCCCAGCGCTCCTCCGCCTCCGCCTCCGAAGGGCGATCGTCCGGCGGCAGCCCAGTCGCTGTCCGATGCGCCGCCGCCGCCCCCCAAGAAGGATGCTGCCCCGCCACGCACGTCGGGCCAGACCATCATCGCCTTCGACGACGACGACGAGGACTGGTAGCCCGTGGCCATCGTGGCCACGCTCTCGCCGCGACCCGCCGTCGATCTACGCGGCCCGGACAGTCGGCGCTTCGCGAACGGCATGTTCACCAACAACGTGCGCGACCTCCCCGTCGGTGCGAGTCAGCGCTCCGCGATGACCGACGACCGAGGTCGGGTCCTCGCGCTGATGGAGCTGCACGCCCTCGCCGACGACCACTTCCGAGTCGTTCTCGAGGGCATCTCGGCCGACGAGTTCGTCGAGCGGTACGAGCGCTATGTCGTCTTCGACGACGTAGAGCTGGAGCCCCTCGGCAATGTCACGGTGCAGACCGTGCAGGGGCCGGGAGCGGATCAGGTCCTGCGGGGCCACGAGCTTCCCGTCCCCGGTGACGCGCAGCACGTGGTGGTCGAGGGCGGCATGGTGGTGTGGAGCGACCGGGGGGGGCCCGGCTACGACCTCGTCGGGCTCGAGGCCCTGCCGGAGACCCCGGAGGCATCCACCGAAGCGGAGCGCCTCCGGATCGGCGCTGCCCGGGCTCGGTTCCCCGTAGACTTCGCGGCACCCACCCTTCCGCACGAGCACGGTCTCCGAGACGCGGCCCTGCACTTCGAGAAGGGCTGCTACCTGGGCCAGGAGTCCATCCATCGCATCGACGTGATGGGGAAGCCGCGTCGGGCGCTCACCGTGGTTCACCTCGAGGCTCCCGCCGCGCCTGGCCCCGTGTCCTTCGAAGGGCGGGCCGTGGGTAAGATCACCTCGGTGGTGCCGCTGGCCGAGGGGGGCGCACTCGCCCTCGCCGTGCTGAAGAAGCCCGCCGACGAGCCTGGTGCCACGGTAGACGTGGGCGGGGTCGTGGGCCGGGCCGTCCCGCCACGCCGATAGCGGGGGCGCTGGCGATGGAGCAGGAGGCTGCGGCGGCCGGGGTGCTTCGGCGTGCCGAGGAACGGCTTCGGGCGGCCGGGCTCACCGGCGCACAGGCCTTCGACGCCCTCGAGCAGGCCCTCGCCCAGCGGTCCGGGGAGGGGAGCGGCGCCCATCCCGTGGCGGCTGCGGCCGTGGCCGAGCTGCCCGAGGGGCCGGTCGATGTGCTGGGCCTGGCCTACGAGCGATTCTTCGCGGACCTCTTCAAGGGAAAGCGAGGCCAGTACTTCACGCCGCCGCCCATCGTGGGGCTCCTCGGAGCTCGTCTGTCGCCTCGGTCGGGCCAGCGTCTCCTCGACCCAGCGGCGGGGAGCGGTGGTCTGCTGCGCTCGCTGGCGCGCCCTGGCATGGAGGTAGAGGGCATCGAGCGCGACCCGCGCCTCGCCAGCCTGGCCCGCCGGGTCCTCTCGCTAGCAGGGGTTCCTGCCACGGTATGGAACGCCGACATGTTCCTCGCCGACCCGGAGCCCGCCGACATCGTGGTCGCCAATCCGCCGTTCTCCGTGCGTGTCGACGATGCCGAGGTCCTCGCGCGATGGGGCTGCGTCGGGCCCACCTCCTCCGACCGTCTCTTTGCCCGCGCCCTGGGCACCTGGGTGGTCCCCGGTGGCCGTGCGGCCATCGTCATGCCCCTGTCGTTGGTGGCCAACGGCTCGTGGGCTGCCGAGCGCGCCGAGCTCGACCAGCGCTTTCAACGAGAGGCGGTGCTCGCGCTGCCGGAGGGCGTGTTCCGACCGTTCGGCGGGGCCGCGGGGCGGGCGGCCCTGGTGTGGCTCCGTCGCCGGCATCCGGGAGAGCTGGGGCTCCCGCTCCCGATGGCCTGGGCCGAGCTGTCAGACCCAGGCTACGACCCGCGCTCCATCGCGCTCAAGCCTACGTCCGGCGACGAGGTCGCGGCCCTCGCTGCGGGTCGCGGTTGGCGCGAGCTGGGCGCTGGGCGATGGGCGCCACAGGGGCAGAGCGGGGAGGGGAGGGCGCTGTCCACGCTGGTCGACGTGCGACGGGAGCGGCACCCCGGGGGGCCGACGCAGCGACTGGACCTCGCCGATGTCGACCGTGTCACCAAGGAAGCTCGGCCCGTGGCGGTCGACGAGCTGCCCCGTGGTCGATGGGCGATGACCCCTGGCGACCTGCTGGTCTCACGGCTCCGTCCGGAGCTGGGCAACGTGGTGGTGGCTCCGGTGCCCGCTGCGGGCAGTCCCGAGTGGGTCGTGCTCTCGGCACCTCGCTATGGCCACTACCTGTGGCTCTACCTCCGCACGGCCGCCTGGCGCGCACAGCTGCCTCTCAGCGGGGGGCAGACCCGTCCCAGGGTGCGGGCCGACGACGTCCTCGCCACCTCGGTGCGATGGCCGGGAGATGCCCTTGCAGCCGACGTCAGCGCCCTCGCGGAGGAACTGGTGGCCGAGCGGCGCCGCCTCCAGGAGCGGCTCGAGGGCCTCGCTCGGGCGGTGGCCCGCTTCGCCGACGATGGCAATGCGGAGGCGCTGTCCTCGGCGTTGGACCTAGCGCGGGGGAACGAGGCGTTATGACGCCGGTTCGGAGGCGACGATGACGCGTTCCACCTGGTCGCTCGGGCTCTTGTGCACCGTGGCCCTCGCGTGCGGGGAGTCCAAGCCCACCCCCGCCGAGCCGTCCGTCCCCACGGAGCCGACGACCACCCCCAGCCCGGTCACCACCATCCCTACCGATGGCACCGGGGGCTTGTTGGGCGACGGCGTGGCCAACCCGTTTCCGTCGGCGCTCCTGGTCGATGCCGACGGGCACCTCGCGCTCGACCCCGCCACGCTCCCGTCGGGTGGAGAGACTCCGCTGCCGGTCGACCGGCTCACCTGGCGCACCGGGTTCTCGTCCAGTCAGACCGCGGTGATCCGCGCGCCCGGACTGCGGGCCGAAGGGCTCCCCGACCCCGACGATGCGCCGGGCTGCTGCGCTGTGCGCATGGCCGACCTCACCGACGGGCGCTGGCTGTCCTGCATGGCCGAGCTCGATGCGCACCCGGAGGCCGTGGACCCGGTGCTCATCGTGCGTCCGATGGAGGTCCTGCCCGATGGGCACCGCATCGCCGTCACGATCTCCACGGACGTGCTCGACCGGCCCGCTCCATTCGATGGGCTGCTCCAGGGCGCCCCCCCGGCCGACCTCGTGGCACATCAGGGCACCCACGACGCCATGATGCAGTCTCTGGAGGGGCTCGGCATCGACCCCGCGACCCTGGCCCTCGCCTGGGACTTCCCTGTCGACCGGGGCATCGAGCCGGTGCCCTCGGCGCTCGAGCAGCTGAGCGTGAGCGGGCACTACGTGCTGGCCGTCGACACGGCGCCGACCCTGCCGCTGACCTGGCGCACCGCCGTCGGCACCTACGAGGTCACCGACTTCCTGGTCGACGACCTGGCCCTGGTCCTCGACGAACAAGGCGGCGTCGTGCCCCAGGGCACCACGGATGCGGTGCTCTGGGTCCATGTGCCGTCCTCGGTCGCGGATGCACCGGCGGGCTCGGTGCCGGTGCTCGTCTTCGGGCACGGCATCTTCGCGAGCCCCGAGGACTACCTCGGCAAGGCCGACGACCCGTCCTCGGTCCTCGCGCTGGCCGACGAGCTGGGCGTCATCGCCGTGGGTACGACCTGGCGTGGCCTCACGACCTCGGACCTGACGGGAGCCACCCAGGTGGCGGCGGACTTCGGCCGCTTCCACGAGCTGACGGACCGTCTCGTCCAGGCGCAGGTGAACGTGCGCACCCTCGCCGAGGCCGTGCGGATGGGCGCCATCGTCGACCACCCCGACCTGCTCGGCGCGTCGGGCCAGTCCCTCGCGGACACCTCCACCGTGCTGTACTACGGCATCAGCCTCGGCGGCATCGCGGGCTCGGTGATGTGGGCGAACGACCCTCCGATCGATCGCGTGGCGCTGCATGTCGGCGGCTCGATGTGGTCCACCATGCTGGAGCGCTCCAGCAACTTCCCCCTCTTCGAGCTCGCCCTCACCCTGGCCGTGCCCGAGCCCAGCGACCGGCAGGTCCTCTACAGCTTCTCGCAGCTGTTCTGGGACCCGGTCGATCCGATGTCGTGGGCGCCGGAGCTGGCGGAGCGCGACCTCCTGTTGTCGGTGGCCATCCACGACGAGCAGGTGCCGAACATGACCAGTGAGGCCCTGGCTCGGAGCATCGGGCTGCCGCTCCTCGCCCCCGCCAGCACGTCGCCCTTCGGCCTCTCGGTCGCGGATGGACCCCTGCCGCGTGCGATGGTGCAGCTCGACCCCGAGCGGGTGGCTCCGCCGGCCGAGAATCGCCCGGCCGACGTCACCGACGCCCACACCACGCCCCGCGGGTGGGTGGGCCACCGGCAGCAGGTGATTCGCTACCTCGAGACGGGCGAGGTCGTCCACTTCTGCGGCGACACGCCCTGCACGCCCAGCAACCCCGGAGACCTTCCGTGAGCGCTCCCTACGAGGCGATCGACGCATCGCCCGATGCCCGATGGCTCCTCACCTGCGAGCACGCCACGGCGCACCTTCCGGCCCCATGGTCGTGGACCGCGGAGGAGAAGGCCCTGGTCGGCACGCACTGGGCGGTCGACCTCGGCGCAGCCACGCTCACGCGCCTTCTGGCGGCCCGGCTTCAGGCGCCCGCCGTGCTGGCAGGCTTCACTCGACTCCTCATCGACCCCAACCGTGCCCCGTCGAGCGACACCCTGTTCCGCGCTCAGTGCGACGGTGTCCTGCTGGCGCTCAACGCCTCGATCGACGACCTCGACCGTGCCCGGCGCCTGCGCTGGTTCCACGAGCCCTACCACGACGCGATCAGCGCGCGGCTCCCGCTCTATCCCCACGCCGACCTCCTCTCGATGCACAGCTTCACGCCGGTGTACGAGGGCGGTGCGCCGCGTCCCATGGAAGTGGGGGTGCTGTTCGACCACGACGAGGCCCTCGCCATCCAGGTCGCTTCCATGCTCGAGGCCCGCGGCTTGGTCGTCGCTCTAAACGAGCCGTACTCGGGCCGAGGGGGGCTGATGTACGCCGCAGACCGGCACGCGGTGGCCAGCGGCCGTCGCGGCATCGAGATCGAGGTGCGGCAGGACCTCGCGACCGATCCCGCCGTGCAGCCGCGGCTCGTGGATGCGCTGGCCGAGGCATTCACCCTCGCGGCCAGGCACTGAGAGGGTTCCGGTGGATCAACCTCTGACGACCGCTACCCGCCGGCGACGTGCAGCTTGAACAGGTTGGCCGTCTCGGCGACCGGCGAGGGGCCGGCGAGGATGACGAGCTCCTCTCCTTGGCTGACGTAGCCCTGGTCGACCAACGCGCGGGCGCCGATGTTGACGAGCTCGTCGACCGAGTCGACTGGGGGCACCACCAGCGGCGTCACGCCCCAGGCGAGGCTCAGGCGGTCGGCGGTCTGGGCGTTGCTGGTGAGGGCGTAGATCGGGCCGAGGGGCCGTGTCTTGCTGGCCTGCCGCGCCGTCTGACCGGACCAGCTGAACACCACCAGGGGGCAGTTGCACTGGCTGGCGGCCCAGCAGGCGGACCGCACCACGAGGCCGCCGGACGTCCCCTCGAGCCACACCATCTCGTCGAGGCGGGTGGGGGTGAAGAAGCGGCTTCCTTCCACCTCGCGTGCGATGCGGTCCATCATGCGCACGGCCAGGATGGGGTAGTCGCCCACGGAGGTCTCTCCGGAGAGCATCACCGCGTCGGTGCCGTCGAGGATGGCGTTGGCGACGTCGGTGGTCTCGGCCCGCGTGGGCCGGGGGTTGCGCTCCATGCTGTCGAGCATCTGGGTCGCCGTGATGCACAGCCGGCCCCAGCGCTGGGCCGCCGAGATGATGCGCTTCTGGTAGACCGGCACCTTCTCGATGCTGACCTCGACCCCGAGGTCGCCGCGGGCCACCATCACGCCCTCGGCCAGGGCGAGGATCTCGTCGATCGCGTCGACGGCCTGGGGCTTCTCGATCTTGGCGATCACCGGGACATCGGGCTGGCCGTGTTCGGCCATCTTCTGCTTGAGCTCGGCGATGTCGGAAGCGCGCTGGACGAAGGACAGCGCCACGTAGTCGACGCCGACGTCGAGACCGACGGCTAGGTCGCCGAGGTCCTTCTCGGTGAGGCAGGGGACCGACAGCGCGACGCCGGGGAGGTTGATGCCCTTGTGGGAGCCCAGCGGGCCACCATGGGTCATCCGGATGTCGACCTCACCGGGCTCGTCGCCTTCGGCTGGGCGCACGGCGTGCACGACGCCGGACAGGGCACCATCGGCGAACAGTACCAGGTCGTCGATCGAGACGTCGTCGACCATCTCCGGGTAGGTCGTGCCCACCCGGGTGCCCTCGCCGATGACATCGGAGTTCATCACCACCGTGAGGATGTCGCCCTGGCCCAGCTGCAGGGGGGTGGGGACCTTGCCGGTGCGGATCTTGGGGCCCTGGAGGTCGAGCAGGATGGCCGTGGGCTTGTCGAGCCGCATGGCTGCGCGACGCACACGGGCCACCTGGCGCCGGATGCTCTCGTGGTCGGCGTGGCTGCAGTTGATCCGCGCGACGTCGACCCCGGCCTCCAGCAGCTGGGTGAGGGTGGGCTCGTCCCAGACGGCGGGGCCGAGGGTCGCGACGATCTTCGTCCGCGTCTCGAGGTGCGGACGGTCGCGGTACATGCTGGAACCGGTCATGGGCGGACGCTCAGCTGCGGGTGAGCGGAGCCCAGGACAGCTTGCCCCGGGACAGCTTGGCCGTGGCGCCGATGGGGAAGGCACGGTTCGCCTCACCGTGGCCCACGGGAAGGCCTGCGACGACGGGGACGCCCAAGGGGGCGAGATGGTCCATCAGTACGTCGGTGATGGTGTAGTCGGCGCCGTCGGGCACGCGGCAGTCGGTGAACTCGCCGAGGACGACGGCGGCCACGCCCTGCAGCGCGCCCGAACTGATGAGCTGCTGCATCATGCGGTCGACTCGGTAGGCGGGCTCGCCGGTCTCTTCGAGGACCAGGATGGCGCCCTTGGCGTCGATCTGGTGGGGCGTGCCGCAGGTGGCGGCCAGCATGCAGAGGTTGCCGCCGAGGAGGGGGCCCTCGGCCGTCCCCTTCACCAGGACCTTGCCCCCGATGGGGTCGACCTCACGACCGGCGAGGAGGGCGAAGAGGTGGTCCTGCGAGGGGCGGTCGGTGGCCGGCAGGGAGTGGACCACGGGACCGTGGATGATCGGGCCGCCCCGATGGGTGTGCAGGGCATGCAGCAGCGGCGTGGCGTCGGAGAACCCGATCACCGGCGTCGGGGGCAGGTTGTCGAGGTCGAGCCGGTCGAGGATGCGGGTGATGCCGTAGCCGCCGCGGGCGATCCAGATGGCGCCCCAGTGGGGCTCGCGCAGGGTCTGCTGCAGCTGCGCCAGGCGCTGGTCGTCGGGGGAGGCGAGGTAGCGCCGCGGGCTCAACAGGTTGGCTGCGGGCTGGAGGTTGAGGCCGTAGATCCGGGCGATCGACAGCCCCTTCTCGAAGCGGTCAGGGTCGTATGCGCCGCTGGGGGCGACCACGGCGATCGGGCTTCCGGGGGAGATCATGCTGCCAGCTCCACGGGGTGTGGGAGGAGATCCGTGGCGCTGTAGCGGCCCCGCGCGTCGCGCGAGAGCCCGGACATCGCCACATCGGGATCGTGGGTATAGAACAAGCGGCCGCGTCGGTCGATGAGATCCGCAAGCAAGGCAGATTTCTCGTCGATCAGCAGCTCGGGGAAGCGGTCGTAGCCCATGGTGATGGGCAGGTGGACCCAGGGACGACCCGGGATCAGATCGCCGGCGAAGACGACGGGACCCTCGGGCATGGCCAGCTCGGTGAGGAGCAGGCCCGGCGTGTGGCCATGGGACAGGTGGAAGCGGTCGCCAGGGCCGAGGGGGCAGGGGTCGCTCGGCGCGATCACCTGGAGTCGACCGGAGGCTTCGAGCTGCCGGTTCAGGTCGGGCAGGAAGCTGGCGCGGTCGCGAGCGTGCGGCGCGTTGGCGCGGGACCAGGCTTCGGCGCCCACCACGAAGGTGGCGTTGGGGAAGAGCAGGGTGGGGGGGACGTCGGCGTCGAAGGCGCTGAGCAAGCCCCCCACGTGGTCGAAGTGCAGGTGGGAGAGCACGACGCGGTGGATGTCTTCGTGGCCGAGGCCGACCTCCGCCAGGGAGCGGAGCAGGACGTGCTCGCGCTCGGTGACGCCGAACCGGTCGGCGAGCTTGGGCGAGAAGAAGGCCCCGATGCCCGCCTCGAGGAGGGTGCGGTGCTCCCGACCGTCGGGGCCGATGTCGCGGACGAGCAGCGCCCGGCAAGCCAGGGGAATGCGGTGGCGGTCGTCGGGGGCGATCCACCGCTCCCACACGGCGCGCGGCGCGTTGCCGAACATCGCCCCGCCGTCGAGGCGCTGAGCGTTGCCGGCGATAGCTGTGAGCGTGCGGGTCATGGCCGCCTTTGGCGAGGGTCCGACCCGCGGTTCTATCGCGTGACGTACCCTCGCGCCCATGCAGCGCGTACGCCAAGCCCTGATGGACCTCGTCGACCCGAGCACGATCCCCTCTGCATCGGTGTCGGTGTGGGTGGAGGGCCAGGAGCGGCTGCGGGAAGCTCGCGGGGCCGCTCGGCTCACCCCTCACCGCGTCGCGACGCCGGACACACCGTACGACCTGGCCAGTGTCACCAAACCCTTCGCTGGGGGGGCCGTGGCCGCGGCCCTGGTGCAGGCCGGTCGCCTCGCGCTCGATGCGCCCGTGGCCCGATGGCTGCCCGATGTTCCCGCCGGCATCACGGCGCGACACCTCCTCCAGCACGCGGCGGGCTACCCCGCATGGGCCCCGCTCTACGAGGGCATCGACCGTGAAGCTTGGGGGCAAGCCACGGCCCGTGAGCAGCTCCTCCGGGTGGCTCGCCGCACCCCCCTCGTCTACGCCCCGGGGGAGGGCCACACCTACTCGGATCTGGGCTTCCTCACACTCCTGGCGTTGCTCGAGGCGGCAGGCGAGGCCCCCATCGACGAGCTCCTGCAGCGCCACGTGCTCACGCCGGCGGACGTCGACCTCCGCTGGGGGTGGGCGGAGGCAGCGGCCACCGAGGACTGTCCCGTACGCGGGGAGGTCGTGCAGGGAGAGGTGCACGATCTCAACTGCCTCGCCATGGGGGGGCGGAGCACCCACGCGGGCCTCTTCGGCACGGCGAGCGAGGTGGGTCGGCTGACCGTGGCCTTGTTGGATGCGGCCCACGGGAAGCGCCACGACCTGCCCGACCTCGGGCCGTTCTGGCGAGGTCGAGGCCCCGGCTCCCACCGGCTCGGCTGGGACGGCGTCTCGGTGGGGGCCTACACCTCCACCGGGAAGGCCTGGCCCCTCGATGGGGTGGGGCACCTCGGCTACACCGGCACCTCGGTGTGGGTCGCACCCAGCGAGCGGGTCGTCGCTGTGCTCCTCACGAACCGCGTCCACCCGGTCGACGACAAGGCCCCGATTCGCGCAGCGCGGCCACGCTTCCACGATGCCATCGCGGCCGAGCTCGGCTGGCTGCCGCGCACCTGAGGCCGGCGCCCCCGGTCGGTCCCCTGGCGGGTTACTCGGCGCGCTCGGAGGACGACCATGGGCAACGACGGTCGACGCTGGTTCGAGCAGAAGAAGGAGTTCGTCGGGGTGATTCGCCCCGGCCCGAGCGAGGCTCCCGAGCTGTTCACGAAGTGCCCGTCCTGTGGCGAGGCCATCTTCAACGAGGTCCTCGACGACGGGCAGCGGCTCTGCCCGCACTGTGGGCATCACTTCCGGCAGGGCGCGGTCGACCGCCTGCGTTCCCTGTGCACCGAAGGCACGATCACCGTGCACGATGTCGACCTGGCGCCGGTGGACGCCCTCGGCTTCGTCGACAGCAAGCCCTACCCGAAGCGCATCGATGCCTCTCGGAAGAAGACCGGCCGCAACGATGCCTTCATCTCGGTCAGCGCCGAGGTCGACGGCGTGCCTTGCGAGATCGGGTCCTTCGACTTCGCCTACATGGGCGGCTCCATGGGCAGCGTGGTGGGGGAGAAGATCACCCGCCTGTTCGAGCGTGCGGTGGAGCGCAAGGTGCCGGCGATCGTCATCTCCGCTTCTGGTGGCGCCCGCATGCAGGAGGGCGTGCTGTCCCTCATGCAGATGGCCAAGACCTGCGCGGCGCTGGCCAAGCTGCGCGACGAAGCGAACATGCCCTACATCTCCGTGCTCACCCACCCCACCACCGGTGGCGTGGCGGCGAGCTTCGCGATGCTGGGCGACGTGATCCTGGCCGAGCCCGAGGCACTCATCGGCTTCGCGGGTCCGCGCGTGATCCGCGAGACCATCGGGCAGGAACTCCCCGAGGGCTTCCAGACCAGCGAGTACCTGCTCGAGCACGGCATGGTCGACGCCATCGTGCCGCGCGACGAGATGCTGGCCACCCTGGGTCGTCTGCTGCGGCAGATGCTCGGGCGCCCCCCCAAGGCCCTCGATGCCTCGGAGTCCACCGAGTCCACCGAGGCGGTCGTCGAGCCGGTCGAAGAGGCTGCCCCGGTCGAGCAGCCCGCCACGCCGTGATCAGCCATCCGCTCCTCGAAGGGCTGGGGATGGTCGGGGTCCGGCTAGGCCTCGAGCGCATCCGCACCTTCCTCGAGGTCCTCGGTGAGCCCCATCTCTGCGCGCCGGCGGTCCACATCGCGGGCACCAACGGCAAGGGAAGCACCACCGCCTTCGTGACGCAGGCGCTTGTGGAGGCCGGCTACACGGTCGGCACCACGGTGTCCCCGCACATCCAGATCCTCAACGAGCGGGTCCAGATCAACGGCGTACCGGTCGACGATGCCACCTTGTCCGAGGCCATCGAGCACGTCGACCGCGCCCGATGGTCGTGGGCCGAGGCCGCCGGCATCCAGGGGCATCCGCTCAGCTACTTCGAGTTCATGCTCGCCGTGGCCTTCCAGGTGTTCGCCTGGCGGGGGGTCGACGTGATGGTGGTGGAGGTCGGCCTCGGGGGGCGCCTCGACGCCACGAACGTCGTGCAGCCGGTGGTGAGTGCCGTCACCTCCATCGGGCTCGACCACACCGATGTGCTTGGGGACACCCTCGAGAAGATCGCCATCGAGAAGGCCGGCATCTTCCGTCGCGGCGTCCCGGTGGTGGCCGGCGCGCTGCCCGAGGAGGCGCGGCAGGTGGTCACCCATCGCTGCCAGTCCCTCGGCTGTGAGCTGTGGATGGCTGGGCCTCGGCTGCGCCGGGAGCAACGCCGCGACGGCACCTGGAGCTTCGCTACGCCCATGGGCGGCGTCCAAGGGGTTCGGCTCGGTCTCCGCGGGGTGCACCAAGGCAGCAACGCCCTCACCGCGCTGGCCATCCTGCACCGCCTGCGGTCCCTGGGCTTCCTCCTCCCCGACGACGCCATCGTGCGGGGCCTCAGCGGTGCGTTCCTGCCGGGTCGGCTCGAGCAGCTGCGCCCAGGTCTCGTGGCCGATGGTGCCCACAACCCGCTCGGTGGTCGGGCCCTCGCGGCCTGGCTGTCGCAGCGCCCGAAGCCGGGGTGGCGCATCCTGCTCCTCGGCATGGGGCGCGACCGCGACCCGGTGCCCTTCGTGGAGCCGCTGGTGCCCTACGTCGACGAGATCGTGACGGTGCAGGCAGCCCACCCCAAGGCGCGCGACCCGACGGAGCTCGCCATGGAGCTGCAGGACTTCGACGTAGAGCTCGCGGCCGGAGGTACGGTCGACGAGACCCTCCCGGAGGTGTTCGTCGAGGCGCTGGAGACCATCGTCACCGGCAGCCTGTTCGTGGCCGGCGCGGCACGTGCCGTGGTGACCGAGGGCGTGCTGGATGGGCTCCAGGCGGGGCAGGGCCCCCTCGACGGGGACGCCGAGCGCCCCGAGGAGGAGGCATGACGGTCGAGGTCCGCACCCTCGACCACCTCATCGGCCATGAGTCGGTGGTGACCCGCCTGTGGGACGCCATGGCCAAGGACCGGCTGCATCATGCGTACCTCTTCGAGGGGCCACGGGGCGTGGGCAAGCGGACGCTGGCCGACCTGGTCGCGTTGGGAGCGAACTGCGAGGCATCGGCGGGTCGGCCTTGTGGCACCTGCGGTACGTGTCGCGCCATTGCCGCCGGCACCCATCCCGACGTGATTCACGTGGAGGTCGCCGCCGACCGTGCGTCGAAGACCATCCCCGTCGACGCGATCCGCGAGGTCATTCGCCAGGCGGGGTATCGCCGCTACGGTGCCCGGCGGCGGGTGGTGGTGGTCGACCCCGCCGAGGCGATGCAGGAAGGGGCAGCGAATGCACTCCTCAAGACGCTGGAGGAGCCCCCCGAAGGCACGGGCTTCATCCTGGTCACGCACAACGCCGGAGCGCTGCTGCCCACCATCCGAAGCCGCTGCCAGCGGGTGCGGTTGGGGGCGGTGCCCGTGCCCGTGATCGAGTCGTGGCTGCACCGAAAGGGTGTCGAGGATGCGGCGGTCCTGGCTCGGCTGGCCCTGGGCTGCCCTGGTCGCGCCCTGGAGCTCTCCGGCGCGACGATCACCGGTCGCCTGACGTTCCTCA
>ENA-OWNT01003351-OWNT01003351.1-seawater-metagenome-genome-assembly--contig:-NODE-3351-length-15212-cov-4.212752_pt1 | contig 15212 bp, 12 predicted proteins | sample MGYA00238136_ERZ651165 | MGnify/ENA primary metagenome ERZ651165 (study PRJEB26861, sample SAMN08777766) | seawater metagenome | isolation source: coastal seawater | place: USA: Florida | collected...
CATCTCGTTCCGCTGGTCGATCTCGAGGTGGACGACCGCCATGCGGAGGAGCGACTCGCCCACGGGCGCTTCGTCGGCCTGCAGGTGCACCATGGCCATCGCGATGTTCGCGGAGCCCAGCCACAGCGGGTTGCGGTGCTGACCCCACAGATCGAGGCTCTGCACGGCGTGGGGCAGGGCAGCGTCGGCGTCGCCTTCGGCGAGGTCGAGCCAGGCCAGGGAGGTCTCGCACAGGGAGCGAGCGCCGTGGAGTTCGCAGGCCTTCGCTTGCTCCGAGCAGCGTTCGTGGTGGATGCGCGAGGCAGCGAGATCGCCCTGAAGCATGGCGATGCGGGCCTCCAGCATGGTGAAGGCCACCAGGGCGCGGCCTCCTCGCGGGAGGCCCAGCCGGCGGGTCTGATCGAGCACGAGGGCGGCGCTGACGAGGTCGAGCTCGTCGGCCATCACCACGGCCAGCTTCACCATCACCCGGCGGGCGACGTGGAGCTGCCCCGCCCCGAGGGCGAGGGTCTGTGCTTCTTGCAGGGCGGCACGGGCCTGCTCCAGCTCGCCGCGGCAGTAGTGCACCTGCCCACGGGCGAGACCGACGAGCGGCCTGAGCTCGAACCGGTCGGCGACCACGGCCTCCAGGGAGCGGAGGGCGTCCTCCGCCTGGGCGGTCTGGCCTCCCTGCTGGAGGAAGACGGATCGGATCGACCACGCCTCGGCCAGGGATGGCGGCTCCACGTTCGTGCCCGAGAGCACGGAGGCGGTGTCCTCGAGGACGGACGTGCGGCGGTGGTGCACCCCGATGGTGGCCCGGGCGAGTAGCCAGTGGGCCCGGGCGGCGGCGCTCACGCCGGGCACGGTGAGGCAGTCGTCGAGGAAGGCCTGGTGCTCTCGGGTGGTGCCGAACTCGGAGAGGAGGCGGTCGTAGGCGGTGCGCCACGTCTCGTCGACGACGATGTCGTCCTCGGCGAAGATGCGGCGGAAGCCCTCGGCCATGGTCGGGGCGCGGGGACCGGTCGTGTCGGGGGTGCCCTCGAGCTCCTGGGCACATCGGTGGGACCACGCGACGGCGCGTTCCTTGACGGCGTCGTTGGCCTCGCGGCCGGACAAGCCGATGCAGCAGGCCCGCATGTGGCGGTACATGCGGATGCGCCCATCGGTGCGGGCGGGGGCGAGCCAGGAATCGCGGTACAGCTCGGTGAGCTGCGCGGTGGTGGACCCCTCGTGGAGCGCCTCGATGAGGTGGAGGTCGACGTCTTCGCCGAGCCAGCTCACCAAGGTGAGCAGCGCGCGTTGCTCGGGGAGGAGCTCCGCCCAGGAGTCGGCGAGACGCTCGACGAGCTGCTCGCAGGGGCAGGCCTCTTGGAACGACGTGGGGTTGCAGAGCCGCTGGACCAGCGCCTCCTCGCCGAGGAGCGGGAGGGAGTCGCTCAGGGCGACGAGCAAGGCGGGCACGCCGTCGGCGCACATGCCCATGCGATGGAGCGTGTCGCTGGCCGGGGCGGCGTCGTGGCCGCTGCGGGACACACAGAGGCTGAGCAGCTGGGCGGCCTCCGGCGCGGCCAGGGGACCGAGGGGAAGGGTGGGGCCCCGCCAGCCCGAGGTCGAGCGCGACAGGAGCAGCACGCGCTTCCCCCGCTGCCGGGCGACGCGGCCCACCATCGGGCCGACGCTCCCGAGGTTGTCGACCACGATCACCGAGGCCGAGGAGCGCTCGATGGCGCGGGCCACCTCGGCGTCGTCGTGGCCGGTGGCGTCGAGCCAGTCGTGCTGTGGCTCGTTCTCGACGGCGGCGTGGGCGAGGGCGGTCTTGCCGATGCCCATCGGCCCGCTGATCAGGACCGCGCCGTGCTGGTCTGCGAGGAAGGCCAGCTCGTCGCGACGGCCGACCAGGGTGGGCTCCTGGTCGTCGGGGGCGGAGAGCACCAGCCGATAGCCGAAGCCGTGCACGGTGCGGAGGTGCACGGGGTTCGAGGGCGTCACCTCGATCTTGGTGCGCAGGCGGTGCACGGTGGTGTCGAGGGTTCGGGTGACGACGCCGGCGTCGTAGCCCCATACCCGCTGGTAGAGCTCCTCGCGGGTGACGTCCTGGTTGGGGCGCATGGCGAGGAGGGAGAGGATGTCTCGCTCCTTGGGCGCCAGCGGCAGCACCGCCCCGTCACGGATGACTTGGGCGGCGGCGAGGTCGACCGTGATGGTGCCGAGGGTGAGCTCTGTCATGGCGTTGTCATCGTAGGGCGAAGCCATGTCACGAACACTGTCACACATGTCACGGAGTGGCCAGGCGCAGCAGAGGGCCCCGATGCGGTATTCTCGTGCCGTGGCGAACGAGAGCATCGAGACGCGCAGCTACCGAATCCTCGGCGTGCTGGGAAAAGGCGGCTTCGGGAAGGTCTACCGCGCGCGGATGGAAGGCACGGCGGGCTTCTCGAAGGACGTCGCCATCAAGCTGTTGTCCGACAAGGACCCCGGCGAGGACGTGCTCCAGCGCTTTCGAGACGAGTCCCGCATCCTCGGCCTGATCCGCGATCGGGCCATCGTGTCGGTCGACCCCCCCACCCGTCTCAACGGTCGGTGGGCGGTCATCATGGAGTGCATCGACGGCGCCAGCGCTCGGGCGCTGCTCCGTGCCCACGGCCCCATGCCCGTGACGGTCGGCCTGGAGATCGTGCAGGAGGTGGCCCGCGCCCTCGACCACGTCTACCACCTCCCCGGGCCCAGCGGGGATGCCCTGGAGCTGGTCCATCGCGACCTGAAGCCGGCCAACCTCCAGCTGACGGCGGGCGGCGAGGTGAAGATCCTCGACTTCGGCACCGCCCGCGCCCGCTTCGAGGCTCGGGAGGCCGAGACCACGCGCTCCATCGCGGGCACCTATGGCTACATCGCCCCCGAGCGGCTGCACGGGGTCGACACCTCCGCCGGCGACATCTACAGCCTGGGGATGGTGCTGTACCGGCTCCTCACGGCCCGCAAGGCCGATGGGCGCAAGCTGGCCCAGACCCTCTCCGACTCCCAGGATGCACGGCCCGACCTCCACCGTGCGCTCCTGCTGGCGCGTGACATGTGCCACGAGGAGCCCGAGGACCGCCCCTCGGCTCGGGAGGTAGAGGACCGCTGTCGGGCGCTCCGGAGCCGACTCGAGGGGCCCGATCTGCGTTCGTGGGCCCCCGAGGCGGTGAAGCCGGTGGCAGGGATGGACCGCGACGAGCTGGTGGGAAAGACCCTGTCCGCCACGTTCGCCCTCCAGACCGACGAAGTGACCATCACCCGGTCGCGCACGCGCTGGCTGATGCTGGCCTCGCTGACCGGGGTGAACCTGCTGCTGGTGGCGTCGGCGGTGGTGGTGGTGTGCCTGATCGCCATCGGGGTGGTGGCCTGGTCGCTGTCCCGAGAGGCCACGGTGGCCTCCGCGGACGACCCCTTCGCCGATGAGCGGGCCGCCATCGAAGCGCCCGAGCCGGTGGCGGCGCCGGAGCCCCCGCCCGAGCCGGCGGTGGAGGCGGTCGAAGGGGATGCAGAGGTCGATGGGGCCGACGCCACCGATGGCGCCGACGAGGCCGAGGTCCCGGCGGTCGAGCCTGCCCCCGAGCGGCCTCGCTCCACCCGTCGGGCCGCGCCGCCGGAGGAGCCGGAGGCAGAGCCTGTCCAGCTCTGGGTCTCGTCGGCGCCCCTCGGTCTCCACGTCTACATCGATGGCGTCATGGTGGGCCGCACCCCCATCCGTGGCCGGTCGGTTCCCGCGGGGAGCCACCGAATGGCGCTGCACGTCCAGGGGGGTGTGGTAGAGCGTGATCTGCAGCTGGGCGCCGGGCTGGCCAACAAGTTCGTGTGGACCGGCAAGAGCTGGCGGGAGGACGTGAAGTGATCGTGTGGCTGGTCGGACTCGCCTGGGCGCAGGACTGTGTCGAGGTCGCCCCCACGCTGCGGCGGGCCCAGGAGAGCCTGCTGCTGATGGAAGACCAGGAGACCCTCCGCGCCCTCGACGAGGTCCGCGACGCCTTCGGGTGTCGCTTCATCTCCACCGAGAACCTGACCCGCTACTGGCTCCTCCGCGGTGCCCAGGCCTACCTGGCTGGCGAGGAGGGGGCGGCCGACATGTTCCGGTCCGCCCACGGGGTGGACCCCGAGGTCTGGATCGTCGACCTGGGCGACGACGTCCACGAGGCCTACCGAGCCGCGGTCGGCGACGCCCCCCCAGAGGGGCGGCTCGACGTTTCGGGGGCTCCGCCTGGGTACGTGGTGCATGTCGACGGTCGTGTGCGCTCGCTACCCGCCAAGGTGGTCGCCGGGGAGCACCTGGTCCAGGTGGGGAAGGACCTCGACCACGTCGACATGCATCGGATGGCGCTGGTGGTGGACGGTCAGATGTCCGTCCTCGACGGCACCATCGAGGGGGTGGAGGTCCCATCCGACACGTCGTCCGCCGTCGGCCTGCGGGCCCATGTGGCCCTGGGGCTTCAGGGCACCCAGGGGGAAGAGCTGACCCGTGATGTCGCCGGGTCCCCCACGACCGAGCCCGCCACGAAGCTGTCGGTTCCGCTGGAGCTGGGCCTGTCGGTGCTCCCCGCCCGCGGCGTGTGGCTCCGCGGGCAGCTGGGGGTGGCCCCGGTGATGGGTGGTGGCCTGCTCTACCTGGGGGGCGACGAGGTGCGCGCCGCGTCGACCGCCATCGATGTGGGGCTCGGCGGTGGGGTGACCCTGGGCTCGGTCGACCTCGGGCTCCTGGGCGGGTTCAGCGTGCCCAGCCGCGGCGTCGTGCGGGCGGTGGCCGCGGTGCCCGTGGTCGGGCCCCTGGCAGGAGAGCTACGCGTGGGCACCAACATCCACCCCGCGCGGGGTGTGGAGCCCGGCGGGAGCCTGCACGTCGTCTTTCGACCGGCCTTGCTCGGCGACTGACACCGACGAGCGCTACACCGTGTCGTCGGTGTCGTCGGTGTTGCCAGCGCTCGGAGGCTCGCGATCCTCGCGAGCCCCTCTACTTGCCGATGATCAGCATCCAGAGCGAGCCACCGGCGGCCAGCGTGGCCAGGCCCGAGCCCACGAGGGGAGCGCTCACCATGGCGCCCAGCACGGGCACGGAGCAGGTGAGGATCATCAGCACTTCCATGAAGCTGCTCTTGTCTTCGTCGTTCGCCACGAGGGCCTCCAAGAGGGGCAGGTCTACCTTCTGCCGTGAACGGGTGCAGTGCAGCGTTTGGCTGCGTCAGGCCAGGGGCCGATGACGACGGAGCACGACACCGTAGAAACCATCGGTTCCGTCGGGGTGTGGTGCGGTGTCGAGGGTGCGGTCGGTTCGCTCGAAGTCCGGGTGACCTGACAGGAAGGAGCGGACGATCTCCTCGTTCTCTTCGGCGAGCACGGAGCAGGTGCCGTACACCAGGGTGCCCCCTTCCGCGACGAGGGGGGCGGCACGGTCGAGGATGCGGCGCTGCAGCTCGGTGCGCTCGTGGAGCATCTCCTCCGAGAACTGCCAGCGGTGCTCTGGGTGGCGCCGGAGCACACCGGTGCCGGAGCAGGGCGCGTCGACCAGCACTCGACGCACGCGGCGGCGACGGAGGCGGCCGGGGAGTCGGGCGTCCCGGATCTCGATCGTGTCGACCTCGACCCCGGCGCGTCGGGCCCGTCGCGTGAGCTCCTTCAGGGCACCGGGCCGCACATCGGCCGCCGTGACGGGCACCCCATGGGCGGCGATGGCCAGCGACTTCCCGCCGGCACCCGCGCACAGGTCGATGACCTCGCCGTCGGGCTCGACGAGACCGGCGAGGAGCTGGCTGCCTTCGTCTTGCACCTCGAACCAGCCATCGCGGTAGCTCCGCTGGGTGGTGAGGGGCCCGCGCGTGAGGACGTGGAGGCCATCGGTGGCCCGTGCGCAGGGCTCGGTAGCGAAGCCCTCGCCCGCGAGGCGGTCGGCGAGGGCGGTGCGGTCAGTCTTGCGGCGGTTGGCCCGCACGGTGATCGGGGCCCGCTGGTCGGAGGCGCGCAGGAGGGCGGCGGCGGCGTCGGGACCGCGCTGTCGAACGATGCGGCGGGCGAGGGCGTCGGGGAGACCGTGCCGGATGGCCAGGGCCTCGTCGGCAGGCATGGCGCCGAGGCGCTCCTCGAGCGTGCCGTCGAGGAGGGCTTCGTAGGGGGCGTCGTGGTGGGACTTGGCCACGGCAGGGTCGAGGCCCTCGCCGACCAACCAGCCGAGCCACAGCGCCATCGGGGAGGAATCTCCGAGCACCAAGGCCAGGGCCCGCTCCTGGCGGATCAGGTCGTAGAGGGCAGCCTGCACCAGGCGCCGCTCTCGGGAGTGCAGGGCGCGGGCCTCACCCACCCCTTCCCGGAGCACCTTGCCGGCCCGCCGTGGCTGCAGCCGTGCCCGCTCCCAGGTGTCGAGGCCGATGCCGCGCATGCGCCCGGCGGCTGCTGCCTTGGCCAGCACCCGCGGTGCCCGATCGTCCGTCGCCGTCATGCAGCCGGGTACTCCGGGACGTGGCGCGGCGCTACGAGATGCGGAGGTGGGCCAGGGCGACGCGGTTGCGCCCGCTGTGCTTCGCTCTCCCGACGGCTCCTTCCGCCCTGGACAACAGGCGCTGCGGGTCGTCTTCGGGCTCGGCCACCGCCACGCCGAGGCTGGCCGTGACCCGCGCGATGCCGTGGGGGAGCCGCACGCAGAGGCCGGAGATGGACTGGCACACGCGCTGGGCCAGCCCCTCGGCGCCTTCCATGTCGGTCTCGGGGAGGAGCATCACGAACTCCTCGCCACCCAGGCGACCGGCGAAGTCGCTGGTGCGGATGCAGCCTTCCAGGGTGCGGGCCACCAGCCGAAGGACCTGGTCGCCGGCCTCGACGCCGTGGTCGTCGTTGATGTGGCGGAGGTGGTCGATGTCCACCGCGACGAGGGCCAGCGGCCGGTGGTAGCGCTGGGCGCGGGCGAGCTCGGTGTGGATGGCGCGGAACAGGGTCGCTCGGTTGGCGACCCCCGTGAGGGCGTCGTCGTGGGAGATGCGCTCCAGCTCGATCTGGAGCTCTCGCACCCGGCTCACGTCGCGGAGGACGCAGATCTCGCCGCCGTCGGGGGTGGGGTGGCGGCGGACTTCGATCCACAGCAGACCACGGTAGGGATGGCGGACCCGCGCGGTGACCGGCACCCCGCAGGCGGGCTCCAGCAGGAAGCCCACGTCTTCGCCGATGACGTGGTCGATCAGGCGGGTCTGCAGGACCAGCTCGGGCTCTCGGCCCAACAACGTGGCCGCGTTGGGCGTGACGTAGGAGCACGTGCCGTCTTCGGCCAGGGTCATCACTACCTCGGAGAGGTGGGCGATGATGCGTTCCAGGTCGTGGGCAGGGCTCAACACCGGGTAGCTCGTGGACATGCGGGCTCCTGCCCCTTCATCGGCGGGGCAGCGCATGGCTTGAGCCTCGGATCCTCCCTACAGGCTGAGGGCCAGGATCCCCAGGGCGGCGAGCACGATGACGACGGCGGCCGCGATGCCCCCGAGACCCATGAGCGCCACCACCGCGAGGAGCAGGGTGCGGCTTCCGCCGGGCTCCTCCTGGGGAGGGAGCGGCTGGGAGATGCCCTTGGGCACCGGGGCGGGTGTGGCCGGGATGGTGTCGGCCGTGGCGGGGGTCACCGGACGCTTCGCCGCCGTGAGCGCGCCGGCGGCGTCCTTCCCGAGGGACTCTTCGAGCTCCTCGATGGTGATCTGATCGCCCTTCTTGACCGCCATCCCGAGCGGGATGCTCGGGAATGCGGGGGGGGCGACCGGAGTGTCGACGCGGCGCTCTGCCATGGCTTCCTTCGCTGCTGCGAGTCCGGGGAGGTCGGTCGAGGGATCGAGCGTACCTCTGGCCTCGGTCATCATACGGGGTGGGGCGGCGTCGCTGGCTACCCTCGGTGGGGGCGCGGCGGTGGGGAGGGTTCCCTCGGTGAGGGTCGTTCCGGCCAGGGACCCCGGTGACGGCGGAGCTTCGGGGGGCTCGGGCCAGCTGCGTTCCGTGCACCAGCGGCGGAGCGTCGGGCCCGAGAGTTCGTCGGCCAGCTCCTCGCAGCGGCGCGCAACGTCTGCCGCGCTCGGCCGCTCGGCCGGGTCGAAGGCCACCATGTCGGCGACCAAGGCCTGGATCGTGTCGGGCAAGCTGGACAGGGCGCGAAGACGATCGGCCCGGGCGGCGTCGAACGCGGCGCGGTCGAGGGCGAGGGTCGACAGGACGGTGAGCCGTGGGTCGACGAGGAAGGGGGCTCCGCTGAGGCCCTGGTAGAGGCAGCACCCGAGGCTGAACACGTCCGAGGCCGAGCGGCTGCGCCGATCGACGAAGCGCTCGGGGGCCATGAACGGGAGGCTGCCCATCACCACATCGGAGGTGGTGCGGGCCTCGCGCTCCCCCTCGAAGCGGGCGATCCCGAAGTCCAGGAGCTTCACCTGGCCGTGGCGGCCGATGCGGAGATTGCTGGGCTTGATGTCGCGGTGGACGAGGTAGAGCCGCCCCTGGGGGCCCTCGGCATGCCACGCCGCCGACAGCGCGTCCGCGATGGGCCCGATCACCTGCAGCAGGGCCCGCGGGCCCAGGGGATCGGGACTGGAGCCGATGCAGTCCACGAGGTCGGCGCCGTCGACGAGCTCCGTCACCAGGGCGATGCGGCCGTCGAGCACGGTGAGGTCGTGGGCGCGCACGATGGCGGGATGGTCGAGGGCGGCCAGGGCACGTCCTTCGTCGCGGAGGCGAACCACGGCGTCGGAGGTCAGGGCGACCTCGGACCGCAGGACCTTCACCGCCACGGACGTGCGGAGGCCGCCCGCGGAGGTCATGCGGGCCTCATACACCTCACCGAAGCCTCCGGAGCCGAGGCAGCGTTGGATGTCGAACTGGCGCGCGCCGTCCGGGAGCATCGCCGAACCATAGCCAGCGCCGCCCGTCGCGGCCGGTCGTCGATCGGAGAGCGCCGCCCCCGGCGGGCGAGCAACGCCAGCAATGCCGGTGTAGTGGAAGGGTGCTGGCGCGGAGGGGGCCCCAGACGGTACGCTGGCGGCCAGTCGCGCCTACCAGGCGCCAGACGAGGCCTCTGGGTGCAAGCATCTAACTGTCCGAAATGTGGGTCCAATCAGCTTCGCTGGATGACGCTTCGCCGCGGCCGTGTGCCGGTCGACGTGCTCCAGTGCCAGAGCTGCGGCGTGGCCGTGGCCGAAGAAGACTGGATGGCGCCGCTGCAGCCGCTCCTTCCGGGGCGCTGCATGAACTGTGGCGACCGGCGCGACTTCGACAACTGCGTCAACTGCGGGCTCACCCACCACGAAGACGTGCAGGTTCACGATGAGCTTCGGTTCATGGTCGACCCCAACGCCACCCACCTCGACGCCGCGCGCATCGCGTCGCGGGTGGGCCGTCGCTTGCTGGCCCTGAAGCTCTCCACGGCGGCCTCCGCCAACAACGAGCGGGGGCAGGGCGAGGTGGCGCGGGCGCTCCGCATCTGGCTGCTGTCGGCCATCGGGGAGCCGCAGGCGGCCCTGGAAGACGCGAAGGCCTGGGTCGACGCCACCCAAGACCCCTCCGCCATGGCGTGGGCGAGCTACGGGCAGCAGCTCCAGAACGGCGCCTACCCGGGGGGCGCGGCCGACGCGTACGAGAAGGCCCTCCGCAAGAACCCTGGTCAGCACGCCATCCGTGCCCGTCGGGCGGGCCTGCTGCTCCAGCTGGGTCGAAGCGGTCAGGCAGCCGCCGAGATCATCAAGGTGTTCAGCTCCGAGGGCGTCGACGAAGGCTCCATCGGGCTTGCCCTGCAGGTAGGCGAAGACCTCTGCAACATGTACGAGGGGCAATACCGCGACGACGAAGTCGAGCGGATCGTGGAGTTCGCGGCCGACCACGTGGAGCGTTCGGCCACGCTTCTGGCTCATCGGGCGCGGGTGGCCGCCCAGCAGGGCGATGCAGCCTCGGCAAAGCGCGATCTGAAGAAAGCGCGTCGGCTCGACCCTGAGCTGGAGATCTACGAACGCGTGGAGCGAGCGATGAAGCCCGCCCGCAGTTCCTGGTGGCGCTGGTAGCAGCCCGCTTTCGCCCGACTCGGTGCGAACAGTCGCTTGCGTAGGCTATGGCACACGGAATTCCTTTCCGTGCTGCGTGGTAGTATCAACGAGTCTCTCCGGGGGGAGGTCGTGCCGATGCCGACTGCGTTGGCTGCGGATGCAACGCAGGTTCGGAAGCGCCGCCTCCTGCTGGTGGACGACTCGCCGTTGGCGCTGGAGTGGCTCTCGATCGAGTTCGAGGACGCCGGGTGGTCGGTGCGTGAGCTGTCGGATGGATTCGGCGTTCTCCGGGCGCTCGAGGGGGAGCCCTTCGACGTGGTGGTGTGCGACCTGCACATGCCGGGCATGACCGGCTTCGACATCACCGCCGCGGTCGCGCGGTCCTCCATCGACGTGCCGGTGGTCATCCACAGCTCCGACACCGACGTGTCCGCCGTGCTCCGGGCCGTTCGGCGGGGCGCCTTCGACTACGTGATCAAGGCCGACGACCCGGGCCCGCTGCTGGCTGCCGCGGAGCGAGCGGCCCTCCACGCCCAGGTCCTCCGTGACAATCGCCGCCTGACGGCCGACCTCGAGGCCAAGGTCGACGCCCTGAACGAGGCGCAGCAGGAGCTCTCCTACGCCTATGCGCAGGCGCTGCAGGCGAGCCGAGCCAAGACCTCCTTCCTGGCCAACATGAGCCACGAGCTGCGCACGCCGCTGAACGCCATCCTCGGCTACATCGAGATGGTCCAGGAGTACCTGGAGGTGGCCGGCGACCCCGACCCCATCGATGATCTCGGCAAGGCGCAGAAGGCCGCCCGGCACCTCCACACCCTCATCGGGGAGGTGCTCGACCTGTCCGCCATCGAGGCCGGGAAGCTCCAGCTGCATCCCGAGCCCATCGGCGTGCGGTGGGCCCTGCACGACGTCTCCGAGCTGGTCGCGCCGCTGGCCGCCCGGCGGGGCAACCGGGTCGTGGTCGACGATCCAGGGCGGCTCGACGTCTTCGCCGACCCGCAGAAGCTGCGGCAGGTCCTCATCAACCTGGCGGGCAATGCGGCGAAGTTCACCGACCACGGTGAGATCCGGCTGCGTGCGACCGTGGAGGGAGACGCGGTGCGCTTCGACGTGGTCGACACCGGGGTCGGTATGACCCCGGACCAGCTCTCCCGGGTGTTCGATGCCTTCGAGCAGGCCACCTCGAAGACCAAGTTCACCCACGGGGGCACCGGCTTGGGGCTCTCCATCAGCCGCGCCCTGGTGCGGGAGATGGGCGGTGAGCTGAGCGCCACGTCGACGCTGGGGCAGGGCACCTGCATGACCTTCACGCTGCCGCGATCCGACCCATGAGCCGCTTCCTCCATGTGCGCCTCGGCCGGACCTGGCTCGGGCTTCCGGCGGAGGAAGTCGACGAGATCAGCGCCCTGCCCGAGGTGACGCCCCTGCCGGGCGGTCCGCCCTACCTGGCGGGGGCGGTGGCCGTGGATGGCCGGTTGGTGACGGTGCTCGATCCGGTCGACGCGTGGTCGCTGGGGCGCGACGATGCGCCGGCGCGGCGCCTGGTTCGCCTGGCCGATGCCACGGATCCGCTCGCGCTGGTGGCGGCGGAGGTCCGGGGCGTGGTCGAGGGCGGTGAGGTGGTCGACGAGGCGCTGACCGGCCACGACGACCTGCGCCAGCGAACCCAGTCCGTGCGTCGCTGCGACGGGCTGCTGACCTGGGTGCTGGCCCCCGGGGCCCTCCGGTCCTGGATCCTCGAGCTCCCGTCGTGAGCCACGTGGTGGTGTTCTCCTGGCGAGGCCATGCGGTGGCCGTCTCCATCCAGGGCGTGGCCTCCTTCGGGCGCGTCGGCGATGCCTGGACGGTCCACCTGGCCAACGGCACGGTGGTGGCGGCCGACGACCGTCCCCGGCTGGAGGCTCCCCGCCAGCGGCTGCCGCTCTCGCCGCGTCTCGCAGCCTACGGGGGTGAGGGGCTGGAGGCCGCGGTGGGCGTCGCGGAGGGCTTGGCCTGGTTGGTGTCGCCGACCTGGTGGGGGTCCGATGGGACGCCGTGAGGCGCTGCTGGCCCGCTTTCGCAGCGTAGGGGTCGAGCGGGTGCAGCGCATGGAGGCTCTGGTGCTCGAGGCACTACGGGCCCCCCTGTCCGAGGAGGCCGCCGAGACCTTGGCGCGCGAGGCCCACACCCTGAAGGGCGAGGCCCGGATGATGGGCTTCCTGCCGCTCTCCGAGCTGGTGCATCGCGCGGAGGACCGCATCGACGAGGGCGCCTTCCACGAGCTCTTGCCGGGGCTCGACCTGGCTCGACAGCTCCTGGGCACCGATCCGGTGCCAGCCGGCGACCTGGCCGATGCGGTCGACGCCTGGTGTGCGGTCGGAACAGACGATGGTGCCGAGGAGGCCGCTGTCCACGAGGTCGAGCCGACCTCGCCGAGGGTCGAGGCTCCGGTGGAGACCCCCGCGGAGCGGTCCACGCCCGAGGCGATGCCCGCCGGGGCAGAGCCTGCGTCCGAGGCGGTTCGGGTCGACACGGCCGACCTGACCCGACTGGCCTCCTCGGTGGCCCGGCTCCAGCGTCGCCAACGCCAGCACGCGGCCCAGCTCCAGCTGCTCCGCGAGGAGCTCCGGGAGCTGCGGGCCCAGGTGGGGCGGGCGCCGGTCCAGCCGGTCACCTCCATCGTTCGGCGCCTGGGAGACACCGGGTCCGAGGTGGCGCTCCTGGTCGACGAGCTGACTCAGGAGCTGAAGGACCTCCGCTACCGGCGGCTCGACGAGGTGTTCGGCGCCTTGCCACGCCTGGCCCACGACGTGGCCTCCGCCCGCGGGCGCTCGGTTCGGGTGGTGGCCCGAGGAGGCGACATCGCGGTCGACGAGCGGGTGCTCGGGGGCCTGCGGGAGCCCATGGTTCACCTCGTGCGGAACGCCGTCGATCATGGGCTGGAGGACGCCGCCCTCCGGGTCTCGCAGGGAAAGGATGCCGTCGGCACGGTGGCGATCGAGGCGGAACCCCGCGGCGACGTGGTCATCGTCACGGTGCGGGACGACGGCCGGGGCATCGACCTCCCGGCCGTCACGAGCCGAGCGGTGGCGGAGCGCCTGGCCAACGCCGACGAGGTCGAGCGAATGAGTCCCGCACAGCAGCTGGAGTTGCTGTTCCATCCTCGCCTGTCCACCCGCGACACGGTCGACGACTTCTCGGGTCGGGGGGTGGGCCTGGCGGCGGTGCGGGCGGCCATGGCCGAGCTCGGTGGTCATGTGCAGGCGGTGCCCCAGGCGGTGGGCACCTGCTTTCGCCTGGTCGTGCCCCTCACCACCCTGCTCACCCAGGTCATGGTCTGCCGGGTCGGGGAGCACCTCGTGGCGCTGCCGGCCCGCCATGTGCGTGCCATCCGTCGACTGACCCCGTCCGATGTGCGGGAGACGCCGCACGGAGCGGCCTTCACCATGGGGGAGCGACTGCTGCCGCTGGCCGATCTGGGCGCGGTGCTGGGCGCCGGCCGAGCCCTGCCGGCTGAGCAGCTGCCGGTGGTGGTGGTGGAGGACGACGCCCGGGTGGTGGGCCTGTCGGTCACGGAGGTGCTGGGCACCCAGGCCGCCGTGGTGGAGCCCCTCAGCCCGCTGGCCCGGGGGCACGGTCCCATCGCGGGGGCCTGCATCCTGGGCCGCGGGGAGGTCGCCTGGGTTCCGGACCTGGAGCAGCTGGTCCGCGAGGCCCTCCGGCGGGGGCGGGTTCCCGATGAGCGTCGCGCACGGCGTCGTCTGCTGGTGGTGGACGACTCGGAGTTCACCCGCGACCTGCTGGCCGGCTTGCTCCGCGACATGGGCCACGAGGTGGTGGAGGCGGTCAACGGCGCCCAGGGGCTCGAGCGGCTTCTCAGCGACCGTCCGGATCTGGTGTTCACCGACCTCGACATGCCGGTGATGGACGGCTTCGGGCTGCTGTCGGCCATGGCCGAGCGAGGCCTGCGCACCCCCGCGGTCGTGATCTCCACCCATCGCGCGGAGGACATCGTGGAGCGGGCGCTCGCCCTGGGGGCCGCCGCCTACCTGGTGAAGGCCGAGTTCGATGACGACCGCCTCGCGCGGACGATTCAGCGCCTGGTGGGTCCATGAGCTCCTCCGCGGGTCGGCGCCTTCGCATCCTCCTGACGGAGGACAGCCCGCTCATGGCCGAGGTGCTCACCGAGCTGCTCCAGGCCGACGGGGACATCGAGGTGGTGGGGGTGGCCGGCGACGGGCGGCAGGCGGTGCGCGCGAACCGAACGCTGGAGCCGGACCTCGTGGTGCTCGACCTTCAGCTGCCCGTCATGGATGGTCTGACGGCACTGGACCACATGCTGGTGGAGCGGCCGGTGCCGGTGCTGGTGGTCACCGGTACGTCGCGAGGCAAGCGTGCCAGCGTGGCCCTCGACGCCCTGCGGCGGGGTGCCCTCGACCTGTTGGTGAAGCCCGAGGCCTGGTCGGACCTCGCGGCGAAGCAGCTCCGCACGCGGGTGCGCACCCTGGCGCGGGTGCGCGTGCGGCGTCGAGGGAGTGTCGAAGCCACCCCCATTGCGCCGGCGCGGGTGGGGCGGTGGCGGGGGCCTCCGGTGCTGGGCATCGGCTGCTCGACGGGCGGGCCGCCGGCGCTGGCGGAGGTGCTAGGGGCGCTGCCGGCGGACTGGCCGGTGCCGGTGCTGGTGGTGCAGCACATCCAGGCGGGGTTCGATGTCACCCTCGCCTCCTGGCTGAACGACGCGGTGGACCTCCCGGTGGGGCTGGCGGAGGGGGGCGTGCCGCTGCGGCCTGGCGCGTGGCTGGCGCCGGTGGGGCATCATCTTCGGGTCGACGGTTCGGGACGAACCACGGTGACCGAGGGGCCCGCGGTGGACGGGCATCGCCCCTCCGCGACGGTGCTGTTCCGAAGCCTGGCGGAGCACGTCGGGGACGCGGCCATGGGCGTGGTGTTGACGGGCATGGGCAGCGACGGCGCCAACGGGCTGCTGGCGCTGCGGGAAGCAGGGGGCCACACGGTCGCCGAGAGCGAGTCCACCGCGGTGGTGTACGGCATGCCTCGAGCCGCGGTGGAGGTCGGCGCGGCGCGGCGGGTCCTGGCCCTCCCTCGGATCGGTGCCGACGCACTGGCGTGGGGGCGTCGGCGATGACGGTGTCGGCCCAGGTGCTGGCGTTGGTCGAGCGGGCCGTGGGGCTCGACGCCGAGCGTTGTGGCTGCGTAGGGCGGGTCGAGCGCCTG
>ENA-OWNT01003352-OWNT01003352.1-seawater-metagenome-genome-assembly--contig:-NODE-3352-length-15207-cov-4.751355_pt1 | contig 15207 bp, 7 predicted proteins | sample MGYA00238136_ERZ651165 | MGnify/ENA primary metagenome ERZ651165 (study PRJEB26861, sample SAMN08777766) | seawater metagenome | isolation source: coastal seawater | place: USA: Florida | collected...
ACGATGAACGGGGTCTTGCCCTTGCGGAGCATGTTCATGGACTCGATGGTCTGCGGCTCCAAGGCATGCATGATGTCGATGACCAGGATTGCAATGTCCGCAATGTTGGAGCCACGAGACCGCAGGTTGCTGAAAGACTCGTGACCGGGAGTGTCAATCATCAACAAACCGGGCACACGCATCTCGAAGTTCCATTTCTTGTTGAGTTTGGCAGTTTTCTTGCGAAGGAAGTCCGGAGGCAAGAACGTTGCTCCGATCTGCTGGGTGATGCCACCAGCCTCACCGTCCTGCACACTCGTGCGGCGGATCTTGTCGAGGATCTTGGTCTTACCGGTGTCGACGTGGCCCATCACGCAAACAATGGGGCTCCGGAGGTTGTCGGCGCTGCGCATTGCGCGAGCCTCTTTCCACCGCTGTGCCATCAAATCACGCGAAGCCTCGATGGCAGAGTAGTCCACGTCGTCCTCGGAGTAAGCATCGCTGTCTGATTCGCCATCCGAGTCGTTTTCGTCCGAACCGGCCGCAGGCCCCGCCTCTTGCTGCAGCTTCTTGTTCTGGCGCTTCTGCGCCTTTTTCATATCCTTTTCGATGCGGCCTTGCAGCTTGAGCTGGCGTTTCTGCGCCTTCGTGAGCTTCTTTTTGGTCGCCTTCTTCTTCGGCGCGGGCGCGGGCTCCGGCTCCGGCTCGGGTTCCGGCTCGGGCTCGGGCTCGGGCTCCGGCTCCGGCTCCGGCTCTTCCTCACTCTCGGCATCCGCTGCATCTTCCCAATCCTCCCAGTCGCCGTCGTCCGAGCCGTCTGAGTCATCGGCGTTGGCCTTGGCGGCTTCGCCTGCGGCCTTGGCTGCGGCCTCTTCCTCCGCCTTGCGCTTGGCTTCCTCCTCCGCCTGGCGCTTGGCCTCGGCTTCCTCTTCCTTCTTGCGCTTGAGCGCGGCCTTGTAGGCAGCCTTGCGCTCCTTCTCCAGCTTTTTGGCCTGGCGGGCTTCTTCCTTCTTGGCTTCGATATCGATTCCGAGAGCCTCACGCTTCGCTTGCAAGGCTTGTTTTTCGGCCTTGGTCATGCCCTCGGCTTTCTCCGCCAGTTTCTTGGCCTTGCGCGCCTCTGCACGCTTCTTGCGCAGTCGGTCGCGCTCTTCCTCCTCGATTTTGCGCAGCCTTTCCTCCTCCGCCTCCTCGGCTTCGCGCTCCAAGCGCAGCCGCTCGGCCTCGGCGCGTTCAGCTTCTACCTGCGCTTTTCGCGCGGCGGCGCGTTGGGCGATGGCGGACATCTTCTTCGGCTTCTCCTCGGCCTTCTTTGCAGCGGGCTTCTTCTTCTTTTTCTTCTTCTTCTTGTTGCCGCCACCACCGCCGCCGCCACCCGCACCGGCGTCGTCGTCGAGGCCCATTGCCGCCAAGAAGTCGTCGGCGTCGTCGACTGCAGCCGCAGGGGCGTTGCCGGCGCTGGCAGGTGAGGCCGGGGTTGCGGCTCCCGACGCATCAGCGGGCGAGCTCTCGGCGGAGGCCTGGTCTCGCTCTGCATTTTGCTTGGCGAGTGCGGCCTTTGCCTTGGCAGCTTTGGCCTTGGCGGCCGCGTTCTTCTTCTTGCGTGCCATTCTCTACTCTAAAGTATCGTTGGTGTGCGATAAGCGCCACGGGGACAGTCGACAGCCACACATTCAGCCGCAACGACGTGTTGGATACAAGCGCCGGCGCCGCCACACACGCAAAAAGCCAGGCCGGAGCAGGGGGCAAACGGAAAACGAAACACAAAGAAACGCAGAAAAAGAAGGAAAAAAGACAAGAAAGGCGACGACGACGACAAAACACACACGCACACAAACAAAAACGCACGAGAAAAAGCCCACGAGCACAAGAAGGCAGCAACAGGAAACTCCGACCAGGCAACGAGGTGCGACGAGCATCGCTGAACACCACACTGTGGCAGCTCGTCAACCGGCTCGACTGCAACCAGCAAGACCGCTGTATGCATTGCTGCCGTGCCGCCCCAGCACGTGATTCGGTCCGTTCTCGCGCCACCTGTTCGTCGAAGTGACTTCGCCCACCCCAGTTGGTCACTGCAGGCACCGGCCAATATCGCGCGAGTTACGACAACGGAGCCCCGTTTTCGCGCCCACCGGCCGGCCATCAACATCTGCCTCCGCGGAGACCTCGACTTTGTTGGGTAGTCTCGCGCGAATCCATCCCAAGAGATCCATCGCAGTCGATGCCACGTCATGACAGCGACCACCTCCCACGAATGCCACGGTCCAGTTTCCGAGCAACAGGACCACCCATCGGTCCGTGCAGCGCGACAAGGGTTCGTTCCAGAGCATCGGACGAAAGAAAGAAAGACAAGGCAGGCAGGCAGACGCCACTCAGAAAGAAAGCCACTCGGAAGCAGCACCAACAAGCAACCTCACGAACAGCTTCGACATCGACGTCATCATCCTTCATCCTTCATCCTTCATCGGTCGTCGCCGTCCATCATTCATCATTCGTCGTCGTCGTCGCCGCCGCTTCTTTCAAACAACGACAACGAACGACGACGAACGACGACGACGGACGACGAACGACGAACGACGAACGACGGACGACGACGACGATTGCCGCCTCGAAAGTGACGACGACGGCCACTTCTTCACTGTCACCGACTCACTGTGACTCTCACTCAGTGGCTCACTCACTCACTCTCACTCACTCACTCTCACTCACTCACTCTCACTCACTCACTCTCATTGACTGTGGACTGACTGACTGTGGGACTAACTGAGAGGAGAGAGTTGGCCACGTCACTGAAACTTAAATCATTGGTACTGTCCACTTGCATACTGAATCGTTTTAAAATGTGGATTACGCTTTTACTCTACTGCGTACAACTTTAGTAACTCTCTTTCATAATCCACTATACCGTACGCATTCCAGAACTTCACCAACAACCAGCGCAGCACAACAAAGCACCGATGGACGCTGTACGATGTACGGTGTACATGTCACACGTACATCGTACAGTGTACATCGTACAGCGCTCCGTTTGTTTGATGAGAGCGACAAGATATCAACAGCAGCCTGTAGTATAGGATAGAGAGGAGGCACCCAGCACTCAGCTCACAGACACTGTCCACAGTTCATAGTGAGCGACAGTGAGCGACAGTGAGTGACAGTGAGTGACGGTGAGTTTAGGAAGGAGAGCAGTGCACTGACTGACTGACTGACTCAATCCGACTGACTGACTCTGACTGACTGACTGACTGCGGCTGTCAGTGAGTGAGTGAGTGACTCAGAGCCTCCTCCCTCCTTCAGTGGCCGAGTCTCCTCCTCCTCCTCTGTCTGTCTGTCTGTCTGCCTGTCTGTGACTACCTTCCAAAACCACTTGCACTACGCCCCGCCCCGCCGCCTCCACGCACTGTGTACTACACCCTGCACTGCACTGCACTGCACTGCACTGCACTGCACTTCCATTCCATTCCATCCATCCAACCATAGTTCAGTCATCTCACTCACTCACTCGCTCACTCACTCACTCACTCACTCACTGTCAGCCTGCACTGACCCCTCCCACCTCTCACATAGATCTGCAGTACTGTACAGTTGCATGATTCCCGCAGTCAACGGGGGAAGGGTGAGTGAGTGAGTGAGTGACGGTGAGTGGAGTGGAGCGGATGATGGAATGGTGAGCAGTGAGTGAGGGACGGTGAGTGCACAGTCAGCGCGCGCTGGCTGGCTGGCTGTGTGGCTGGCTGAGTTGCGTCGAAGTCAGCTGACATTTCATCATTGGATCCGTGAATCCAACGTCATTTGAGGATGCATCAGCATTGATTCCATTTCGTCCATTACGGTATGAAATAGTGGTTCTATCCAGGTGGCCGGTTTGAATTACGGTTTGAGCATTGAACTGAGTATCGAGATATACGTCGGCCATGTGATTACAACATCCCCAGCAAGGACAGCCAACCCACAGCCAACCCACCCACTGTCCGACCCGCAGTGAGTGAGTGAGTGACTGACTGACTGACTGACTGACTGCCTGACTGACTGTGAGTGAGTGACTGTGAGTGAGTGACTGTGAGTGAGTGACTGTAAGTGAGTGACTGTGAGTGAGCCAGCGCGAGCGTTCGTTCCTTCGTTCCTTCGTTCCTTCGTTCGTTGCTTCCTTCGTTCGTTCACCCAATTTCGTCGTTCGTCCATTGTCGTCGCACCGCAGTCAGTCACTCTCTCTCTCACAGTCACTCACTCACTCACTCAGTGATTGATTGCTTGGTCGCAGCACTGCGGAGCTCACCCATTCACTCACTCACTCACTCACTCACTTATTCACTGTCATTGATGGAGCAGCTTGCCAACAACAACAGACGACGACGAATGAACGACGACGACGAATGAACGACGACGACGATGAATGAACGACGACGACGACGAATGAACGACGACGACGACGAATGAACGACGACGACGAAGGAACGACGACGACGACGACGACGAATGAACGACGACGACGACGACGACGACCAATGAACGACGAAGAATGAACGACGACAACGACGACGACGACGAATGAACGACGATGAATGAACGACGATGAATGAACGACGACGACGACGACAACGACGAATGAACAGCGAAGCAACGACGAAAGAACAACGACGGCGACGAATGAGCGACGACAGCGACGACGAATGAACGACAACGACGACGACGACGAATGAACGACGACGACGACGACGAAGGGACGGCGAGTGAACGACGAACGACGGTTGCCACCACCGCCAATACCAAAACAGTGACGACCGAACGAACGAATGACGACGAACGGGGACGAACGACGACAGTATTGCGTGAAGGAGGATGCGATTGTGGTTGGACGATGGAACTGGACGGAGGGATATCGCACGCACGGCGGGGTTGCCAACGTTGCCGACAGACAACGTATACGCTGCAAACGAAGCACGAGGTGACAACTCTGACGCATGCTGGAGGTGCCTGGACCCTCACTTGTTTGTTGTGACCAACCAAGCAGGAAAGAGTGCTACTGCTTGCCACTTCCAATGCATCTATAGAGAAGCAGCAAGCATGCTGCCGCCCGGCTGCCGCTTCGCCGACAAACACAGTACGACGGCTCACTTACCTGAGGAGTGCATGATCGCCTCCACCTCGACCCGTTGCGTAGCACTCCGCCGGGGTTTCTTCCAGTTCCTTTCATGCTGCGCGGTCGTGTTTTTGCTTTTTTGGTTTTTGTTGTTTGCTTTTTTGCTGCTGCGTGCTTGTCGCTCCCCCCCGCCCCGCCGCTGCGAGCTCTTGCGTGTGCTCACCGTGCCAGCTGTTGAGACGTTGTGGTTGTTTCAGCGTTTTCGGTGCGTGGCCGCGGCACCGTGCAGGCGCTCCTCCCCACCCTCCGCTACGTCGACGTGGCGTGACGTGTGTTGATCACTGACATCGGAACGCTTTTTTTCTAGCTCCATCACCGGCAACCATGTCGTCGAACTGGGTTGCCAAGAAAACCATCGAGGGGATGGATTACTACTACAACCCCTCCACCAAGGCTCTCACTTGGGACAAGCCCGACGCGTTGAAGACCGCCGAAGAACTCCGGGCGGCCGACCAAAACCTGGCATGGGTGCCCGACGAGGCCGAGTGCTACGTCCAAGGCCGCATCCTCAGCGAGAGCGGCGGCAAAGTGACGCTCAAGGGCGACAACGGAACCAAGGTCACCCTGCCCGAGAGCGAGGTGTGGAGATACACGCCGTCCTCGCTGACCCACTTGGAGAACGACATTGTCATGCTGGACTTCGTCAACACCGCGCAAATCCTCCACACGCTCAAGGAGCGGTATGCCCGCAACGAGATCTACACGTGGGTTGGTGCCGCGCACTCGGTCCTCATCAGCGTCAACCCGTACCAGTCGCTGCCCCTGTACACTCCGCAAAACATCGAAGATCACTGGCAGCCGCCCGCAAACCAGGTGTTGGCCCCGCACACCTACGACATCGCGCGCCGCGCGTACCTGCACCTCAACATTGACCAGCAAGACCAGGCAATCCTCATCTCGGGTGAGTCCGGTGCTGGCAAAACGGAGTGCGCCAAGCAGTGCTTCTCCTTCCTCGCAGAGGTCGCCGGCTCCGACAGCAGCGTGGAGAACAAGATCCTCATGGCGAACCCCGTGCTCGAGACTTTCGGAAATGCGAAGACTCTGCGCAACAACAACTCTTCGCGATTCGGTGAGTGCGTGCCGCTGGTTTTTGTGTGTGCGGTGGTGCGCGCCCCCCGCCACGCTCTCACTCGCTCGTCGGCGCTGTCTGAACACCCTTTTGTTGCTGCTCTATTTTCTGCCGTGGTGCAGGCAAATGGGTCGAGATCCACTTCAACCTGCAGGGAAAGATCGAGTCCGCCAACATCGAGAACTACCTGTTGGAGAAGTCGCGTCTGATCCACCAACAGACCAACGAACGCAACTTCCATATCTTCTACCAGCTCCTGTCGTCTCGTGCTCACCGCAGTCGTTTCAAGCTTGGGGCGGTACGTTCGACGTGGTGGAGCGTGATTGCTGTTGCCGCGAGTGTCGCGTGACTCTTTGCGTGCGTGTGTTGGCGCTTTTTGCAGGCTGAAGACTTCGCCTTCCTGGCTCAGTCGGGCTGCGTGGCAGTCAAGGGCATCGACGACGTCGCGGACTTCGACCAGCTCAACCGGGCGTTCAAGCAGCTCAACATCCCGGACGAGGAAGTGGACTGGGTTTACTCCACTGTCGCCGGCATCTTGTGGTTGGGCAACATCCGGTTTGAGTCCAAGAAGATCCCAGGCACGGCTGGCGAGGGTTCCGCCGTCAGCAGCAAGGTTCCCCTCGAGAACTCGGCCGAGTTCTTGCACGTCAAGCCCGAGCAACTCACGAAGGCGTTGACTCAGCGCACAATCGTTGTGAACCGCCAGCGCACCACGATTCCTCTCGACCCCGCCGGCGCCAAGGACGCTGCCTGTGCACTCGCGAAGAGCATCTACGGCAAGCTCTTCGATTGGCTTGTGCGCCGCATCAACGTTGCCACGAAGGGCGAGAAGGGCCGCTTCATTGGCGTCCTCGACATTTTTGGTTTTGAGATCTTCGAACGCAACTCCTTCGAGCAGCTCTGCATCAACTACGCCAACGAAAAGTTGCAGCAGCACTTCAACCGCCAGACCTTCAAGGAAGAGGAGGCTGTGTACGTGAGCGAAGAGATCAAATACGACCCCGTTCCGTTCATCGACAACCAGCCCGTCCTGAAGTTGATCGAGGGCAAGCCCGTTGGCCTGCTCGTCGCACTGGACGATGCGCTCAAGGTCGGTAAATCCACGGACGAGAAGTGGGTGAAGCTCATGGACAAGGAGCACAGCAAGAAGGCCTGCTACCCCGTGGACCCGAAGCTTCGCCGCAAGTACCCGTTGATGTTCCAGGTCAACCACTACGCCGGCCGAGTCCGCTACGACGCCGAAGGATTCCTCGAGAAGAACAAAGATGCCCTGTTCCTGGACGGCGAAGAGGCACTCGGCGGCTCCTCCCACCCTCTCATGGCGCGCATGTACCGCAAGCGCAGCGGTGGCCCACGCCAGACCAGCACCGCTTCCGGTCGTTTCCGCAAGCAGCTGTCTTCGCTGATGGTCACCTTGAACAAGTGCGAGCCTGGCTACATCCGCTGTATCAAGCCAAACAACCAGAAGGCCAAACTCAAGTTCGACACACGCATGTGCATGGAGCAGCTGCGATACGCTGGCGTGTACGAGGCTGTTGCCATTCGCAAGATCGGTTTCCCGTTCCGCCTGTCGCACAAGCAGTTCCTGTCTCGCTTCAACTGCATCCTCATGCAGGATGACCGCTCTTGGCTCGCGTTGAAGGGCACCACCCCGCAGGAGAAGATCCAATCGCTCATCAGCCAGGCCGCCGCCGACATCAGTGGCGTCGTCATTGGCAAAACTATGTGCCTGTACCGTGCCCGCGAGCACCGCCTTCTGCAGCTCATGCGCCACTTGGCCCTGGAACGCCTCGTGCCTGACTGTCAGCGCGTCGTGCGCGGCTTTTTCGCCCGCGAGGTCAAACGCCGCTTGTTGCGCGCCAACGCTGAACTGCGAAAGGCTCTTGATGTTGGCAACGACATCACGCTCTTGGAGCACGCCGTCGCCCGAAGCACGGAAATCATTGGCTCGTTCGCCTCCATGTTCCACTTCAACCCGCCGCTGCTGGCTGATGCCATCGCACTCATCCGCAAACTTGAGCAGTGGACGAACGTCACCAAGGAGTTCGAACGCCTGGAGGCGATCAATGCCAACGCCTGCTTTGGCGAGCTCGCGTCCGCCGTCAACCTTGCGGAGTCGATCATGGACATTCCCCACACCGAATTCCAGACTCGCATGTTCGAGTTCAGCAAGAAGCGCCTCTCGGAATGCGCTGCCATCACCATCGACCCCGAAGCCCGCGCTGCCCTCGAGGTGCTGGATCGTGACCGCATGCTCGCCATCCTCGAAAAGGCGCGTGAGCAGAATTACAACTCGCCCGAGCTTGAAGAAATCGCTGACGTCTTGTCGTGGGGAGAAGCCAAATTCGTGAAGGCCCAGCTCAAGCGCGCGGTCGAGCTCAAGGACGACACCCGCAAGATGACTCGTGAAATCCGTTTGACCGAGATCTACTTGGAAGAGCACAAACTGCAGTTTGAATTCACAAAGTACCACCACTTGCGACACCCCGTCGACTTTGCTTCTCGGTTTTGGATTCCGTGGAAGCGCAAAGAGCTTGCCAAGCTCATGCTCGTGCACCAAGTCACCCCCATCCACACATCGCTGACGGACTTCCACGTGAAGGCCCGTTCCCTCCACAAATGCATCCTCGGCTTCATGGGTGACCGCAAGTACCCGAACCGCAATGACCTTGCCGTCGAACTTCTGACCAAGGGCTTCAGCGACGCAGAAATTGCCACAGAAATCTTCTGCATCATCATCAAGCAGCTGACGAAGAACCCGGACACTGGCGCGCCCAGCCCAGAGGCCACTCGTGACGGCCGTGCTCTGATGGCATTGTGCTGCAGCTGCTTGCCCATCGACCCAGTTTTCGAGAACTTCCTGTTGTCTTTCCTGATGTTCAAGCTCGGCTTGGACGGCTCCAAAATGATTGCTGTCCTCAACGAGCGCAAGTACCAAGGCTCCAAGTTCACTGCTCCGCCCACGTCCAGCGACGTTCAGAGTATCATTGACGAGGTGTTCGGTCGCCAAGGCCGCTCGGCCGCGGACCGCACCCCGGCTAAGTTTTCCCGCCAGCGCTCTATCTTCGCTCTCACGAAGTCTGGAGTTGGCGCTACCAAGATTCCCCAAGCCGCAGCGGACGAGAGTGCCGAAGTTGGCGATGCCCTGGACCACGAGGCCGCCGAAGCAGAAGCTGCTGCAGTCCTCGCCGCTGCCAGCGTTGCTGGTCAAGGCTCCGCTGCTGGAGGAAGCAAGGAGGACGCTACTGGGGCAGTTGAGTCCCCGCCGGCACCCAAGTCTCCCGTTGTAAAGAAAGTGCCCTCTGGTGTCCGCAAACTGGCGATCGCCGGTTGGAATTTCGACCCCCCGATGCATGACGAACACATGCTTGCATTCAAGGAAGGCGAAACTTTGGTGATCCTGGAGACGGTGCGTGCATCGAGTTGCCAGCTGCATTGTTGTCACTTTTAAAAACGAACTATTCACCCGTCTTTGTAATTTGTTCATGTTGTAGGCCGATGACGGTTGGTGGCTCGCCACGTCCGAGGACGGCAGCAGAAAAGGCTACGTGCCCCAGAACTACCTGTCCGAGGTGTAGGCATGCGCGCGCTTCGCTCCCATCATTCAACCGTCGTGCCAGACTCCATGGGATGGACTTCCCATCTATAAAACTAACGATCACAATCACACAATCACTCCGTCAAATCTCTCTGTCGTGCAATCCTGGCGTGTCAAGGACACACAACATTGTGTATTCTTGATGGTCTGCGATGTGTCTTCGAAACTAATCGTAGACTAAGCACGTCCACAACGCACCACAACACGGCGAAGTCTTGATCACGTCTATGCTGTGGTCGAAGTGCGGCGAGTGCGTGACGTCGATGGAAGGCCCTGGAGGGTGCATGACGGTGCACGTCTTCAAAGGCGCAGGCAGGTCAGGTGCAGTAGGTAGGTGCAGGTCAGGCGTGATGCACTTACACTTGTGCTTGCACCACCGTTAATGGTATACTGAGTGTAGCCTGTAGGAAAATGCGTTCGTCGACGACAGTTGCAAAGTTGCGAATTTCGTTGCAACACTGTCATCGTCGTTGTTGCCGTTGTCGTTGTCGTCGTCGCCGCCGTCGTCGTTGTCGCCGCCGGTTGCCGTCGTAGTAGTAGTGGTCATCACAGTTCAAGGGTTGCTGACTCGCGTTGTCGGTGATGGTTATGACCTCTGTGGTTGGATAGTCGAGTCAAATGGGTGACGATTGTGCTTTTAGAGAGTCTGATGCTACCGTCTTGAACACTGTGGAGTATGATGTCGATGCAAAGCCAGCTGCTCCACTCGATGTGTGTGGCTGCAAAATGATGGTGGTCACGTACACTTTGTCGTTGAGCCGTGAAACGCTTGTTTGAAACTCTTTGAATCTGTGCTGGCATTGATATTGTGTTTCTTTGTTTTCTTTGTTTCGTTGTGTGTCGTGAGTCCTGCATCTTGCATTGCTGAGTTGCGCGTCGAGCTGCCAAACGGAGGTGTGCGCTATGAGCAAGGCACTGCAGCGGTTGAGCAAGTATGTTCATCGCACTCCGGTATTTCGCAGCAGCACTGTCGATGAAATTGTAGGGAGAAAAGTCTACTTCAAGGCTGAAAATCTGCAGAAAACTGGGTCCTTTAAGTTCCGAGGCGCGCTGAATGCTCTATTTGAGGCCGACCCCGAGCAACTGAGCAATGGCGTCGTCACGCACTCTTCAGGAAACCACGGTGCGTGCCCGACGTTTGCGAAACTGTGCAAGTTGTTGTTGTTGCTGCTGTTTTTGTGGGACTGTATCGTGGTAAAAGTTTTCGCGTTGCTGCTGTTTCTGCTCCCAGGCCAAGGCCTTGCGGCGGCTGCCCAACTACTAAATGTGCCATGCACAGTCGTCGTTCCCCACACGTGTCCAGCTACAAAGGTTGCGGCGCTTCAAGAATCGTATGGCGCCACGGTGTTGTTCTGCGAGCCAACACAGCAGTCACGCAACTCAACTGTGGCAGATGTGGCGGAAGAAACGGGAGCAGTGGTAATTCCGCCCTACAATCACGTGGACGTGATCGCTGGCCAGGGAACGCTCGCGGAAGAGTTCTTGCAGCAAGTATCGGCCGAAGATGGTGCCGATGGTGGACTTGATGCCATCATCGTTCCTACATCTGGCGGAGGAATGCTGGCGGGCATCGCTGGCGTTGCTGGAAAAGCGGGAGTGAAGACTTTTGCAGTGGAACCCAAGGGCAAGGTACGCGGCGGACTTGATGTCAACACCGCTCCCGTGCGTTCGATTTCATCTCTCTGCACGTCATGCCCAGATGTTGGAGGAAGCAATGTGTTCCAACAAACGAATCATCCGCCCGGATCTTGCTGACTTACCGTTGGACACCATTTGTGATGCAATTCGAACGATGCCCATCGGCGAAGTGGGTATTCCAACGCATTCTGCATTTCTTTTTGTGCAGCTAGTGCATTCTCATTGTTGCATCCCAACGTGTAATCGCAGGTGCCTTGGCCATTGGTCCAAGAGTGGGTTGAACCAACAGTTCTCAGTGTCAACGACGATCAAATCAAAGCAGCAATGAAGTTCATCTTTAGGTGTGGATGGCATGCCTGCTGCTCCTGTCACATTGTTCCCCACGTGATGGTGCGGCGGTATGTGACTGTGTGACAAATTGACTGTTCTTTATGTTTTTATCGTCAGTCGCATGAAGTTAGTAGTCGAGCCTGCGGCCGCGACTGGTTTGGCCGCTCTGCTCGACGGACAGGTGCGTTGTGACACAGAGCGATCAGAGCTTCCATCCTTGCCACGATCATGTTCACCGCTTGACTTTGACAGGCCGAAAGAATGGGCCCCAATGATGAGATACAATCAATCGGAGTTGTGCTCTGTGGAGGCAATTTAGACATCGACACGTGGATGCCGCAGCTCAATTAGGACGCAACACCCAAGACACAACGTGTTGTGCGATAGAAAAACAAACGCAAACTTCGACACCGCACCGAACCTCACATCGAAAGTCGGAAGTGCTTTTCGTAATAGATTGCACAGAGTGTTCACTTCGTGTTCATAAAATAAAGAATTATTTGGTTGAAAAACAGTTTGGACGGCATCGGCTCATCGCTGACTTACAGCTCCTTGGCGTTTGCGGCGCGTGCCTTCCCAATGGAGATGCGGTGAGCTGCGTTCTGCGAGTCATCGTCAACCTTTTCCTCCATCCATTTGTGAATGTCATATGAGTTGTACTTGTGGAACTCTAGCAGCTCCGCGTACTCGGAAATGTCGTCGCCGTGCTCGTAGCCCTTGGTGTTGACGTACATTATGGATGGGTAACCAGTCAGCTTGAAGTAGGCGCACAGCTTCGTGTTGATGGGCTCGTCATTTTCTCCCTTTTCTTCACAGTCTATCTTGATGAGAGGCATTCTATCAAAACCGAGCTTGGCGCCGGCCTTGGGTTGTGGGTAGGAACAGCAAAATAAAGCCACATGAGTTTGATGCATCACGCATCTCAAGCACATGCGACCAGTGTCTTTGCACGGACCTTTGCAAACTCGGGCATCGCCAGCTTCGATTGTTGCGAAGATTGTCCGTAGAAAAACGCAACAAATGTCTGCAACAGCAACGCGGTGGGTGAGTGATGCGCGGCACGAGATGAATTGATTTTTGCACGTGCAAAAGCAAACAGGACGCTTACGGGAACGCGGCTGAGAAAAGCATTGAAGTGTTTCGCATTCATAACGTCCACTTCTTCGTCCCAAAGCTAGTGAGCGGACAAAACGGAACTCAGTCATCAAGCACAATCGAGCTACCAGCTACGCTTCCATGGCCTCGCACCTGAAATCCATTATCTCCTTCTTGCGTAAGAGCCGGCTTGTCCTTGTACCACCTCGTCGAGTCGATGAAGTGCCGGAATCCTTTTACCTGCACAGGGCATGCCGTCGTTAGCGTGAGTGGGTTGGGCACGGGAGCAGCACACACATCGTGTAGAGCGGAAGCGAACCTTGTTGGCAAAGTTGTCAAACTGAATTGGAAACGACTTTTCGTGCGCCTTAAACATATGGACTTGGGGGAACTGCGACGAAGGCGGATCAATCAGCGCGTGCTCGTTCTGCGACGCATCAAAGAGCACAAACTTGACTCCGCAACCGATGGCCTCACACTCTTGCGCAACAGCGAGGAAGGTCTCGTTGAACTCTTTGCAGTGAACGCAGCTGGGCAAATAGGAAAAGAGCACGACATCGTCGGGGCGCTTCACGATGAAGTTGGCGGTGCTGCCGATGGCACGCAGCACAGTCGGGCTGGTGTCGATGCTGCCAAAATCCTTAACTTTTGCTTCGGTCATCAGTGCGCGAGTGGCCTTCGGACCATCGCTGCGCACTTCGGTCAGGAATTTCTGAATGTATTTGGCGCTGACCTTGTACTTGCCCACGGGCTTGAAGATTTCCAGTGGCGTTTTCGACGGGAACTGGGCGATGCGCAGCACGCCGGACTTTGAAGTCTTCGTTGGAACCGAGCAGCGGTGCAACAGTGGGGCGTTGTCGGGGTCCGACATGTCCACCAACAAGAACAAAATCTTGCCACCTCCAGCATTGCCGCCATGCTCGCCCAAATCCACGGCAGGAGGGTTCAGGATCGGTTCTGCAGCTTCGAGCATCAGGCGCTCGTTGTCGTCAAGCTTGTCGGGCGGGGAAAACACAATAATGTGACGGCGGGCCACTTTCTGGTAGTCATTGACTTCCTCTGCATTGTAGCGGCGGAAGAATTCCTTGGGCTCCCGGCGGGGACGTTTGTGGGCCTGCGCCGACTTCGCTGCTTCCGGAGGCGTCGTTGGTGCGGCCGGTTGCTGTTTCGCAGCAGCTGCCACTGCAGCGTCGATCTTGGCCTTCATGGCAGCATCCACTGCACCAGCGGCATCGTCAGTGGGAGAAGGTGGAAGTTCTGACTGTACCACCAACACTGCGGCTGCGAGAATCAACGCGCGGCAGATGGACCTCATTGTTCAGCGAGCGAGTTGTGCTGTACTGTCTTGCAGGGTGCGCACACAAAGACTGGACGTCCGCGTCAGCGATGTTTCGGTGACACGCGGCAGGCAGGCACGCACGCGGGCAGGCAGGCAAGCGACAAAACGAAACGAACGAGAAACCAACAGAGCGAAAGATGTACGGAGATGAAAACGCTGGACAGGCCCACCAAGCGCAAGGTACACTTGCGATGGATGAGACGACTCCATAACTAAACAGTGTATCCACATGTTGCCGTCGTTGTTGGTCGTGGTTGTGCTCCTGCTCGTTTGGTCGGTGCCCTCGCAATGCGAAGTCGTCGCTCATCCCGTGCCGGGTCATTCACCCTGTTGAGTGTTGACCGTTGTGCTGCTCGCGGCGGTGTTCCTCCTTGTGAACCCGTCATCTCCCCTCTTCTTGCCTCTTCCTCTTCTTCGTTGTCACTGCCGTTGCCGTCAGGCATTGTCGTCGCCGTCGTTGTCGCTGCTGAGTCGTCGTCGTCGCCAACATTGCCATCGTCGTCGTCGTCAGTTAGGTACTGAAAGTTGGTCGTCGGGTGACGATCGTCTGGACTCTGTCTTGGCTCCGGTCTCCGTCTTTGTCAGTCAGTCAGTATGTCTGTCTGTCTGTCCGTCTATCTCCAAGCCGTTGTCGTTGTCGTCATCAGGCAATTCATCACTGTCGTCCTCACCATAATACCGCTGCCGTCGTCCACATGCACAACGTTGTCGTTGTCGTTGTCGTTCGTCGTCGTTCATTTTCACATTGTCCTCGTCCTCGTTGCCGCCGTTTGTCGTTTGTTCACACATCGTCGTCGTCAGTTGCCAGCGGTGGACGGTGGGCGGTGGGCGGTGGACGGTGGACGGTTGGTTGTCCGTGCGGAGTTCCGGCGATGATGTGATGTGTTGGCGTTCGTTGCGTCGTTGCGTCGTTGCGTCGTTGCGTCGTTGCGTCGTTGCGTCGTTGCGTCGTTGCTTTGCGTTTGCGTTCGTTGTTGCATCGTTTCAAAACCAAAAACGAACGAACGAACGAACGAACG
>ENA-OWNT01003356-OWNT01003356.1-seawater-metagenome-genome-assembly--contig:-NODE-3356-length-15189-cov-4.582650_pt1 | contig 15189 bp, 17 predicted proteins | sample MGYA00238136_ERZ651165 | MGnify/ENA primary metagenome ERZ651165 (study PRJEB26861, sample SAMN08777766) | seawater metagenome | isolation source: coastal seawater | place: USA: Florida | collected...
ATGAAACCCTTACTTCGAGCGACGAAGCTCTACTGCAAATCCCGGACCAGTGCCTGGAGCCGCCGCCCATTTGCGACGGAGGTGAGGTGACCGAGTTGGACGTGTATATTTTCCACCCTGCAAATCAATTTGATTTGTACAACGAGGACGTTGCCGATCTTCTTGGCGACACCGCCTTTATTTGCTCGGACGCTGCGTCAGGGCACACCGACTCCGATGCCTACGAGTGGGTGTCACGTTACTCCCTTCAAGTCTGGAGTGGGTGGGGTGACTACGGAGAATGCAACAGACCATCACCCCATGAGGAGGGAGTTTGCATTTCTTTCGAAGACTACGCCGTGGGTCGCGAAGCTTCGTTCGGTTTGAAACCCAAGGGCGGACAATGTGTGGATAATAGTGACATCGGCTCGTGGTACTCTCTGCCAAAGGACGGCATGTGCCAGAATGACACTCAGACTCTCGGTCCAAAAGGCGACGGCAACTGCAGCTGGCGCGTGGTTGAGAAGTTGAAAACTATCAATGGAACATGCCTCTTGAAGGATCAAGGAATGCTCAACTCTTGCCTGTCGGAAACGAGCCTGCCTTTTAAGAAAACGCAGTACGTGTTGTTCAACGCGTTCAACGAGACTGACCCTGCGAAAGGAGGTTGTCCTGACATCTCCAAATAAGCAGAGGAGTGTGCACCGTCAACCACTGCAACGTCACTACGCAAGAGTCATTATTTATATGTACAGCAGTACGCTCAAAACAAACACAAGTAGTGCAATGTATGTAAACCGTAACACATTACTGTGCTGCTACCTCTTTTTGAATCCATACTTTTTCCTCTCATAAAACAGATCAGTTTTCGAGCTGCCCAAATTTACGATTTTGGGGCAGCCGTCTCGATCTTTTTCGCACATTGTACACTCTTTGCAGTAATAGGCGTCACTAATCCCGGCGCCACCGCAGATGACGCAACGCCCTTGGTACGATCCATAATTGCATTCATCACAAATCCGGACCAGCGTGCACGGGCTAACGTACGAATCACAAATTACGCATTTCCCGTCACATTTTTCACACAATCGTCCAATCGCAATGCCGGGTTGCTTGCGGCATAGGATAAGATCGGGGTGGTGCTTGGCCATTGCAAACGACGACTCCGCGCGTCCAGCAGATCACACACGTTCGGGACTAAGGCAGCAGAGAACGTTGGTTGTCACGATAATTATCAGAACCTTAAATCCGCCAATGACTCATTCTGGTTTTCCGTTGAAGACCACAAACTTGCACAGTGCCTGCCACTTGTTTGCGACTAGCGTCACAGGCTGTATTTGTCAGAGCCAAGGCGCGTGTGTTCGCTGAAGTCCTTTGGACAACACTTGTGACCTATGGACCATGGGTATGATGAGGTTCGAAGACCCGTCGGAGGGGCGGAATTGACGACAACAGAGCGCGGAGCGACACACACATCACGACGACCACAAACCAACAATCAACCATCAACAACAACGACTACGACGACGGCGGCGGCGGCAGCAGCGGCGGCGGTGTGCGGCTTGGACCACCACAACTGCTTCTTCTACCCCATCCCGTGTGGGCCAGCACGACTCAACCTGCCCACCGACGACGACCACACGACGACTGACGACCACACGTCGACGGCCGACCGACCGACCGACGTTCGCGACCAACGACCGACGACGACGCTGAGAGTGACAACGACGAACAACGAACGAAGCGCATCGAATTCGCTGCGGTCGACGTGGGATGTGAGACGTGGGACGGACAACAGACAAGGCAGACAGTTCACACACACTTCACACTTCACACTTCACAGCAGTGAGCAGTGAGTGAGGCGGTGAGTTCGTCGAACTGGCTGACCGACCAATCACACCGGTTCATTCATTAGAGGCATAGTGAAATTTGGATAGTTTAGGCGTTCGTTTTCCCACACTTAAAGTCACTGTTTTCATACTGTACTGTCCAACAGTGGCACGAAAGACGAAAGGTAAGGTGACCACAGCGAGTTGAGTCAGTGGTGATCGGTGACGCCTTGTTTTCGGGAGTGAGTGACTGCCAACGAGTGAACTCCACAAATGTACTAAGGAGGCTCGCTTCCAAGCACAGGCGCACTCACAGCCCCACAGTCAGTCAGCCCCGCCGTCAGTCTCACACTCACAGTCAGTCAGTCAGTCAGTCGAAGGGTCAGTCGAAGGGTCAGACAGACACCACACAGTGACTGAGTGGGTGAGTGAGTGAGTGAGTGAGTGGACACCAACGCCAACCAACCAACTGAGTGAGTGAGTGAGTGGGTGAGTGGATGTATGTGGTGACTGCACTGCAACACACACCACACACACCACACGGAGCGCAACTGTTGGATAGATCACTCACTCACTCACTCACTCACTGTCAGTCACTGTCAATCAGTCAGTCACTGTCAGTCAGTCAGTCAGTCAGTCACTCCCTCACTCACAGTCAGTGCTGATTGAAAACTGACTGACCGAGCGAAGTCAGCTGAGCGAGGAATTGAGAGTGAGTGACGTCACAGTTGGACGTCGTAGGTGAACACAGGCTGATGTATGTGTTGAGATGTTGTGACGTTGTGTGGTTGAAGTTGACATAAAAATGTGGCTGGCGATGCTATAATAGCTTGCGAACTTGCGATGCTGTCGATGTTGGAATGTTGGAGCTGGGTAAGTAAGTAGCTATGATACCTGGTACAATGCAAGTGCTTGCTGTCCTTCGATTTGCAATGAGCCTTTGCCTCTTGCTTGGAGACGTTGGAGACGTTGGAGGTTAGATGTTTTCAATTGAGGCAGGTTTTAAATTGTAGGTTGGAATCGTTGGAATCGTTGGAGGAACGGCTGGAATCGTTGGAACACGGATGGCGATGTACAGAAATGTGAGCATGGCAGCGAATTTCAAATCGATCGGTAAGTGTACTCCACCCGTGGTTGGAGTTGTAAGTTGGACGTTGGAACTTTGATTATGAAACCAATTATATGAAGCAGGTATGCGTCACCCACACTGGTATATCATCACATGGCGCCGCGGAAACGCAGGAAGTACTGCCGCTGCGGAGGGCCGCGACGCGACTGTGCACCGCCAGCGTCGTCGGATTCTGCTTTCGCATCACTTACTCGAGGTGCGCTGTCCTGCGCTTCCTGCGCGAAAGTAGAGTCTGCATTGGTGAGGGAAGGTGTGCACATGTCTGAGGAAGCATTCGCGTCTGCATTCGAGCGGGCAGCCGTCGCAACAGTCCCATTGCTATCCGCGGATGAACCCGTGCCAATATTTGCTGGTGGTGGTGTTGCCTCTCCGTTGGGTGATGCCGCAGGCTCCGTCTCCTCGACCATCTTCCACCCAATGTAGAGTGACGAAAGATTGATCTCAATCAGGGCATTGCGTTGCTCTGATGGGGCCCTCATCAAGTCAATAGCCAGAGCAGCCGACAAGGGGTCACACCTGTAGTGTCAGCGACAGCGATGAACTGTGAGTGATACATTGCGTTGAATACTTGCACCAAGAGCCTTTGCGCCATCATCGTACCATGTTGTGCTCAAGCTGCCAATACTGCTGTCCTGGGAGAGATCCAAAGCTTTAAAGGTAAATGACTGACCCTGCTGGTGCACATGGACCATCATCGGCTTTCGAATCTGCAAATAAACCAGGCAAACATGATGAGGGAGAATCCTACAAACTTTAACAAGCGCAGAATGGGAGAGATGAGTGGGTGGCGCATGTTGTCGCTTCGCGAACCTTTTGCTCCTTCTGCTTTGCCTTTTCCAGATCCGCAGAGATGGATATTTCAGTTGCCTCCGCGCGCTTGCGCTTTGCCTCGGCTTTCGCAGTTCGCCGTGCTGCCTTTCGTGCGATCTCATCCGAGTCATCGTCGGAGTCCTCTGCATCCGAGTCAGGCTCGCTGTTGCCGTCTTCAGATCCTTCTTTCGCCTCGGAATTAGGATTTGCGCTGTCATCGGAATCATCTTCCGACGCAGAGTCGGAATCGAACTCATCGTCGGAATCGTCATCAAAAATGCTACCAAGAGCCGCAGATTTTGTTTCTGCCTTCACTTCCAGTTCACAATGCTTCACCATGACGGTGCGATCGACAATGATTTGGACATCTTTGTCAAACTTCTGCCTGGATTTGGGCACGGGTCTGGGTTCACCATCTGGCCCCACTATCGCGAAACTGAGGCGGTCCTCTATCATCGCTCGAGCAAATTTATCGTAGGCTGCCATGCTCTCCGCGCTTGGAGTGCCAACTACTCGCCTAGCGGATGACGACGGCGTCGGCACAGGCCCGGTATCAGTTTTGGATTCGGCCTCGTTGCTGGTCCCGTTAGCGTCCTGCGATCCGGATGTCAGACGTTTGCCCATGTCAGCAAACACGGACGCAGGGATGGTGAAATTTGGGAAAAAAGTTGCTACATCACTATACGCGAACGCCACGTCGAACGCTTGCGACACATCCGGAAAATACAGTAGGAGTCGCATGTTCATGCTCGGCATGTTGTTGACCATGAAGTTTTCACGCTCCTTGTACACCACAAACCTGTGCCGACAGTCAGCCAGTGAGAAAGCAATTTCACAGAGGGGTTCACAGAAATGCATGCCGCACTTTGCAATGCATGCGGCACTTACTGGCAATAACGACGCAATTCGCCGCAACGAGCAACACCACCTCCGACTTTATTGCCGGGTCCTGTCATCTGGGATAATTGCAGGATGTCTCGAAATGACCGCTTTGCCAAACGCTGAAACTTTTTGAACGGAGCAATATCGCGACTGCGGTTGGAACTTCTGAACAGCTACGAGGAGGCGAGCAGCTCCAAGTTAGAATCTCGATGCAGAGTCAACGGACATTGACACAAGCATAAAGGCGCAACAGAAATTATTGAACAAACGTACCCGTGATTCCGGTAGATCAGGACCGAGAACACCACGTCGGCACCCACCGGGCCCGAGACAAGCACAGCATTGCACGCCGTCGAATTTGGTTTCAATGCGACGAATCGAAACACGCGCCGCAAGCTCACGGGCGATGGCTGTGCGCGTCGTATTGTCCCACTGCAGCATTACAGTACGAGCAACACCACAAAAACGAAATCACACATGGCATCACGCCAGCAAAAAGAACGCTCGTCGAGTTGGTTTTACCGTGTCTGGGCTCTCCACAGCGAGACGGGTATCTGGCATCAAGCCCCGTAACTCTGAATACGGCACAGGTATTGGGTACCGACAAGATGTTGATGGTAGGTAGCACACTATATAAAAGCAAGCGCCGTATGCTGGAATCTGGTACACTGACACCTGGCCGACAAGAATTCCCACCCAAGAGCCATTTGTCAAAAACATATCGATCACCATGGGCGAACAGTGGTACATCAAACCTGAAACGACTGACTGTTTATGGTACGAGCCAGCATGATGAGCTTCGCGCGATTGCGTTTCGAAGTCATCCGTCTCTCACGTAAGCGCTTTCGCCGTTTCGTGCGTGGCGAATCTAATGATGGTGGAGATGGCCGTTGTGGCTCAGTGCCATCTAGGGTTCCGGATGCCAGAGCTAAAGCCTTCCGCGATGGCACTTCTGGATCCGTGAAATGCAGGTTGCCTGTGTGCCACATTGCGCATTATTGAAGTCAACCTCAAATTCAGTGCATGACACAGGGACAACGCTGGGGCTCACCCAAAATTCTATCCACGACGTGCTTTTTGCGTCCGGGCTTCAGCAACTCGAGCGCCTCGTATCCAAATTTTGCGATGATTTCCTCAACATGAACATTGAGGTGGTAAACTCTGGATGTCGTGGGGCTATATGCATTCAGTTCAAAGTAACGCGGCCCTGCAGTCGCCTGCGAACGGAGACATGCGATGACACAAGTCAGAGCAGCAATGCTGGCGCGCGTATATAAGAAGACCGAGCACGTACGTCTGGGGCCGTGCGATCTTCCTCTGAAATATCATGTGCACAATACACTCGCCCATCCATGCCGACTTGGTAAATAGAAAATATCAAAGTTTCACCGGCCATTTTCCGCCCGAAACGACCGACCATGACCTTTCGGCACGGAACTCCATTGACAAATATTTTCTGGCGATTGTCCATTCGTGTTACCGTAAGGCACAGTCATACTTTAGCGTTTTCAAGAATACACACACCGCATCCAGTACAAACAGTGACTTAGCAAACCTGTTCTTTTCGCCCGGACCTCAACTTTGCAGCTTTGCGTCGTCGCTCGGTCTCCGCGAGTTCTTTCTCTCGCTTGCTTTCGAGGAACCGAATCTGTGGGTACGTTAACTCTGTGCGCGGCGCCAACGGTTCATCATACTGGTGCCCAACGAATCTGCCCGATAGTCACAATAGACATGTAACATTTGAAGGCGATACTGTGTGAGCCTGCAATAAGGCGTCACAACGTACCCTGCTCGCATGGACGGCATCAACGGCCGCTCATCATCCGCATGACAGCTCTTGAACATGTTCAGGTCGAGAGGAGTGACTTTTGGGCCAGACACTTCAACCAGAACCGGCCTGTACAACCATTCATACGTTACAGCGTGCGGCTCAACGGCGGACAACGTACGTGCTCATGGAACATACCGTTCTTTTTGAGCAACGCGAAGAACTCCTTCTTCATCGAGGAACGGCACACTTTTCGAAACCATTTCCACCGCCAATTTGGGAAGGGACACCCTTCGTGAACTGAACACTGGCTTCTTCTCAATGGTCGGCGAATCGATACGACTCAACGTTTGTTGAAGATCCACACGGCGCACTTCGCGCACATGCAACTTGCGGCCGGAAGATGACGGTGCGTCATTCGATGCTGATCGCGGGCGTTCCCGCTGTGGGGGGACTGTGCTAATCGATGGGAGCTTGACACGTGACGAGCTATTGCGTGAGTCGTCATGGCGACCTTGGTTGGTATGCTCCTCCGCCTGGCGGCGGATCGGTGGCGCGTCTCGAGAAGAGGATGTCTTTGTGTGCGTCCCGTGTGTTTGTGGAGTTGAAAATGTCGGTCGTGGCGACTCTTGAAGGTTCTGTTTAAGTTGGACAATTTTGCCATTGGGCAGTTGGATCTGATGTTGCGTCTGCTGCAGGGTCCACGCCTGCCGCACCACATCCACCTTTTCCTGTTCATAACGTTGTTCATCAGCGCGAGCCTGCCGAATGTACTTTTGCTTTTGGTCCACCGGCAAATTCATCCACTCATTGCTGAGAATGTCGGCTATTTCTGAAGTTGTTGCTGAAGGATGCTGTTGCCTTGCTCTCCCGCTCACTTGGTTGAAGAACAAAGTGTACGGCGTAGCCGCCGTCCTCGGTGGCAACATCTGAAATGTTGCCGGCGATCGCAAATGTGGGAACTTTGACCTGCATCGGCAATGCTCGAGTAGCAAGGTGCAATTTTTGCACCGCACCCCGTGCGTCGGCCGCTCCTCAGCATCCAACCGAGCCAACAGTGCCCTGCGGGCAGGATCCATGATCCCACAAACACAGCTCTCAGAGTGCCGCCGCTTCAAACTCGGCGTCGGAGGCACATCACCCCAAAGGTGGTGGCTGGGCGCAACCTCATCAACGGCACCTCGCCGCAATCGATTCACTTAAGTCACATCTTGGAATCACGAAAAATGCTTGAAAACCTCCTCGCAGTTTTACCAGCTCGCCCAAATGCAAGTGGCATACAGCATAGTACTGAAGACAGCGGCAGCTCCTGAGCCGCTCATTGCGGAGCACGCATCGAATAACGTGGTGTACGAATGCGCCATATCAATCAACGGCGCAAACACGCGTGGGGTGCCGCTTCTCGTCGATGTTCATCTCGCAGGTCGGAGCGTTGCTCCTGTGTGACGAGCTGTCGAGGTACGCGTGGATTACCGTGTCGCAACCACAACAACCACGTTCGGGTAGCAAGTTGCTTGGGCGAGGTCGGCATCAGCAGCAGCAGCCACAACGACGTTGCCAACAACAGCGTTAACACCACAAAGGAAGTAGAACTATAGGCAGCATGGGCAACAACAAACAACAACAGCAGCATCAGCGACCGACGACGACTGACGACAACAAGCACAACGACGACGACGACGACGACGACGACGACGACGACGACGACGACGACGACGTTGACGACGACGACGATGACACCAACAGTAACGTCAGACGAGAACAAAGAACGAAGGTTGAAGGTTGAAGGTTGGGCATTGAGAGTGCAGCATCACGAAAAGTTGCAATCCTGCACAACGAAAAATATGTTTTTAGGAAAGTGTTAAAGGCCGCGCCGAAAATCAAATAACATTACTGCACATTCAGAAACACGAGGCACTACCAAAACGAAAAACGATGGTCAACAGTGTTCGAATAACGCCACGTGAATAGATTACAGAGAGTATGACAATAGAGCACTACTATCACATACATACATGAAGAACCGCGTACTGCGGGTAGAGTTCGAAAATACAATATACACACTGCACTGTACATTGCACAGTTTAGAAAAAATCAACGCGAGGCGCACAACCACTATGTTACTATTTAGGAGAAATGAGTAACGTTCCAGTACAGTATACAAAACACACATTTGAGCAAGAATGGAGACATTCGCTTCGATCGATCGAACGACGATCGGTGTTCGTTCGTTCGTTCGGCAGTGCCGTCTACACGGCAATGCCCAGGACGCCGGCGCATCGCAGCATCTGAACCTTCGATCGATCATTCGATCAATCGTTTGTTCGTTCGTCGCCGCCGTCGTCGTCGACGATGCTGCCGTGTCTGTGCCCGTGCCCGTGCCCGCACCGTGCCTGTCTGCCTCCCTCCCTACCTGCCTAAAGAACCGCAAGAAGTGGAAGTCGAGACGGAGACACTTGTCAATGGGAAGGAAAGAGCGAAATTGGCAACCGAGTGAGCACGCCCACGCGTGCCAATACGGTCAACCAATGCGCGGTGTTATTCCTCAGCCGACACCTTGTGCGTACACGACGATTCGTGCACATGAGCGGTGCAACGGAGGGAACTGCGACTCAGTCCACGAAGGGCGGAAGGGTGGATGCGTGATGACCAAGTCACATGCACTGGCTTGGGGTCCCGACGACGTTTGGCTCGTCTCCGCCGAATGAAATATTACCCCCAACACGAGTCGCCAACATCTTTCTGTTGAAGCCAATATTTTGGTGTGACTTTTTTTTTTGACAGTTCAACTCTCCTTACGTGTTGCTACTGAAACCTCGCGGTTGGCCTAACCAAGCTTCTACCAGAGCAACCATGGTGGTCTGTTGCCTCTGTGGCGTCATTATAGAGCCCAATGACGTGATGATGTGTGATACATGTCTTCGCGTTGAAACGGCTTACGACACTCAGCAATCAATTGACGCGATTGAAAAAGAGGTAGTCCAGTGCCCCAAGTGCATGCAGTGGAAACGCGACTCGGTGTCAGAGCATTACTTCGCCGCAGAATGGGAGTCTGTGGAACTGCTGACACATTTGACAAAACGTGTGAGGCGTCTGAAAGAGCTTGATATTGTGGACGCTAAGTTCGTGTGGACTGAACCCCACTCCAAACGAATCAAGGTGCAATTAATCTCCTCGCACGATGTGCTGGGACGTACCAAGCTCACACAATCAGTGGAGTTGGAGTTCAGAATCCGCGACAAACTCTGCAAGGGCTGCACGAAACTGAGCGCAAAGGATGGCTGGTCTTCCATTGTGCAAGTCCGCCAGCACACAGACAGTGTGGATGTTTTGCTGCGACTCGAGAAAGACATTCAGAAGGCAGGGATGCACATGAATGCCACGCAAATAGGATCCAGCGGCTCGGGATTGGATCTGACTTTCAACGAAGACAAGTATGCCCACGAGTTTGTGAGATTCGTGCGAGGTCGTGTGCCCTGCGAGTACCATCACAGCCGAAAAGTTGTGTCGACTGACATCAAAAGTGGCAACCACAACATTAAGTACACACATCTGATCACAGTTGCTCCGATTAATGTCCACGACGTCGTAGTTTTGCCGCCAAAAATTGCAGCCGGTGTGGGAGGCGCAGGTGAGTCCGTACCTGATCGTGCCTAAATGCAACACTTGATCCCGTAACTTTTTGTGAACTTGAACTTTGATACTGTTTCAGGTCGTCTGGCGCTGTGCGTCGGTGTCACCAGTCAGGTAAGTGGTGGCAGGTTCATGTTGTTCAAGCGTGGCGACAACCAATGTTCATCAAGTTTGTTATGTGCGTGTGTCTGCAGCTGGCTTTCGTGGACATTGTTGAAAATTCATTCCAGCACTTTGTAGTCACCCCGCAACAATATTTCAGAGATCCCTTCACAGCTGTGTTGGTCCCAAAACAGTTAACTCGTTTTGTCGTGCTAGACGTGGAAATGTCTGACACACCATTTCTGAAGGCATCAAAACACCAACCTGTGCGCCACCAAAAGCCAAATATCGGAGGCAAAGCCAAAGGCAGTAAAAAGAAGCGCGAAAAGCGCAGAAAGGCACAGCTGTTGGCCCAAGCTGCCGGCACGAGTGAGCCAGTTGAGGTCGCGGAACCGGAGCCGGAATTCAAATTTGCCGAAGCAGAAGTGGCGCGAGAGGTAGATTTAGGCGAAAACGATGACACCTTCCATGTAAGTGACATGAGTCACACAACGTCCTCCAGTGCGCGCGCGTGATTTGTAATGGTGCATCGGTATGTGCGATGCAATGATTGCAGGTGCGCACTCACGTGGGGGACAAACTTGAAGTCGGTGAAATAATTTACGGATACAACCTGGATAGCAAATTGTCAATGTTGAGCGATGAACTCGGACTCAACGGTGAGTGTCTCTGTGCCAACTTGCGAGTGCTGCTTCATCAGGCAACAATATTTTGACACGGTTCGTGTTCATGTGTGTTTGGCAGAACACGAAATACCTTCCATTGTGCTGGTGAAAGGTGAAGATATTCCTGATCCGAAGAAACGCAAAAATCGCGCTTATCGAGGAAAGAAACAAAACTTTAACGGCGGCCGCCCACTGAAAAGTTCAACAACAAAACAAGCCGAAAGTGTGCCCCCAGTCGCAGAGACAGAAGAGGCGGCAGCACCCGACACAGCAACACTGCCGAGTGCACAGTAACACTCTTGTCGGAACCGTACGATTGCTGTTTGTAACATAAAGTCGTGGTGCAAACAGTTTCTTCGCAACTACAATTGAATGTTCAAGTGTTTGAGTAAGGCTGCCTCTGCATTGCTCAGATCAATGCTTGATAAATCCACGTTGGGATTTGATTGCACTGTGCAAGGACCGTCGTCCGGGCCAAGCTGTTGGAACAGACAGGTCGAAACGGTTTCATAAAATCACGCAGTTAACGAGGATCGAGGTGTCAGACATCGAAAACACACCTTGAAGTCTCCCAAATCATCTAAGTTGACAGTCAACACACCATCGGCATTCTTGACAGTTTCGTCCCATCCAGGGAGCTTTTCAACCTATCACAGGGAGTGAACGTCAACACGGGCACGAGTACCTTGGATTCGTGAACATGTAGCTTACCCCCGACTCTGCAAGCGACGCTAAGTAGGTTGGCTTACTACGGATTTGGTTGACCAAACTGCCAACAAGGCTCTCGAGTTTTTCCTGTGCTGGCCGTGGATTGCCTTCGTCTCGCAAAAAATGGAAAAACAAACTCTGAGGAAGGCAGCGCCGATCGCTCGGTTGCGTGGTGTGCGTCGTAGTCCAAGAGAGGAACGTGGAGTTTGTCATCGTGATGGGACGAAGCACGAACTTGTCGTCGCGCACAGTCACTCCATCCTTAGTAGTTGTGAGGTGCAGTTCAGATTTAGTCTCGAGCTTCGAAACACTGGTTCCGTCGGGCAGCGGGGGGCTGGACACTGTAGGGACATCACTGGTTGAGCGGGCTCGGAAGTATTGCGCGGTGTAAAAGTCCTGAAAGTGTGTCCGCAGCAGCAACTCCCAAACCTTGCCAACAGGAAATCGTAGTACAGCAGTTGCCTGCTCCACCAGGGAGTCGGACATTTTCAAAGTGGCACGCTCAAGACGATGCCGCGAAGAACGAATCGAATCTCTTGAGCACTTTTCTCCGACCAAACAAAATCCTGGTGTCGTCCAAGGTCGGAAACACCACTTGTGTGGTGATTCTTCTCACCATCACTACTAAAGGCTTCCAATAGAAACAACAAACTGCCACGGTTGCTGTCGCTGCGTCGTCAAAAGCATGGTGCTTCCTCCACATCGCTCCGTCGTCTCCAGCATGGCGACTGCGTCGTGCGTCGTTTGTGGTGCGGGAGTTTCATTCAAAAAACGCGTCCAACACAAGCGTTCATCCGCTCTTCGTTGTGTCCCCACCACCATACCACCAGCCTGTATTCAGGTTGCACAGCTGGGACACGGTTCCGTCCTCCACCGCCGCAATGACTTTGCAGTTGTTTCTGCATCTGCACCAAACAGTTGTACAGCCAGCATCTCACCAACCGAGTGTCATGTACAGCGCTGCAAATGTTGTTGCAGTGCGTTGGCGAATTGATTTACATTGTGTACCACGAACGTGACCGTAGGCGACGACCCGCACGGAGAGCAATGTGTGATGCGGCAATGAGAATCAAGTTGAACGTTGCAAATTGTTGTATAAAATGAACATACACGGGCATACATTTGCTGCTAGTCCGCGCTGGCTACGTAAAACCGTCCATCGTGATGCCACACGGGCACCAGACGTCGGTTTGGACGGAAAAAAGCTAACATGTGGGACCGCAGCCCACTCAGTCGTGCTTGCCACGCCGACTGCGACCACTTGTCTTGGTCTCCAACAGCGAGGGTGCGGCATCGTCGTCGTCACCAGCAACACCAGGTTGGGGTTGTCCACCTTGTGCAGCAGCATCCCCGTCCTTCGGCTCTTCTGCAACGTTTCCGGCAAAGTATTTCAACAAAGCGAAGACTCCCATGATCAAGAAAATCGGGTTGCGCAAGATCGCCGCAATCGGATTCATGGAACCACGGTCACGGAAGTAAACTTCCGGTGCAATAGCTTGGATGACCAACGGGTAACTCTCCAGCTTCTTTTCGCCTCCAGGGAATGGCTTGGACAAAGCTCGAAGTGAGCCACCCTTTTTGGCAGAAACGTCAATTTTGTATTTGCGGAACTTCAACTTCGGTTCATAGACATCCAAGTGGTAGACTCCTGCAATACAAAGTAACGCAACGAGGCAGTGTGAACAAAATGTGTCGATGACACAATAGCAAAGGGCAATGACGATGCGTACGGACCCACGGGAACATCGTCGAACTTGAAGTGGCCGGTGGAGGTCACGAATGTTGAATAAAGTCCGTCGTTCAAAACCACACGAGTTTTCGAAAAGTCTGGCGACAGTTGCTGGTTGCCGGTGATTTGGCCGACAACTTCATATGCGGAACTGCAGCTGGTGCTGAAAATCAGCGCCGATGCCACGAGCAACGCCCACGACTGCATTGTAAAACCTGGCTGTGAGTGCAACCGCAAGCAAGACACTATAATTGCTGGTCGTTTTTGTGGCCACAAAACTTCGTTTTCTTGTGTTTCAGACCCTGCATCGACGCATGAGGCCCAGGAACTCCCCACATGTTGATCAGGGGCCCAGTGAAGTGTCTCGCGCCAACTATACTGTCTTCGCATGTTACCGAATGCTTGGGTGTTGCTGTCGGGCGCAGTGTGGTGTTCTGACTTGAAGGTCACTTGCACAGCTCGTTCTCATCCATTTAACCTCCATTTTCCGGTTCGTTGTCACCACACGCGTGGTGGCTTGCGTTTCTTTTGTCGGACGCAACGACCGAAACATGCATGACATTCTCGGAGATCAATCGCGCAACGTTCCGTAGCTACGAAGCGACGAAGACGCACGAGGAGCGAACAAAGACGCACGAACGAACAACCAACCCACCAACCAATGGATACCACCAACGACAACAGACAGCACAGCAACAAAAACGAATGACGCCGAACGAACGACGCCGAACGAACGACGTCGAACGAACGACGTCGAACGAACGACGTCGAACGAACGAAGCAACCAACAGCGACAACACGACGAACGGCCAACGCAGCACTGACCGTCCGTCCAGTGTGACCTTCTCCCCGCCGCAGTGCCCTCGATCTGTAATTACACTAATTCCAACGCAAACGTCGTGTAATTACATGTTGTAAGCAACATAAATGTGTAATTACACAGTTACAAACTGTGGGAACGGTAGTGTAACGTGTAAAAACCCAAGTTGGATAACATGTAATTACAGGAAAGGTGGCTGGCAGTGCTGAGCGTCCGTCTGCGTGTGGGAGTGAGTGGGAGTGAGTGGTGACGGGAGCAGCTGACTGACTGACTGACTGCGAGACTATCACTCTCTCTCACTCACTCTCTCACTCACTCACTGGCTCTCGTGAGACGAAGGGGTGCGTGCTATACGCGTGTGAAAATAATAGTATACAGTTGATGCTCACTACTCACAATTAGGCTTCAGCCATTGTATCAAACTATGTTATGGTGCACCGTACAGATGGGTAAACTAGAGACTAAATGCTCAATGACGCCCTCTCACCTCTCACCGTCAATCACTCACTCACCCGGCAGCTGCGAACGAATGAAGGAATGAAGGAACGAATGAAGGAACGAATGAAGGAATGAAGGAACGAATGAAGGAATGAAGGAATGAAGGAATGAAGGAATGAGTGAGTGAATGAGTGAGTGAGTGAGTGAAGTGAAGTGACAGTGTGCGAGTCATTGGTCGCCGCAAGCCTCTCACTCAACTCACTCACTCACTCACTGACTTTCACTCACAGCGACTGAGCTGAGAGCTGAGAGCTGAGAGCTGAGAGCTGAGAGCTGAGCTGAGTGGGTTGTAACGCACGCATGGATGGATGGCGCATGTGTGTGTCTGTCTGTTGTCCCTCCCTCCTTTCCTCCCTCCCTCCCTCCCTCCGTTCCGTTGTTTTTGTTGTTGTTCGGTGTTTTGTTGATGATGATGTCAAGCCAACTTGACCTACTTGACTTACTTCGGCTTTGTCTTGCCATGCCTTGCGTTCGTTCGTTCGTTCGTGCGTGCGTGCGTTCGTGCGTGCGTGCGTTTGTTCGTGCGTTCGTTCGTGCGTTCGTTCGTGCGTGTGTGCGTGTGTGCGTTTGGTCGGTCGGTCGGTCGTGCGTGCGTGCGTTCGTTCGTTGCTCCACTGTGATGCTGGCAGTGCCTGGC
>ENA-OWNT01003357-OWNT01003357.1-seawater-metagenome-genome-assembly--contig:-NODE-3357-length-15186-cov-14.209743_pt1 | contig 15186 bp, 11 predicted proteins | sample MGYA00238136_ERZ651165 | MGnify/ENA primary metagenome ERZ651165 (study PRJEB26861, sample SAMN08777766) | seawater metagenome | isolation source: coastal seawater | place: USA: Florida | collected...
TGCCAGATTCGTCGCTTTGTTCGCTGGCGCTCACGCTCCGAACGACTCGGTCGAGGCTGACCGAGCTCGTGGGCACAACAGTCCTCCGTCCAATGAAGAACGTCCGTTCTCGGACTGTGAGAACACCGATGTCCTCCCCCTTCAGGGGGAGGTGCCCGCGAAGCGGGCGGAGGGGGCCCCTTCGTGAACAGTCCTCCCCCTTCATGGGTCTCCTACCCGCACAAGTCGTGCGTTCCACCGACAGAACACAGTCCTCCGTCCAATGAAGAACGTCCGTTCTCGGACTGTGAGAACACCGATGTCCTCCCCCTTCAGGGCCCTTCAGGGGGGGCAGGGCGCGGGGCGCGAAGCGCATCGGAGGCGCCGCGGTGGTCGTTGCGCAGCAGGGCCGCGAAGCGGTCGGAGGGCCCTGCGTCACCTCCGGAGCCCTACAGCCCCTTCGCCCGCCGCCACCGCTGGTCGGTCATGAGCGTCTGGCGCTTGAACATCTCCATCCGCGACTCCACCAGCTCCTGCGCCTTGTGCGCGGGCTCCCAGCCGGTCTGGGTGACCACCTTGGCGAAGGTGTCCCAGTAGTCGCGTTCCATGTCGGCCCAGCGGTCCATCGACTCGATGGGCTCCGGCGCCCAGTCGTTGGCCCGGCTGATGCGGTCGACCTCTACACGGTAGCGGTCGATGGCTTCTCGCTTCTGGCGGGCCGCTTCGAGGGCGAATTGGGTGGGGGCTTCGGACCGGTAGGTGGCCACCACGGGCGGCACCAGCACCTGGTTCACGGAGCTGCAGGACGGGCAGGTGACCCGTGCCGCAAACCGGCGGTCGACGCCTTGCAGCGCGTTGCCGCATTGGGTGCACTCGGCCACCTCGCGCAGCGCGGCTTCCACTTGGGGCCACATCTGTCGGTAGAGGTGGGTGCCCCAGCGCAGCTTGAAGCGCTCCATGGCGTTCTCGAGCCGGGCCTTGCACTCGTCGCGGCGGTCGGTGCCCATGTCGTGGATGTCGGGCTTGCCGTCGTAGTCTTCGTTTTGCTCGTCGAAGAGCGGCTCGGCCTCGTCTTCCCAGGCCTTGTCGATCTTCTCTGGCAGGTTGTCGAGACGGCCTTCGACGCCCGACAGTGCGTTGTGGACGGCACGTGTCTGGGTGGGGTCGGCGGCGAGGGTGTCGTCGATGAGGGCCTTCATGCCTTCACCGGCTTCGGCACGGAGCTCCTCGCTGCGCTTTTCGAGACGACCGAGGAAGGTGTCCCAGCGGTCGATCAGAGCCTTCTGGCTAGCGTTCAGTCCCATCCGAAGCCCTCACGGAACAGTGGGTTGTGGCAATAGTGGCAGTTGAATTCGAGCTCGACTTCCTGGGGGGCACCGCACGACACGCAAGACAACGTGACGTTGCTGGACCACTTCCCGAGGGCCTTCCAGGGGTCGAGTGCAGATGTGGCGCGGGCCCGCGCAAACACCCCGCCGAGGCTTCCGCCCGGCTTCTTGGGCTTGAGCAGGGTGTCGTAGGCGGCGCCTTCGCGGTCGACCAGGCCCACCAACCGGGCGCGGAGCACCCCGAAGCGGTTGGCGAAGGGGCCGTTGTGGCCGGTGTTTTCAGGGTCGTCTTCGCGGATCTGGGCGAGGCGTCCGGTGGCCTTGCGCGCTGCGACCTGGACCGCCGCCCTGTATTCGTCGGGCAGAGCGCCCCGGGTGAGCTTCAGCTGGCGGTAGCGCTGCAGGCGCACTTCGAGCGGAAGCGGCTTGAGGTGGGCGTGGTCGAGCAGGGCGTCCCACGCCGTGAGGTGGGCCGGACCGGTGGCCAGAGCAGTGGCCCGCAACGACGCCAGAGCGGCGTCGAGCTGGGTGCTCACGGAGTCCAGCGCGGCTCCGGTCTGCATCAGAACTGGATGTCGGCGTCGGGGTCCGCGTCGGTCACGCCCGCGGCTTCCTTGTACTGGGCTTCGTACACCTCCGACTTGGTGGTGTACTCCTGCATCTTCTCCCAGTCGGTCGACAGGCGGGTCATCCACCACGAGCTCATGTTGGACCAGTCGAGCGCCGTGATGCCGAAGACTTCCTTCATCATGGCGTTGACGTCCTGACCCGTGGTGGACCACGCCGACATCGCGCCCTGGATTTCGCACAGGCGCTCGAAAGGGACCGGCTCGGCGCCTCCAGCAGCTCCACCATCCCCGGGCGTGCGCGTGGCAGCAGCGGCGGCACCAGCGGCCCCGAACTGACCCTCTCCGGCCGCCTGGAAGGCGTTTCCGTAGATCTGCACGATGGTCATGGTGGCGTCTTTGCTCATCCGGTCGGACCACTCGGCGTTCACCCGCTCCCACTTCACGGCGTCCATGCCATGCTGGGCGAGCAGTGCGGTGAACTGGTCTTGCGGGAGACCCTTTGCAGCCGCCGCGGCACAGGCGGCGTACGACTCGACCGTGACGCCTTCCACCGGCTCGAGCAACGAGCTGTCGGAAGCAGCGTTGGCCTGTGCATTGCGCGACTGCTGCCGCATCCGAGCCGGCATCATGTGCTTCATCATGAGCTCGGAGGTGTCGTAGTCGGAGAGGTCTGCGCCGGGACCGGGGGACCGGCCAAAGTGCTTCACGGCGGTCCAGTAGACGCGGTGCCACTCGCCCACATTGGCGTAGCCGAGCTTGGCCAGCTCTTCTTCGAGGTGGTCGGTCTTCATGCCCTCGGCGTCTTGCTGGTCGACCCAGTGGTCGCAGAAGGCTTCGATGTTGCCGGGGGGCAGCGGACCCCAGAAGTCCACCCACTGGTCGGCCGGCTTCTCGGCACCCCCATCGGCCGGGCGCCACATCCAGAGGCGGTCGCCGTCGTCGGGGTCTTCCATCAGGTAGGCGTCGCCGGACTGCTTGATGACCGTCATGTCGGTCTCGTCGGCGATCTTCACGTGCTCGAGGCCCGTGATGCCGGCGGCCTGTTCTTCGCCGATGTGCTTGGCGAGGCGCGCACGCTTGTCGGCTTCGGACTCCACGTGGGGAGCGGCGGCCGTCTGAACAGCCTGTGCGCCGGCGTTCACGGCGTCCTGGCCAGCGGCGGCAGCGGCGGTGGCGAAGTTCGACACGGAGTCGAGGGCACCGGCCATGCTGGCGCTGTGGTCGCCCCCTTCCTTTTTCTTCTTCAGGATGAAGAAGGCTGCGCCTGCAATCGCTGCTGCAGAGCCAAGGCAGCAACACACACCACCGCCGATAGAGGCGACCACCGTCATGTCCATGGGGCCCGTCCGAGCTGAGAGGTGGTCGCCCGGTACCACGGGCACATCGCAGAGGCACCCGATTGTGTTGTCGAATCGGCGCCCGGGTTTCCACGGATGCTCCGCCCGAGCGTTTCGAGTAGGGAGTGGCGTGCAGAGTCCGAGTCGAGGAGCCCGCAATGAAACCACCCGAGTCCAGTGTTCCCACCGTCACGCTCCACACGTTCCAAGGTGGCTGGGGCGTTCGCAGCCTGAGCCCGTTCTGCCTCAAGGCCGACGCCATGCTCACGCTCGCGGGGGTGCCGATGACGCCACTGGAACCGTCTGGTCCGCCGAAGACCCGGTCCGGCAAGCTGCCCGCCCTCGATGCCGGAGACGGCGTGCTCATCGAGGGCTCCGACGCCATCGCCGACTGGATGCGCGACGCCCGCGGCATCGACCTCGACCAGGGGCTCTCGCCTGCCCAGAAGGCGCTCGCCCTGATGCTGCGGCGCACCCTCGAAGAACACCTCTACTTCGTCATGGTGAAGGAGCGGTGGGCCGAAGACCGCGGCTTTCGGATGATCAAGCCCGCCTACTTTGGCCACCTGCCACCGGTCATCCGCGACCTCGTCCCCATGATGATTCGCGGCGGCGTGGCGAAGAGCGTGAAAGGCCAGGGCATCGGGCGCATGTCGACGGAACGGGTCTCCCGACGCATCGCCGAGGACCTCGACGCACTGTGTGCGGTGCTCGGCGACAACGAGTGGTTCTTCGGGGACCGGCCCACCTCCACCGACGTCGTGGCCTACGCCTTTCTGGGCAATGTCCTCGCGCAGCCCGAAGACTCCGAGCTCCGGTCGGCGGTGGCGGGCCGGCAGACCCTGGTCGACCACGTCGAGCGAATGGGTGCGCTGCTGTACACCGACTCCGCGTCCTGACCCCTTTTCACGTCACGTCGGTGTGCTCGATGCATAGGTTGGACTACACCCGTCCGACTGCACGATGGAGACCCGATGCGATTCCTTCCCCTGCTGGTGCTGCTCGCTGCGTGTGGCGGCGACAAGTCCGATGACTCCGCCTCCACCGGCGGCACCGACGGCACCACGTCCGACACCCCGTTGGCTTCGAGCTACATCTTCGACAGCGACGACCTGTTTCCCGAGGGCATCGCCTGGAGCGACGCCGAGCGGGCCTTCTTCGTGGGCAGCCTCACCCGGGGCAGCATCGTCCGGGTCGACGTCGACGGCACCCAGACCGAAGTCTACGCACCGGCCTCGGGCACCTGGATGTCGCTGGGCATGAAGGTCGACGAGAGCCGCGGTGAGCTGCTGGTCTGCTCCATCGAAGACTACGGCTCGGCCTCGGCCCAGTCGGTCTTCCAGCGCTTCTCGGTGGCCGACGGCTCGCTGCTCGAAGAGCTGGCGCTCGAGCCCGGCGCAGTCTGCAACGACGTGGCCTTTGCCGCCGATGGTCGCGCCTTCCTCACCGAGCGCGAAGGCCCCCGCGTCTGGACCGTCCCGCCCGAAGGTGGCGTGGTGGAGGTCCTCGTCGAAGACCCCCTGCTGGAGCCCGTCGCCATCGGCTGCAACGGCATCGTCCTCCCCGACGCCGACCACCTGCTCGTGGGCAAGTACTCTCCCGCCACCCTGCTGCGCATCTCGCTGGCCGACCCCACCGACATCCACGAGGTCACGCTGTCGGGCGACGGCCTGGGCACCATCCCCGACGGCGCCGACGGCATGTTCCTCGACGGCGACACCTTGCTGGTCGCGGCCAACAGCCAGTGGTTCACGGTCGAGAGCTCCGACGGCTGGGAGACCGCCACCACCACCGCACACACGCCGTCGTCGGCCATCGCAGCGGTCACGGTCGCCGAAGGACGACGCTTTGGCCTGAAGGGCGAGGTGGTGCCCTTTGTCATCGGGCTCGATGTCTCGTTGCCGTTTGAGATCCTGGAGCTCTGAGGGTCACGAGGCCGCTCGCGGCAGTCGGGTGGCGTCGAGAGAGGGCCCCATCCGACGGCTTCGCCGCCACCTTCCCCTGAAGGGGAAGGACGGTCATCGACGCAGGCCTTCCTTCACCGCCTTCCCCTGAAGGGGCTGGCCAGGCCGGGACGTGGTTGCAGGCCTTCCCCTTCAGGGGAAGGTGCCCGAAGGGCGGATGGGGCCCCCGGGGAGCCGAAGTACCGCTTCAACCTAGAAGCCCAGGTCCGCCAGCCGCTCTGCCTCGTCCACGTAGAAGGCCCGGTGGTCGAGTGGGGCCGTGGTGAGGGGGTCGGTGAGGCCGATCTGGTCGATGTGGTCGGCCGGGAGCACGCCCTGGAAGTCGCCCCACACAGCGCTGTCCACGGGCACCAGGCCGTCGCTGTCGCCCACGAGCTGGTCGAGGATGGTGGTGGTGAGGTCGAAGACGCTGTCGGCAATCTCGCCGTCGTTGTCGCCGCGGCAGATGAGGTCGGCGCGTGCGCAGGTGCGACCGGCCCAGCTGGCCATGTAGATGCCGTCGACGTCTGGGACCGCCTCGTTGAACGCAGCGGCGGCTGGCTGCGAGAGGTCGGCCACCTGGGCGGTGAACTCGGCCTCGCCCAGGCCCACGAGCAATGCGAACACGTCGATGGCGGCGTCGACCGCCCAAGACAAGCCGGGTACACCCTCCAGGATGCCCACGCCCAGGTCGGCAATGGGTGTGCCCCGGTGGGGTGTTCCAACGGTGACGATGGCGGCGATGCGGCGGTCTTCGAGGACCGACGCAAGATAACGGGCGTCGAGTCCGCCTTGGGAGTGACCCACCAACGTAAACCGTCGGCCGACCCCTTCGGCTTCGAGAACGTCGAGGTGTTCCTGCCACTGAAGTGCGCGGGTCTCGACCGAGTTGAAGGCGTCGACGCCGGGCGCAATGCCGATGTATCCGGCGTTGTGGAGGGTGTTCTCGACGTCGACAAAGTAGTCCACGATGCCCAGCCAGGCGTCGGTGCCGGCCATGCCGTGCATCAGCACCATCGGGTACCGGGTGAACGCGGTGTCGCAGCCATCGGTGCAGCGTACGGCCAGGAAGTAGGGTGTGCGGTCGTCCACTTCGGGGACGGTGGGCTCGAGGCGCACCAGCACTTCGCCGGACTGGGCAAGGTCGACCGACAGGTGGTCTCCCGCGACCATGTCGAGCGGGCCGGCAATCACGTCGCCGCGGAGGTCTTCCACCCACACGCGGGCGGGTTCGGTGGGGCCCCAGTCTTCGAGGTGCACGGCCAGGGTGCTGTCGCGCGGACCGGCGGTGGCGTGGGTGACCCCGGTGCAGGGATCGAGGAGCGTGGACAGTGCGCCATCCATGGGGATGTAGGCGCTCTCTGGAAGGGGGACCGGACCCTCGGGGCAGGTCTCGGGGACCACCTCGGGCTCGGGCTCGGGCTCCGGGACCTCGGGTTCGGGCTCCAAGACCTCGGTCTCTTCGACCACGGGCGGCTCCACGGCCTCCAGGAAGAAGGTGTTTTCGGTCATTCCGGACGCGCATCCGGTGGTGCCCAGGGCCAGGGCCAGCACCAGCCCGTGTCGTCGTCTCTGCGCCTCCTGCATGGTCTGGCCTCCTCTCCGCGGAGTCTACCAGAACAGTTGTTCGAAAACGGTGTGGGTCTACCGCCTGCCCTGCTTCTTCCTCTTCCTCTTCTTGTTGGACACCGTCGGGTCATCCCACCGCGACACCACCAGCGACAGCCCCACAAACGTCTCGTTGTCAGCGTGGAAGCGGATGTGGTGGGCTGCATCGACGGACAGCCCGATACAGTCGATGAGGTCGGAGCCGTCGCGGCCGCGACACACGTGCATGCCGGCCTGGGCGAACGGGCTTCCTGCTCCAAATGTTCGTGTGTTGTCTTGCCAATCGTACTGGAGGGCGTGGACCCCCAGCGCGAGGTGGGGTGAGACCGGCTGGGGCTGGGGGCCGAGCACGCCGGGTGGAAAGGCCACCTCAGGTCCGAACGCGAACGACGCGTAGTCGCGACCGGTCTGTCCTCTCGCGGCCACACCCAGGAGGGCGAAGTCCTCGTGAACGGCCACCTGGAGGATGTCTTCGCCGTCTGGGGTCGAGGTGTTGCGGGCGAGGCCCACGTGTCCACGCGTTGCACATGCCGGCAGGAGGAACGCAAGCAACAGTGGTCGGTGGGGCATGGTGCGTCTCCAGGGTGGATTGTGCCACGACTGGCGCGGGCCCGGTTCCCATGGGAAAAAGACCCTTGCCGGTCGCCCGGCCACCACGCTACCGTCGACCCGAACCCCGGAGCATTGTCCGTGCACCCCGCCCTCGCCACCACCGTCGCCACAGTACGCGCGGTCCACACCTGTGGACGCGGGCTCGGTTGGTGCATGCGGTCTGAAGACCGCAGTGCCACTGCATTCCCGGGTTCTCGCGCACGGTAGACACCGCTCACACCACACGCGCCGCACGACCCCGGGAGCTCCTCGCCCCGGGGTCGCGCCGTTCTTGGTCACGCCCATCCGCCTCCTCGGGGACTCCTCCCAACCCATTCGTTTCACCGGCCCTTCCGGCCACACCTGGAGTCCACCATGACCAACCACACCCACCTGCCCACGCCCGCCGACGTCCGCGCCTACTGGTTCGGCACCGACCTCCCACCCACCCACCGCTGGTTCGCCGGCACCCCCGAGGTGGACGCCGAGATTGGCCAGCTGTTCGGTGCTCTGCACGCCGAGGCCCATCGACTACACCCCTGGCGCGACGACCCCCTCGACGCGCTGGCGCTCGTGGTCGTGCTCGACCAGTTCTCCCGCAACCTGGGCCGCGGCACGCCGGCCATGTTCGCCCACGACACCGACGCACAGGCCCTCGCCCAGCACCTGCTCGACCACCACGCCGAGGTCTTCACGCCCGCCCACAAGGCGGCTCTGGCCCTGTGCCTGTCGCACGCCGAAGACCTCGACACCGTCCGCGAGGCCGAGCGCGTCCTGTACGGCCTCACCCAGCAGCCGCTCACCCGGAAGGGCCGCAAGAAGTACAAGAACATGCTGCGGGCCGTGGTGAAGCACCTGCGCGTGCTGGAGCGCTTCGGCCGCTATCCCCACCGCAACGCCTTGCTCGACCGCGAGACCACCGAGGCCGAGGCCCGCTACCTCGCCGAGGAGACCGGTCGCTTCGCCCGCTCTGTGCTGCCCCACCGTCCGCGGGCCGAGCGCCCACTGCGCATCCTGGTGCTGCACTCGTTCCGCCAGTCGGGTCGCAAGCTGCACTCGCGTACCGGCCTCTTGCGCCGCACCATCGCCGATCTCGCCGACCTCCACTTCGTCGACGCGCCCCACCCCTATGCGCCCGACGCCGACACGCAGGCCCGCCTCGACGCGGACTTCGTCGATGCACCGGACACCACGGGCCAGTTCATGTGGTGGAACTCGGGCGCGGGCACGTCGGTGTACGATGGCGCCGAGGCCTCGCTGCGGCACCTCTCGGAGCTCGTCGATGCCCTCGAGATCGATGGCGTCATCGGCTTTTCGCAGGGGGGCGCGGTGGCTGGCTTGCTGGCCGCCCTGCGCACAACCGACCTCCGCTTCGCCATCTGCATCTCCGGCTTTCCATCGCGGGCAGACGCCCACCGCATGCTGATGGTGCGGGAGTCCATCGACCTGCCTTCGCTGCACATCTACGGCGAGCAGGACGTTCTCATGGACATCCCCCGGTCGCTCGCGCTTGCGGACTGCTTCGTGGACCCGGTCGTGGCGTCGCACCCCGGCGGTCACTTCCAGCCCGAGCGCTGGCCGGTGGACGACATCCGCGCGTTCTTGCTGCGCTTCATCGACGCCCCCCCGCCGGCGCTCCAGCACCTCATCCATCCCGCTCTGGATGCGGCCCGTGCTGCGAACAACGACCAGCCCGATGCTCTGCCCACCGTGGCCGAGCTGTCGGCCCTTCTTGCAGGCCTGGGACCGCCCGCCACCCTCCTCACCGAGGCCAAGGCGTTGCGGCGCCCGGTGCGTCGCGACCGCGCAGAGGGCATCCACCAGCCGGTTCCTGGCGACCTCGCCCACCGCATCGTGCTCGGGCTCGCGGAGAGCCACCTGGATGACGTGCTGCAGGCCATCTCCACCGACGAGGACTTCGAAGGACTGCGTCGGCTGGCGGTGGTGACAGGGGCTCTGGACACCTCGTCCAAGACGCCGCTGTTGGCCGCCATCGCCGACCGCTTCGCTGCGCAGATCCAGTCCGACCGGGCGGCAGCTCGCCCATCCCCAGCAGCGGTCGCAGCCCCGCGCCCCGACTCGGCGACTGCGCGTGTGTCGGGCCTGGCTGCGGCCATCGCCCAGCGCTTGTTCCCCGACCGCCCCCATCGGGCGGCCTACGGCGCCTACCGCAAGCAGGTAGCCGAGCTGTCGCGCCTCACGCGCGAGGTCCGCCAGCGCCAGACCCGTCGGCTGCATCGTCAGTCGAAAGACATGGACGGCCAGGTGGAGGTCTCGGACGAGGTGCTCCGGCCGCGTCCGGTGCCCGTGGTGCCGTGCCCGCCCGAGGCCCTCGACCCTCTGCTGGGCTTCCTCCAGTCCGGGAAACGGCCGGTGGTGGACCAGATGTTTTCACGTGGAACAGTCACGCCAGATGGCCGACTGGACCTGTGTAAACAGGTGGTCGGTCCGGCGGGAATCACACCTCTGCTCGACGCTCTGGCTCTCCATCCCCACATCGACCGGCTGCTGCTGGGCAACAACGTCATCGGCAACTCGGGCGCCGACGCCATCACGCGCTTTCTGCGCTCCGACCGGTCACGCTTGTCGGTCTGGTACATCGCGGGCAACGAGATCGACGTGCACGGCCTCACGCCGCTGTGCGACGCCCTCCTGGAGCGTCCGGAAGTGACCGGCTTGTGGCTCAAGCGCAACCCGCTGGGTCCGGCATCGGGTCCGGTGCTGGCGCGCCTCGTGTCGCGGCACCCGGGCCTGCGCACCCTCGACCTGGTGAACACCGGTCTGCTCGATGCGGGTGTGGCGCCGCTGCTGCCGGCCATCGGTGAGAGCGGCCTGGAGCACGTCTACCTGGGCACGTTGGGGCTGTCGTCGGATGTGGCGCCGGCCATGGCGGACTGCTTGTCGTCGACCCGTTCGCTGCGGTCGTTCTACGCCAGCTGCAACCGGCTGGGCGACGACGGTGCGGCTGCGATTGCCCGTGGCGTGGCCCGGAACCGGGGCCTCATCCGCCTCGGTCTGGCGTCGAACCGCATCGGGGTGGCGGGCTGTGAGGCGCTGGCCAACGTTCTCGCCGACCATCCGTCTCTGCGCTTCCTCGACCTCGGCTGGACCCGTGCCACGTCGGCGGTTGGAGAGGGCGGCAACCGGGTGGGCGACCGCGGGGCATTCGTGCTGGCCGACCTCATCCGGTCCAACCCGCGCTTGCGTGCACTCGACATCTCGCACAACCGCATCTCGCAGAAGGGTCTGGATGCCCTGTCCGACGCCATTGCGGCACAGGGGTCGCTCGTGTTCCTGCGCACGCCCCAGTTCGGCAAGGCCACGAATCCCGATTCGATGGCGCGCTTGCGGGGTCGCATCGAAGCCAACCGACAAGCCGGTGGGTGGAGCGAAGCCGCCATCGAGGACCTCGTGACGCCTGCGCCCACGCGGGACATCCTCTCGGTGTATCGCACCCAACCCATTCATCGGCACTGAGCCTACACGGGCGGGTACGTGGCCTTGCGTACCCGTCCGGCCAGGCTGGTGACCAGCTCCTTGATCCAGGGTGCGAGTCGGTCGAGCTCTTCGTTCACCCGTGCCCGGTCGAGGCACCGCACGCTGGCCCGGGTGGACGCGGTGACGGTGGCTGTGCGGGTGTTGTCGGTGAGCAGGCCGGTCTCGCCCAGGACGGCACCGGGTCCGACCTCCGCGATGGAGGTGTCACAGCCGTCGCGGGTGACGACGAAGGTGCCCTCGTCGACGATGTAGAGGATGTCACTCGGGTCTCCTTCTCGCATCAACACCTCGCCGGGCACGAGCCGTCGGGTGGGCGCATCCACCCGGCGCCGGCGGTAGTCCACGAGGGCCTGTCGGAGGTCGCGGGCGGTCTGGAAGCGGTCGTCGGGGGCGAAGGCCATGGCGCGTTCGGCGATGTCGCGGAGGCTGCCGGGTGCTTTGGGGGCGAGCTCGGACAGGGGCCGGCGACGGCCCACCTTGGCGGCGTCGATGCGGGCCTCAGGGCCCCCTCGCGAATAGGGCAGACGGCGCGCGAGCAGGGTGTAGAGGAGGGCGCCCAGACCGAAGATGTCGGTGCGGGGGTCGACGGGTTGGGCGCGTGCTTGCTCCGGGGCCAGCATCCCCAGAGTGCCGAGGATGAGCGGCCGGCCGTTGCGGTCTGTGGGGGCCGGGCTGGCGACGGTGCGCGCGTTGCCCCAGTCCATCAGATAGACCGCGCCGTGGTCGCCCAGCAGGATGTTGTGGCTCTTCAGATCGCCGTGCACCACGCCGCTTTCGTGGGCATGGGCCAGGGCGTCGCAGATGGCCACCAGGATGTCCACCAGCTCATCGAGCTCGGCGCCCTTGGGGGTGCGGCGGTGTGTGCGGGTGCGCTGGAAGAGGGTCTGGCCAGACACCTTGCGCATCGTGAAGCACACGCCGTGTTGGGGGTGCCGGCCGAGGGCGTAGCTCGTGAGGATGTGCGGGTGGGCGAGGCGACCCGCCAGGCGGGCTTCGGCGATGAAGCGCTCGGTGACGTCGGGATCGGGCCGCAGCTCGGTGTGGAGCACCTTCATGGCCACCGACCGCTTCAGTGAGGGGTCGAAGGCCTCCAGCACGGTGCCCATGCCACCCCTTCCAAGCTCCTCGCCGATGGTGTGGTGGGGGAACGGAGGCAGGTCGGGCGACCGCGGCTCGGATGACATCGGGTCCTCCGGGGTGGTGGTCACGCCTCGTAACGTCCGGGGACCGGGTGGGTTGTCCGGGGGGATGCGGTGCGCACGAGGGCCGCCGTGCAATCTGCGGCGCCCCGGGATCGAATGGGCCGCACCGAACGGGAGAACCCATGACCCCCAAGCGACAGAAGCTCACCCAGCGCTCCGGCGCGCTCCAAGAAGCGATGCTCTCCCCCGAGCCGAAGAAACGGGAGAGTCGGGCGCGCCCGATGGTGCAGCAGCAGGCCAACCTGGATGCCGACTTTTCGATGTCCAACATGGCGTCGGCCGGCGGCCTTCCGGCGTCTGCTTCGCGCAGCCTCTCCCCGGTCCGCAGGTCCGACGGCCTCATCCATCGCGCCTTCACCACCACCGTGAAGGAGGGCACACGGGCCTTGGTCACCGAAAGCAGCGGCCGCATCTCGGTGGTCGAAGGCCCCGCGCAGGTGTGGAACTGGGGTCGGCAATTCCAAGCCATGAAGCAGTACGTGGCCCACCCCGGTCAGTTCCTGGTGGTGCGCCATCGCGACGGCCGCCAGAGCCACCTCGCCGGCCCCGCATCGCTGTGGTTCGACCCCCGCGAGCACGTGAGCGTGGAGTGCGAGGAGGCCCTCCAGATTGCCGCCGAGGAGGCTGTTGTCGTGTACTCGGAGGACGACGTCGGAGCCGTCACCCGGCGCATCGCGAGCGGTCCGGCCACCTTCGTTCCCGGCGCTTCAGAGTGGCTGCACACCTTCTCGTGGCACGGCACGGTGGGCGGCCAGAAGGTGCCCGGTGCCCTCGAATTCCAGAAGCTGTGGCTGCTGCCCGACCAGATGTACCACGACGTCGCCGAGGTCCGAACGGCCGACGACGCCGTCATCACCATCCGTCTCATGATCTTCTTCCACCTGCAGGACATCGAGAAGCTGCTCGCCACGTCGCACGACCCCATCGGCGACTTCGTCAACGCCACCACATCGGACGTGGTCGAGTTCGTCCGCCAGCGTACGTTCGACGAATTCAAGCAATGCAGCGACCAACTCAACGCGCTGCCCACGTATCGACAGTTGGTCGCGCGGGCGGAGCAGTGTGGCTACCGCATCCACAATGTGGTGTATCGGGGCTATGGCGCGCCGCCGTCTCTGCAGCAAATGCACGATGCGGCCACGGAGTCTCGCACCCGCCTGCAGCTCGAGCGGGCCACCCAGCAGCAAGCCCAGGAGCTCGAAGACTTCAAGCAGGAACGCGCCATGGTGCGGAATGCACGGGAACGGTCGGAAGCGGCTGCAGCCTTCGAGCACCAGGCCACCTTGCGACGTCGGGAGCAGGAGGAACAGCTCGCTGAACAAGAGGCCCGACGCAGGGCTGAGCGGGAGCTGGAGCGCCTGGATGCGGCGGCCCGTCGGGCGGAGGCGGCCGCGGAAGATGCCCGACAGCAAGACCACCTCACCAGGCTCGCCGAGCTGGGGGTCGACCTCACCGCCCTGCTCACCCAAGGCCGAGCCGACCGTGTCATCGAGCTTCGGGGCGGGGGAGAGGCCACCCACGTGCATGTGGATGCTCCCGCCTGAACCGTGCCGAAGGCGCCGGCCGGTCCCCGCTGCGGTGTGATTCGATTATCCGGCCTCCCCTGATTGTCTGGGAGGGCCCGTGCCTCTGCTCGTCCACCCCATCGACCTGCCCGAAGACCTCATCGAGATCCACGCCGCCGACGTGGACGCCGATGAGATCGACGAGCTGGTCTTCGTCAGCGCCAAGCACTCCGGTCGCCGCCCCGACGCCATCACGGTCACGGTGGTGGACGTGGATGCTGCGGGCGACCCCACTGGCCGACGGGCCTTTCCGCTCGGTCGCAAGGCGCAGCTGTGGGACGTCGGGCCGGGCATCTGGACCCTCGGCCGAAGTGGTGCCACCAACCTCCTGGTGTCCACGATGAAGCCCGTGCCGGTTTCCACCTTGCTGCGGTCGCTCGGCCCCACGTCGCCGGTGCAGGCTCCATTCCTCACCGACCTCGACCACAACGGCCTGCCCGAGCTGGTCGCCCACGATGGCCGGGGGCTGGTCTTCGTCGACCTCGATGCCCGCACCACCCATCCCCTCTCTGCACGGGCCTATGGGCAGGTGCAGGTGGCCGACGAACGAGGCGGGACGCAGCTGGTCATCTCTGCCCAGTGGCCGCGCACCGAGGTTGCCGACGTCGATGGAGATGGCCTCGACGACATCATCATGCTCAATGGCGACCACCTCAAGGTGTGGCCCGGGCAGTCGGGGGCGCCTCCAGGAGAGGGCTACCGCGTGAATCTCCCCATCGACATCGACCCCTACCAAGACCCCAAGCGCCCCCCCGACGCCGACCGCAAGCCCATCGAGCGTGTGTGGCTGCGCGATGTGAATGCCGATGGGAAGGTGGATCTCGTGGTGCACCGGGCGGTGGTGGCCGGCAGCTGGTTGGGGGCGACCGCGGAGCTGGCCGTGAGCTTGGGCACAGGCACCTCCTTCGGGACGCCCACCGTGGTCCAGACCGAAGCCCTCGCGGTGGATGTGGAGCTCGAAGACGTCGACAGCGACGGAGACCTGGACCTCGTCGTCCCACAGGTCGACATCACGCTGTCCAACATGGCGCGGGGGCTGCTCGCCAAGCGCATGCAGATCGACGTGGGCCTGTTCGAGTGGGACGGCGGCCTGTCCACCACCCCCACCCCGCTCCGAGGCGTCACCATCCCCATCGAAGACACCGCACAGGTGCAGGTGGAGCTGGCCCCCGACCTCACCGGCGACGGCCTCTCCGACATGGTGTTCCACGAAGGCGACGGCCCGGTGGTCATCTTCGCCGGCTCGAAGTCCGGGATGTCCGACACCCCCTGGGCCGAGGTGCAGGTGGCTGTGCCGCCGGGCGAAGACAGCCTGTTCGTGCACGATGTCACCGGCGATGGGCGACCCGAGATCATCGTGTGGGGGCCCGGGTATGCGGCGGGGAGCATCCTGACGGTCGAGTAGGTGCAGGGGCCCCCTCCGCGTGAACAGGGGAGGACTGTGAGAACGACGATGTCCTCCCCCTTCAGAGCCCTTCAGGGGCAGCCGGGGCCCCCTCCGCCTGCTCCGCAGGCACCTCCCCCTGAAGGGGGAGGACTGTGAGAACGACGATGTCCTCCCCCTTC
>ENA-OWNT01003359-OWNT01003359.1-seawater-metagenome-genome-assembly--contig:-NODE-3359-length-15178-cov-4.170850_pt1 | contig 15178 bp, 18 predicted proteins | sample MGYA00238136_ERZ651165 | MGnify/ENA primary metagenome ERZ651165 (study PRJEB26861, sample SAMN08777766) | seawater metagenome | isolation source: coastal seawater | place: USA: Florida | collected...
GCCGAAACTTCCGCGTCACTGCAGAACATAACCGAGCTTCAGGTCATTTCGAATTATGCGAACGCCAACGCCGTGGTGATGATCGTGCTGATGTGCGTAGGAGCGCTCCTGCTCCTCGTTCGCTCCTGTATGTCAGCGGCCGGCGGCGCGTCGTTCAAGACACAAGCCCGCGTGACTGCTGCGGGGGCCTACTTGGCTTTCGTCGGACTATTCACGAACGTTCCGTTTTCGTTCTTCATCAACTTTACGTACTCATTCATCTATCAAGATGCGATTTCGGCCTATATTGCCAACGTGACACACGCGGGACCTCCTCACGTGCACCCGAACGACTATTGGTGCACTCACGGCACGCTGAACGGCTCCATCCAGTCGAACGCGCTCCTCGACTCCAACCTCACCATCGATCTGCGCATGTACGGAATGACCTATGACAAAACGTTGGTGAAGCTTATGGTGACGTGGGTGTTTCAAAAGGCTCTGGTGATCATGTATCTTTTGCCGGCGAAGGACTTGCTGTTCGTCGTGCCGATCAACTGCATCGCCCTTCTCATCATGGTGTTCGAGATCCCCTACAGCCAGGGCACGGCCAACCACAACGCCGCCTTGACGTCCACGATGAGCTGCCTTCCTTTCGTGCTCAAGTGCATCGTCGAGTTGAGCTTTGAGTTCTTGATTGGCGTAGTCGCCGCGTCGTTTGCGCTCATGCACGTCGTACTAACGCAATCGAGACTCAAACGGGAGATCTTTTTGTGGACCAAGCGCATGGACGTCGAGATGTCTGCGCTGCAGCGGGAGGCCAACCCTTTTCAGCTCGACACATTGCGGCGGTGGCTGACGGAGGCTGCCAACGCGGCGGCCGAAGCAGAAGCTTTGTCGTCGGGGATTTCGAGCCGTGGGTCGAGCCATCACAGCCTTAATGCGCCGACCGCATCGTCCCCAATGTCCATCGCAACGGGACTCACAGTGCAACCGTCAGGTTCGCAGGGCGCTTTGCGATCTCGAAGTTGGACGCGTTTGCGACAGCGGGACGACACGACGAAGAACTTTTGGGCAATCCCGGTAAGGGTTCTGCATTAAAAATGCCCAGCGCTCCGACACGGGCACGTGTGTGCTTATCTTTTGCTTCCTTCAATGTTGCAGGGCCATCATCTCAAGTTGCAGAAAATTATTGCATCAGGCGGCGCCGGGGCCGTGTGGCGCGCGCTGTACAAAGACACAACCGCGGTCGCCGCCAAGCAGCTGTACTCCCTCCGAGACTTCGACTTGAGCGAGGCAGCGAAAACGGCGTGTCTGCAGGAGCTGGTTCGTTGGGATCACTGGATGTCACGAGCATTGCGTCAAGATGTGACGGCAGATGTGTTGTTGGTGTGTTTGCGATGGCAGGCTAACGAAGTTGCGGTGATTGGGCAATTGAACCACAAGCACGTTGTCAAGTTTCTGGGCCTCTGCGTCAATCCAACGGCCAGCGCATCTTCGTCAAAATCGTCTTTGACGCGCTACGAAGTGTACATTGTGCAAGAGCTGTGCGGTGGCAATCTCCGAGGGTTGGTTCTGGCACCTCCAAGTTAGTTCACGCCCGCGCCCGCAAAAGCTGAAATTTGTGGTTGCGTTTGCAGGTACATGCGGCAGGGAATCGTCAGTGACGAAGTGCAACGAATTGTCGGCGAAGTGGCAGCTGGCATGCGGTACCTCCACAGCCGCGGTATCATTCACCAAGACTTGAAGCCCGAAAACATATTGCTGACTCAAGGAAGACGGTCTGTACGTCTGGCCGACTTTGGCGTCTCAAAGCAAGCGTTTCCGAAGCGCAGCGCTGCGCTGGACGGGCTGACCGTTGGCTCTGTGAGCGAGAGCTTGAGCTCCACACTTTCTCGTGGAAATCGGACTCTGAACGCGCCAAGGACAGGATTCGTAGGAGGAACGATGCAGTACCTGCCGCCGGAGATGTATGCGCAGTTCGTTGTTCGGTCTCCACAAGCTTATATTGATTCAGCGTTGACTCCCAAAGCCGACGTGTACGCGTTTGGCATTGTTGTGTGGGAGCTCTTGGAGGCGTGTGACTTGGATGACTTTGGACAATGCTCCGATGAGGAGGACGGGATTGACACGAACTTGTGCAACACGAACTCAGTGGTTGCTGGCACAACCTCACGTCGGGATGGAAATGCTCTTCTCTCATGCGCACAATATGTGTCGCTGCCTCACAAAGCGTCTTTCCGCACATCACGTCAAGATTCACCCTCGGACTTGGAGACGAAGTACGCGCCACGACTGCTGTCTTTGTTGTTGTCGTTGTGATTGTGTTGTGGTCGTTCCGCACTGAACGTGGCGGACACTCTGGCATGCAGGCTTCAAGCATGCATGGACACACTTCGAGCATGCTGGCAGCCGCTGGAGTTTTCGTACGACTCCTGCACGTGGCACAATCCGCAATTTCGTGCAGTCTTTGAACCTGTTGGTGTGTGTGTGTGTGTTTGTCATCATGCAGACACAAGGAAGTGCTCCCATCCCTTCGCAGCGTAATTCGAAGGTGCACGCAATTCGAGGTGATTTCGACATTCTTCGGCGCCGGAGTGTGTTCACGTATCTAAACCCGCACTTTTAAATGGTGAATTATGCGTGTCTGTAGCCAAGTAAGCGTCCGACTTTCGAGACGCTGGAACCGGCTGTTTCAGGGGCTCAGCGCGGTTCGTCGAGCTACGTATTCGACTCCCCTTCGCAAAGTCACTCGACTTCTCCGTCAGAAAGCTTTGAGCACGGCCAAAGCGGGCCAAACTCTTCTTCGACCTCACAAAACAGCCATGCCAGCACTATGTCCGGCCGCACGCAGTACTTCCGCAGAATCGGCAGCACGCGGCCGTCTGGTGTATCCCCAGACGCCGGGTCGCCTCCAAACCAGTCCTCTACACCAGATACGAGCGCGCGAAACGTGCGTTGATCACTGTCTGTACATTTGTTCGACTGTGACGTCTGACAATCCCTCTGTCCACGTGATGCAGCGACTGGAATCCATAGAGCTGTCCATGTCGTCGACCGATTCTGGAGGTGTCCGCACGTTGTTAACGGACTCGCAGCGCCTGACTTACGAGGTAGACAGTGCTGCCTTGTGCACGCCATGTTATGCCTCAACATTCACACCATCCTATTGCATCGGCGTTTGTGCAGACGGACCCTGAAGCATACGAAGATCCATCAGCATACGACCCCGATGCACTTGCAAACTCCCTATTGCAAGGCAAATCTGCGTTGCGACACATTTCATGGTACACTGGCGATATCAAATCACTTTGTTGTGTGTTGTGTTTGCTTGGACGTGCGTGGTGGCGATGCAGGTGAAAATAAGAACAACGGCAAGGAAAAGGTTCGTGAGATGTTGTCCAGAGATCAGTGGTTTTCGGAACGCTGTGGTGCAGTGTAGTTATGTGCTCACTCTGCGATGCTATGTTGTTGCCGTGAACTTGCCTGTGACAGCTCAATTGTTGGGCTGCGTTTTGGCACGCTCGTGGGGGCTTGCACTTCGCAACTCACGCAGTGGAACAAGATTTTCTCACTTCCGTAAGCCGCCTCCACTGCGCACTTGACAGTCACGACTGCTGGTTTCATAGTGACAACTGTGCCGCACCTTGTTTTTTATTGCGTAGCATTTAAGAAGCGCGCGATTCTACGACTCCACCAAGTTCGTTCCCCCTGCTCGTTGGCTGTCCGGGGGGCCATTTTTGTCACAAAGTAACTCGTGTTATTCGGTATTTTTTGTGTTTCAGGTGGATGTTCGCGTTTCTCGCTGTTGTGTTCCTCATCGAATTTTGCACGTTGACCAGCATTGGATCCGGGGTTGGTTGCTGGCTCCTTCACGGTCGCTTCTGTGTGTGTGACACTCAGGCCGTTATGGTGTTTGTGCGCAGGGTTCAACGGAGTTTGTCAAATTCGCATTGAGTGGATCGTTGATTCCATTCTTCTCGTTCGGGCTCTTCTTTTCGGCTGCCTTGTTCGGATACTGGCACAACGGTCGTCGATATGCCAACAAAACTATTTTGTGAGTCTATTGCACGCGCACCATGCCGTGGCCGCGATGGTGATCGTGGTGGTGAACGCCGTGGGATATGGTATGCGCAGGACATTCATCGTTATTATCGAGGTCGCAAAGTTCATTGCTGTTCCCGTTGCAACTGATGTCACCAAAATCGAAGATACAAACCTGACTGCGGTGCGTCGTTGAAACTGGCCTTGCATGCACCTTGTGTGACATCGCACGCGGACTCTGTGTTCATCTGCTTGCCCCATGCGTGCAGTTCTTGGGCGACGTCAACGGCGGTGCGGCGATTGCGAGCGCGCCATACGATTCTGTTTGGGTGGATGGGGCTTTAATGGTACCCCTCTTCGATGTGTTGTGGCTCGTCGGACTCAAGTTGCACTGCACACACCCTGCTCACGTTTGCTGCATTGGGCGTAGATCGATGATCCCAACAAAGTGTGCGCCGGACGGTTCACAACACTTCGCGGAGAGACGATAGTGTCGCTCTGCGAGACGTTCAACTTCGAGGTACGGCACTTTCGTTGCAAGGGCACCGCGTTTCGCTCGCCTATCAGTCCGTCTGGGTTTGATCGCGTAATTGGGTTGGGTGTACACAGGTCGGCCTCGGATCACTCTGGGACATGATTACAACGGACTTGTTCTTCTTCTACACGATGACGTTCCCAGTAATTCTTCTCTTTCTGGTGCGCGCCCAACTGAGGGTTGTGTTGTGCCGGGTTCATCAGCAGAGAGTTGTTCACGTTGTGTTGCATGCGTGTCTGGCCACGCAGGGACTTCCGTTTCGCTTGTACGCCACTACGCTGGTCCTCCCCGCGCTCACCTCTATCCCAGAGCTATATCGGCGAGGGAGCAACCAAGCCAAAGAGTAAGTTGCAATCAAATGTTGTGCGTAGCTTTCGTGCTGTGCCGGCTCACTTGCGTGACATGTTTGTGCATATTCGAATAGATACAACATCATGGATGCTGACAATGGTGCATCACTGCACTACAATGAAATGTCGCGAGTGTCCAGGTGTCTGATGTATCGTTTGTTGCAGGGTACTTCTTCGATGTGTCCGGCTCTTTGATCGCGCTCGAGCTTATCGTTATGGCCGTTGGAGTGTGAGTGCTGCAATCCTTGCGGCGACTCGACCAGTTTCGACTAGTTTCAAATGTTTGTGTGATTCGGATGCGTCGTGCAGGTTCACAATTCTCTCGACATGTCTGCTGTCCGCGCTCGTGATTGAACGATACCATCGATCATTGTACGAAACGCACAGAGCTTGTTGTCCCACGTTTTGCTCGGCCGTTGTTTAACAGTGAAACGACGTTTCGGTGCTCTGTGGAATTCCAGGTACACCTTGCGGTGCGCTTTGACGGAAGAGACAGCTTTGTTGGCTGACGATGCGAACTTCAAACAGTCCGTTATTTGACCCCACAAATTATGACCGCAATTTTTTGAGCGTGTCATTCACCCGTCCCTGTTTGGCTGTTGCCTGTGGTTCTTGGTGGCGCTTGCATGGCTGTTTTTGTCTTGCTTCGATGCAGGTATCGACGCATCATTCAACGCAACCGAGACATGTAAGTTGTGCATCTGGGTACTTTCCAACCATATTCCGTGCTCACCGAACACAATTGATATAAATTGCCACAGGGATGACCAGAGCGACACTGCAAGCGTCGGCAGTGGTATATCAGCTAATTTCCTGTAAGCTGAAGGTCGCCAATCATTGAGAGCATCGCACACACACGGTGCGCCGAGACGGAGTTTCACACCGCGGCATTGAAATTTATCATACTTATTAGATCTAGCAGTACTATCATAAAACTATTTTTGTGCCCCACCATGCACCAGCGCACACATTGCTGCATCTCAACAACGGTTAAAGCGAGACGGAGTCTTGAAAAACGCTGGCCTGCAGCGCGGAAGCGGCGGTCGCTCGCAATTTGGGGTCTATTTTCAGAAGAGACTCCACAAAACAGCAGAACTCTGGCCATCGGCGCGTATTGTGCTTGGGCTGCAAGGAGCGCAATTTAGTTTGCAACGACGTGTGCTCTTCGACGAAACGCTGGCTGGAGCTCTGCATGACATTGATCGCACAGGCATGATTTGAAGTTAACGTCTGCACGTCGCTTGGTGTGATGCATGCGCAAGTGTCGACGGATGTCTCTTACCTTGACGCTGCGTGAAGGCCAGATGAGTTTGCCCGTTTTGGAGTCGAAGTATTGCTTGCACTCGGTTGCCTTGAAGGCCATCCAGCTTGGGATTTCACCGAGCACTTTCTGGATTAGAGCAATGTGTTCCCGGTTATCGTGCGTGGCAAAAAAGAGATCGCCAGTTAAAATTTCCATGACGATGCAACCCAGAGACCAGATGTCCGACGGAAAGCTCCACCTGTCAAAGCAGAGCAGCATAACGGCGGTGAGGATCGCCTGTTGAAAGCGAAGAGGAGGGCGCGTAACACACGCAAGAACGCACCCTAAGCCCAGTATTACTTCCAACGAACGGTATCTGCAGCAAACCCGCCAAAGAACCACTTAACCGCGCGGCGACTGTGTGCAGATGAAATCATTCGGCAGAAGCGTGATGATGGGAAAACTCACTGTCGGGTGTTGATAATGCGGCTCTTGTGCTCGTTGTCAAACGTCGCTCCGCCAAAATCGATGATTTTAACAGCCCAATCGTCTGGCTCAAACTGGTCGATCTTTTTGTGAGATAGAGCACGTTCGAAGAGAATGTTCTCCACTTTGAGGTCAGTGTGAATAAGTTTCATAGAGTGCAGAAATTCCAGTGCCTGCAGGACTTGTCGAGACACCTACACACAACACGACGATAGGGCGCACCCAGGTCATCACAGGAGTGGTCGGGGAACAATGGGACATCGACGCGCGCCAATACTCACCCTTATCACGGCATCGACAGGAAAGCCCTTTCGGGAATTGTTCTTTATCACATCCAGGAGAGAACATCCCAACGGCTCGAACACCAAGCACCTGCAGTATCGTACGCCCCGCAGCGAAACAGGTTAATGGGCATGTGGAGTAATAGGTCAGCGTGGTGAAGCAATAGTTGCAACGGACATGTGGTCATGATGCTTGAAGTACTCGGCGAGAGTCACGCAGCGAGACTGCTTTTGCGTTTTGTTGGCATACTTTTGAATTGCTTGCAATATTTTAGCCTGAACGCATTGGTGCGACGAACAGAACAGTCATAGAAGGAGTCATGTGATGCAATCAAAACATTTCAGGAACACACACACAACAACGATGCCAACCTCCGTCACCGCGCTCTTGGAATACCGGCGCACGGCTCTCACAACCTTCACAGCAACTAGTTGTTGCCCCTGTGTTGATGACGCAGTCGGTTGTGCCGACCCATTGGTTGGAGGTGCACGCTTTGGGTGCATGTCTACACATTCGATGACCTTTCCAAACGTTCCAATGCCAAGCTGTCGCTTCACCACGTATCGAGATCCCAAAATTTCATTCTCCTTGAGCTCGTAATGGAATTCGTCGTCATCCCCATCCGATGAGTTGTCGCTGGACGAGTAACTCTGAGCCCTCGACCGCCTGCGATCGTTACCGCGCCGCCTGCGATCACGGTGGCGGTTGCTTTGGGAGTATCGACGGTGCCGCGGCCGCCGCGAGCGATCGTGCGACCGACGGCGGTACGTACGATGCCCACGATCGCGATCGCGCGCATAATCACGCCGAGATCGCTTACGGTAGCTACCGTCGCGACTGTGGCGCGACCGCCGCCGCTCGTAAGCTCGGTCTTCGCGCTGACTTCCGCGATAGCTGCTGTGAGCGCCGTCAGTGTAGCCACGGTAGCTTCCGTACTCACGTTCGCGGGGTCTGTGTGCACGTTCATAGCCGCGACCGTCACTGCCGCGACCGTCACTGCCGCGATCGTGGTATCGCCGCTCATGGCCACGATCACTTCCGTGGTGACCGTGACTGCCCCTCGTGCCGCCGGACCGCGATCTCGACCGCGACGGGCGACGTCCACCAGTGTGACCTCGGTGGTAGTTGTTCCTCGAGTAGGGACTGATCACCGGTCGTGTCGATTGGGAAGACCACTGACCTGCATGTCCGTGATCACTGTGCAATGGTGCCGCTGCGGCTGGGACCGGGGGACGACCATGGCTGTCGCTGGTATTGTGGTTCCAGGCAGGCTGTCTCGTGATGGGCGCACCGACCGCAGGGCGAGCTCCTTGGCCGGCAGGCCTGTCGTATGGCTGGTGAGGCCAGTATGGTCGTCGCCGGTCGCCGGTCGCCGCAAGACTCGGATGACCGAAATTACTCATCGCCAAGGCAGCGTACGTGCACCGTGGGAGGTGTTGGCTAGACTTCGCCGCAACGTTATCGAGGGATCCGGCCGATCTGCACTGCGTGTTCACTTGGCTTGCATGATGTTGTTGTTCGAACCTGTCGTGCGCAGACGCGGACCCGCCGCACGGCGGGACACGGACCTCTGGTACGCCAGCAGCGTGTGCTTTTGCTGCTTTGTGTTTATGATTCATTTCACGTCGCCTATTTTTAGCCCTGCCTCTCGAAGGGAAGTTCTCATGGCCTCAACGCCTTCGCCGAAAGTCCCGCGTCTTCCAACGAGAGGGGTACTGGACATACTCGTCACGCTTTGTGGGCGCCGTCATAGCATAGTGATACTCCGTCGTCACCCCCTCACTGTATTTTCCGGTTGAATCATCGCCACGACGACGAACGACGGAATTAGCGGCGAACGACGAACGACGAACAACGAACAACGAACGGCGAACGACGAACGACGAACGGCGAACGACGAACGAACAAACGACGACGAACGAACGACGAACGACGAACGACGAACGAACGACGACAAACAAACGACGACAAACGACAAACGACAAACAACAAACGACAAACAACAAACGACACAACGCACCCACACAATGCTAAGTCATTGTAAGGTGATAATAGTTTCTATCACGTTATCGCTTCTACGGTCGTACTGTACTCCAACTCTGGTCGCATTGCGTACAAACCGTAACTTCGTGTAGTTCGGTACTTACGAACTTCATAACAGTTGGCCAGTCGTAATAAGCCCACGTCCCGTAGTACACCGCGTTATTCGGCTAAAGTAGATTTATTTACACGCTCAACCTACGGTGTCGTACAATCGCCGCTCATACGCATTGCGTCACCACTGACCGTAAATTACGCGGAGCGTACTTATGGTCTGTTCAATGGTTGCCCAAGTGTTTTCTGTAAACCGTTCTGCGCAGCGCGGCCACACACTCGTTGACTGACGGATTTCAAAACACAAACAAAGAGCAACGTGTAATTACACACAGCACTCGTGTAATTACACGCTAAATCTGTGTAATTACACGCACACAACGTGTAATTACACGTTTTTGCACTGTGGGAGTGAGTGGGGAGCAAGTCACAGTCACTATTGAGGGGTGTTCAGTTACTACAACCAAACCGCCGACAGCGTCGAAGGGTTCTATTATCCACTGCGTGTACAGTTGGACGTGGACGTGTACGGATAAGATGTACATCTACTACTACCCACTAACACCCACATAATACCGCTCTGTACAGGAAATGTACAGTTACCGTACACGGAAGTCGGCGGACGAAGTTTGAGTTGCAGCAGTGAGTGAGTGAGAGTGAGTGAGTGTGAGTGAGAGTGAGTGAGAGTGAGTGAGAGTGAGCCAACGGATAAAAACAGCACAACGACCGAGCAAAGTCAGTCGTCTTGAAACGGGGATATTTACATAAAGTCACAGTTGTAGATACTCCCACAAAGTTAGTTGAAAGCGAGATGATGTGTTTCTGGAAATGGGAATAAGTGGACAAAGTGGGTTTCGCGAACGACGAACGACGAACGACGAACGACGAACGACGAAAGACGAACGACGAACGACGAACGACGAACGACGAACGACGAACGACGAACGACGAACGACGAACGACGACGAACGAACGACGAACGACGAACGAACGACGAACGAACGAACGATGGCAAACGAACGAACGATGGCAAACGAACGAACAACAACGACGAACACGAATGCTATGAAGCCGGTGAACACGTTGATCGCCTGAGAAGGTGTGCACGTACTTTCTAGTCGGGCGACGACAGGAGGAGGGCCGAGAACGGACACACTCCCCTCGGTAGCTTCTCGCTGTCCGAGAGTCGTGCAAAAAGTCAACACGAATTGTGCGTCGCCACGATAAACAGCCCCAACAAGTTTCGGTTCCACGGCGGGAGCGGCGCTCAGACCTCTTTGTTCTCGTTGCAACACACACAACTGTAATGGACTGAACACGGCCCTCACTCCTTCGCCCGCGTCGCTCGGCACAACGATGTCGGCTCCACAAGCTGCGAGTGCTGGCGCCGGACGCGCCAAGCGAGGGATGGCGGAATGCATTTCCGTGTTTCGCTCGCGCTTCGGTGGATGCGATGACCTCTCACTGAGCCCGACGGGCGCACACGCCGCGGCCGCCGTTTCCATGTTCGAAGGCAACACATGGGGCGGCGTGGTCAGCATCCTGTGCGGCACCAGCATCACGAACGCAGACGAGGCGGCCGCAGATCCGATCCTGCGCGAGGTCTGCCACCTCAAGTGGAACTCCGGCTGCAGCAGCGTTCGCTGGCTGTCTGAGAAGACATTGGCGTTCGGGACTGATGCGGGAGATGTCTGCGTTGCATCGCTCTCCTCGCCACCTCCTGCTGCTGAGGAGGGCCTGGCTGCTACAGACCTAGCCGCTACGGCGTCGCCGGATGCCTTAGCCAACGTCGACGAGGAAACCGGCGCCGCGCCACCGCTGCCGCCGATGCCAGTGTTGCCGCCGTCTTTACAAGCGTCCACGATCGCGATGACTGACCACGAAGACGCAGTGACGTCGCTCGCCAACTCTCGACACGAGCTTCGGCGGCTCGTGTCTGGCAGCAGCGACTGCACTGTCCGTGTGTGGGACGCCGAGCACGGCAAAGCGTTGGCGTCGTTCGCGGGCCACACCGACGCCGTTGAGGCTGTGGATTGCAGTCAACAGACACCGCACTTGGCAGCGTCCGCGTCCCGGGATGGAAGCGTCCGTGTGTGGGACCTTCGAAGCGCGCAGGACTCGTCGAGGACATCTCACGGTTTGGATTGCCGTGTTCGCATGCAGTGTTCTTGACCGCGCCTTCGACTAACGTGATGTATGTGCCGTTGGTTGTTTGTTTTCTTGCTTTGCGTGTTCGTTGTGGGCCCAACCCGATTACGCCGTCTTTAACAGCTCCTGTTCACTTGGGCGAGCAGTCGCTCTCCGTACGATTCCACCCGGCAGATGACACCAAGTTGCTCGTCGGCACGGAATCCGGCGCCGTTGTCGACATCGACCTGCGGAGGTCGTCCGGGCGCGCAAAGTCCTTGAAGCTGCATAGCGCGCCTGTGTTTGACGTGGCATTTCACTGTGGCAGCGAGGACGGCGCCGTTTTCTCGGCGTCCGCCGACACCACATTCAGAGCCGGGCCATTCGATGCGGCGGCAGTGGGGGCAGCAGACACCACTGCAAACGCAATCCTAGCACTCGGCCACACAGACTATGTTCGCAAGGTTCGTCTGTGCCGCCATAGCGCTTCAATGTGTATATGCGCTCCGCTCACGAGCCTGTTTGTTGTTGTCGCTCTGTTGATGCAGGTACTCCCGCTTCCAAGGAGCAAATTGGTTCTCTCAGCGTCCTGGGATCGCACAATCCGACTGTGGCGTCTTTAAACATGATGTGCATTGCCGTCGGCACTGCCATGGCCCTACATTAATTTGCCGCAGCGATGATGGTTTTATTATTGGTTGTTGTTTTTATTCGTTTATTTGGATCCTTTCGTTCTTTTATGTGGTCCGAAGCGAATGGGTCCGATTTCCTGTTTGACCTTGGTTCTGATGTGAGCACATGCATGTCGATTTCTACTTCTTTGGCTTACTCGCGCTGTTGTTTGGCTTCCGACGCTTCTTCGGTGACGTCTTCGGTGACGCCTTCGGTGACGCCTTCGGTGACGCCTTCGGTGACGCCCGCGCCCCGGCATTGCCGTCGGCAGCGGACTTACTTTTCGCCAGCTCTTTCTGAGCCAGCTTCTCAGCTTTTCGTTTATCTCTCCTCTGACGTCGCAAGATAGCGCTGTACCTGTGAGGAGCCATCGCGTGCCGTGGTTGTTGAAAACAAAAGGATGCTCAGCATCGTGGGCTGGCGGGAGACATGATTTGTGCCACGTACCGGTTCTTTAGCTGGTTCGCGACACGAGTCTTTAACAATTTGGCGATGGCGGACCAACCCATGCCAGCTTCCTTCTTCGCGACAAGGAACGCATCTGCGGGCACAAAACAAAATCACAAACCCAACACGTTCAAAAACAGAATCAACCAATGCCGACGAAGGGACGAGTCCGCCAAGCCACACCTTCTTCAGGCGTGAACTCGTCTTTGCGGACCAGGGGGTTCAAATAGTTCGACCATCGTTCTTTCACCTGCGCGGATGTTGTGCACGCGATCCATTAGTATCACCGGCGACAACTTTATCGCAACGTGGATGATGTTGCCAGTTGCACTCGACAGCCTACCTGCTTGATGTTTCTGCCTGGAATCTTGGACGCCACCACTGACCACTTCACGTTGTCCTTGCCGCGGGCAGCGTGCTCTTCAGCGACCAGTTGTCGCAAGTGGTCGTCGTCCTTCTTTGTCCATTTGCCCTTGACATGCCCTGGCTTGAGGGTGTTCATCCACCTCTGTCGGCAGCGTAGTCCCTGGCATTGGTAAAGAAGGCAGCGGACACTTTTCATGTGAAGACCGTGATAGACAGCCTGCAGTTCTGTGCACTCGCAATGAAGACGTGCCTTGCGAGTGCCGACGTGCCGAGCGACGGACTCCCAGTCTTTCTCCCCGAACATATCGATGGCCTATTCACATTGCCAATTGCACCGACATCAGCATCGGTGGCAAGTCCACATGCCACGGCATGGCAACGAGACCTATCAATTGCCACACACCTCAAACAGACGCTTGTCTTCGACCTCGCTCCACCGGCGGATCACAGTCGGCGGATCGAGGTGCTTGAAGTAAAGCCGAAGGTCCGCACTTTGTTGCTGCCAGACACACAAACGAGAGTGCGGGAAGCAGTTGTAACGGCTGCGGAAGGCAAACGCATGATTCAATAAGTACAAGCAACTCTTCAGCACACCTGATCCACCGGGACAGAAACGGCACTGACAGACGCCGAAGGCGACCGGGATCCTCGCCGCTTGCCGCTGTCGACCGTGACGTTCATTGCCCAACCACTCTTCGACGCACCGCCACCGCCGCCGCCGCCGCCACTGCCGCCGCCGCCACTGCCGGACTCGTGTTGCACGTTTGGAGCGGCCGCTATCATGTTTGCGCAGTTGAAGTTGTCGTGCAAAGCATCGCCGCCGCGTGTGAGCGAGAGATGCTGCTGGCAGATGGGCACGCCCCAATTGCGCTTGATGAGGCGCTTGATGTCTGCAACATTCGTCGTTGCCGTTGTGTGCAACCGGAGATGATTCACGGTGCCGCCGCTTTTCGACCCAGGAATCATGACGTCCAAAACGATTGGCGCACTGGACTTAGCGTTGGCTGAACCTGAAGTCTGCGACGTGCGGCGCGCACTGGATTTCGGCGACGCTGCAGCGACGGGTGCTGCTGCGGTGGAACTGTTGTGTCTTGTGCGAGCAGCTGCCTTTGAGGCAGTTGGTTCCTTCTTCGGGACCACTCGAGCGTGCGCAGCAACCGCAGCCGAAGACGACGGGGATGACGGGCCTTGTGAGGAAACCCGCGCGACGGCAAGAGGGGGCACTGTCCCCGCCGCTGCGACAGGGGACACCGCTGTCGGTGGCGATCCATGCGGGCTGAAGTACGCATGCATGGGGACACCTTGCAAGCCAGGGACGCATTGGCCGCCCTGCATGCCATAGCCGGGAAGAGCGTTGCCGTATGCGTGAGGCATCATGTGCAACGCCAAGGGAGGCACCAATCCATAGGCTCCATGCGGGGGTGCATGCATAGTGCTTGTCGGCGTGGTCCACGCAACGCCCCGTGACTGCATTCCAGGGTACTGTTGCAGGATTGGATTGCCCACTCCTTCGCGGATACCCTGCAGCGTGCCCTCAGCAGCAACACGCTTGGGTACCGCCGCGTCCGCGGATGCGGCTGAAGTTGCGTCCGCAGCGGATGTTGCGTTTTTTGAAGTTGCTGGTTGACTAGGGCTGCCGTCCACCTTTGTTTCGCGGGCCCTGGCTGCCGCGACCATGGTGAGTGCGGACCACGCCCCAGACATGGCAGTATGAACCCGCTAACTGCAGGGGTATCTGTGTGATAGTTGGGGAAGAAGTGACTTGGCGGGCCAAGTTCGGAGCACTGGTGTGGGTCGTCGACCGCAGTGAGCGCACCGTCACTCTCGACCGAAATGGGTATCTGTTTGTTTTATGGCTGCGTGATTTCTTGTTGGCAGTTTTTCCCCTTCGCTCGGAATAGTAGGTGGGCGTGCGCGCTCTGAGGAAACATGTGGAATACTTCCACTTTCCTCCTCCCCAGCGATCTCTCACGCAACGGAAGTGAGCACACCAAACAAGCCAATAAGTCCATGGCAGAGGTCACACCGGCATCTCAACGCCAGGCCAGCAGCGCGAAGATGCACAAACAACCACACGCCAACAAGCCAAGAGATCCAACCTCAAACGACGCGTGCCGAGTGTATCACAAGAAACGACACCACCCAACGAAAGCGGGCGCACGCCAAGCACGGAGGCAGGGACGACAACAACAATGAATGCATGGCAACGTGAATGAGCGAGCGAACGAACGTACGAGGCAGCAACAACAAAGCAACAAACGAACGAACGAGCGAACGAGCGAACGACAAGCACGGAGGCAGCGACGACAACAAGAATGAATTCATGGCATCGTGAACGAGTCAATGAGCGCACAAACGAACGAACGAACGAACGAGCGAGCGGGCGAACGAACGAGGCAGCAAGCAACAACGAAGGCAGCAAGCAACAACGAAGGCAGCAAGCAACAACGAAGGCAGCAAGCAACAACAAAGCAACAAGCGAACGAACGAACGAACGAACGAACGAACGAACGAACGAACGAACGAACGAACGAACGAACGAACGAACGAACG
>ENA-OWNT01003360-OWNT01003360.1-seawater-metagenome-genome-assembly--contig:-NODE-3360-length-15167-cov-3.882505_pt1 | contig 15167 bp, 15 predicted proteins | sample MGYA00238136_ERZ651165 | MGnify/ENA primary metagenome ERZ651165 (study PRJEB26861, sample SAMN08777766) | seawater metagenome | isolation source: coastal seawater | place: USA: Florida | collected...
GCGGCCGCCTCGCCAAGCAATGCAGTTCACTGTGCTGGCCGTTGTGATCGATGTGACCTCCGCTTTCACGTCAGAGATATCAAACACTTTGATGGAATGATCGCGACTGCCCGTCGCAAACCGTCCGGCGATTGTTGGGTGCCAGCGGACGCAGTAAACTCGGCTGTTGTGGAGGTTGCGGTACCGGAGAAGCGGCGTCGCCCCGTGCCGTACGTCCCAAATTTGAATTTGATTGTTCTGCATTGCGGCCGCGAATTGATTCGGGTCATGGTGGCTAAAACGGACGTCGAGAGCGGGGACTCCTACTTTGAAGGTGCTCGAACCACTTTCCATGCCTTCGTCACCCGCATCAGACCCACGCCTGCCGACTCGAGTGTCCCACAACTTCACGACATTTTGCCGTGCGCATGAAAGCAGCCAGTTTGGGTGGGCTTTGGGGTCGGGATGCCAGTGCACCGCATGGGCCGCACCTGCGTGCTTGTACTCGGCCTGTTTCACAGTTTCTTGCCCCTGGCGGTCCAGATTCCACAGAACGACTACTCCGTTGCTGGCAGCGGTTGCGATGATGTTCTCGTGCATCGGGTGCCAATCCACGCAAGTGGAACTGGCGCTTAAATTATTCTTGCGGCCCGTGCGAGGCGCAGTCATTTCATGGAGCCGCTCGTACTCGAGATCAAGCTTCACGAGTCGAAATAAACTGCGCCCGACGACCACAGCATGGTCGTGCGATGGCGACAGACTCAGCGAGGTCAACGGCTTGGCGCCCTTCACTTGAATGCACCCACGGTTGCTCAACGTCTTCGCCGCCAAGCGCGTCGTTGGCGTGTCATTGCCGTCATTGTTGATGGTTGAAGACATCCTGCCGCACTAAGAAAGTTCAGTGGTGCATGCCTCGCACTGTCACACGGAGAAGGTCAACTTGTTCTAAAAGGATACGTCCATGTGCGCAAGTCTGTGCCAGATGCCTTGGAACGCGACCGTTCCCTGCCCTGCCATCACGAGCGCCAGCAGCGCAAAACGTGTGCAATTATTTGCTATTTGCTTTCACCTTTTGTCATAATTTCTTCTCTGTTTCCGCACAACTAACGAAGCAGGTCGTCACAAAAGATGACTGCATCACACGGTCGAAGCTCGATCGAGCGGTGACAAAATCCCACCACCAAAACAACTCACTCCACCACACCACACCACGCCACACCACACTGCTCCGCAACTCCGCTGTGTTTATACGCGACGGCGCTGGCACGTGCTTTTGTCGATGTCCCCATGCCTTCTTGCCGTCAACGCACAACAACGTCGTCGAACGTCGTCGAACGTCGTCGAACGTCGTCGAACGTCGTCGAACGTCGTCGAACGTCGTCGAACGTCGTCGAACGACAACGAAGAAGACGCAAAGTAGTTGGCGACGCAGCGAATCGTTCGTCGTTCTCCGATTTTTAATCTCTTTGTGTACCGTATGGTTGCACACTACGTACACTAAATCACATTATCTACTATTGACCCTTCCAATAAATTAGTAAAACAGTTTAACGAGGTATACAGTACGATAATTGGCAGATTCATGTCGATGTCTCTGTCGTTGGCTTGGCAAACGATGCGAAGGTCGGGGCTATTATACCACAGGGGCTATGATACCACATCAATGGCAGCGCAATGGCAGCGCAATGGCAGCGCAGTGGCATCGCAATGGCAGCGCAATGTCTGGATTGATGCCCGGAATGCGTGCATGCAAACGACGAACGATTTCATTTTCATCCACAACAGTACGTGATGGTCACCCTGACCACCTTGGGGTGGGGTCGTTGCGTGATGGCGACCACCCTGAACACCTTGGTGTGGGGGCGTTGCAGGATGGTGCTCGGTGATGATATCCACAAAGTTGGTGTCTTGTCGACTGTGTTGCTGGACTCGACGCGCTTCCGGTTGGCGAACCAACGATGTGGATCGGCCTCGAAAAGACGATTGCGGTGCGACGCACCACATGCAGTAGGCAGCACAGAGTGGGGAGAAGATCAAGGGAGATCATCATCCATTTAATCATTACATGAATTTATCGATGTCTGTCACAGAAAAAAAATAAAAGAGGAGCTAAAGCCTTCCGATGTCGAAAATGTCAACTGCTGGTTTGCAAGAAGCAGGGTTACCAGCAGCAGGCGAGTGCTGGTGCTTTACTTGAACTGTTGCCGGTTGCCACGGTTCATGTCAGCGCGAGACGTGTAGCCACGGCTTCGCGAAGATGACTCGGTGCGTGCGCTTGAAGTGTACGTACGCTGCTCCACGCGTGCGCTCGAGCGATAGCCTGCCGGCTCGGTGCGCGCGCTTGAGCGGTAGGGCTCGGCGGCGTACCCGCGGCTGTTGTCATTGTAAGAAGATCCGTAGTTGTTAACGGGTGGGTAGCCTCCTGAGGAGTAACCACGGCCGTAATTGCTGGGGGCGTTCGACGAATATCGATATTGATATTGCCCGCTGCCATACGACCCCTGAGAGTTGCTTTCGTACGGTTGATGCGGTGTTGTGTTGCTAGAACTGTAGTTGGGGGCGCCATGACTTCGGGAACCGCCTTGGTACCCTCCACTGTAACCGCCATTGTAGCCACTGGAGTAGCCACCGCCGCTGCTGCCACTGCCGCGGGCGCCGTAGTTAGGTTGATGGTATCCGGCTCCGCCACCTCCGCCTCCACGGTGTGAGCTGGAGTACGTCCCATAACCCGATTCTGTCTGACCGTAACCGCCACTGTCGTAACGACCGCGCTTCGACTGGTGGCTGGTCGAGTACGATGAACCGGTCGAATACGATGAACCGGTCGAATACGACGAACCGGTCGAGTACGACGAACCGGTGGGAGGAGGATACGTGCTGCTGTGCTGGCCGCCACTGCGGGAATAGTCTCCGGATCCAGAGTAACCTCCGCGACCAGTATAGCCTCCACGGCCACCATAGCTGCCGCGGCCACCACGGCCTCCACGGCCACCGTACCCTCCGCGGCCGTTATATCCACCACGGCCACCGTACCCGCCATTGTTGCCATGGGTGGGAGAACCTCGCTGGCGGCCATACTGATTTCCTTGCGTCATCGCGGCACGTTCTTGCTGCTTCATAGCGATGAGCTCCTGTGCCGTTTTGGCTGCTAAATCCAGAATTGAGATTCCATTACGTGATCCACGCGGGGCTTTGATGTTGCTGGTGTCTTCGATCGTCAGTGTCGGCTTATCGAGAACAACGCCGGGCAACATCACGGAGCGAAGTGGCTCGCATGTCTCCGCGAAGTGGATTTCTGTGTTGATGCCACTGCAGTTCCTGATTGTTCCAAGACCGCCGATGGTGCGGCAAGGTGGAAAAGAATACCCCGGTTGGAGATGGCAGCGCTCCGTTGTCAGCTTCTTCAATTCGTCGTCGAATGCATCGATTAATTCAGCGCGTGTGGCACGAAGAGTTGCGGTGAGGGTGTCGCCGTCTTCCATCGACACTTGAAGTTCAATAGTTTGCTTCCCTTTCTCTACGTGTTCTGCGTGCTCCTGAATCTTTCGTCCAACAGGGTGAGACGCGTGAACGAACAGCACCTCCACTCCTTCGGTGTTGCGGAAATGCTCTTCCAAAGAAAAGTTCGGTTCGACTTTGCTCAACGCTTCAAGCAAGCGTTTGGCATCAATGAACGGCAAGAGTGCAATCCACAACCATGGCTGCCGATGACAATTGGGATCTAACGCGAATTTGGTTGGATAAAAGTCAATAACTGGACTATTTTCGTCTTTCATGAGTGGATGGCACGCATCTGGTAGCATGTGGGCAGATCCCGGCGGCTGAACGCCTGAGGGTTTTCACAGAACAAACGGATGGTAATCAAAAGCACGTGGTCGTTCAGGTTGTGTGCGAAGAACGTACCCATAAGCTGAGCAATGGGCACGAAGGGCTTTGAAGGTGGAAATGATATTTCGAATCGATCCAAGTTGACGAGGTCAGCTGCACATGGAGCGTAATGATATGGGTAGTACCTGGACACACAGCGCCAACCACACATATTTTGAGGTCGGCACAAACTGTGTAGACGACACAGTGCAAGGCACCGAAGTATAGAAGAACATACCACGCCCAAGACTGACATCCCTTGTAGTAGTATGCCAACACCCAGCATAAACCTTCCGTGTAACTTTTGGCGATGGCCTGTGCAAGCAGTCAGTCGACGTGAGTACTTTTCGCCATTAATCAAGGCGCGCGTCAAACGAAGCATTCGAACCGTTTTGAAAGCTTCTTTGTCCTGTGAAAAGTTGTGCCCAAATTTTGACTCGTAATACCGGTCGCGCCACCCTGCCTCGCCAGGCTTGATGTCCTCATCGTCTTTCTCCATGATTTTTTCTTCATTGTCATGAATTTCCTCAGACCTGCGCAGTCGATCAGCAAGAGCCGGGTGTGGGATAACAGACAAAGCGGCAAACAACTAGAGCAGATAAAGCAGCAAAAAACAAGAGCAACATGGGAGCACCCCACTCACATCATCGTCTCATACTCCAATTTAGCACGTGCTTCTTCTTCAGCTTTCTTCTTTTCCTCCGCTTTTCTTTGACGCGTGCGCTCCTTTTTCAACTTGCCCTTCTCTTTTTTGCGTTGCAATTTCTCTGCCTGCTTCTCTTCTTCGGTCTTCGGAACTGCGACAGCTTCATGCTCCTCCTCTTCCTCCGAGTCCGAGGAATCACTTCCTTCATCGTTGTCGTCAGCCGGCGCAGCAGTCTGGACCTCGCTTGGGGTACCATCATCAGTATTTGCTGCGGCGTCGGTAGCTGCGGTAGCTTGCTCTTCCGGCGCAGTTGTGGATGCTTCTGCCTCGGTCGAGGCCTCATCGGTGGCCGTCACACTGTCCGATGCGTCAGCGTGCTTCCGCTTCTTGCGCTTTTTCAAATCCTCTTTGAGTTTTTTCGCAGCGTCAAAGTTCTGCTTACTGTCAGGGTTCTTGCCATTCTTACCGATTTGTCCCAGCGGAATTGCATGCTGACCGAGCTGCTTGTTCGTGGTACCCTCATGCGAATAGGAACAACTGTCTCCCCGCTTACAAATGCCGGCACGGTAGTCGCGGCACATGCCGCGGGCTCGTCGAGCCGCAAGCGCCTCTTTCGCACTCATGTGCTTGAAAGAACAGTTTTTGCCTTTAGAGCATTTGCCCTGCAAAAACCTACGACAGGGCTGCGTCGCGCGGAAAGCTTTTGTTCGCTTGTCCTGCACTTTCTGTTTAATACGACGCTGCAGAACGATGTCCTCCGTGATACCAACCTGCAATTCAGAGTAGCATTTTCAAGAGCAGACGCGGGGAGGACAAGCAGAGTCAGAGACAAGAGTGCAAGGACCATCTGCAGCCGTTCAGAAGCACGTACAACTCCAAGGAAAATATCCACATGGCCTAGGTTGACGTCACCGCTATGCGTCAAATAGCCACCAATGGCGGGAAGCTGCCTCATATACCTACATTTTCAAGATACAAGGGAGAGTACGTTAAAAAAAGCATGGACATCGGCGTGTGCGGAAGCGTGGCGTTGCAGATGAGACTGACATTGAAATCAACATGTCCAAAGCACCCTCTCGGATGTTCAAGGCAGGAAGGTGCGGAAGAAAGTCATTTCCAACGAAAAAGCACAGGAACACAAAGTCATCCACGACTCGTTCGAAATCGTAAGCGAACTGGGTACCGTCGGCACTGGTGCCGGTCAAGACACCTTCCCGCGCGAGAGGCGCGAACTCCGCTTGCAAGTACTCACGCAGCACTGAAACGTTGAGGAGTTGGAGGGGCTTGTCGAAGTAGCCGCTGTCTGCAACCTTGTCCTGACCTCGGGCGGCGAAGACCTGCTCTCGAAGGATCGTAAAATGTGCCTCGTGAGTGGCGAGACCGAGCATGATCAAGTCAGCATCAAGACCGTGCAAAATGTGGCGGGTGTTGGGATCGTGTCCAGGCTTGCAGCGCTGGTCGCGAATGAAGTTCATGATTTTGTGTTCTCCTTCTCCGGGCACCCGAGCATCCGATATGATGATTTGAAACTCACGCCATCCAGGCTCGTGCGTCAACCGATCAGCAACGTACCATCTCAAGGCCTCGGACAGGGTCGTCATGAACGGGCTTCCCGGTGTAATGACGTTGTGATCCCAAGAAGGCTTCTTTTTCGGGGGCACCTTCGACCCCATGCTTGCCAGCTTGTTGCGCACACTCTCTTCCACCTCGGCACGTTCCTCCATCTCTTGCACAGCTCTGAAACGACGCGAGCGCTGCTGGTTCATTTTCGCGCGGGGGGCGACGCCATCGACAGCGATGTACAGCAGCTTGCGCGGGCGAACTATCCTCACCAAACGGTCAATGTAGCGCATAATGTTCTGCATCTGCTCTTGCAAACCACTGGGACGCTCTCGGAGGTCCTCGCCGTGCGTGGCGTTGTGCACGATGCCGTTGAGGTCGAGATACAGATTGTCCCACTCCACTCCGTTTGGGTTCGGGCGCGTGATGTCAACGGATCCGCCTCCGTCAGGTTCTTCCTCCTCGACATGCTCAATAATACACTTCGGATACTTCTGCATCAACCATCGAAAGAAGGCGGGAACCCCCATGTTGGAGCAACACTCTTGACGAGCGTGGGGTCGGTGCACGAAATGCGCGCCTGCTACTTGTCGCCCTTGTTGAACCTTCGCGCAGGCTGCGCGGTCAGGGTTCTGCCGTCGGGCGGGACCGGCAAGCAAGGAAAACCCAACCAGACAAAAGCCGGACTACCACAAACTGTTGCGCAGTTTGTTAGCTTTTTGTAAAGACGATTGTGTCCCTGCCGGCAGACAAACCACCACCCAATCTGTGCACTGCGCGTTCTCTCCACCAACGGCACGCACGATACTCTTACTCTCTGTTTTTCTCCACAGTTTCACCGCATCGTACTTTGCTTGACGCCCAAAATATCCGCCAGATCACTGCAGCATAGTCTGGAACTGGCCACGTATTGTTTGAAATGGCAATCGGGTGTTGTCGTTGTGCCTGAACCAGAGCACATTGTTGACGCCCGGCGCTAGACGAGGTTCAGATTCCTAACATCGAGTCGCAGCGTCAGATGGACTCGCCACCGCCTTACTTCCCCACACCTTTGCACAGACCGAACACCCCAAACGCAAAGAAAGACAACGGCAATGGTGGGCTCACCCAACGCAACGCCAACCACAACAAAGCGGACTTCCCAAAACCAACGACGAACGACGACGGACGACGACGGACGACGACGGACGACGACGGACGGCGACGGACGACGACACAACACAGCGTGACGTCGACGTCGAACGAACGAACGAACGAACGAACGAACGACGAACGAACGAACGAACGAACGACGATAACAGTAAACGAACGAATTCGAAACAGCCCCTCACGTGAAGCTGCGTCATAGTGTCTGAACGCCATCTCAACCGACTGATTGAGTACATAGATGTGTTAACGCCTTTGAAGGCGGGAGCGTGTCAGAAAATCGTAGAATTTAGCGAGAGTGGAGGTTTAATATAGTGCCTGAATGCGGAGGACAGTGAATGATTGAGTGAGTGGCCACACGCCACAACGCACGGCCGCGCCATTTACGCAACTTGGCGCCAGCTGTCCACTGTGAGTGGACAAGAAAGTGGCAGTGAGTGGTTAACGTTAACCACTCCAATGGACTCCAATGGTTGGGGTTGACCATAAGAGTGGTGAAGTCAGTGGGTAATTTAACCACTCAAGTGGTCAAAGTCGCGACTGTGAGTGTCGGTGGGAACACTGAGAATGGAGAAATTGAGAGTTTAGTGCAGTTCGTATAGTCGGACATTGACACATTTACTACACTTTATGCGCACTGTTATCAATAGATAGTAAATGTTAGAAATAGAACTGTACACCTATGTACGTTTGCTTTCTGTTCCCTCCACTTCACTTCTCACTTCTCAACCTCTCACCGCTCACTTCTTGACATTCCACATTCCAACATTCAACAGTTATTTTTATAAAAAAATGAAATCGTTTTCCCATACATTGGCGTCCCTACCACACACAGCAATCCATACTTCAAACTACTACTGTATACTCCACCACAATCTTCACATTGCCTTTCCTTTTCCGCTTTCCTCTTTCCGCTTTCAGCTTTCGGATCACCCACCATTCCACCATTCCATTCCATTACCAATCCATAGTACAGTACAGTACTCAAACACAAAACAACTATCACCGCATAAACGCGGAGTCGAAATCAAAACACCACTCACACAACACCTTCGGATTGCTACAACACTGTGAGACTGTGACTGTGAGTGTGACTGCGACCTGTGACTGCGTGGGACTCTCAAGACCGTTTTTGTCGGACGGAAGTTAGTTGGTGAGCAAGAAGCGCGACAGCGAGCGAGCGAACGAACGGCAATCAGTGGTGAAATAGATCTCGATATTCCCATTCCCGGATACTTCACTCACCGCACTTTCTGTCTACACTTAACATATCCTGCATCAGGCATACGTGGTTAACGAAACGCAGCATGTATTCCTAGATAAGGATACATTCTCTGGGTCCTGGGCAGACAGTGGCTTCTTCGTTCGTTGATGCAGTGCTCACATTTGACCAAAGCTTTTTTCACTACGTCAGCCAACCATTTGTGTAGTTCAGTAATGTACGGGTTTATTCAATGGCGGTTGGAGGTATAGGCTACATGTCCGGAAATAGGAATATATGGTTGTAATCGGCCACTGCGCGACTGACTGAAGGGAGGGAGGGAGGGAGGGAGGGACGGGGAGTGATTTCAGCGGCCAGGCGCAGTGTCTCACTCACTCACTCACTCACTGATGATTGATTGTTGTTGCCGTTCGTTCGTTCCTTCCCTTCCTTCTTTCTTTGATCGTTCGTTGTCGTTCGTTCGTTCGGTTGTTGTCGTTCGTTTGTTGCCGTTCGTTCGTTCCTTCCCTTCCTTTGTTCGTTCGTTCGTTCGTTCGTTCGGTTGTTGTCGTTCGTTCGGTTGTTGTCGTTCCTTCGTTCGTTCGTTCGTTCGTTCGTTCGTTCGTTTGTTCGTTTGTTGTCGTTCCTTCGTTCGTTCGTTCGGTTGTTGTCGTTCCTTCGTTTGTTGTCGTTCCTTCGTTTGTTGTCGTTCCTTCGTTTGTTGTCGTTCACCAAGTCTCACCAAGTGGAAGGTGACAGCTCTTGACCCCCTTTGACTGCCGACTTTTGACGTATGTTGACAGTGGGAAGGGAGATGGAAGCGAGAAAGCGGGAGGACGAGGGACGAGCCAACTAATTAAACCAAGGTTGGTGAGTTGGTCGGTCCGGTGTCCACGTTGTTGGTGAGTATATTGACCCGCCTGCCCGTAGGTAGCTTGGTTCGGTCGAGTGCACGCGCGTTGGTTCATTGAGCGTGCTGTCGATCGGAGAACTTTTTGGCTCTGGTCCACAATGGGTGGGCAGACGCAAGAAACTGGTGAGTCGGTGAGATTGCGCACTCTTCCACGGGTGCGAGTGGCGCACCCCACCGGGCGTTAGTTGGGGGCGCTGCACTCCCTCCCCTTTTGTTGCAGCAGACGAGCGGTCGCGTCGTGTGGCCAGCTGTTGCAACAGGACAGGCGGTCAAAATAAGCACTCTGTATTTTGAGTGTTTATTCTTGCTTTTGCGGTTCTGGCTCCCCCATTACTGAGTGCACCGCATTTACAGTCCTCCCCACTCATCATGTCAGGGTATCCAGGCTCACTGAGCGTCGCGCAAGAAGCCGCGCTCCAAGAACTGAAGGACAAGGTTCTGGCGTGGGCCGACAAGGAGAAATCCGAGAACAAAAAAGTGGTTCGAGATCGTGAAGCTCAAGCTCAAGCTGACGCCGACGCAGAGGCCGAGGCTGAGGCCGGCGGAGGCTCCAAGGATGACGGAGACGAGGAGGACCCAGCGGAGGCGGGCGCGGACGTCCCACAGGTCCAAGCCGAAGGTGGTGGCCAGGCTGTCGCTGGAGTGCCGCCGATCCCAACTTACTGCTCAAATGCCGAAGTCGAGGCGCAAGCACGCTCCATGATCAAAGACGACGGTGCTCTCCTGCGTTTTCTGCGAGCCCGTGACTTTGATGTGGCGAAAGCGTAAGTGTTGCGTTTATGCACGTGTATTCACGCGGCACGCCAGCTTGCTGTCCGGAATCAAGTAAAACTTTCTTCTTGCTGCGCCTGCCGGCTGTCGTGTTCTCGAACCAGGTATAAGATGGTGAAAGCCGACTTCAAGTGGCGAGTCCTCGTCAGGCCACGTGAAATCAAAGCTTCCATGATCCCGGAAGGCCTTCGCCAACACTTGATCCGCTGCGTCGGCTTCGACAAGGAGGGAGCCCCGGTGTGCATCTTGGTTTCTGGCAATTGGGAGGTGAGCTTGCGTTTGTGCGGCGTCGACACCCACCGTGGGCACAACTGTTTTGCTTTGATGTGGCTCGATCTCGATCGACAATTGCATTGCGGTTTGCGACAACGTGTTGACTTTCGTCGTGCAATGTGTGACAAATATCTGCGTAGCCGGACAAGCACGATCTGGACGAATACATACGGACGATCGCATACAACATGGAGCTCATCACCGCGGCGATGTCTGAGAATGCACAGCAAATGACACTCGTGTTCGACATGGGCGGGTGGTCTTTCAAGCGTCATGGCGGCGGTTTTGCAATGCAGTGCACGAACCAGCTGATCAAGGTTGTGCAACACCACTACCCCACGTAAGTCGGCAGTGACGCGTGCACACACACGTGGCCCCACCTCCATTTCTTCGTTGTGGAATTAACAAAGTCCCCCACTGCTGTTACGATTTTGACAGTTTCCTGAAGAAGGCCTTCCTGATCAACGTCCCAACCATCTTCAAGATTGCGTGGAAGGTTATTTCTCCGTGGATCGACCCTCGAACACGCGAAAAGGTGTGCAGATGTCTGTCTGTGGCGTGCGTGGAAATGCGTTGTAACTGGTATCGGCGGGGATTGCACGCAGGTGTTCTTCCTGGGCAAAGACGAGATGGCTGAACGCCTCTTGGAGTTGATTCCCGCCAATGTGTTGGAGACTACTTTCGGTGGCGAGGCGGACCCTACAACTGACATTTTCGCTTTCCCGCCCGAAGAGCGCGACGTTGACAAGGCGAGAGCCAGAATTATCTCGACCATCCGCCCGCAAATTGACCAAGTTCCACCGAAGCACCAAGTTGCGGTGAGCGTCCTTGCACACTATTTTTGCTGCCAGGGTTTCGGGTTTCGGCGTTACGTCTCGGGTTTCCGCCTGCTCTGACTGGTCTGGTGGTCGTGGTAGGTCCCGGCGCGAGGAAAGCACGTTCTCGATGTCCGCGTGAACGAGGGTCAGGCGGTGGAATGGCACGCGCATACCACGGACAAGGTGGGGACGAGGCATGGTGGTCGCCCACTTTTGTCAGACGGTCTCACCCTTGGTGTTTTTGCTCGTTTAGGATTGTGACATTCGCACCTTTTTCGCCTTGGTTCACGACGCCGAGGAAGCAATGGAGCATGAGCTGCAAGAATTGAGTAGCCATTCCCGCGTGGGCACTGAACCAGTGTTGCACAAAACTGAGTTGTTCACCAAACCGGGACTTTTCCGCCTCGAATTCGACAACACCTACAGTTGGATGAATTCCAAGAAGGTCAAGTACACCGTCCGCATCCACGCGGAAGCGGTGAAGGCCAAGTGAGATTGGCTCAGCTTCATGATATGTTTGGGGCACACGGCTTAGCAACACCAACAAAACACTTTGACGATGGCTGCAGCCCACATAGCAACCTCAAACACTTTTGTTCCCTGTGCATTTTATAAAACTTACATCGCGGCCCACGACGGCATTGCATATTGTCCAATTGGCTTGGCCCGCACATGCTCGCGTTGGCATCAAGCTGTTCCAAAAATACAATCAAAACACCCGGGCTGGCCCGACCTCACTTCGAATGAAGGCCTCGCCCGCATCCGCGTTTGGTCCGACAAACAATCTGTCTGATATTTCTTTCAACCTCAACAACCACACCAGGTGTTACGGATGGCAAACGCGTCACAAACAGTCGTTCCCCAACCCCGCAATGCGACGTTGTGCCATACTTGCACTTTCATTGTCCCTGAATCCAATCGGTAATTGTGCTACTGCATTCCATTGGGCGCCGTAGCCCTGGGCTGCGTCGTCATGAAGGTCGTCCAACGGCCGAAGGCAGTCGCTGCGCCTGAGGTTCTGAAAATATCAATACTGAACTGTACATACAATTTTGGAATTTATGACATAGTACTTACACTGTTATCCAAGTGGTAAAATAATAGCGAGAGACTATTGGGTTTTTGGCATCACTGAAAATAAACTTTTAGAATTTTTCGCGCTTGCACTCACTCACGACAGACGTTTCATCGTTGTGCGAACGACGAACAACGACGAACGACGAACGACGAACGACGGACGACGAACGACGAACGACGAACGACGAACGACGAACAACGACGACGACGACGACGACGTCAATGCAAAAGTGTTGAAGCGGCGAAGCGCCGGAGAAGCACACGCACGCGGTGACGCGAATGCGAGTTCAGTCGTCGAAGACAACAACAACGTTGCAGGAGCAAACGAACACTGTTTGACGTTGCGAGGAAAAGGACTGACGGACGTTGACGGGTGTCTGTGGATGGATTGACGATGGCAGACGGTTGGAAGAACGACGCTTGGTTAATGGAAGGACGGCTGCGTGGCTGTGATATTTGCAGACACTGAATGACAAAAGCAAACAGCAAAGACCACTTTGGCGCTGTGTGTTTGCGTGTTTGTTTGTGTTTGTGTGTGTAAATAAACGAAGCTGTGCGTCGTGAGGAAGAGACTAGAGTTCATGGAATTCGGTTGTAAGTTGGAAACCGACTCTGCGACGCCTCAATCCAAGGACTCGGGGAAAATTAGAACAACTTTGAGATCAAACTGTGCCATACTGCAGCAGACGATTGGTTCAGGTATCGAATCACACAAAACGGTGGTGGCGGGTTTGTGTTGGGAGTTTTTTCACGCGCGTGTGGCCATCTCGCGCGATGTTGAAGGATGTAGCGCGTTTAGGGTTCAATCCCAAACGATACAGCAAGAAACCTGAAAAGGGAAACATCTTAATGGAGTTCGTCGAAGAGCCACCTGCCCCCCAACCACGCAGGCCTCGGCGGCCCCAGCCGAGTTGGATGCGACATACACATGGAAAGGGACCTGCCACGCCGGAGGTGCAGACCCAGGTTTACTACAACAGCGTCGTGAAACCCATCATGGATAAGCTGGTGCGTCAGTGCCATTTGATCAAGCCAGCAAACATCACTGCGTTCGCGTGTGCGATGTTCACTGGCGAACAAAATCAAGCAAGTCAGCAACGCATTGGACGAGAACTGCCGTGGAACGAGTACTACCGATCGCACATGAAGCCAGCAACATTGCAGGTCATCGAACCACTGATTCGCGCTTTGTTAGCGCAGCGCCCTCAGTCGGCACCTGACTTCCTCGATAGGCTATTTCGAGTGTTCTCAGTGTTGGCTGATGCAACAGGACTGTACAATGACAGTGAAGACGATGGAACTGTTCCGCTATCTACGGTTGCGAATTGCCTGTCCGATGCGCTGTGGAGTATCTCCGATAGTGCATTAGATCAGTTGAATGCAACATTGGCCCGCTTGGCCACTCAGGCGAAGAGAGTGCACATATTTCAACTGGTTGCGAATGTGCCGCTGTCCATTTCCGAACCTCTTTGCAAGGCCATCGCGCAGGGGAAACGCGCGCCTGCTGCTGCTCCCTCGGAGAGTAAGAGCAACCAATCTTATGAAGAAGGGGCCGATAGTCAAAGGTCGAAGCGACTGCCTCAAGCACATCCCGAAGCTGTGCGAGTGGAGAACTTGGTTCGCTCTGTTGGACCAAAGCGCCGCGGAAGATCCAAAGCGCGGACGAGATAGATTCCAAGACCATTCTCAAGAGATCGCATGTCCGATTTGGCTGTTCGTCACTGGCAGGTGCGTTTCGACACAGCATGTGCACAGATGTCAGAGTCCCCACTTTATTTTATACCTCCACCGACACTTTTATGATACGGTATTTCCGCCACGGGAAGTCTTGTGTTGACTCAAATGTGTGTGTTGCCGTGGTATTATTAACTATGTGGCGTACGCAATTCGAGAACACGCGTTCTTGGGTTGGTCGTTGCAAAACAAATGTGTTATGTCGTTAACAGTAAACGCAAAATATAGCGTCGCGGCGCAAGGGACCGTGACGGTGATCAAGAGTAGGTGATGCACGACCACAAAACACATGGGGATTGCAGCATCAGCAACAATGCTTACTCCAGAGTCTTGGAAGCACCCTTGACATTGACGATCTCAATGTCGAACAAGAGGACGGCTCCGGGCGTGATGTGGCGACCCATCTGGCGGTCTCCATAGGCGATCTCAGACGGAAGGGCCAGTTGCCACTTGTCACCCTCCACCATAAGCTGCATGGCTTCGGTCCATCCCTTGATGACCTGGTTCGGGGCGAACGTGGTGGGAGCGCCGCGCTTGTACGAGGAGTCGAACTCGGTTCCGTCGATGGTGGTTCCGCGGTAATGGCAGTCGCAAGGAGTCGAGGCGAGAGGACTGGGGCCGGGGCGAGGTCCAGACTTCAGGACCTTGTACTGCAGACCGGAGTCAAGGACAGTCCATCCGTCCTTCTTGGCGTTCTCCTCGAGGTACGCACGGCCTTCCGGGGTGGTGGCGGCCGACGTGAACGTCAGGCACAAGGAGGCAACGAGAGCAAGGAACAATTTCATCGTGTGGAAATGGAGCGGGGACTGGTGGAAAGTAAGACGAAAGAAATTGAGCAAGAAATGTTGGTGTTGTTGACTGGCGGGTGGTGTAAAACACGCAATAGCGGGGCAAGCAAGGCAGCAAACATAAGGCAACCAACGAGGGACACCAGACAGTGGCACGGTGTTGGATCTATGCCGTGTGCTCACGCTAGTCGCAACAGTCTTCACGACTCCCACCAAACATCGCCAAGGCCACGACCGCCAAGACTCCACAAGCTCGAACAAACACGCACACGCACACGCACACGCACACGCACACGCACACGCACACACGCACACGCACATACCACCAACAACTATCCTTAGACCTGTGAAGATATATGTATACCACCAACAACGCTGTACCAAGAACACCAAC
>ENA-OWNT01003362-OWNT01003362.1-seawater-metagenome-genome-assembly--contig:-NODE-3362-length-15164-cov-3.933519_pt1 | contig 15164 bp, 18 predicted proteins | sample MGYA00238136_ERZ651165 | MGnify/ENA primary metagenome ERZ651165 (study PRJEB26861, sample SAMN08777766) | seawater metagenome | isolation source: coastal seawater | place: USA: Florida | collected...
CCGAACACCAAAACGACACCCAAGCAGCCCTAGCCAAGCCAAGTCAAGCCAAGTCAAGTCAAGCCACACCAAACCAGACCCAACACTACACACCAACCCGAATCAAATCAGACCAGACCAAACTAGGTCAAACACCAACCAGGCCAACCCAACCCAACCCATCCCAGAACAAACCAAACCAAAACAAAACAAAACAAAACAAAACAAACCACGCCACACATCACCACACACCACACACACACACACACCACACACACCAGCAAACAGCCAACGAACCAACAGCCAAACAGCCCAACACGAATCCAAAACCCAACCCAACCAAACCCAACCAAACCAAACCAACACCATCAACACCACACCACACCACACCACACCACACCAACCCAAACCAAACCCAACCCAACCAAACCAAACCAAACCACACCACACCAAACCAAACCACACCAACCCAAAGCGGCCACCGGCCACCAACCAACCGACCGACCAACCGACCAACCAACCGACTGCGCTTCGTTTGTTGTTCGTTCGTTCGTTCGGTGACAACAGAGCACCCTTCCCTTTCCGCTCTGCTCTGCAACATTTAATTCCCATTTGTAGACACGTTTCTAACCTTTCCACTACCCCACTGTTATATCCACAACTAACACATTCACTCCAACACACTATCACCAATAACTATCATTTGTAGATACATCCCATCCCGACTACGCAATATATTTATGTATCCGCTTTTGGGATTAACTGGAATACCCCACACTTACCACACACAATCCACCTCCCCAGCCAGCCAGCCAGCCAGCCAGCGACAGCGCGGCGGCGGCGGTGAGCGAATGCGATCGAATGGTTTGGATGTACGGTATTGCATGAAATTGTGACATAGGAGAATGCCGAAGTCATTAAAGGCATAGTGACTTTGTGTCGCGGAGTGGCGGTTGAGTTCGCGGTCGTCGCTCATCGTTCGTCGTTCGTTGTTCGTTGTTCGTCGTTGTCGTTCGTCGCCGTTGTTGTTTGTCGATGATCGATGTCGTTGTCCAATGGTCAAATCGTCCGTTCGTTCGTATGTTTCCTCGTTGATTAAGCTATACTGTTGCATTGAGCTGTGAGTTGTGGGGTTGTGAGGTTGGCAATTTGTTTTGGCGTCAAGGAGCGGTGTGCGAACTCTCTGTCTCGGCATCGTGCTTATGACGTTCTCGTAGTATCCTTACTCATTGTGTACAAGGCCACAAGCAACTCGTGTCGTGAACCCAGAGTGCATCGCAAGCGTGGTGAAGGAGAACGCCCTTTCTGCGGCTCGAGAACAAAGTGCCGTAATTGTCAATAAAAACCCACCTTGTATCGCTCATTTTTCTTCCCAAGTCTCCTAGTTGTTCCCCGTTCATCAACGTTCTCCCTCAAAATAACAATGCCCCGCCTCGTTTCTGCCATCGTCGCATCCGCGGTCGCCGCCACGGCCACTGCCGAGTACGTAAGCGAGTACAAAATCATGCCTGGCCACACCATGTTTGAGGATTACTCGTCTCCTCTGCCTCACACGTACCTTGAGGTCTCGGACCTCCCCGACGACTTCAACTGGGGTGACGTCAACGGCACCAACTACCTGACAAAGAGGTATTGTTTTATGTGCGGTATTCTTCGCTGCGTTGTAGCCCTCACCGATGTCTCACTCCTGCAATCCGTGTGTTGATTTGGCCAGTCTCAACCAGCACATCCCCCAGTATTGCGGTAGTTGCTGGGCCCACGGCGCGGCCTCTGCTTTCGCTGATCGCATCAAGATCGCCCGTGATGCGAAGGGACCTGACATCAACATGGCAATCCAGTACATTTTGAACTGTGGAACTGAAGTTGCGGGTAGCTGCCACGGCGGATCAGCCTCCGGCACCTACGACTTTGTCAAGCACGGCGACAACCAATGGTGCGCGACGCTGCAATTGTTTTTGTGAGCATCATCATGAGATCATGCTAACGCCTTTTGGTTGCCCGTCGCTTGTAGGCCATACGACACGTGCATGAACTACGCTGCATGCTCCAAGGAGTCCAAGGAAGGCCTCTGCGGCGACGGTGACTACACCTGCAATGCCTTGAACACGTGCAGAACCTGTTCCACTTTCTCTGCCATGGGCGGCACTTGCGTCGGCATCGATCAATACCCCAACGCCTCCATCGCCGAGTACGGCCGTGTGTCTGGCGAGGACGTAAGAGAGTTTGTCTTTGCATGCCGCTTTGTGTTGTCGACGCTGCTCATGCTGCCCTTGCTTGCTGTCTCTACACCAGAAAATGATGGCTGAAATTTACGCCCGTGGTCCCATTGCGTGCGGAGTTGATGCAACGCCGCTGCACACCTACGACGGCGGCATTTTCTCTGACACCACGCACAAGTCCATCAACCACATCATTTCCGTTGTTGGATGGGGTACCGACACGTCGTCAGACCAAAAGTACTGGATTGTCCGCAACAGCTGGGGTAAGTCGATGGGTGTTGTGACCCTGATCCGTCGATTGCCCTCGTGTGCAAACAATGATTCACGTATTTTTTGCCATCTTGCAGGTGAATACTGGGGCGAGCTCGGCTACTTCCGCCTGGAGAAGGGCAAGAACGAACTTGGCATCGAGTCTGAGTGCGTATTTTGTATCTGAATGTGCCAATTTTTGCTGAGGACTGTGTTAGTTGACAATGTATGTTAACTGGTCACACGTGTCTTTGCAGGTGCGCTTGGGCGACTCCCGACACTTTCACGGAGAAGAACTTCCCTTGCTACGAGGACGGCAGCAACTGTGTCAAGAGCACCCAGTACGTGGATCCTTCCAAGAAATTCCTGGACTAAGTGGAGAGAACTCCTCTGGTCCCCACCCGCGGAGCGCCACTGCGTTTTTTGTTGCCAACGAAACAATATATAATTGCTAAGTCAATTCCGCGCGCACCGCAGCCAGTGTGGCGGGTCGTATGCACTGTTTACCGCGCCAATGACAATCCGAAACATGAAGATGCTGCATGAGTTTATGTGGTATGGGTCGCGAATTGGTCTCACTTTTAGTTTGGGGGGACTCACGGCGCGTTCACCGGGAAACGATTTCATACTGATGTATGTTCCGCGTTCCGCGTCTTGGCGGTGCTAACTAACTGTCCTTTTTTGTCTTCAAAGTGGTTTGCTGGTATCGCGGGCGAAAGTTCAACGGTCTTCGAGATCGACCATATCGTGGTCGTCTGTGGCCCTCTCCGTCTCCTATCTCGATCTCAAGGGCAACTTTGGGTTCAACTCCAAGGACTTTGCGTTGGAAGCATGCCCACAGCTTTCCGAGGATGAGGATCTGTCATACGAACGCTGTAAGAGCACGCGAGCAACGGCAAATAATTCAGATCCACGACAGCAACGTACCACTACGAAAACCCCAATGAATCCAATGACACCGATCACAGCCCCTTTCAGAGAATTTCTTGCCATGTTTTAGTCGTGCCGATTGCTGCCACCGCCGCATGAAGGCGCACAACTTGTGGCGAACGCCGGGAGCTAACGGGACATCAAACGCATAGCTGACTCTTCGTGATGCAAAATGCAACGGAAAGCTTCAATGGCATGGAAGACACTTGAACAATTGCCTTGTCGTTTGGTAGTCGATCCCCAAACAAGTGGCATGAGAACATGGTTGGTTGTGCTATCAGTGATTGTAAACTTAACCACGCTGTGGTTGGGAGTTCGGATTGTTGTCGCACGATTTTGCGATTTCTGTCATGCCGCGCGAAACGGTCGCAGCGACCACGGCGCCACCTAAATTCTAACCGTCGCTTTGTCTGTATACTGCCGTTGTTGTTGTCGTAAGTCGAATTTCCCTGGCTCCGTAGTCAGAAGCCCCTGCTCCTGCTGCTCGTCGTCCATCAACATCGTCGTCGTCGTCGTCGTTCGTTCGTCGTCGTCGTCGTCGTCGTCGTTGTCGTCGTCATCGTTGTCGTTACAGCTTCTAAATTTCTGAGTCGTTCGTGAATTCCCTTTTCTAATTTACCATTTACCATTTACCATTTTCATGATTTTGTCGATTTCGATTCCTAGCTAACTAAAGTTGAAGTGACGAACTGACCAATGAGGGCGAACGAATGCGAGCGAATTCACGAATTCACGAATTCACTTTCACTCTTACATACTTTGTTCGTGACAGTACAGATTCTATCTTTTCGCTTTTCGAAAGTTTCAAAAACAATTCGTTGCTGCGCTCACTCGTTCGTTCGCTCGTTCGTTTGTTCGTTCGTTCGTTTGGCGCCAAAAAAGTAACAACACCAACATTCGACGACGGACGAACGACGAACGACGACGGAAGCAAGCGACGACTTCGTTGTCGTCGTCGTCGTCGTCGTCGTCGTCGTCGGAGTTGGTTGCCATTGATTCACGCTTCATGGAAGCGACGGTGTGACTGTTCGTCTTGTTTGCAACATGGAAGGGCTTTAGCTTTAGAGAGTGCTTCCGGGGCAGCAACGCGAAGGATCAGTCTGGTCGGGCGAACCAGGCATGACATGGTAGGTGAACCACGACGTCGTTTTCAAAAGCCGAGCGTTGTCTGACTTTTTGACACGAAATGCTTCTTTTGGCTTCAAGTTTTGTTCGTTCTTCGCCGAACGGCTGTAATTTCGGAGTACGTTTTTATTTGTAGTTTGTACTCACTCCCAGGCACCATGCAGCAAAGCGGTGCTGGCGGCAGCAGTGTTGTACACCGCAACCAAGTTGGAAAGTATGCGGCAAAAGTCATGAAGTCTGAATTCAACCGCGTCAACGCCCAGTTATCAATCGACATCCAGCACGCGATTGAAGGGCACTGCATTTACCTCCCAAACTTCATGTCACCCAAATACAATTATGCGATTCTGAAAACACTGGCGTATGAGCTTGAGGCGGGCTTGAGCAATGGTATGGTCAGCTGGTCTAGACATCTTAAACATGAAGACCCCACATTTTCACCAACATTCAAGGCTGTCATCCAACAACTGTCGTACTACTTTGACGTGGAGGTGTTTGCCAGCCGACTCAATTTTTACCGAAACGGGACGGATTGGAAACCCTATCACCATGATAGTCACGCGTACGGTGCGAAAGGAAAGCGTGAGGATTTCACCATCGGTGCTTCTTTCGGCGCGACGCGGTCACTCTCTTTCTTGCACCCCGACTCCGGCACAACCTTTGAGTTTCCTCAATGGAATGGGGATGTCTTTGCATTCACGTCGACTGCCAACAAAAGATTTCAACACGGAGTGCCGCGATCTTCAAAGCACGGACCACGCTTCTCCATCATTGCCTGGGGACGCAGACGCCGTCTGACGCCTCGCAACAGTTCCATCGAGGAACAAAAGCAGCAGTTAGACCATGACATCCAGGATGCGGGCCCCGAGCCCGAACACATAGACGCCTTTGCATTTGCAAGTGTAAGTTCCCGCATAACTTGCGCCATGCAACTCCAATTGCTGAGCGTAAACGAATTGACCGTGCTTGTGATTCCGTGTGGTCTCACAGGCAAAGCTTAAGTCCATCGAAGCATTGCGCGCAAAAGCAGGCGAGGCCGACGTTGCAAATCGCTTGCACGGTGCCCACGGCGAGACCGAGTCAAGGTTGGTCTCTGAAAACGTGCCTGACGACTCTCTTGGCCGCCGTACGACGGAAGAGGCACAAGATCCGACGTTGGATGTCCCGCAAATTACAGAAGTTTCAAAGTCTGTGACGGAATTTTGTCGGTCCATGGAGCGCTACTCCGTACGTAAATTTTCGACGTCACGGGTTACGTGCCGGCCTTGTAACTCCTGTTAGTATTCCACGTATTTTAGGAGCTTGAGCGCCAGCGGGAAGAAAAGAAGCGAGCGAACGTACGTATGCGTGTGTGCGTCTGCGATATTCCGTTCGCGCGTGCTCACAACACAGATAATTTCTTGCAGGCTGCAAAGCAGTATGCAGGCGAAAGTGCAGCGACGGCGTCGGACCCGGCGCAGCAGAAGGAGAACCAACACAAACGCGACAAACGTGACAAGCGCGCAAAGAGTGATAAGAAAAAGAGCAAGCAAGGCAAAAAACGTGGCCAAAAAGTCAAGTCTAGGGTCCAGGGCAGCTGGGGCCGCTGATGAGTTTGTTGTCGTCGTCGTCAAAATACTTGTTTGTGTTATAAAACAATACGCGTAGCGCTGGCGAATGTTGGCTGGAGAGATTCAATCAGACCACGCCTGTTGTTCGCAGTGCCGCCAAAGATTTCACAGTTCCACTTCTGCCCCATATTTCTTCTTCAACTTCCACAGCTGATTCTTCAATTTCGCATTCTGTGGCGCATGAACCAAAATTGTTAGCGTGGCACCGCCGTCTGTGCGCGATTCAACGTTGGAACTGACCTCTTCTTTGAGCTGACCTACGTGGCGGATGCGCTGCTTCAAGTTGGTGTGCCCCGCAAGCTTCTTGTTTTGTTCGCGCAAACGTCTGCAACAAATGCCGAGCGAGTGAGACACGTTGATGGATAGAGATGCCAGGTTTTTCACAACTTACTGCAACTCTGCCAGCACGTCGTCACGGTTAAAACCATCCTCCTGTCGACAAGTAGGCGATGGAGCTGTGAGAAAAGGAAGCTACTGTAGTATGTGAAGCCAGCACGAACCTTCTTCAGTCGGTTCTGAAGAACTGCATTTCGTTCGTTCAGCTGCGAAATCTGGGAGAGGACAAATGTTCAAGGGCGGTGCACATGTTAGCTCTGCACTCGACTCCCAGGTCAGAGAGTTGTACTGGCATGCTTACCTCAATACGAAGGGCGCTTACTGCGGCTTTGGACTCCTCCGCACGTTCGGCGTTTGCGTCTTGCAAAGCCTGCAACTGCGCTTGGAGTGTAGCGACGTCATTTTGCAATGAAATGTTCGACTGGTTGCTGCTGTCGACTTCCTGTGACATATTCTTGACTGTGTCTTCCATCTAAAGACGAGGGCAAGCACACATGGCCGTCACCATTGTATCACAGAAGTCAATAACCACCATACTGCGTACCTCTGCCATTCGAGTTTTCCATGCATTCTCCGCATTCATGGTTGTTGCAAGGTGCTGACTCTCCAAAGCTTCCAAAGCTTGTGCTCCTGCCGCCTTAGCCTCAGCAACCTCTCTTTCGTGCGTCGTTGCCATGTTGTCAAGCTGGGTGGCAGCTTCTCGAGCCGCACGCGCGGCTTCTGAGCTCTGTTCTTCCAAAGCAGCTTTCAATTTCGCAATTTCTGTTTCAAACTTGGCTTCCAATTGCTTAGCTTGAGCAGCAGCTTCCTGCTTGATTGTGTCGATGTCAGAGCTATGCTTCGCCACCAACGCTTGCTGGGACTGCTCCCATTGGGCGTTGAGTTCGACGAGCTCGGCTTCGTTGCGCTTCACGAGTTCATCGCGGGCAGCTTCTTCAGCAGATTTCAAACGAGCAACCTCCTCTGCGTGACTTTCTGTTGCGCTAGCAAGATCGTACTCAGCGGCGACCTTAATGTGCCGTGCTTCTTCCTTCAGCTGCGAGATTTCAGACGCAGCCGCTTGAGCGTTTTGCGCTGCGGCTTCCTGCTCTTTCTGAAGTGCAAGTTTACACTCATCCAAGTCTGCTGTCATGGTCCCAAATTGTTCCTCAGACTGAATACGATGATCAGCAAAGTCTTTCACGACTTCTTCCAGTTGCTGCTCAAGCACAGCGCGCGTTGCGTCAGCGGCATCTGCAGCCTGTTCCTGCTCAGCTTTGAGACGATTCAATGCCTGACTGTGCTCGTGTTGGATTTGAACGATCTCCCCGTCTTTCTGTGCTCTAAAAGTTGAAAACTCATCCTTGAGCTTTGCAATTTGCTCTGCACCAGCAAATTTGCTAGCCTCCAGTTCACTGGTCATCAACGACACAGTTCTGCTCAGCTCAGCGTCTGCTTCTTCTTTCAACTGTGCCGCCTCGGCTTTGGATCGCTGCAGTTGTGTGTTCAAGTCGTCAATCGTGCACTTTGCTTCCTCCGCTGCGTCCATGGCGGCTTTTCGAACCGCAGCGAGTTCACCCGCAGCGATCTTTGAATCGGACTCGTGTGCTTCTTTCAGATGTTCAATTTCTTCCCGGGTCTCGTTGAGCGCTTTTTTGAGCGTTGCGGCGCGCTCGAGTACTTTTGTAATTTCCGCTTCACTTGACTGTCGAACGTCTGCGATTGTGTCCTTCAACGCAGCTTGAAGGGCTTCCGACGCAGTTGCGTCTGCTACCCGGAGTGCCTCGGATGCATTCAAGTCATTTCTTAGTGTGGCGATGTCAGACGTGAGTTGAGACACCGCCATCTTGCGCTTGTCCAGCTGCTGGGACAGAGACTCAGAGAGTGACTTGTAATCCGCAAGATTTGCCTGCAACTGAGAAATCTTCTCTTCGCGAGGGGCGATCTCACTCGCCAAGTTTAGCGCGGAGGTTTCATTGGCGACATTCACGGCCCTTTCCGTCTCGACGGCTGCTTCAGCGGAAAGTTTCTGCACCATTGCAGCCTGTTCTGCTTCGAACTCAGCTTGGAGTTGCTCCAGTGCAAGGTTCTTCTCCTACACATCGAAACGTTCAACGGTTGAATTGCTGGTTGTGAACGCGGGGCGATCTTCGCAGGGACAGAATGGGTATGAGTCAACGATGGCGCACCTGCATGCTTTCTTCGGTTGCAAGAAGCATCTCCTGGGCGTGTTTGCTCTCAGCTGCCTGCCTTTGTTCCTCGTGCAAAGCGATGAGCTCGTCTTTCGCTTTCTCGAATGAAGACTTTGCCTCGTCCATCTCTCGAGCGGCGTCGTCGCGTGCTGCTTGCAATTTGGCCACAAGGTCGCTCTCGAGCGCGGCCAAGCGCGATGCAGCTTCCTGCCGTGCCAGCTTGCTTTCAGCTTCAAACTGCTCCCTTTGCTGGCTCAACTCAGCCTCGTGCTCAACTCGGAGAGCTTCGAGTGTCTCGATTCCCGAGCGCAGAGTTTTGGCGTGCTCTGCTGTCATCATCTGGCATTGCAAGACAGCAGTCGGACAATCACTGGTTTCAGGTGCCGATGCACATGATAATCAACGCCAGGAACGAACCACCACTTCTTTTGCACGTTCTCGCTCCATCTGGCGCTTTTCCGCCTCAGCACGTGCAAGAAAGGCGCTCAGTTTCTGCTGCCACTGTTTTTCGCGGCTAATTTCAGCCTCAGCCATGGCTACTTCAGCCAGTCTTTTAATTTCCAGCGCTTCCGCCTTCAGAACGCGCTCACGATCAGCAAGTTTTTGTGCAGCTAGCCCTTCTGAAGCATGCTGTTCTTGTTGCAGCGATTGTAATTTGTTTGAGTATTCAACTTCGCGAGCTGAAACTTCCTCTGCATATTGTTCCCTCAGTTCTTCCATTGCTTGAGCGTGGAGCGCCTCGGTTTGCTCCACGCAAAGTCGCAGCTTTGCTTCGTGCTCTTCTTCCATTTGCACTCGAAGTTGCTCTTGATCGTGTTGGGCTTTTTGTTGGGCCTCTGCCTGCATCTGATCAAATTGCTCGCGCTCTCGTGATTGAGATACTGTGGCTTCTGACAGCTGCTGCTCCATCAGAGCACAACTTTCCTCCAACTCTTGAACTCGACTGCGCAACGCTTCTTGGTGACCAATGAGCTACGGATAAACAACGCGAACAACGAAGTGAGCAATCCCGAGTATGCTTCCACGCAAAATCCAACTACCACGCAAGAGCGTACCTTCTTCATCTGATTCAATTCACGCTTCATCTTTTCGCGCTCATCAGTCGCGGCAATGAGTCTTTTGCGTAGTTTCTGTGTCGTCGATTTGGCCGCCTGTAAATTCATGCGTGTGCAGATAATAACATGAGACCACTGTGGAAATGTGAATTGTAAATTTGACCGCTGGGGGAACAAACCTCTGGCGTTCCACATTTTGTTGCTCTCCGGTTCTTCACCGACGTCATGTCAGTCAGAACATCAAAGTCCTTGTCGAACCGCTTGGAGGTACTAAACTTCGCGATGGTTTTTCGACGTGAGCCATCTGCGTTGACCTCGTACTCACCTGGGCCTGGAACGTCGTTGACCGACTGCGTTCCAAAGCGACTGGAACGAGGAAACATTTTGGCGTTTCGAGGAAATCAGTGTTTGGAAACTTCAAGGGGGCAATCTTATGGGTTGTTTTCACAACTGCGCAAGAATCGCTGTCGCTAAAAGCTTTTGAAGATGCGTTTACAAAAGACAGCTATTACAAGAAGACGAGTCCTGATGATCTCAGCCACCCTCGTACTAAGTGCCAAGTCGGCACGTGTCTCTACTCCTGCAAAACCACACGCAACGTTCCAGAACACGCAAGCTGTTCGTTTTCCAGGAAAAGTACTTGCGTGCATGCCTACGTCATCGTCGCGTCACGGCACAGACATCATCAGCCACCACAGACAGCATCGTCATCCTCGACAGCATCACATCACGCCTCACGCATTTGACCACTCAAGTACATACCCACCACACTATCACCTCGCCTCACGAACACGGCACAGCCCACCACAATGCTCCCCAACCCAACCCAACCCAACCCAAAGACTGGCCGATCAAACGATCGAAAGAAGGTGGAGAAGCAGCAAGACGCCGACCACCACCAGCGACCCGCCATCCGCCAAACGCCATCCGCCAAACGCCGTCCGCCAAACGCCGTCCGCCAAACGCCATACGCCATACGCCAACCGCCAACCGCCAAACGAACGAACGAACGAACGAACGAACGAACGACCAAAGTGAACCAAAACGAACGAACGAACGAACGAACGAACGAACGAACGAACGAACAAACACGCTGACTCAACTGCCAGTTCACTCACTCACTCACTCACTCATTCACCCACTCACCCACTCTCGGTCAGTCAGCGGTGGAGTTGGTCCAAAGAATCAATGTATTCCCATATGAAGATACACGCATTTCAGTGATTGTATACTCAAAACAAGATACCGTTGCACGGGAATAAATGTATTTTGTCGGTCGGTCGTTTTGGGCGTGTTGGAGTATTTCCTATTTGTAGATATGTCTTTCCACCGTATGTGGTTACGGTATGTATCGTGTTACGAGAATATCGGTGTAATTGGTCACCGTTTGGTCGGTGGTTCAAATCGTGTTTTACGTGAGGCCCGCACCGTTTGTCGCCAAATTCCCTGATAATGCGGAATCCCCGAATGCTTCACTGCCAGCCCATACAAAGTTTGTGGGAGCTGTGGGCGGGACGGGTATTTTTCGACCTTTTTTCGCACCTTTTAGAGGAGGAAATCGTGATTTACATGAGACCCGCACATCTATCTCGACAATTCCCTGATGATGCGAAATGCCCGTATCCTTCACTGCCAGCCCATACAAAGTTTGTGGGAGCTGTGAGGGGGACGGCCATTTTTCGACCTTTTTTCGCACCTTTTAGAGGTGGAAATCGTGATTTACATGAGACCCGCACATCTATCTCGACAATTCCCTGATGATGCGAAATGCCCGAATCCTTCACTGCCAGCCCATACAAAGTTTGTGGGAGCTGTGGGCGGGCGGGGCGAGGCGAGCAGGAGACAGTGCCTGTCGTCTGTCTGTCGCTTGGTTGTCTGTTGTGTGTCTGTCCGTAAGCGGCGAAATGGGAAATGGGAAATGGATGTGGGCAGCAGCCGCCTGGTCGATCGGTCGGTCGGTCGGTTGGTTGGTGTCAGCTTCGATGTCTCCAGTGATTCTTCCATGTCTGGCCTGGCCTGGGTATACGGGGGTACCCGGGTAGGTCTGGTGTGGTCTGTTGGTCTGGTGTCTGTCTCCTCCTGTGACTCCGAAAATCTGCGCTTGGTTTGTTGCTGGTTGCTGGTTGTAGTGGATACGAACTTGTGCTTCGTTGATTTTTTATCATGCAGCCTCGCGCCTGACTGTGGCATACGATGTCCCAAGAAGACAACTGTATGCGTGCATTGCAAGGCATTCTTTAATTCTTCGCAAGACCTTCTTTCCTTCTTTGGTCGCTGGGCCGCTCCCCGCAACAGCAGCGAGCACAGGCCCGCAGTCCCTCTTTCCGCACCTTCGCAGGGCGCGCGTGCGTTCCTCTCACACAAACAAGGAAGGGCCTCGAAAGATAGCTTCTTATTCTCGATGCCGGAAACCTACAATGACACGGCAGTAAGGGAAGTTGGGGATGTCGACTATGTGGGAAATTAGCGGTGGAGTGCAAAAGTAACAACGATCGCTTGAAGAGACGGGTTGGGCGGAAGAGGGCACGCGAGATCTGTCTGCATTGATCACGTCAGCTTCAGTGCTGACGACAAGAAGTCGCAGAGGCCGCAGCACGCAGCACTACAGCACCGAAACGCAGCGGCATTGCAGACACACGACAGCTCAACGCGCAACGCGCAACACTCAACGCGAAAGCAGCTACCAACGGCGTAACGGTCACGCACCGGCCACGACGTGTCGACGAACGGCGCGGGCCATCCGGATTGTTGATTTTACTTCAACTCCGACGATGGCGCCCCGTGCTCAGCTCTGCCGGCAGCTCGTTAATGCATGACGAATGAAGAAGAATCAATTTCAGCTTGCAGGCCACCAACTTGAACGTAACTGTGCGGACCAACGTAGTGGCTACAAACGAGTACTGCGCAAGCAAGGTGCAGTAGGCGTGTCTTGAAGCAGTAGGTGACCCATGGTTCACACAACAGCTCTGAAGGTAAAAACACTGTCTGCTGTTTGCTTAGATTTTGCACGACTTGGTGCACGGTCGGCAGCGTGCACAACCAAATCCGCCTGCCACCCTCCTGCGCAATCAATTTATTTGGAATTGGTGTCGGCGTGTCCTCGATTCGCGAGGTTCTCGGGTCGCAAAATGCCACGCGCACTTGTGTCTAATGCCTTCGTCGACGTGCTCCTGTTCCCAGCCATGTACTTGCTGTGCGTATGCGCTTTCAACGCAGCGACAGAGCAGGAGGGCAGAAAACAGTTTATTTCCCTGGACGACGACGACAACTTTGTCGTCAATCATGGGTACAAAGGATTTACTCAAGAACACTTAGAATGGATGTGGACTGCAAAGCATCTCGACGTGTGGGAACCCGTGGCGTGGTTCTTCAAGGCCATTATTTGGAAATTTTTCGGGACTGACGAAGAAGACAGCGCCCAAGGATGGCTGAATTCGCAGATTTTATTCCACTCCGCTGGAGCATTCGTCCTATTTCTTGTTGTTCGTTTACTATTACGCGAATTCAATCCGCATGCGACGGCATCTTCCGCGAAGTCAGCGGAGTCCAAGCAAGCAGCTGCCTCCTCAACCGCGTCGCAGCGCACTGGTGCCTCGGACGCTTTGATCACAGCGGCATCGTTTTTCGGTGCACTGTTTTGGGCTATTCACCCCCTTCGCGGTGAAACTCTTGGATGGATTTCGTGCAGTTCTTACAACATTGGTAGTGCATTCGTATTCGGAAGCCTCTACTGCTACACCATGTATGTCAAAACTCATATTGCAATGGAGACTTCCGGATCGAGTGCGTGCAGAGCTGCAACTTGCGCCATATGGTACTCGTCCACTGCTGTTCTGTACTTCCTGGGCATCGCGTGCAAGACCCCTGCTGTCGCCATACTAATTGTCTTCCCAGTTGTTGATGCCTACCTGAAGCCGAACCGCATCTTTCCCCCGCTTAAATGGCTGAGCATTCGCGGTGGTTTCTTTGATAAGATTCCGTTCGCATCCATCGCCATATGGTGTGTTCAAAAGGCCAGCCCCGGCGATGATGCTTGCGGCAACGAGAGGACACCTGGGGTATGCTTGTCTGCTTTCGAGAAGTTTGTACGTGGAATGTGGGCACTGTGCTTTTATGTTCGCATGACCATCTGGCCAGTGCAACACCAGCCGCACTATGCTCTGCAAAAGGGTCCATTGGACTTGTCCGTGAACGACTACATTCTACCTGTGATCGTAGTTGTCGTCGCCGTGGCCGTGTCCGTTTTCTTATTTGTGCAGTTCGTTCTCTCGGTGGCAGCTGTCGGCACGCATCAACAGCGTGCAGCGCTAGTAACACCGACCACGATTGCGGCAACGCTGTGCCTGGTCTACGTCGCCATGTCTGTGCCGTCATTGGGTTTTATTCAGCATGGAGTCCCAACTATGGCCGCGGACCGATACAATTATTTTTCTGGTGGCTGGGTCGCGGTTGCAGCGGCACTATTGTTCCTGAAAGTATTTGGTCAGGAGCCCGTCGGTGCTCCTCTCCGGCGGGTATTCAAGGTGGGCCCAAAGACCGTTGGAGTTGTTGGAGTCGTTTTGCTGTTGCTCGTACTGACAAGAGCGACCACGCGCGCGTGGACAAATACAAAGAGCTTGTACACCTACACTCTCCGTTTCCGAGATGGGGCTTCTGGGTTTGCTCTCAACAACTACGGCTATTACTTCTACGCCAGAGAGGAATGGAGTAATTCTGAGCGAATCACCAAGCAAGCAGTCATGGTGGACCCCACGCAATTGAAGGCAACCATTAATTTAGCAGACATTTATCAGTACCGAACCAACGAAATTCAAAAGGCAATTGAAACTTACGAGCAAGGTCTCGAACACAGCCCTCGAAGCGGATCTCTGGTGAACAATCTAGTCGTGGCCTATGCCAAAATCGATGACATCGAGATGGCGGATCATATGCACAGCACCGTTCCACTGATGCAGGCGGACTGGAGTGAAGACGCTGATGAAACGATGGCTTGGGCTTTAGCTGAGAAAGAACGTTTGAGAAAGATCCTGATCCCGCCAAATGTACCAAAAGATTCTCTCTCCGCTGTCCAAAAAAAATTGAACGCTCAGTGTTGGCAAAAACCCGGGCGATCGGCCATCAACTGCCTGGTAAGTGCTGCTGTAGAGCATTGTTTCAACACCCACTACATTTGCACGCTGCACGTGTTCAATCCAGTCGTTGTGGTTGTACATGACTGAAAGTTGCTTTGTTTTTCCGTATGTGCATCATGTAGCCTTCTTTTGCAGTCCTCGGCGCTCCTCGCGCAGCAACAACAACCTTGTATGACTTGTTGAAACAGCACAAGCAGATAATGATGTGGCAGTCATGGAACAGACGAGACTATTTGACGAAAACGTTTTTGTACGAGCGGGCTTACGCCGAAAGTTTTCCTACGCTCAGTGGTGGAGTGGACGCAGTGGTTGCTGACTTCAGCAGTAATTTGTTCTTGCACTTTGACGGTCCTCGAAG
>ENA-OWNT01003363-OWNT01003363.1-seawater-metagenome-genome-assembly--contig:-NODE-3363-length-15162-cov-3.050182_pt1 | contig 15162 bp, 15 predicted proteins | sample MGYA00238136_ERZ651165 | MGnify/ENA primary metagenome ERZ651165 (study PRJEB26861, sample SAMN08777766) | seawater metagenome | isolation source: coastal seawater | place: USA: Florida | collected...
ACCCTACGACATTAACGTATTGATCGGCCCAAATGGAGTTGGGAAGTCATTTACACTTAAAACATTAGTCGAATACTGGCTTGGGATTGAAAGCGGGTCAAAATCCGCACTACTGAAAACAAAAAACAGAACATTTGATAAAAGCCCAAACATCTCAAAGCTAATCCTTATCTCTTATAGCCCATTTGAAGAATTTGCACTCGACCTGTCAAAATCCACACTAAAAGACAAAGACGCCTATAAATATTTTGGTTTTCGCAAACAGACCGTCTCAAACTCTGGCCAAAGAAGAATAGGCATTAGCAGAAACCTCCCAGCGACAGACTCTGTCGAGTCAGTACTGAAAGCTTTTATGGACGACATAACATTTGACTACCTAAGCAACTGGACAAGCAAGGTAGATACGATTTGGCAGGTATTACAATCCGCACTAGATTTTGACGTAGTGGCTCTTGAAGTCAGTCAAAACCTTGACATAACTCCTAATCTGAAGAAACACACATTTCACGACGAAGAATCAAAGCACTACATCGAAATAAACAAACAATCTTTTAAAAACATCTACAAATTAACTGAAGAGTCGCCAAAGAGCCTAAAATCCTCGTCTGGAATATTATTTTTTAAAGAGAAGAAAAAGATAGATCTAAGTTCTGGACAGAGGCTTTTCTGCTACATCGTAATCAATATTGTGGGGCAGATTAAGGCCGACAGCCTAGTAATTGTCGACGAACCAGAACTCTTTCTGCATCCGTCTTTAGAGATTGAATTCATCTCTCTACTTAAAAAAGTCCTTACTGCATTCAATTCAAAAGCAATCCTGGCTACACACTCATTGGCGATCGCTCGAGAAGTTCCGGCCAATTGCATGCATGTTTTCAAACGATCCGACTCAGGCGTTGAAATCGACCACCCCCCTTTTGAGACTTTTGGAGGGGACATGCAGCGAATATCTTCCTATGTATTTTCAGACAATAGAACAAATAAGCCGTTTGATCAGTGGATCGAAGCAAAATTGAAAGAAATGGGGGATTCAAAAGCCTTAATCGAATCTTTAAAAGGAGAAATAAATGAAGAAATCACAATAAAGATTCTGAATTCGAGAATTTCTAATGGTAGCTAAAATCTCCTTACCCGAAGATGACTCTATAGATTTATTAGAGAGAATCTTAGCAGAACGCGTAAAGTATAAAGTTTTTTACAAAAAAATCAAACCCAGTCTTATCGAGCAATTCAACCTTTACATAAAAGCAAAAGGCTGCCCCTCTCAAATAACGCCTATAGACTTGTTAAACTACACTACCAGCATTGAAGAAGCGGATAAAAGAAAAGACTCTCTGAAAGGCCTTTATGCGCCAGACAAAGGCAAACTTCCTTACGAGCAACTTGAAAAAATACGAAAGAAAAATGGCCTAACTGCTTGTCCGATATGCGGAGAACCAGGTCGTCCTAGGACTCTTGATCACTACCTGCCAAAAACTATTTTTCCCGAATTTTCGGCCAATGTTTTAAACCTCGTTCCAGCTTGCGATTGGTGCCAAGGTGAAAAGCTGGTAGACTATCGGACACCGGAAGGCAGTCGCAGCTTTATACACCCTTACTTTGACGAAGTAAATCGCCCACTTTTTAGCATTGTATTTTCGGGATCATATTTAACGCCCACCATATCTATCATGATAAAATCTGACTTGCCTGAAGATCTGCAGATGCTGGTAGCAACTCATCTATGCGGAATAGGTTTTCTTGAAAGATTTAATGAAATTTTCGATGTCAGCTATCAAGCGATAAAGCGCATGGCAATACGAGCACGCACAGCGGGAAATCTCTCGTTAGTTCAAAGTCTTAATGAAGCGCTTGAAGTAGCCTCAGAAAAAGGCATAAACTCTTGGGACGCAGTGTTATACAGATCTCTACTAGAGAATCATGACCTGATAAACTACTTGAACACTGAGTACAATTCCCAATTCCCTTAGCTCATCTTCTAAATCTAACGAAAAATCTAACTGAGCAGTTTTAGTCCAATAAACTGCTCATATACATTCGTAAATATGCGATCATCCTTAAATGTCGTTGATGCAAGTCCAAATAAATCATGCAGCTTATATAAGCTTGATTTCATTGCAAGGGTACTGCCTCAGCGATCAACATTCCATGACACATCAGCCGCAACACGCTGCGCATGTGCGCAGCGTGGGCGTCGCGGTCGGGCACGGCTTCTGTGGCCAGGCGGATGAACGCCAGGTTGGCGTACTGATTGAACAGAGTCGCGGCAACGTCGATGTCCACAGAAGCGCGCACCTTGCCCAGCTTCTGGAAATGCACCAGCAGCGCCTTGGCCTCGGCCTGGGCCACCCGCAGCGCGTTGTCGCCCCAGGCCACCTCCTTCGCCCGGCGCGCGACCTCGAGGGCCTCCTCGTGTCGCTCGGCACCGGCGAGGAGATAGGCCGCGTGGAGGTCCCAGGTGGGCTCGTCGGACCAGCTGCCCCGTGCTTCGTCCAAGAAGGACAGCGCCCCGGGCAGGTCGCCCGAGAGCTGCAGGAGCGACGCGAGCCAGGTGTAGTGCCCGCGGTCGTGCTCCCCGTCGCCGGAGAAGGTGGTGCGCAGCACGCTGGCGGCCACGGCGTAGCGCGAGGGGTCGTCGAGCACCTTGCCCTGGACGTACAGGGCATCGGCCAGGGGCGGCCCCGTGAGGCGCCGCACCGCGAGATCCGCCACCTCCCGAGCGAGCTCCGGGTGAGCCTCGGTGAGGTCCATCGCCACCCCGAACCAGTCGCCGATGGCGTCGACGTCGTTGGCGAGGAGCCAGCGGACATCGGCCTCGGTGGGGTCGACGGTGGCCCGAACCCGCCGAGCGAGGGCCGAGTCGACCTCCTTCCCTCGCTCCACGAACGGGGCGGCCTCGTCGAAGCGGCGGTCGGCCAGAAGGGCCCAGGCGAGCTCGAGGGCCCGCTCGGGACTCACCTCGTCGGCTCCCGCCTCCAGGTCGGCTGCGTCGGTGAGGTCGTGGGCCTGGACGAGCCAGTCCACGAAGGGCTCCCGGCCCTGGTAGCCGACGCGACGCGACTTCTCGGTGCCGTCGGGGCTGGTGATCACGACCGTGGGGTAGCCGCCCACGCCGTAGCGGCTCTTGGCATCGAACGACGACGGGTGATCCACGTCGACCACCACGACCACGTACTCATCGAGGGCCGCGGGCGGCGGGTCGGCGTGGAGGACCTCGGCGGAGAGCAGGTTGCACGGGGGGCACCACACCGCCGAGAAGTCGAGCAGCACGTCCTTGTTCTCCCGCTCGGCCCGGGCGAAGGCCTCGCCCAGGTCGTCGGAACGGTCGGTGTTGAACACCGGCTCGTCGGCGGGGCCGGCCTCCACCACGAGGGCGGGCCGCACCAGCAGATCGATCCGCCCCTTCTTGCCCCCAGCCACCGCCCCCTCGGTGTGGACCATCCACTGGGTAGGGGTGCAGGTGCCGTCGGCCTTGGCGCACAGCGTGAGATCGACCTGCCCCTGGGGGGTTCCCCGCTGGATGCCGAGCGGGAGCGCCACGCCGGCGTCGAGGAGGTCGGTGCCGGAGGTCTCCACCCGGAGCCGATCGTCGCCATAGCCCAGGTCCACCGTGACCAGGGACAGCGGCTCGATGCCGGTGCCCTCGGGGGCGACCACCTCGAGCCAGGCCTGGTGCTTGTCCCACGCCACCGCCATCTCCGGCGGCGCTGCCAACGCCGTCATCCACCACACGAACATGCACCCTCCAGGGACCACCGAACGCACCCTTTAGCCGTTGTCTTACGTCACGGTCGGTTGAGGGCCGTGCGTCGATCGGATACCCGCCGCCCCTACGTCTCTGGGAGGCCCCTTGCGTTTCGTGCTCTTCACTGCCCTTCTGCTGGGCTGCAACACCACGCCGCCCGCCGGCCCCGCCCACGTTCCGGGCAACATCCCGAACTCGGGCGACCTCGTGATGACGGTCGACGGCAAGGCCGTTCACCACAACCAGCTCGATGTCATCTTCGACAACATGCCGCCGCAGCAGGTGGAGATGATGAAGAAGGGCGGCCAGATGGGTCAGCTCCTCGATCAGCTCGCCATGACCACGGTCCTCTACGACAAGGCCATGGCGGCCAAGCTCCACGAGGATCCCGAGGTCCAGATGGCGCTGGCCATGCAGGAGCGCCAGGTGCTCGCGCAGGCCATGGTCATGAAGGAGGCCGAGAAGGCCGTGACCGACGAAGCCGTGCAGGCCTGGTACGACCAGCGCAAGGTGCAGTTCGCCAAGCCCGAGGTGAAGGCGAGCCACATCCTCGTGAAGGAAGAGTCCAAGGCTCAGGAGCTCAAGAAGCAGCTCGAGGGCGGCGCCGACTTCGCCACCCTCGCCAAGGAGCACTCCACCGACACCGGATCGGGCGCCCAGGGCGGCGACCTCGGCTGGTTCACGAAGGACAAGATGGTCGCGCCGTTCGCCGAGGCCGCCTTCGCCGCCAACGCCGGTGACCTCGTCGGCCCCGTCGAGACCCGCTTCGGCTTCCACGTGATCAAGGTCGCCGAGAAGCGCGACAGCAAGCCCCTCGAGGAGGTCCGCCCGCAGGCCGTCGACGCGCTCAAGCGCGAGACGATCACGGCGTACACCAACGAGATCAAGGCCAACATGAAGGTCGAGAAGAAGGGCGAGTTCGCCGAGGCCGCGCCGGCCCCGGGTGCCGCTCCCCACGGCCCCGGCGATGGCCACGGCCACGGCAAGGCGCCGCCCGCTGGCATGCCCCCCGGTCACCCGCCGGGCAACTGAGATGGCGCGCCGCTGGGCCGTCATCCTCGGTTCGTCGTCGGGCTTCGGCGCGGCGGCGGCCCGGGCCTTCGCTGCCGAGGGCTACGCCATCTTCGGCGCCCACATGGACCGCCGTGGCGGCATGGCCGCCGTCGAGGCCCTCGTCGAGGAGCTGCGTAGCCACGACGTCCCGGTGGTCTTCCACAACGGGAACGCCGCCGGCGACGACGTCCGCGAGGCCGCGCTGGCTGCCCTGCAGGCCGAGATGGCCGAGGGCGACACCGTGGGCGTGCTGCTCCACTCTCTGGCCTTCGGCACCCTGCGGCCGTACTTCGGCGAGAGCGGCACCATCGGTCGCCGGCACCTCGAGATGACCCTCGACGTGATGGCGCACAGCCTAGTCTATTGGGCACAAGATCTGCTCTCCGCCGGCCTCCTGGGCCACGGGAGTCGGGTCTTCGCGATGACCTCCTCGGGCAGCCTCGCCGCCTGGCCGTCCTACGGCGCCGTCAGCGCCGCCAAGTGCGCCCTCGAGAGCCACGTCCGCCAGCTCGCGGTCGAGCTCGCCCCCCAGGGCATCACGGCCAACGCCATCATGGCGGGCGTCACCGAGACCCCGGCCCTGAAGAAGATCCCCGGCAACGACGCCATCGCGGCCAAGGCCCTGGAGCGAAACCCCAGCGGCCGGCTCACCACCCCCGAAGATGTGGCGGCCTGTCTGGTGGCCCTGGCGGCCCCCGGCACCCAGTGGCTCACCGGCAACGTGCTCCGGGTCGACGGCGGCGAGGCCATCAGCGGCTGACGGGGGTATGGGCACCGGATGACCGGTCCCATCTACCTCGACCACCACGCCACCACGCCCTGCGACCCGGCGGTCGTCGCGGCGATGGCGCCCTGGTGGTCGGAGCACTTCGGCAACGCGGCCTCCCGCTCCCACGGCGCGGGTCTACGCGCCCGGCGCGCCACCGAGGAGGCCCGGCGGCAGGTCGCCGGGTGGCTGGGCGCGAGCCCCAAGGAGGTGGTGTTCACCTCCGGCGCCACCGAGGCCAACAACCTCGCCCTGTTCGGCGTCGTGCGCGGCAGCGGCAAGGCCTGCCCCCACATCGTCACCGTCGAGACCGAGCACGCCGCCATCCTCGACCCCTGCGAGGCCCTCGAGCGGCGGGGCGAGGCCACGGTCACCCGCCTGCCGGTCGACGAGCAGGGCCTCGTCGACCCCGCCGCCCTGCGCGCCGCCCTCACCGCCGACACCGTCCTCGTCAGCGTCATGGCGGTCAACAACGAGATCGGCGTGCACCAGCCCCTCCCCGCCATCGCCGCCCTGTGCCGCGAGGCCGGGGTGGTGCTGCACACCGACGCCGCCCAGAGCGCCTACCTCCGCCTCCATCGCCGTGAGCAGGGCCTCGACCTCATCAGCGTCTCCGCCCACAAGATCTACGGCCCCAAGGGGGTCGGCGCCCTCATCGTGCGCCGAGGTCGCCCCAAGCTGGTGCTGGAGCCTCTGCTCTACGGAGGAGGCCACGAGCGGGGGCTCCGCTCCGGAACCCTGCCCGTGCCGCTCCTCGTCGGCTTCGGTGCCGCGGCCGAGCTGGCCGCGACCCATCGCGACGCCGAGGCCTCGCGCCTGCGGGCCCTGAGTCACCGCCTCCTCGAGCAGGTGCGAGCGGTCGGCGGCGTGGCGCTCGTGGGCCACCCGACCGAGCGCGCCCCGCACAACCTCAGCCTGCGCTTCGACGGTGTGGAAGCCGAGGCCCTCCTCCTGGGCCTGCGCGACACCGTCTCCGTCAGCACGGGCTCGGCCTGCAGCTCCGCCGACCTCCAGCCCAGCCATGTGCTCGCCGCCCTCGGCCTCTCTCGCAGGGGCCGGGCCGCCATCCTCCGCTTCGGGCTCGGTCGCACCACCACCGAGGCCGAGGTCGATACGGCCGCCGCAGCCATCGTCGCCAAGGTTAAGGACCTCAGGGCGATGGCTCGGCTCTACGAGCCCGACTGAAACGCAAGGATTCGGCATGGCGATCACCTTCACCGACGCAGCGGTCCAGCGCGGCCAGCAGCTCCTGACCGACAAGGGGGCCGACTGGGTCCGCCTGGGGATCCGTGGCGGTGGCTGCTCTGGGCTGTCCTACTTCATGGAGTTCGTGCCCGAGCCCCAAGAGAAGGACAAGCGCTTCGAGCTCGAGGGGCTCAACGTCTGCGTCGACCGGAAGTCCTACCTCTACCTGAACGGCACCGAGATCGACTTCGAAGAGACCCTCGTGCGCAACGGCTTCATCTTCAACAACCCCATGGCCAAGCGCTCCTGCTCGTGCGGCGAGTCCTTCGCCATCTGATGCTGGCGGGCGCCGTCGCGCTCGCCGGATGCCAGGCGGTGGTGATCGCCGCCGACGACGCCTCCCTCGTGCTGCGCTGGCGCCAGGGGCAGGCCGTCCAGCAGGTCGAGGTCGAGGTCATGATCGACGCCGACGCCCTGCGCATGACCCGTGAGCTGAAGCGTCACGACCGCCTGATCATCGACGCGTGGGACGTGCGCACCGTGGAGGTCGTGTCCATCGACGGCCAGGCCCCCCGCCCCGACGACGTGGTGCTCTACGACTACGGCGCCGAGGTGCCCGAGCTGTCGGCCGACTGTGCCCCCCAGGGCGACTGCGTGCGCACCGTGCGGCTCCGCCTCGAGCGGGCCCGCACCGGCGCCCGGCGCGACGAGGTCCATGCGCGCTACGAGCTCGGCCGCACCGAGGTCCGCGGCCTGCCCGTGCGCATCCCGAACCGGGCGGGGGTGTCGGTTCGGATGCGCCGTCGTTGACAGAGGGTATGACCCCTGCGGGAGGGTCCATGCTTCGCTACCGTCTGCTCGGCCGTACCGGCCTCCGCGTCTCCGAGATCGGCCTCGGCACGATGTCCTTCGGCAACCAGTGGGGCTTCGGCGCCGACGAAGCCACCAGCCATCGCATCCTCGACGCGTACGCCGAGGCCGGCGGCAACTTCCTCGACACGGCCAACATGTACCACCGCGGCGAGACCGAGCAGATGCTCGGCAGCTGGCTCGGCGCCCACCGCGACCGGATGGTGGTGGCCACCAAGTACAGCCTCAGCATGGACCCCCACGACGCCAACGCGTCGGGCAACCACCGCAAGAGCCTAGTGCGCTCGGTGGAGGGCAGTCTGCAGCGGCTGGGCACCGACCACATCGACCTCCTCTGGGCCCACGCCTACGACGACCAGACCCCCATCGACGAGACCCTCCGCGCCCTCGACGACCTGGTCCGCTCCGGCAAGGTGCTCTACATCGGCATCTCCGACGCCCCGGCGTGGATCGTGTCGGCGAGCCAGGTGATGGCCGAGCTGCGAGGATGGACCGCCTGGGCCGGGCTGCAGATCGAGTACAGCCTGCTCGAGCGCACCCCCGAGCGGGATCTGCTGCCGATGGCTGCCCACTTCGGGATGAGCGTGGTGGCCTGGGGTCCCCTGTCGGCGGGCGTGCTCACCGGCAAGTACACCCGCGGCGGTGACGGGGTCGACAGCAAGCGCACCGGCGCCAACCAGCACCGGGGGCGGCTGTCGGAGCAGGCCCTGCAGGTGGCCCGCACCGTCGACGCGGTCGCCGACGAGCTGGGCGCCAGCTCGGCCCAGGTGGCGATGGCCTGGGTGATGGGTCGCAGCTACGGCATGGTGCCCATCGTGGGGGCCCGAAAGGTGTCGCAGCTCACCGACACCCTGCAGTCCGGGGCGGTCACCCTGACGCCCGAGCAGCGGCAGCGCCTCGACGAGGTGAGCGCCATCGAGCTGGGCTTCCCCCACGCCTTCCTGGCCACCGACCACGTGCAGGACGTGCTGAACGGCGAGCACGTGCGTCCCCGGCTGCGCCGTCGGCCCAAGGGGTGGCGGGCCTAAGAGCCCATCGGTTCGTAGCAATCCCAGCTCTCGAGCCGGGCGACGCGGCCGTCGCGCACCTCGAGCCACTGGGCGATGTGCGCCACCAGCTCCTGCCCGGCGGCGAAGGGGCCCACCGCCTCGCCGACCACCCAGGGAACCCGAGTAGCACAGCGCACACGCGGCGGTGACCCTGAGCGCGGAGGATCCCATGAACACGACACTCGAGACGTTCTCCGTCACCACCCCCGACGGCCGCTCGCACCCTGCCGCGGCGCTGGTGCCCCCTTCCCCCGTCGGCACCTGCCTGTTCCTGTACGGGGGCGGGGGCAGTCGCGACACCCTGGCGGAGAGCCGCCCGCTGTGGGACCGCTGGCTCGGCGACCAGGTGCTGCCGCCACTGATCATAGCGACCGCGTCGGTACGGCCCTTCGGCTTCTACCTGGATGCGCCCGACCACCTCGACCGCACGCTGGTGGGCCGCACGCTCCCGGAGGCGCTGCGGTCGCGCTACGGCGTCGCGGGGCCGCCGGCGCTGTTCGGCATCTCGATGGGCGGACATGCCGCATTGTCCCTACTGCTCGAGCAGCCGGAGCGATTCGGGCCGACGGCGGTGCTGCAGCCGATGGTGGAGCCCGGCTGTTCGCCAGAGGACAGTCCCCAGCGCTGCCGCAGCCACTACCCGCCCGGCGTGCCCGAGGCCTACCTCGGCGCCGAACGGACGCAGGCCGCCTGGCAGGCCCATCACCCCGCATGGGTCGCGCGTCGCACGGGGGCCGAGGGGCTCGCGACGCTTCCGCCCCTCTACCTCGAGGCTGCGGCCGCCGACCGCTTCCACGCGCAGGAGGGAGCCAGCTTCCTGCACGAGGTGCTCGACGAGCTCGGCGCGGCTCATCACTGGGTGTGGAGCGAAGGAGCCGACCACATCGGCGCCTCAGTGGTGCCCCGCATGAACGCCGCTGCGGCCTGGCTCGGAGGAGCCCTCGGAGCCGGCTCGGAGGGCTAGCTAAGCGAGCGGCTTGAGCGGCGAGATCTCGCTGAGCTCGGCCACCTGCTCGTGCACCCGCTCCCCCTCGGCCTTCGCATGCTCGGCCAGCGCGTGGTGGAGCGCGCCGTGGGCCAGCCAGTGGCTCGAGTAGGTGATGGTGGGCTCGAAGCCGCGGCGGTACTTGTGGCCGCCACCGTGGCCGGGCTCGAATACCCTCAGCCCGCGGCGGATGCACTCGTCGATGGCCTGGTAGTAGCAGACCTCGAAGTGCAGGAACTTCACGTCTTCGCGGGCCCCCCAGTGGCGACCGTAGAGCCGATCGCCCTTGAGCACGTTGAACGTGCCGGCCACGGGCTCGTCGCCGTCGTAGGCCAGCACCACGTGCAGCCGATCGCCCCACACCTCGCCGAGGTACTGGAAGAAGTCGCGGGACAGGTAGACCCGGCCCCAGGGACCGAAGTTGCGGCAGTGCTGCACGTAGAAGCCGTGCATGGCGTCGAGCCGCTCGGCGCCGGGGTTCGACGTGGCCTCGAGGCGCAGCCCGTGGAGCTCCTTTCGCTCGCGCCGGATCTTGTTCCGCTTCTTGCTGGTGAACCGTGCGAGGAAGTCGTCGAACGAGGCGTAGTCGTGGTTGGTCCAGTGGAACTGGTACTGAAGGCGCGAGAACGCGCCGCGCTCGGCGAGCCACTGTGCCTCGGACGCGGTGTTGAACAGCACGTGCAGCCCGTGGCAGCCCTCCACCGCCGCCTGCATGCCCGCGAGCAGACCGGCGCGCACGGCGTCGGTGTCGGCATCGGGCGCCACGAGCAGCCGCTGCCCGGTGACCGGGGAGAACGGCACCCCCACCACGAGCTTCGGGTAGTAGGGCAGGTTGGCGCCCTGGGCGGCGTGGGCCCAGCCGTGGTCGTAGACGAACTCCCCCATGGAGTGGGTCTTCACCCAGCCCGGCGCGGCGCCGATCAGCCGGTCGCCGTCGTCGCGCACGAGGATCGGGCGGGGGGTCCACCCGGTCTCGGGGGTGGCGCAGCCCAGGCGCTCGAGGCCGGCGAGGAAGGTGTGCTCGAGGAATGGCGAGCCGTCGCCGACCACGGCGTCCCAGGCGGCGGGGTCGATCCCCAGATAGCTGTCGAGCACCTGCACGGTGGGCACGGCACCTCCCCCCTGGGCGTATCCGAAGCGGCGGCCGGTCGCGCCTTGCAGACCCGCGGAGGTGCAGATAGTCGTCGGGGTCGCGCAAGCCCGCGCGGCGACAGACCGAGGTGATCGGTGGGCAAGAAGAAGAGCCAGGCGCGGCAGGTGATCCACCTGGAATGCACCGAGCAGCGTGAGTCTGGGGTCCCCGGCATGAGCCGGTACACCACCCAGAAGAACAAGAAGAACTCTCCCAAGCGGCTGGAGCTGCGGAAGTACAACCCCTTCCTCAAGCGCTACACCCTGCATCGGGAAGTCAAGTAACCAACCCCTCATCGGCTGATTCGTCAGCCGGCCGGCCCGGGCCCACGATCCTTCCGATCTTGAACCCCCCGGAACCGGTTCATCCATTTGCACCCTGGAGCGAGACAATGGCTCGTTATCGTGGACCCCGGCTGAAGAAGTGCCGGGCCGTGGGTACGGTGCTTCCCGGGCTGACGACCGCCGTTGCGCTGGATCGTCCCTTCCCCCCCGGTGAGCACGGAACCCGTCGTCGCAGCAAGCCCAGCGACTTCAAAGTTCGCCTGATCGAGAAGCAGAAGGCGCGCTGGCACTACGGCATCATGGAGAAGCAGTTCCAGCGCTACGTCAAGGAAGCTTCCCGCATGAAGGGGCCGTCGGGCATCAACCTGCTCACCCTCCTCGAGTCGCGGCTCGACAACCTGGTGTGGCGTCTCGGCCTCGCCCGCACGATCCCGCAGGCGCGGCAGATCATCGTGCACCGGCACATCGCCGTCGACGGCCAGCGGGTCGACCGCCCGTCCTACCAGGTGAAGCCCGGTCAGGAGATCAGCGTGCGTGAGAAGTCGCGCAGCAAGCCGTTCATCCAAGGCATCCTCGAGCAGACCACGAGCTACACGCGTCCGTCGTGGCTCGAGTTCGACCCGGCCAAGGCCGCGGGCAAGCTCACGTCCACGCCCGACCGCCTCGACCTGCCGTTCGACCTGAACGAAGCGGCCATCATCGAGTTCTACTCGCAGAAGCTGTAGAACGAAGATCGGTTCCGAACCGAAGGGCCCCGAAGCAGCGATGCTTCGGGGCTTTTTCGTGGGCGCAGCCCGACCGGGTCGGAGAACATGGCGTAGGTCATGTTCCGTCACACCGGGGAACCCACCTCCCCTCTCCGTGTTCCATCGGGTCGAGGACTCCTCCATGCATCGACGCAGCCTGCTCACCTCCTTCGGCGCCGCGCTCCTCACCGCCCCGATCCGCGCTCGGGCGGAGACCTGCCTCGCCCCCACCCCCGGCATGGTCGCCGGGCCCTTCCCTCCCTCGGACTTTCGACCGGAGCTCGGAGGTCAGCCCAACCCCGGTCCATGGCGGCCGGTCGCTGAGCACGACCTCGACCTGAGCCGGGTGGGCGACCGGTCGGCGCGAGGCCAGGCCGTGTCGGTGACCGTCCGTGTCGTCGACCGCTCCTGCCGTCCCACGAGAGGCGCTCACGTGGAGCTGTGGCAGTGCGACGCCGAGGGCTACTACAACCATCGAAACGAGACCCGCGTGACCGCCGCCGACCTCGATCCGGGCTTCGGCTATTGGGCCAAGGGCATCACCGGCGACGACGGCACCCTCACCGTGCGCACCATCGTGCCGGGGGCCTACCCGGCGTCGTCATCGTGGTGGCGCCCGCCCCACCTCCACTGGTGCGTGCGGGCCGAGGGGCATCCCGTGCTCACCACCCAGTCGTACTTCGACGGAGATGTGCTCATCGGCATCGACGACATCCGTGCCAAGAACGACGCCGATCGCATCCTGAACTACCGCAGCGGCTTCGACATGGGCCTCGACGCGCGCGGTCAGGAAGTCGCCCGCCGCGTGGCGCGGACCGAGCTCGTGGCGCGGTTCACCCAGACCACCGAGGAGGCACCCTCGGGCACCGTCACCCTCAGGCTCGGCTGAGGACCCGGACCGTCGGCGCGGGCAAGGCAACGACCCCGATCTTCTCGATGAGGACCACACGCTGGACGCGCGGCCTGCATCCGACGCGGGGGACGTAGTTGTGGGCCGACCTGTGCGATCGTCGGCCATGGCCGACCGTCCCCGCTTTCAGGAAGCCGCCGACCTCGACCGTGGACTCGCCCTCTACGGCGCCCGGGCCCACCTGTGGCGACCGCTGCCCCCGCTGCCCCTGCCGTGGCTCACCGAGGTGGAGGCCGCCATCGGCACCCGCCTCCCTCCACGCTGGCGCCACCACCTCACCACCGTGTCCGCCGGGGGCGCCGGTCCGCTCTGGGGACTGCAGGTGCCCCGTCCTCCCGACGACCCCTCCCTCGTGCGGCGTCCCTTCCCGGGCCTCGACGCGGTGCACCGCCGCTTCCGGGAGGCCGGGGTGGACTTCGACGACGGCTACCACGAAGTGTGGGACGTGGAGCTGCAGGCCTACTCCATCCAGGGGACGCTGCCGCTCGCAGCCGAGGGCTGCGGCCACCACCGTCGCGTCGTCGTGCACGGCCACGAAGCCGGCTCGGTGCTGTTCGTGGCCAACGAGTGAGGCGTGCACCGGGAAGCGGACGATGTGGTGACATGGATCCACGACGACCTCGACGACCGCATCGGGCCCCTGCGCAGGCTGTGGGCTCGGATGCGAGCACGCGAAGCCGCCGATACCCTGGTCACCGTCGCAGACGCCCACAAGGTGGCCACCCTGCTGGGCCAATCGGTCGGCCGCTCCGGCTCGGGGAGGGATCACCAGGCCTCGGCCCGCACGGCCTACCTGGCTTGGCTGGACGGGGCCCCCGCCGTAGGCCTCGTCGACCGCCTGGACGCCACCGACCAAGCGCTCCTCGCCTGGCGTGACGAGCACCTCCTCGACGTGCTGCTGGCCGGCGTCCGCATGGCCATCGGCTTCGACGAGCGGGGTCCCCGCCTCACCCCCCGCTGGCGGCGGGGCACGCGCTCCGTCCACCTCCGCGGCGACCGGCTCCACCTGTTCGACGGCACGACACGGGTGCAGACCCACACGCTGGAGGCGCGCCCCGCACCCGACGCGCTGCACGTGGTGATCGAGCCGATGTGGGCGTGGCTCACCGGATGAGCGGCCGCATCGCCCTCGGCCCATCACCGCCCCGCTGCCTGTGCTACCTTCCGCCGATGCCCGCGTTCGACCTACCGGTATCGGCATGAGCCTGGGGCCCCCTACCCTCCCCGAGCGGTTCACCCTGCGCACCCTGTGGCTGCTGGGCCGGGTGGGCCTGGGCGGCGCGGTCACCCGCTTCTACCTGTGGATGCTCGCCCGGCTGGGCCCGGTCGGCATGCCGATCGTCTTCCGCGGCTACGAGCCCACCGCCGCCGACGTGTTCGTGTGCACCGTGAGCAAGTCGGGCACCAACTGGATGATGCAGGTGGTCGTGCAGATCGCCGACCGCGGGCGGGCCGACTTCGACGAGATCCACGAGGTAGTGCCTTGGCCCGAGGCGCCGGTCGCGTCGCAGGTGGAGCCGCTGTCGACCCCCGTGCGCTCGGTCACCGGGCTGCGCGCCATCAAGACCCACGTCCCCGCGGCCCATGTGCCCATCGGCGATGCGGCCCGCTACGTCGTCGTCGTCCGCGATCCGAAGGACGTGGTGGTCTCGGGCTTCCACTTCGTGGGCGGCATCATCGACGGCATCTGGGGCTCGCCGCCGGCCCTCGACGACTGGGTGCGCCGGTTCGTGGAGCGTCGCTTCCCGCTGGGCTCGTGGGCCGAGCACACGGCGGGCTGGTGGGCGCTGCGCGACCGTCCCAACGTGCTGGTGCTCACCTTCGACGAGCTGAAGGTCGACTTGCCCACCCAGGTCGATCGGGTCGCCGAGCTCATGGGGGTGGAGCTCTCCCCGGACGAGCGCGCCCTCGTCGTCGAGAAGAGCACGTTCGCGTGGATGAAGGCCCACGAGGCGATGTTCCGCACGCCGGTGCCGTCGTTCGGCGGCCGGGCCGTGATGATCCGGGAGGGTCGCAGCGGCGGCGCGAAGGAAGCCCTGTCCGAAGCCCAGCGGGCCGCCATCGACCAGACATGCCGCGAAGAGCTGGCCGAGCTGGGGTCCGACCTGCCCTACGACGACTGGTTCACCCCCAGTCCGTCGTGACGCGGGAGTTCGGGGACGCCGCCTGGACGACGACGGTGCGTCGGCGCCCACGGTCCATCGCGCTCAGACGGCGTCGTACGCCCGACGAGCGAAGCGGAACGGCCCCAGGTCGTGACCCATTCCGGCCGGTGGAACTGCTGGAACGACGCCCAGACGACCACGTCGGCGGTCACGGTCACTCGGCAGAGAAGGGGCCAGCACCCACCGTTGCCACACGGACAATCCAAGAGCATGACCTTGCCGAACCTCGGATCGTCGTCCTCGAGGACGAAGTGGGTCTCCACTCGCGGGCA
>ENA-OWNT01003364-OWNT01003364.1-seawater-metagenome-genome-assembly--contig:-NODE-3364-length-15161-cov-3.910302_pt1 | contig 15161 bp, 14 predicted proteins | sample MGYA00238136_ERZ651165 | MGnify/ENA primary metagenome ERZ651165 (study PRJEB26861, sample SAMN08777766) | seawater metagenome | isolation source: coastal seawater | place: USA: Florida | collected...
AATTCAAGCCATGATAGAGAAGTTGCAAACCGAGAGCCAAAACATTGCCTCCATCACCTCCAAAACGGTCTCTCAAGCACAAACAAGCAGTGATTTGGTGGCAGATATTGGACAGGATATTCAGTCTATTGCTGATTCCGCCCGCGCGCTCACCGACATGAGCATTCAGATATCGACATCAGCGGAGGAGCAGAGCGCTGTGGCGAACGACATCGCAACCGAACTGACCGATATTCGTAGCCAATCTAATGCACTGAAAGCGGTAACGGAGCAATCTTCTTCCGGGATTGCAGAGTTAACCCTAGCGGCAAAATCGCTGTCTGAGTTACTCAAGCAGTACCGCACTCAATAGCCACCGACCAAGGTACGAACGTTATGATCACCAGTAACGTTCGTACAAAATATTGCCGCCTGTTGCGCGGCGATATTTTTCTAATCCCATCTCTGTCAGCACACGAATCGTTTCTTTAATCATCTCCGGATTGCCACATAACATAGCAAAACTGTCATCGGCATTTAGCGCGATACCCGCGTGTTGCTGAAGGCTTTCCTGCTGCAGAAGCTGAGGTATCCGACCGCACAATGCGCCATCCACTGGTTCGCGAGACACAATCGGAACGTACTTCAACCTGCCATCGTATTGCTGGATAAGGTGCTCAATAAGGTATTGGTAAACCAGTTCACGCTCATGTCGAACGGCATGCACCAACACGATGTGCTCGCTGCTCGGCCGAAAGTTAATGTCATCCAGCAACGATAAGAACGGCCCAACCCCTGTCCCTGTCGAGAGTAGCCACAGGCTTTTAGTCTCTTTAGGGATACTTCGAAATACGAGATCACCATAGGCTTTCTCGCCAACATAGATCTCATCGCCTTCTTTGAGGCTTTGTAACCGAGGAGACAGTACGCCATCAGGGTGAGCAATAATAAGGAATTCCAGCATGTCCGTGCTGTTTAATGGGGCATTAACAATAGAATAAGGACGGCTGACGAATTCGCCGTTTTCGTCCGAGAGCGCAAGCTTGATATACTGCCCTGCTTCAAAGTTTACAGCCGCGCCTGTCACTCTCAAGCTAAAGACATCTGAAGTCCAGTCAATACGACGGTCAACACTAGCAATAGTAAAGCCTTTAGGTACAGCCATCTCAGATCCTCCAACTTTTCATCAGTCTAAACGTTACGCTTACTGATTGATTATGTAAAATCCCTTATCAGCCAAACCAATGAGTATCACATTTTTTTAACATAATAGTGCTTTTAAGTCGTTGAAACTGTTTTCTCTATTCAGTAATAATTGCGATATACTGCGCCCTTTCTACTTAACTTAACCTAACTTATTAGTAATGAATAAGAGCCTACTGACTAATATCATCGCCCTTGCCCTTTTGGCAGGTGGCTACCAAACAGACAATCAAATCGCTTTCTATGCTGGCCTTTTCGCGTTTTCTGGCGCGATTACCAACTGGCTAGCCATCCACATGTTGTTTGAAAAGGTTCCTGGTTTATATGGCTCAGGTGTTATTCCTGCACGTTTTGAAGAATTTAAACGAGCGATTAAAAATCTGATGATGGAGCAGTTCTTCACTCAGGAAAACATCGACCGATTCTTAAACCAAGAAATGTCGAGCGGCAAAACGTTAGAGTTAGGCCCAGTGATCGACAAAGTGGACTTCAACCCAACATTCGATTCATTAGTGGATGTGCTTGCTGCTTCCTCATTTGGCGGAATGCTGGAAATGTTTGGCGGTACTCAAGCCCTTCAGCCGTTAAAACAGCCCTTTGTTGAGAAAATGAAGGAGTCAATGGAGGAGATAAGCCAGAGTGACAGTGTCAAACAAGCACTGAAAGAGCAGCTAGAATCCCCTGCAATGATGAGCGAAATCGAGTCAAACATTGAAGCGATCATCGACCAGCGACTGAATGAACTGACCCCTCAGCTTGTGAAAGAAATGGTGCAAAAAATGATTAAGCAGCACCTAGGCTGGCTAGTTGTATGGGGCGGTGTCTTTGGTGGTTTAATTGGCGTTGTATCATCATTCATCGCCTAATTCACAACACTGTGTTTATCAAAAGGGAAGCATCGGCTTCCCTTTTTTGATGCGGGTCAGTCGCGAGCTATATAATTGTAGTTTGTAACAGTGCTTGAATCGGGTGCTTTATCACCTCCCCTTCAAAACGCTTAACTTGACTGCGACAGGAATACCCCGTGGCTAACACACGCTCAGTGGGTAGGTTCTTTATATTCGGTTCCCAACTCAGCTGATAAATAGCTTTAGACGTACTTTTCTTATCCACTTCATGGCCGAATGTCCCTGCCATGCCACAACATCCCGTAGGTATCACTTGCAGCTTTAAACCAAAGTGATGAAAAATAGACTGCCAAGACTTCTCAGTCTGCGGTATTGTGGTCTTTTCTGTGCAATGCGCCATCAAATACCAAGGCTCTTCATCCGATGCGCGTACAACTGGCCATTCGTTGAGTGTATCCACCAGCCATTCATGAGCCGTATAAACTGTAAATTCGCCTCGCTTTTCTTTTAGAACCTGATGGTATTCATCACGATAACAAAGCACTAAGGCTGCATCGATACCGATCATAGGAATTTCAAGCTCAGCAACTTGGTTGAGAAAATCCGAAGTGTTTTGTGCATTTCTGGCGAATGCCTTAAGGAAACCTTTTACATGTTGAGCTTTCCCATTAGGTTTGAAAGGCAGAACAACAGGGTGTTTCCCTAACCGCTGCAATAACTGAATAAAGTCCGCAACCAACTCGGCTTCATAAAAGCTGGTAAATGGATCTTGAACAATCAAGACGTAATTTTGCTTCACTTCTGGGGAAAGCGATTCTAGATACGCAAAGTCAAACGGGCTCACGCCAAGTGCCTGACATCGATTTTGCAACGTAGGGATAGATAGCACTGGCGAATCAATAAAACCGATGGATGTCTCTAATACCTGCGTAACGGGCCGAGTAGATGCAATTTGATTAACCAGCTTGGGGGCTTTTGCCATAATCGGCAGCAGTTGCTCAATATTCGACACCAGATAGTCGCGCAGAGGTCTGCGATAACGTGAGTGATAGAGGTGTAAAAAACGCGCTCTAAAATCAGGCACATCAACTTTAACAGGGCACTGACTCGCACACGCTTTGCACGCTAGACAACCGCTCATCACTTCATAAACTTCATGCGATAGGTCATCAGATGCGGGGCGAGATATCAGTTGACTCAGCTTCTGAGCCAAAAGCTTAACCGATAACGTTTGATTGAGAAGCTGTTGTTCGTTAGCGAGCAAATCGAAGCCACTGTCATTAAGGCGACGCAGCCATTCACGCATTATCCCAGCCCTCCCTTTCGGAGAGTGGCGACGATCGGCTGTTACTTTAAATGATGGACACATTGGGCTATCAGCATCGTAATTAAAACACAGCCCATTGCCATTGCAAGACAGCACGGGCTTAAGCGACTCTCGGACTGCTACGGGGATCTGACGATCATAGTAGCCACGCTTGGTCGCTGTGACTTTTACCATTTCAGCGTCGCTATTCAGTGGTGTGCAAATCTTCCCCGGATTCATTTTATTGTCGGGGTCAAACGCCGCTTTAATACGCCTTAATTCAGTAAAGAGCTCATCACCAAAGAAGGCAGGTCCATATTCTGAGCGATATCCTTTACCGTGCTCTCCCCACATTAAACCATTGTATTTTGCCACCAGCGCGACCACATCATCGGATAGTTGATGCATCAACGCTTCTTGCCCAAGGTCACACATATCGAGCGCCGGACGCACGTGAAGGACGCCAGCATCCACATGCCCAAACATGCCATAATGCAGGTTATTGCTGTCTAGCAACGTACGAAATTCCGCGATAAAGTCCGCCAAATTTTCAGGCGGCACACAAGTATCTTCCGCGAATGCAATCGGCTTTGCCTGACCTTTGGTCGCGCCAAGCAGCCCAACCGCTTTCTTGCGCATGCCATAAATAGCCTGGATGTCTTGGGGTTCGCGACAGACTTGATAACCGATGATACCACTGCGTCGGTGAGCCATTTCTTTATCGAGAATTGAAAGTAAACGTTCAACTTTATCCTCAATATCATCGTCGTGACTGCCTGCGAACTCGACAAAGTTAATCCCTTGCATCTCTTTGCCCCGCACATCTGAGATCGCGTGTTTTACCGAGTGCCAGACAATGTCTTCTCTTGCAAGATTGAGCACCTTTGCATCAACCGTCTCTACCGATAGCGCCTCTGCTTCGACCATCAAGGGAGCATTTCGCAATGCAGAATCAAAGCTATCGTATTTAACGTTCACTAACCGTCGCGTGGTAGGTATTCGCGTAAGATTGAGCTTGGCTTCAGTGATAAAAGCTAACGTGCCTTCAGAGCCACATAATATTCTCGTGACGTCAAACTCTTCACTCTTGTCGTTGATGGCGTTTTTTAGGTCATAACCAGTAAGAAATCGATTCAGAGGAGGAAACTTATCCAGAATCTGTTGACGCTTGTCTCGACAAACTTCCTCCGTAATTTTTAACGCTCGCGATACTGCATCACTGTTTAACCATTTGTTTTGTTGAATTGCTTCGGTATCGATTACCGAACCATCCGCCAATATGGCTTTGAGCGCCAACACATGATCCGAGGTTTTACCATATTGCAAAGAGCCTTGGCCTGATGCATCGGTATTAATCATCCCACCTAATGTTGCGCGGTTGCTGGTCGACAGATCTGGCGAGAAGAAATAACCATAAGGGCGAACGATGTCGTTGAGTTGATCTTTGACTATCCCTGTTTCCACTCTCACCCAGCCTTCCTGCTCGTTAATCTCTAACACTCGATTCATGTAGCGAGACAGGTCAACCACAATCCCCGAGTTCAATGATTGTCCGTTGGTGCCCGTTCCGCCTCCTCTGGGCGAAAAGGTCAGGTGCTTAAATTCATCACGTGCACTGACTTTGCCAAGTATTACCACATCATGATGGTTGGCAGGAAAGACGACCGACAAAGGAAGTTGCTGGTAGACGCTGTTGTCAGTCGCCATACTCAATCGAGTGGTATAACGAGCATCAGTATCCCCCTTGAAACCAAGCTGTTTAAGGGTGTTAAAGAACTTGATAACCAAAGGATCAGAGTAAACCTGTAACGGAAGTGCAGGAAGCATAATTTGAATCAGTGCCTTACGGTTGTCTTTTTAGGTTCATAACATAAATGCGGAGTTAAAAGCGGTAGAGGCGCTTGGGGTTATCGACCAGAATCTTGCCAAACAGTGTCGTATCTTGCGTCCAGTGCCACAAGGTATCTAATAGCTGGCCATCATTTGGCATCTCAGCAGCAAAACATGGATGAGGCCAATCCGAGCCCCAGACGCATTGCTCTTCATTCGCTTCTAACAAAGCTTGAGCAAACGAAGAAACGTCATCATAAGGCGGAGATTGAAGCGACAAACGATACGGCGCCGACAATTTTGTCCACACTTTCCCTTCGGCCTTAAGCTTCAATAAGGTTTGAAAACCAGGATGAGAAATCAGCTTGTTTGTTGGCATATGTCCAAGATGATCAATCACTACGGGCACGGGTAAAGCCCTTAATCGCTGATATAAGTCATCAAACTGCGAAACATCAATTAAGCATTGAAGGTGCCAGTGTCGCTCTGCAAGGCGAGCCGCTAAACGTTCAACATCACGCCACTCAATACCACCTTTAAACAGTAGATTCATCCGCACCCCACAAAATCCCGCTTCTTGTAGCTCATCCAGCGTTTGCTCGGACACATCCGCATCCACGACCGCGACGCCTTTGTAGTCGTAACCTTGCTGGCGTAAATACCGTAATGTATCAAGATGCAACTGGTTGTCATTGCCATACACACTCGGCTGAACCAGCACGCCATGACGGATGCCTAATTGCTGGTGCAAATGCAGGTACGCGCCGACGCTGGCATCAGGTGGTGTGTAGGTTCGCGTTTCACAGTACGGATAACGTGAAGAAAAAACGTGGGCGTGACAATCAACCGCGCCTTCAGGAATCGCGATTGTTGGTTTATTTACAAATGGGTCAGCCGCTTCACAAAATGGAATTATGCTCATCGAAAATCATCCTGTCAGAAAGGTAGAGGTGCCATCAACGAAAGCACCTCTTAAAGACTTAACTGAAGTTCTCACTCAACCAGTTCGCGATCACGCCAGAGAACTGAATAAACTTAGGATCGTCGTCCAACATCCACTCGGTGTGACCACCTTCCGGCAGTAAGAATAGAGATTTCGGCCCAGGGTATTTCGCGTACAGCGACTTTGCTTCGGTCACTGGGTGAAGGTCGTTTTCTGCACCGTGCGCAATCAAGATTGGCGCGTCTGCAAATCGCTCGTCCAGTAGAGCTTCCGGTTTGAAATTGATGAGAGAATCCGCAAAATCCAGATCAGATGTCACTCCGTAGCCCGGCGCTTTGACCAGTTCAGTGAATACATATTCGCGGCTTACTGGATCAAGCGGGTAGATTTCAAATGGATCAATCCCCTGCTTTTCTCCACCAAGAGCAAGACGTGTACGCTCTTCTAACATAAATTGACGGAACGCTTTCCAGCCGTGCTCGCCACGTTGAGCAACCTGAACACGTACCGCATCATAAAAGCCGTTCATGGAGATAAGGCCATCAATCGCATCTTGGCAAACTCGGTAAGCATCAAGAATTAATCCCCCCGCCATGCCCCAGCCAGCCAGTACGACTTTGCGGCCTTCCTCGTTAGCGCGCTGTTTCACAACCGCAACCGCGTTGGCGATGTCGCGTACTTGTTCATCCAGAATAACTCGCTCACGAATACCCTCAGATTCGCCAAAGCCACGGTAGTCAAATCCGAATACCGTAAAACCCTTCGCAGTTAAGGCTCTCGCGTAACGCTCTGGGTGAATATTTTTTTGCCCAGTAAAGCCTGAGCAGACAATAACGATCGGTAAGTCTGGGTTGTTAACGTTCTCGTCAGTAAAGAAAGCGCCATCAAGGCGTAGACCATCACTAATTACTGGGGCTTTTTGTTCAATCATAATTATCTCGTCCAAATGAATGTGTATGCTCGACAAAGAAGTCCTTGTCTTAAGTCACATCATGTTCGAATTTTGATAGCAATAATTTAACAATTGCGACATTCTTATCCAGAAATACGACATAGATGAACTGCCCACTTGGTGACCACAGAGAATGAAAACGACACACACGTATCGCATTGGTTTTTTCCTTATTCCTGATTTTTCGATGCTCTCTTTTTCGGCGGTTATCGAACCTCTTCGAATGGCCAATCGCCTCGCTGGTTGCGATTTGTATCAGTGGGATATTTATGGATTCGAAGATAAAGAAGTGTCGGCCAGCAATGGCGTTTCATTCTCGCCAACACAGTCAGTCAACAACATTGCTCATTTAGACTTGCTGCTGGTTGTAGCAGGTATTGGCGCCCACGTTGCTGCTGCGAGTGGCTCGGTGAATCAGTGGTTAAAGCAAGCACTTCGTCAAGGCATCGCCGTGGGCTCGACTTCGACAGGCAGCGTGTTGTTAGCAAAAGCTGGGCTATTAAAAAACAAGACGTGTACCGTGCATTGGGAGTCCGCCAACAGCCTGGCAGAGGAGTTTCCAAACATTAACGTGACCAGTGAGTTGTACGAATTCGACCCACGTACACCAACTTGTTCGGGCGGCCTAGCCGGTTTGGATATGATGCTTCATTTAATTACAAACCAACATGGGAGTGACTTGGCGAATCAAGTGGCAGAGCAATGCATTCACCCTGCGATTCGACCCGCGCATGATAAACAGCGGATGTCGTTAATTCGTAAACATAACATCCGCCACCCTCGCCTGCTCGACGCTGTAGAAATCATGGAAGCCAACATGGAAGAACCGCTAAAGTGCTATGAAATTGGCGAGCAAGTAGGGTTGTCGGTCAGGCAGATGGAGAGGTTATTTTTGCAATACTTGCAAGACAAACCAGGCAATTACTACCTTCAATTGCGCTTAGAACGCGCTCAACATTTGTTGTTGCAAACCATGTTGTCCATCACCCAAATCAGCACCGCTTGTGGGTTCAGTTCTACATCGTATTTTGCGCGCTGCTACAAGAAACGCTATGAAAAAACGCCGCGTGAAGAGCGACGTTTAGCTTAAGATTGAGTAAGAGAAAAGAAGTTCGATCTCTTCGATCTCATCGTGATGTGTCAGACGGCTTATCAGACAAAGTGCCTTGGTAAAGCAGTGATAGCCAAGCAAGTACCTGCTCTTTACTGGCTTTATCAAGTTGCAAACAGCCCTCTTCTATCGCTGACACGCGCGAAGCGGACAATTCTTTCTCTGCCAAAGTGCGAAACTTACCTTGCATCTCGTCTCGACTGAGAGGATTTTCAGGATTACCTCGCGCAATACAGGGAGGCGAAGTCAGTTTGTCGCCATTTTTCAACGTCACCACGACATGCGCCCAGCGTTCGGCTGGAAACTTATCATTGTAAGCGGGCTCTTCAATTAACCTCATCCGCTCCGTAAGTGCCAAGCGAGCCGGATCTTTCAGTCCTTTGGTGACGGCTTCTACCGTGACCGTATTATCCATGACCGCACTCGCGACTGAAAATGGCAAACTGTACTGAGCCTGCTCGGTTGTCTCAGGGCGCTTGGTATGCAGGCACACCGCCTGGTGAAAGCTGTGAACTTCGATAAGTTCAATCTCATCAGGTTTTAGTTTATTTTCTTGTTGCAGTGCTCTCACCGCTTCAACCGCAGGTTGAGCCCAACGACAAACCGGATACGGTTTAAAGTATTGCTCCAGAATATACCAGCGCTGCCCTAAATCTGCCCACAAAGCGTGAGTTTGTTGGTCCAGCAGAGTCACGGCTGGCGCGCCAGTAAAGCCCTCTTCTGCCAGCTCTGCACTGGCAAAGCCCGCCATCGCTCCCCAGCCAGAACCGTCTTTGAGCATGGTCGGATGTTCAATACAACGCATCATTTGGCTGCGTGGACCATAAAACTCGGCAATGCCGAGCGCGTGCTCTGTTTGTACATCCGTTAAGCCTTTTCTTCTTGCGGACACCGCAGCAACACCCAACGCATTCCAAGCACCAGAAGTATGATAATCACAAACGGTTTGATGCAGCGCGATTCCGGCGCGAGTTGCTATTTCGTAGCCAATGACGAGGGACGTTAATAACTCCTCTCCCGTAACCGCTGACTCATGCATACTGGCGAGCAGCCCCGGCAAAACAGCGACGCCAACATGGCCTTTCGTCAGGACTTGGCCGTCGTGCGCGTCCATACTATCAATCAACATGCCGCCATATAGAGTCGCCCCACAACCACTGGACGTGTGATCAGAAAACAGCATTGGCGTATCACCGGCAAACTGCTTCTGCGCGAGTTTGGCTACCATGTTTTGCAGCTGCGTCGCTTTACCAGCTGCGGCGACACCTAACAGATCCAAGACACAATATTTCGCTTGTTCAATAACGTCAGCGGGAAGCTGTTCAAAGGTTAATTCGTGAATAAATCGATGAATAGATTGCATCGTCTACTGCTCCAGTTTTAGCGTTTTGCCTTCGACAATAGTGTTGTGATCAATGGTGTATTGCTGTCTCGCACGGTAGGCAGCTCAAATCTGGCTTTATCAATATCGTCCAATGACAAGGTCGCAGTTATCAAGGTTTCACCGTCTTCTGCCTGCGCCAATAGCTTACCCGTTGCAGACAAAATACAGCTTCCTCCCCAAAACCACGCTTCGCCCTCTGGCCCGTAACGGTTGGCCATCAAAACTGGAGTTCCGTAGAGCACCGCATAAAATTTAACGTTAACTAACCAGTTGTCTTCATTGGAAAAATCTTTACTGACAATACTGCTGGCCGAATTGATCGGCGCGAGCAAGATTTCAGGCTTATCGAGTAGCGCGCAATGAACCAAAGGTGGATTCCATAAATCGGCACAAATTAAAACCGAGCCTCGCCAATTTTCGTCAAGAGAAACGCTGGTGGTAGCCTCTCCCGAATGAAACCACTTACCCTCTTCAAGCCCACCATAGGTTGGTAAATTGACTTTACGATGCACAGCAACCACCGTGCCACCGAGCAACCAAGCCATCGCGTTGTAGTACTCTCCCGGCGCGGCCTGTTCAACAAAGCCGACAATCACGGACATCTGCGGCGCAAGTTGCGCAAGCTCTTTAAGCCGAGCATCATCACGCTTCATGGCGACTTCACGCACTGAGGATTGGAGCTGGTATCCGGTCAAGGAGAGTTCAGGAAACAGCAATAGCTGCGACCCCAAGGCCGCAGCTTGCTTTATGTAATCCTGATGAGTATTCAGATTGGCATTCACATCGCCTAACTGGGCGTTGATTTGGGCCACACTGACTTGCAGGATAGTCATGGTATTACCCCAAGTTATGCTCAGATAAGAACTGGCTTGCGACTTCTGAAATCGAACGTCGCTCAACATCAACTTGTTGATTCAATGTCGACATCGTATCGCCATCGATCGCCGCAGAAAGCGCGTTCATTTGCTCGGCAAGCTCTGGGTTCGCATCTAGCGTTTCTTGGCGAACCACAGGAGTGATCGCGTAATCAGGGAAGAACTGTTTGTCATCCGTTAAAACGGTAAAACCGAATGCTTTGATACGACCATCTGTTGCAAATACAAGCGCAGCATCGACTTCTTTCCCTTTCAGCGCATCATAAGTTAACCCCGTATCCATGCGTTTCACTTGGTCTCGTGACGCTTTGAATTTGTAGGTTTTCTGTAAAGGTCGGAAGCCATCTTTTCGTGCATAGAATTCCGCATTCAAAGCAATAGTCATTGGCGGGTCTTGGCGCATTTGCTCGGCGAAGTCGGATAAGGTTGAGATGCCACGTTGTTTCGCATCGTCACTGCGCATAGCGAGCGCGTAGGTGTTGTTCGCTTTTGAAGGGTTAAGCCAAACTAGGCCTTTCTTGGCATCCAGTTCCTTAACGCGTTGATACACTTGCTCTGCTGGGAGCTTGTCTTTGACTTTGTTGTAAATGATCAGTGATGTGCCCGTGTATTCCCAATAAAGATCAATCTGGCCGTTTTCTTGCGCTTTACGCAAAACCGCACTGCCCATGCCCGAACGTTTATCAACGTCGTAGCCTTTTTTGGTTAAATATTGAGACGTAATCTCCGTTAAAAGCTGTTGTTCTGTAAAGTTTTTACCACCTACGACGATTTCCGCAGATGCGTGAAAACTTGAAAGCAGTACACCAACGGCCAGCAAGCGGCGAGTAATTTGCTTCAACATGTTTGACTCCTGTCTGTGTTCAATTTTTAGGATTGTTATTGTCTAGCTCTAATAGGGTTACAGCCTTTAGGTACAGTGACATAGGAAACGGCTCCTACCACACTGTCGATAGCGATAGCCAGCATCGCTGTAGGAATAGCGCCTGCCAGCATCATGATAGGTTCATCCAGATCAATACCGGTAAAAATGAGCTCCCCTAACCCACCGCCACCAATTAAGAAGGCCAGTGGAACGGTGCCCACGTTGACAGCTAACGCCGTGCGGATACCGGCAAAAATGACGAACAGCGCATTAGGAATTTCAACCTGAAACAACATTTGTAACTCGGTCATACCAATGCCTGACGCCGCTTCTTTTAAATGAGCGGGCACTTCTTTCAGCCCGATGTAGGTGTTTCTGACAATCGGCAACAACGAGGCAATCGTCAGCCCAAATACCGCAGGCACGGTGCCAATGCCAAGAAAGCTCATTGCCAGCGCGAGAATGGCTAAAGTAGGAATCGTGGTCCCCACATTCAAAACCTGCATCGCCGATTCTGCGACTTTCTGAAAACGAGGACGGCTGAGCAATACGCCGACGGGAATCGCGATTAGGATCGCCAATCCACCAGACAGCAGCACCAGTTCAATATGCTGAACCGTCAAATAAACAATGTCTTCTTGGTAGTAAAGAAAATCATCGATCGTACCCGCGCTTTGTAAATAAATACCCAACGCAAAGACACACGCCAATAAAACGAAATAGTAGGTTTGTTTAAGCTGATTGGTCACGATGCCTCCTTAGCCTGATGCAATTGCTGCGGCTGACTAGGAGAGGTATCGCGCTGATAAGTTGCACCGAGATAATGGGTAATGCCGCGCTGTGTGACTTCGCCCACTAAGCGGCCATTCTCGTCAACACACGGCATCCAAACAATGTCGTGCGTGAACATCTTCGATGCGACTTTACGCAGATCATCCGTGGTTCGGGCGATTGTTTTCAGGCCGACATAATGTTCGCCGCAGTACCCCTTCATATTGATTGCGGTAGCTTTTGGCACATAACCGATAGGTTGGTGTTGGTCATTCACTAATATCACGGCGTCGCGATACCCATACGCGTCAATTTTGGTTAGGGCGTCGGCAAGCGTATCGTTAGGTTTCACGTACGCAAAAGTGGTCTGCATGACTGATTCAGCCGTCACTAAGCGAAGACGTTTAAGTGCGCGATCATCTCCGACAAAGTTTTTCACGAAATCATCTTTCGGGTGTGCGAGCAAATCGTCAGGCGTATCGTACTGAACCAGGTGACCATCACGGAAAATCGCAATTCTATCGGCCATTTTGACCGCTTCATCAATGTCATGACTGACAAACATGATGGTCTTGTTGAGCTCTTGCTGCATTTTAAGGAACTCATCCTGGATTACTTCACGGTTGATCGGGTCAATCGCACCAAAAGGTTCATCCATCAGCATGACGGGAGGATCCGCAGCTAGAGCTCGGGCAACACCAATTCGTTGCTGCTGTCCGCCAGACAACTCATTTGGATAACGATTAAGGAAGACACTAGGATCAAGAGCCACCATCTCCAATAGCTCTTTTGCACGCGTCATGTACCTTGCCTTATCCCATCCTAATAACTTGGGAACCACCGCGATGTTTTCGCCGATCGTCATGTTGGGAAATAAGCCAATTTGCTGAATAACATAGCCAATGTTGCGGCGCAGAGTGACCGTATCCATCCCAGAAGTATCTTCACCGCCAAGATAGATCTTGCCCGATGTCGCGGGAATAATTCGGTTGACCATTTTCAGCGTGGTAGTTTTGCCACAACCGGATGGGCCAAGTAACACACAAATTTCACCACTGGGAACTTCCATCTCAATGTGATCTGCGGCAGTCACCGGGCCATTAGGCGTTTCAAAAATTTTGGTTAGCTTATCAATTTTGATCATTTGAATGTCCCTATTATTTGTCCTTTATCAAGCAGCGGTTAGGCCCGGTGGCGTTAATCTTTTTTGTAGTCGAATCAATCCGTAATCCGCGATGATAGCCAGAAGGCTGACGGCGATGGCACCAACGATCAGTTGTCGAGGATCACTTTGCGAGATGCCACGGCTGATAAACACGCCCAGTCCTCCCGCTCCGATATACGCGGCGATCGCCATAACGCCAATATTCATTACTACTGCCGTTCTCACACCCGCCATAATCACCGGAATCGCCAATGGAATTTCCACCATTTTCAAACGCTGAAAAGGCGTCATCCCGATGCCGCGAGCAGCCTCTCGGAGTGACGGTTCTACGTTGTGAATGGCGGTATAAGTGTTGCGAATAATAGGCAGCTGAGAATAAAGCAGTACGGTAATCACGGCGGGCACGTAGCCAATCCCATGACCAATGGTCGATAAGAGAGGAATCATCAAACCAAACAGTGCGATTGAAGGAATGGTGATAATGATGGACGCTACGTAAAGCACCACTTTCGCAACGCGCTCATTTTGTGTGATAAGAATGCCGATAGGTACGCCAGTTAGGATGGCAAGCCCAACAGCCAGAGCGACCAAAGAGATGTGCTCCATGGTAAGCGTACCTAGCAGCGCTAAGTTATCTATGGTGAAATTTAGTAAGTCCAAGTAGGTCTCCCCCAACTGTGATTCGCAACCAAGTTAACAGGAGATTAAATTACGCTACTTTTTATTAACAGTGTTGTAAAATAGCGACACGTTAAGATAGAAATACGAAATCGAAATGCCTTTGGACGGCGCCACATTTCGGAGATATTCAACCGCACTTATAACAAATGACAGGTAGGGCAAATCAATGCCAAAAAATCATACGTTATTTAATGATTTTAAAGGCATTAACCTGGATACATTGGGGATGGGTAATCGAGAATGCTTAAATTAAATCGGCGTTTACGCCAAAGCTGGTTTTGTGCTCTTCAATCACGACTTCGCTGCGGGTTTGAATAACACCAGGTAGGGTTCCAAGCTTCGACGACATAAAATTTTGGTAGGCTTTCATATCTTTAACGCGCACTTTGATCATGGTGTCAAAGTCACCAGATAAAGAATAGCACTCTTCAATTTCAGGCATGTCTTCAACAGCCTGTGCGAACTTCTCAAAGATAGAGAAACTGGTTTGGTCTAAACGAATATGAATAAAAACCTGAACATCTAAGCCCAGCTTTTCTGGATTAAGTTCAGCGTGATAGCCTTTGATGTAGCCTTCTTTCTCAAGGCGTTTCACTCTATCTGAGCACGGAGAGGTTGTTAAGTTAACCTGCTTGGCCAACTCAACAATAGGCAGCCGACCCTTAAGGTTTAGAGTTCTGAGAATTTCACGATCGATTCTGTCTAAATCCATTTAACGCTCTTACGATTAATATTCGATTTTCAGCTAATCATAATCCAAAAGCCCTAGAGACACCTAGTACCAAAGCTAAGCAAATTTAGATTTTTATCGAAGTGCTATTAAGCAATTTCGGCATCAGAGAAAGAGTTTGTACTTACTAACTCTGACTGAGTATTGCAAACGCGACAAAAACACTGTTTTTCCATTTTCATGTAATGCGCGCCTTGAAAGAGAGTTGAAAAGAAGCAGGCCATGCTTTTTACCATTGAATGATGTTCTTCTTCGCATCGCTTCATCACAACCTTGTGTGCAGTGACTTTATCGCAGCAATGGCAGTACACCTGTGGCATCTTATCTCTCCCTAAAATTGATGTGGTCTTTTTAATTGACACATTTGTAAGCGTTTGGTTCACAAGCCTCAAACTTTAGTTAAGTATTTGTGACATACTTCCAAATTACAGAGCAGAAAAATAAAAAGGTTCATCGCGGATAAGCGGGAACTCAAAACAAAAACGGTAGTAAGTGATAGAGTTTTATCGCCAAACAAA
>ENA-OWNT01003366-OWNT01003366.1-seawater-metagenome-genome-assembly--contig:-NODE-3366-length-15154-cov-4.541487_pt1 | contig 15154 bp, 23 predicted proteins | sample MGYA00238136_ERZ651165 | MGnify/ENA primary metagenome ERZ651165 (study PRJEB26861, sample SAMN08777766) | seawater metagenome | isolation source: coastal seawater | place: USA: Florida | collected...
CAGCGCGCGGCATCTGACGGGCGGCGTCGCGGACCTCTGACGGCGGGCATCCTGGCCATGGCGCTGGCCCAGTCCGGCTACCCTGCCATCAGCGGGCCTGCTGGGTCCGCCGTGCACCGTGCGGCCGGCGGCCTCGTCCGGACCACGGCCACCGACTACGTCGAGGGCGACCCGTGGCTCGGCACCTCGCCGACGGGCGACGTCACGCTGGCCGTCCTCGTCACCCTGGGCGAGCTGACCGGCCAGGACGAGATGGCCATCGGCCCGCCCGACGCGGCAAGCCCGGGCATCGAGCTCGGCCGCAATGCCGGCGGCGTGCCCTGGGCCGGCTTCTACAACGGTGCCGGCGGCTACTACGCTCGCTCGACCTCGGCGACGGCGGATTGGAAGCCCGGAGCCCGCTTCTGGCTCTTCGGCGTGCGCTCCGGCACCGCGGGCGAGCTGTACTTCTACGAGGATGGGAACGGCGCCGTCGGCGGGTCGCGAACCGGATTCACGACCGTCGCCGTGGGCGGGGGCGCACACCGCCTCGGCTTCTCGGGGGCGACCGTCTATGGCGCCCGTGTGCCCTTCGGCGGGGTCGTCCACCGGGTGCTGGCCATCCCTCGAGGGCTGTCGCAGGCCGAGTGCCAGGCCATCGCCAACGGGCAGGCCGTCGAGGACATCCTCAGCGACACCGACCTGGTCGCTGAGCACGACGCGGCAGCCCCTCTCTACATCCGCTACAACGGCGGCGAAGAGCTGCACGACAGCGTCGGCCACCTGCCGCGCGACGCCGATGGCTTCTACCTCAGCCGCACCACTGGCCTCCGGCTCACCCTGGACGAGGGGTACGTCGAGGGCGACCGTGTGGGGCCGCAGAAGGTCGGCGGCCTGGTCTCCGCCGAGGTGGTCGGCGACGTCGATGCGGGAGGGCGCGGGGCCGGCTTCTACTTCAACGGCAGCGACGCCAACCACGTGGTCGCCGCCACCGAAGGGCCGTCCCTGACGCTCTTCGCGCACAGCTCCCAGATCGGCGGCAACTACGACGCCATCGTCGCTATGGCCACGGCGGCCTCCCCCGCGACCCCGGCCTTCAGCTTCTCGGCCCGTGGCTCCTCAGCACGGATGATCGTCAGCAACGGCACCCACTCGACGGAGGTTCGGTGCTCGGCGGTCCTGTCGGGCGCCTGCTACCTGGGGGGCTCGTACGACTACGCCACCGGGCAGGTCGTGGCGTGGCAGGCCGAGGACGGGGGGCTGGCGAACGAGGAGACCGCCACCGGTTCTGTGCCCGCCGCCACCATCGCCCTGGCAGGGCCGATCTACATGATGCGCGCCTTCGCCGCTGGCTACCCCTGGACACGCACCGTCCACCTGGCCATCGGCTGGGCCATGGTGAGCAAGCCCGACTCGCTGTTCCGGCAGCTTGGTGCCGCCATCGACGCCGGAGCCACCCGAACCGACCTCCGTGACGGCACGACGGACGCGGGCATCGTCGCCGCCGCCGTCGCACAGGGAGCGACCGCCGCCGAGGTGCACGCGGGCCTCGCCCACGACGCCACCTTCATCAGCGACGGCCCCGTCTGCGGTGGCACCGATGCTGCCGCCCCCAACGACCTGTTCTTCATCGGGGCGGGCACGGGCGCACCCGTCTGGGTCAGCCGCGGGCCGGCCGCATGAGCCCCAACGACCCGCGCCTGCTGTCCGTCGCCCTCGTCGTGGCCGCCCTCGTGGCAGGCATGGTCGCCTACCGCTGGCACACCCGCGAGCAACCGCTCGACCCGCCCCGGGCCCTGCACGTGCTCCCCGACGCCCCGTGTCCCCCGGAGCGGTATGCGCTGGCGTGCGAGCGCTGGGCCACGGCTGCCACCCGCTGCCACGCGACCACCTTCGCTGGCGAGGTCACGACCGCCACGTACTGGGGTCCTGAGCGCGGCGCCCACGGCGTCGCCCTCGGTGCCAGCAGGTCACGGCTGGCCGTCCGCTCGGACGCCTGCGGCGACCGGGACCCCACCATCGAGCACGAGATGGGCCACGCCCTCTACGGCCTCCCGGACCGCCACACCGACGGCGTGATGTGCGGCGACCCATCCATGTGCACCACCACGCTCCCCCGGAGGGCCCCGTGAGCCCCACCCTCGAGCAGCTCGACGAGCGCACGGCTCGGCTGGAGTCCGACCTCGAGCGCCTCACCCAGCAGGTGACGCGCCTGGCCAAGCTGGCCGAGGCGTCTGAGCGAGACCGCCTCCGCGAGGAGCTCCGAGCCGAGCTCCAGGGCCGCCCGTCCCTCGGCTTCGTCGGGGAGGTGGTCAGCCTGGCCGGCACCAAGGGTGGCGTGTCCATCCTGCTGACCGCGGCGAGCCTGTGGCTGGGGCCGGAGTTCGCCGACGCGCTCAAGGACGCGCGGTCGGGTCTGCCCATCGTCGTCGAGGCCCCCGAGCCCCAGCCTGTGGGCGGGCCGGTCCCGGAGCCCCGGTGACGGACCCGGTCCTCGCGGCCCACCACGCCTACGAGGAGTGGGACTACGGTGCGTACCGAGGCCGTGGCGCCCGCCAGACCGACTGCGTGTCCCACCTCGCCCTGGTGCTTCGCGACGCGGGCCTGCTGTCCTTCGAGGTCGGCGACGACGCGTGGCTCCGGCTCATGGTGGACCCGATGGCCCCGTGGAGCATGGTCCATGAGGTACACCGCCAGCTGCCCGGCACCGTGCTCGTCGACCACCTCGGCCGCGTCGCTGGCGAGGTCGGGCCCCAGGTGCCGACCGCCGGCCGCTGGCACGCGGTGCAGGGGTGGCAGTCGCTCACCGACGGCCGAGTGGGCGTCCGCGACGCTGGGCACGCCCTGCTCTGGTACGCGGAGACCGCGACGGAGGGCTTCACCATCGAGTCGCAGCCGGGCACCGGCCCCACCATCTGGCGAGGGCGCTGGGCCGACCGCGTGGAGCTGTACAAGGCCGGGGTGGCCTGGTGCGTGCTGCCGGAGCTGGCCCACCTGGAGACCACATGAACCACGACGGCAATGCACGACTCCTCATGATGGCGCGACCCGCAGTGCTGCGAGTCGACGTTCGCGACGATCGAGTCCAGGCCTACCCCTGTTGGGGCCGTGAGGGGGCGACCCCTCGCACCCCCGTAGGGCCGCTCTCCGCTGCGCAGGTGGCACAGGCAGACGCCATCGCGCGGCTGGCGCTTCGCGCCGAACTTGGTGAGCTTGTGGCGCACGGCGACGCCAACGGCATGGTCTACACCCGCCGGCAGGACGACGGACGGGTCGTCTGATCCCCACCCTCACCGCCACCGCCGTCGTCGTGCTCCTGGCCGCCCTGCTGGCCTGGGTCTCCCAGCAGCCCCCCACCCGAGGTGCGTAGTGCCCGCTGACGACTGGTACACCGAGCAGCTGGCCCGGCTGGCGGCCTGGATCCGCCGCGAGCGTCCGAGCGAGCGCGCCATCGCCCGCGAGGCTGACTGCTCTCGGGACCGGGCTCGACGTCTGCGGGCTCGGGCTCACGCCATGGAGGACCGTCGAGGGCAGGTCGAGGACACCACCGACGGCGTCGACCGCACGCTGCTCGCCCGGGGTGGCCGCATCCAGACGCTGCCGCAGCTCCTCGCCGCCGCCAACGTCGACCTCGACGAGTGGGCGGTCACCAGTTGGAAGGCCAACGCGTGGGAGCAGTCCTCGGCGAAGGACGGCCTCGTCACCCTCCACCAGGTGAAGGCCTCCCTCGAGCGCCGCGCACTCCCCGTGCGGCCAGCCCGCGTCACGGTGCAGCCCCCGCGCCCCCGTGTGTCCCCCGCGCGCTCGGGCGAGCTGGTGCTCTGCATCCCCGACACCCAGCACGGCATCCGGTGGCTCGACCACCACCACCGTCGGGCCGTCACCACCCACGACCCGGCGGCCGTGGACGTCGCCATCCAGGTGGCAGCCGACCTGCAGCCCGACCGCATCGTCCTCGGCGGCGACCACGTCGACGCTGCCGCTGTGGGCAGGTACCGCAAGGACGCCTCCGTCCGCCAGACCATGCAGCCCACCATCGACCTGCTCGGCCACGACCTCGCCCGACTCCGGGCGGCGTGCCCGACCGCCACCATCGACTGGCTCGACGGCAACCACGACCAGCGCCTGCAGGACCACCTCGTCGACGAGGCCCCGGAGGTGGCCGAACTGCGCCCGGCGGGCAGCACGGTGGCGGCGATGTCGCTGGCGCACCTGCTCCACTTCCGCGACCTGCGCATCACCCGACATGGCCCCTACGGCGGCCCTGACGAGCAGCTCTGGCTCCACCAGGACGTAGACCCCGTCGCCCTGCGCCACGCGGGGAAGCTCCGCACCGATGGGCTCACCTCGGCCGCGGCCAACCTGCGCGGCGCCATGCACCACCTGGTGTGCTTCCACGAGCACCGGCGGTACCTTGCGTCCCGCACCGTGTGGGGACCGGCCGGCCCGCGCGAGGTGACGGTGCTGAACCCCGGTGCTCTGGTACGTCTCGGGGGCGTGGTGCCGGGCGTCACCGCTCGCGAGGACTGGCAGCAGGGCCTCGGGCTCATCCGCCTCGAGGACGACGGCGCGCACTTCGAGCTCGTCCCCATCCGGGACGGCATCGCCCGCTACGGCGACCGTCGATGGCACGGGGACCCGTCCCTCGACGGCATCGCCGAGGCCACCGGCTGGGGCCAGGTGGCGGCGTGAGGCAGGTTCCGCCGAAGCGGGGCCTGTGCTCGGGGCGCGTGTGCTCCGAGCGGCAACGCTGTGTCCGCCACCTCGACCTGGTGCAGGTGCTGGAGCGCGGGCCTCGACACCAGGCACAGGCCTACCTCGCCGTCCCGGCCGCCCAGCAAGGGCGCGGATGCCCGTACTTCCTGGAGGACCGACCGTGACCACCGAAGCCCTCGCCGCCCTGCTCGGCGGTGTCGTCGCTCTCCTCGGGCTGGTCCTGCTGGGCCGTCGCCCCAAGCCCCTGTCCGCCGACCCTCCGCCGGCCGCCGTGGAGCTCACCGCCACCGCCGACGAGCGCGAGCGCCAGCTCGACGCCCGCGAGGTGGAGGCTGCGGCCGAGTGGGCTGCCGAGCGTCAGGTCGCCGACGCGCTGCGTGCCGAGGCGGACGCCGTCGACGGCGACGACGCCGACGCGGTGGCTGTGCTGATGAACGGGGGGCGCTGATGCTCGCCCTCCTCCTCGGCCTCGCCCTGGCCCAGGACGCCCCCGGACCGCGGCCGCCCGGCGAGGTGGTTGTCGTCGACGGGCTGGTGGCCATGCCGCCGGCCGTCGGGCGCTGGTACGAGCAACGGCACCGGTACGCTGGGCAGCTCGAGGCCCGCGTCCGCGAGCTCGACGGCCGCCTGGAGCTCGCTGGCGAACGCGTCGGCGTGTGGGAGCTGCGCGTGCGGGCCTGCGAGGCCCACGTGGGGCGCCTGCAGGACCAGGTCCGGGTGGTGGAGCGTTGTCGGCGGTGGCGCGGCGTACGCGACGCGCTGCTCGTCGGCGCGGGCGCTGGCGCCGTGCTCGCCGGCGGGTGGGCGCTGGGGCAGGTTGGGGGCTAGCCGCGTCGCATGTGCTCCCAGTCCGCCGACGGCCTGGACTTCACTCCGACGCCCGACGACGACGAGCGCTGATGGTGGCACCACACAGTCGTGGGGCCGATGTGCACCGTGATCCCGCGCTCTCGTGCCCAGGCCAGCAGGTGAGCCTGCGCGGCAGGACCCCCTGCCGTCACGTAGCGCCGGTACTGCGCCGGGCTGATCCCGAGGTGCTCGGCGACGGCCTTGCGCGAGCCACGCCCGGCGTCGACGCCGATGTGCTCACACAGCGCCCCGTGCACTGCCTCTGCGAGAGAGGTGCCGAGGTCTTGGGGCTCGGTGGACTCGCACCAGACTCCCTCGGGCCCCACGCTCAGCCGGACGCCGCGGTCGAGCGCCCGCGTGAGGAGCATGATCTGTGCAGCCGGGCCGCCCTGGCGGAGCGCGGGGAAGCCGGGTGTGCGCTGGTGCATGTACATGTCCGCGTAGTCGACATCGCGCAGGCCGAGGTAGTGCGCCACGTGGTGGATGACTCGGGGACTGTCGGGGTCTTGGCCGAGCTGCTCGCACAGTGCGTCGTGCACCGCGGTCGCAACTGCGGAAGGAGGGTGCCCATACGCGGCCGCTCGCAGCACCACTGCTCGGGCCCAGTAGGTGGGGAGGACATCGGCGCGAGTCCATGGAGGGAGGTCCTCGTGCTCGATCTCGTCGGCCACAGCGAGCGCCCGAGCCCGGAGACGCTCGGTCGCAAGGCGGATGGCCCGCGCCAGCCGGGAGAGCTGCCTCCGGACCCGCGCCATCCGTGCCCGAGCGCGATGGGTGACAGGATTGGCAGGGTCAGCAGGGTCATCCGGCCCACCCTCACGGGCGTAGGTGGTGAGGCTCTCGCGACGCATCGCCTCCACCAGGCGGGCTCCACAGGCGAGGGCATGCAGCTGGTCCTCCACCATCTGGGAGGAGAGTTCGGCGGCGGAGTGGGTGGCGAGGAGCTCACTGGCGCGCTCGGCCTTGGCCCGGATCCACCTGGGTTCGTTCGCCTCCTTGTCGTAGCGCCCGCCCTTCCGGCTGGCGGTGGCGTGGTCGGCCCACTGCGCCTGCAGCACACGGCCACAGAGGCCGGGGGCGGTCATGTCGGAGATGTTGCGCCAGGCCGCCTCGGGGGCGTGCCCGAACTTGGTCATCAGCTCGTAGGAGGGGCCGGCGTAGGGGGGGCGGGTGATCTGGGTCATGGTGGACTCCAAGCAGGTGGGATGGGTCAGGAGGTGCGCTGGCGGATCTCTTCGGGGACAACCCCCTCTCTTGTGTGTGAGAGGCTGTCCTGGGCCCCGAGGGCGGGCGTGGCCTACCCTTCGGGAGGGTAGAGCGTCAGGTTGATGCCGTAGTGGTGGTAGAGCATGGCGCTCACCTCCGCGACCGACGTGGGCCCCACGCCAGGCAGCTGCTTGAGCCGCAGGTACCCGAGGGCGATCACCTCCTCCAGGGTGTGGACCCCGGCGGCAATGAACACCATCACGGTGCGGTTGCGGAGGGCCGTCTCGGCGAGGGGGGTGAAGTCCATGGTGTCTCTCCCGGTGTCGCGGTGGCTCCATCGCCCCGCTTCATGACACCAGTGTAACGAAAATGGACACACTTCTATTTCTTGTGTGTCGATTTTAGCCACAAAAGACGGCACAGGGATTGCATCGCTATCGACTACTCACCCCACGGTCACCTCTCGCGTGCACCACACCCGGTCGGGCCCGAGGTGCACCGTGATGCCGCGCTCTCGCGCCCACCGCACCAGGTGGGCCATGGCGGCAGGCCCTCCCTCGGTGACGTAGCGGCTGTACTGCACGGGGTGGATGCCGAGGTGCCCAGCGACGGCCTTGCGACTCCCACGTCCGTCGTCGATGTTGAGGTGGTCGCATAGGGCGGTGTGGACGGCGGAGCCGATGTCGGTCATGGCAGCCCCGGTGCGGTGCGGGAGGCTTCGGTGTGGATGGCACACCAGCGCTTCGCCTTGAGGCGCTTGACGCCTGTGGCCTCGGCTACCGCGGCCCAGGTGGCGCCCCTCGCGCGGAGTTGCACCACCTGCTCGTGCCGCGGGTCAGCAGCGTGCTCGGCGGCGAGCTGCCGCAGCCAGTCGCGCGCATCGCCATAGCGGTCAGCGAGCGAGCCTCCGAGGTCGGGGGCGCCAAGCTCCAGCCAGCGAGCCAGGCTGTGCCCCATGGCCTTGTCCCGGGCACGGGCCCACTCGGACCCGGCAGCCCACACTGAGGTCAGGTGCCCCAGGTGGGCGCAGTACTGATTGTCGCGGATGGATGGGGCGTACATCTCCCTGTCCGCGTCCTCTCCCACGATGCCGTAGGTGGAGGCGGGCTGACCTGGCTCGGGCAGATAGACCCGGACCCCGTAGTCGACGGAGGTGCGTGGGGGCGCGCAGCCAATCCCCAGCCACGCCAGGTGCTCCAGGAGGGGGACGCCGCGGGCGGAGCCGCCGCCCAGCGCTGCGGGCGCGACACACTCCGCACCCCAGCGGTGCGTGGGGCAGTCGACGTGCTCCTGTCGCCTCGTGTCTGCGAGCTCGGCCGCCACATCCTGGGTCTGCAGGACCCGCCAGACCCGCTCGACGGTGCCGCGCGTGGTCTGCGCACCCCCGATCAGGACGCGGCCTCCGTGAGCTCTGCGGGGGTCCTCGCCATGATGGTCGAGGGGGTCCGGTGCGCGCTCCTTGATCCAGCTCGCGAGCTCCTCCAGGGTGGCGCCGGTGATCACGAGCCTGGTAGGCCAGCGGTCGCTGTGCTCCCATCCCACCGTGCACTCACGCGGGCGATGCTCGTCGCAGAGGCGGGCGATACCAGCACCGGCGAGCCAGTGGAGGACATCGAGCCGCCAATCAGGCAGGTAGGTAGCCATCAGTCGTCTGCCATCGCGGCGGCTTCGGCGATGACCTCCGCGCACTCGGCGCGGGCGTCATCGTCACCTTCCAGGGCGCGGTCGCAGACGCCGGCCATGGCGGTGTCACCGTGGGCGATGGCCTCAGCGCGGAGGGCCTCGATCTGCTCGTTGGTGATGGTGGTGTCCATGGTGTCTCTCCCGGTGTCGCGGTGGCTCCATCGCCCCGCCTTGTGTTGTCAGTATAACGAATATCGTTGTCTATGCATTGCTCTGACAACAGAAATCGTTTCGAAAGACGGCACAAGGCTTGCAGACACACCAGTGATGACGGGCGAGCTAGCGGGATCGGACACCTGAGGCGGGCGCCCAGCTGACTCAGGCGAGCGTGGAGTCGGCCCTCACGAGCACCTTCTCCCTCGACTTCCCCTGGCGCCACAGCGCGACAGCTCCGTCGGGCTGGGTCTGGGCGAGCACGCCCACGGCGAGGCCGTGCTCGAGGGCCAGGGCGAGGCTGCAGCGCATGCGGCGGCGCTGCCAGTAGAGCCGCCGGTCGATGCCCATGGCCTCGGCGACCGCGCTCTGATTGCCGGCGTAGTCGTCGATGACGAGCTCGTGGATGGCGGACAGCACCTCGGGCCCGCTGGGCAGCTTCGGCAGATCGGTCACGCAGTCCTCCTGGGGCCCACGTCATAGCCCGACGAGGCGGCCCATCGGCGGTAGGCGTCGACGACCTCGTCCGTGACGAGCGGGTCGTCGTAGCGCTCCCACGCGATGGAGGCTCCAACCTCGTGGGCGAGCTCCGGCCACGACAGCCCCGCGGCGATGCGAGCGAAGTCGAGATCGGCGTGGTGGAGCCAGCGCCACACCTGGTGGGCGGTGCCGGTGACGACGACGTGGCCTCCGACATCGAGCACCTCGTGGGCATGGTGGTGGGCGCGCTGGTGGGTGAGGCCGCGCGCGGCCAGCGTCGCGGTGAGGGTCATCGCTGAGCCTCCTCGAAGACCTGGCGCTCCCAGCCCTCAAGGGCGGCGAGCAGCGCGCGGGCGGTGCCGCCGAAGCCGCACGTCGCGACGTCGCTCCCGAGCGTCACGCACCCGACCTCCAGGGTGATGCGGGTGCCCCACTCGACGGTCCAGACCGCCTCGTGGCCGTCCATCCAGGCGGTGCCCGTCATGTCGTCGGAGTCGTCGACCACCCACTCGTCGGGCTCGACGATGTCGGCGAGTTCGCGGCGGACATCGGCGTGCCAGTCAGCCATGGTGGGCCTCCAGCTCGGCGACCGCTGCGCGCAGGATGCGCCAAGCCGCCGACCGCCCGATCGCCCTCTGCACGGCGCCCGCATCATCGGGGCGCAGCTCTCGCAGGCGGCGAGCGGTGCGCACCGACCGCACCAGGTGGTACGGGGACACGACCTCGGGGGGCTCCGCTTCGCCGCACCGGAGCACGCCCCACGTGCCCGGCAGCCCGAGGGCAGCGAGCTCGGCCAAGGGCGTGTCCACCACCTCGCCGCCGAGCAGCAAGTAGCAGTGGGTCGCCCAGCCGTAGTGGCGCATCATCTTGCCCGCCCGCAGGTCAGCGAGCAGATCGCCCCGCGTCACCTTCGCTTCGATCAGCGCGATGCGGTCGTCGCCCACGGCGGCGACATCGGCCCGGGGAGCCTGCACCGGCGGGCGGCGCTTCGCCTCGGAGCTTTCCACGTACTCCAGCCACCACCAGCGGGGGCGCCGCAGCGTCACCTCGACGCTCGCCGATGTCGCCCACCTCTGGCGCACAGCCCAGTGCAGCCCGTGCAGGCAGAGCGTGTGGTGAAGCGCGCTCATCCGAACACCGCGCGGCAGGAGTTGCCCTCGGGGTCGACGGCCACCAGTACGCCGTCGACGTCCTTGACCCGCCACAGCCTCCCCTGGGTGTCCAGCCAGTGCCCCGGGCTGGTGGGCGGGCCCTCCTCTGCCACGGCTGTCGTCGCCGCGAGCCGAGACAGCACGCGCCCAACGGCTGTCTCCAGGTCCTGTGGTCCAGCAGCACCGATGACCTCGATGATCTGTTGGGTCGCTGCCCGGATGCGCTGCTGGCGAGCTTCAGCCACCCGGTGGTTGTGGGTGGAGGCGTCCCGCACGTGCCGAAGCTCGACCTGGGTGATGCGGTGGGCCTCGCGGGCTTCCTCTGCCGCCTCGAGCAGCTGTCGAACCCACCGGTGGACGGTGAGGTCGGTGTCGTCCTTCCGCGCCGGGATGCTCGCACGCCAGTCGTCGGCGTCGCCGAACGCCGCGGCGGTCATCGCGTGCAGCGCGGCCCAGCCCTCTTCCTCGGAGATCGCGTGCTCACCCAAGGGCCACCTCCAGCTGCCCAGCGATGTCCTCGGGCAGGCGCCACAGGCCGAGCTGTCCGCGCTTCATCGGGATGGCCTGCTCGAGCACGTGCACCTCGTCGAGGGCCCACCAGCTGGCGGCCGCGGGGTCGCCCCACAGCTCGCTCCGACCGTTGGACCAGGGGCGGATGACGGCGGTAGCGACGATGGCGCGGCACTGCATGCGCCGGGCGTCGGCTTCCCATGGGCCACGCATAGCGAAGGGAGCATGCCAATCCGAGTCCTCCCGGATGAGCGGCACCGGCTCACGCCCTCGCGGCACCGTGCCGCCGCTCGCCGCTCGGACCTCGTCCCACCATGCCCCGGGCACGAATCGGCCCGCGTGGATGGCGATGCGTGTGCCGATGAGGGCCGCGGGGATGGGGCGCGATCGGTTCTCCACCCGCTTGGTGTGCCAGCAGATGGCGTGCGCCCACTGCGGCTTCAGGGTCAGCGCTCTCATGCTGCTTCCTCCAGCTGTTCGTTCAGGACCCGCAGGCAGCGCAGGCACGTCGCCATCGCCACCGCGGAGTAGGACAGGTCGCGCTCGTCGATGAGCGCGTTCCCGAGCAGGCCCTCTCGGCCGCAGAGCGACCGACGAGCCCCGTCGTCGATGTGCAGCACCCCGGGGCGGGCCACGGCCTGGTCCAGCTCGCCGTCGAAGTCGGGGTGACCGGTCATGCGGCCCTCCAGATCCATCGACTCTTCGGCTTCTCCACCTCGCCAGACCTCTCGGCCCGTGAACGCCCCTCGCGGTCCCACTGCCCCCCGCCGACATCCTCCTCGTCGAGGGCGAAGCCGGCTGCCCGAAGGCTTGTGCCCGGCTCACTGCGCAGGATGTAGGTGATGACCGCGTCCCACCCGCGTGCTCGCGCCCAGCGAATGCAGGCCCCGTACAGGGCAGAGCAGGTGTTCGGGGTCCCGTCGGTGGCGACGCGCAAGACCTCGAGCACGCCAGTGCCGTTGCCGAGCAAGCGTGCCTTGGGGTTGCCGATGGCCGCCACGCCGCGGAGCACGCCGTCATGCCGCGAGTAGACGCCGAAGCGCGCTCGCTCGACGGGCCCAGGCCACAGGTGGCGGTGCCAGCACCGTACGCCCGCTCGGTAGGTGCTCTGGCTCACAGGTGCCGTCCGAAGTCGCACCTGCTCGGTGAGCGGCGGAGGCACCGGCGTCCACAGCAGCTCCGTACGCTTCGCGCCGAGCGGCCGGTGCACCAGGTGGGACCGGGGGCCGGCGTAGCCCTGTCGCACCGACGAACGGGGCTCGGACTCAAGGTCAGCGAAGGGGTTCATCCTGCCGCCCTCCGCATCGCAGCCTCTGCCGCCCTCCGCACCGCAGCCTCGGCGAGCTCCCTCGCCTCCTCCGGGCTGGCGGCCATCCGTCGACGCGCGCCGTCCGCCGTCGACCACCAGGTGCACCCCGCCGCTCCGGCGACGAGCTGCCCGTCGATGCGCCAGTGGACGGCTCCGCTGGGCAGCTCACGCCGCTGCATCGAGGGCCTCCAGCGCATCCGAGACCGCGTCGTGGTGCAGCGCGGCCCAATCGCGAGCGAAGTCGCCGCTCACGCCGTGGCCACCCCAGGCGAGGCCCAAGATCCGCCACTCGGCACCCGAGGGCGGCATGTCCCGGGTGCCCGGGTCCGCCTCCTGGGTCACCAGCAGGTCTGCCTCCCACTCCTCGCCGCCGACCAACACGTCGACCGTCACGCTTCGCATGACTCCTCCTTTCGTGTGAGCTGAGAACGGGGCGCACGCCGCCGAAGGGGGATCTCCGTCTCCCCAGCGCGGGTGTCTCCCCACCTGTCTCCCCGCATGCCGAGCGGGGAGATGCGACCTTGGGCGATCCTCCGTGGCCAGTCTTCTGGCCACAGCACGCCAAAAGGCCTATTGTGCCCGCGTGGGCCTGCTTCGGGAGCAGGAAGTCGTGGGTTCGAATCCCGCCACCCCGACCACTCACTTTCAAGGCCTCACCTGTCGTCTCGCTGACCGGTGAGGCCTTCTTCGTTGGGCTGGTCCTGCTCGGACCCCTCCGGCGTCCAAAGGCTACGAGCACCGCACCGCCCAGCCAGCGTGCTCGAGACCGGTGACTGCGGGCCCCTCGCACCATGGCAGTCCGGAGAGCAACGACCAGGTAGTATCCTTCCTGCACCATCCTCCCTGGGTGGGCAAGCACCCCGTGCAAGGCAGGAGCCCTTGGTCCTACGGCAGCCCACCTCGAGCGTCATCGCAGGCCTCGCCGTGCTCGCGGTCTCCGCCTGCGAGCCTCGGCAGTACACCCTCGACGAGGTGCCGATCACCGGCGCCACCGACGAGCAGCGCGAGACCATCCGCAAGGCGGCCCTGTGGTTCGACGAGGCCGCGGGCCCGGGCCGGCTGAGGCTCAACCAGATCGAGGTGAACCCAGACATACCCCTTCACGCAAGCGCAGCGTACCGGACCATGTCGGAGCGCGTGGAGCTGGACAGCGACCTGAATGGGAGTGACCTCTTCGAGGCAGCCATCCACGAGTTCTGCCATGGCCTGGACGATGATCTCGGGCGTCCCTCCAAGAGCAGCGATGTGCTCGCGGCGGCAGCGGCATCACCTGAGCTCGACCATCACTTTGCCAGCGTGACCCGGATCCGCGAGCCGGCTGAGCTCTTCGCTCAAATCTGCGAAACGGGCCCGGTCGGTACCTCATGGCTCGCCCACCCGTGCCCCGGCGACCGCACCTACCTCCGGGACGCCGCCCAGGTCGTGAACGATCTCGTGTGGCGAGCGAGTCCCGATGTCCACCTCCGGGACGACGACGTTGCGTCCATCCACGCCGTGCCGCTGGACAGCGAAGTCATCGTCTTGAGCGCCTGGGGCATCGAGGAACAACCCCTGGTGTTCATGCTGCCCTGGCCGTGGCCCTTTCATGATGCTCGGGAACTCGCCGGTCCCCACGGCTACATCGCCGTCGACGTCTCCAGCAACACCATGGCGCCGTCGCCCGGTATCGCGCCGGATCAAACGGTACATTCCGACCTTCCCGGCAACACCATGGCCAAGCCGTACAACCTCCGACCTGTGCCCAGGAAGGACGGGGGCGCAGTGCCTGGCGTCATGGTGGACGAGGCCCAGGTCATGCTCATGGAGTACCGGCGCAAGCGCTACGGCCTCCAGCCCCGCCCCATGGCCTTCGTCGACGATGAATGGCACGAGATCGGCGGCGCATGCGCCAACGACACGAGCGCCGTCGCCCACGCCGCTGGATCCTTCTACGTCTTCACTGCGCGCAGCGGGGATCTCAGCTGGGCCGAGCTGTCCTTTCCGTAGCCCAACGGCGCCGGCTCCCCTCGACGAGCGCCGCCATCCACCAGACGTCCGGTACCGCGTCCGGACGACAGCGGATATCACGAGGAGGACGGAGGGTCCGTGTCCAGGAGCGAGGCTGATCGTGTTCGTTCGCTGGCCGTATGGGCCAGTGGCTGCCTCCTCCTGCTGGGCACCGCCTGCACGCCGGAAGCCACCCTGGATGAGGTGCCGATCTCCGGCGGGACCCATGAGCAGCGCGAGACCGTCCGCGAGGCCGCGCGCTGGTTCGATGAGGCGACCGGGCACGGCCGGCTGACGTTGCGAGAAATCGTCATCACGGCAGAGCCAGGAGAGAATCCTCGGTATGCTGGCCTGTACCACCGTGGAACTGTCTTTCTGTCTGATGGCGACTTCGGAGAAAAGCTGTCTTCCGTCGCCGTTCACGAATTCTGCCACGGCCTCGACGATGACCTCGGGCGGCCTTCCCAGCACCCCAGCATCGTCGAGGCATCAGAGGATGCCAGGCCCGACACGAGCTTTCCCACGTCTCCAGACACTCACAACCCGAGGGAGGTGTTCGCTCGCATCTGCGAAGCTGGCCCGGTAGGCACCAAGTGGCTGACCCATCCCTGTCCGGGGGACAGCACCCACCTTCGTGATGCAGCCGCCGTGGTCAACGACGCCGTCTGGCGGTCGAGCCCGGACGTGCACCTCCGGCGCGACGATGTCCGCTCCCTGCATGCCGCAAGGGTTGATGGCGAGATCGTGACGCTGGGTAGCTATGGACTTCGGGACGAGCCTGCGGCCTACGTGTACGCGCTTCTCCGACCATACGATGAGAGGCTCGAGGACGCGGGCACCGACGGCTTTCTCCGGGTGGATTTCGCCGACCACGAGCTCGGGCCGTCGCCTGGGGACGGGTTTCAGCAGGACTATGACGTAGACCCCTCACGATACGACACGACCCCGCCGTACAACATGGCCCAGGTCTCACCCTTCAGATTCGGCATCAGCACGCCGGCGATCGTCGCCCGAGGCAGGGAGGTTGTCGTCATGCGGCAGGTTGGTGGCCACAAGCTGGGTCTGAACCCACGACCCATGGCCCATGTCGACGGCGAGTGGCACGAGATCGGTGGGGCCTGCGCGAACGAGA
>ENA-OWNT01003367-OWNT01003367.1-seawater-metagenome-genome-assembly--contig:-NODE-3367-length-15149-cov-6.546178_pt1 | contig 15149 bp, 10 predicted proteins | sample MGYA00238136_ERZ651165 | MGnify/ENA primary metagenome ERZ651165 (study PRJEB26861, sample SAMN08777766) | seawater metagenome | isolation source: coastal seawater | place: USA: Florida | collected...
CGCTTCTGCTTCGAGCGGGGAGACCCGAGCGCCGAGTTCTCGATGCTGTCCCGAGGGACAGGCGAAGGCCTGAGGACTTGTGCGCAAGCCTCCGCTGGAAACCCGCCCATCACCAGCCGTCCTCTGAGGCCTTCTGATGGACGACGGGGCAGGCCTAGGCAGTCCCCCTCAAACGAGTCAGATCGCGCGACAGGCAGCCCCTGAGGCTGGTGACCCAGCCGGATAGCTCATCGACGGCGACCACGACTCTCGAAAGGCCTTCCTCCGAGCACAGCGAGTCGGGTGGGGCAGAGGTCAAACAACTGTGTTTGAACCCCTCGAGCGTGGTCCGACTCGACGCGCTGAGGCCAGTTCTGGGGGCGCCGCGCCCCCAGCCCCCCGCGGCAAGAGCAAAGGAGACGAAGTAGGCGATTAGCGGGCCTCCGCGCGGATGTTCGGGCCGAAGGCCGCGCGCTAGGCCCGTCCTCAATACGCAGTCGTTACCGCCAGCACACAGTCGTCGTCGATGTCGATCGATTCGGTCCCTGTGATGTCGACGGAATCCGTCTCCAGGACGTCTTCGTCTGAGAGGACGAGATCCTCGGTCATAGACAAGCCCTCCGACTCGAGTTGTCGAAGGTGGTCCATAAGACCACCTTTCTCGAAAGCCTTCACAGTCATCAATAGCTACAAACGGCGGAGCACAGGGAGTTCGAGAGGGCTGAGTGAATCGGGGTGAGAACCGAATCGGACCCAGCGACAGAGTTCCGGTTTGTTGCGCGCTCTCCGAGGGCGCCGAATTGCACCCTCGGAGAGTGGGTCCGATTCCGCGGAGCACCGACGCACCAGCCTGCTTCGAGGTCCCGCCCCTTCAGGCCGTGCTGCGCGGCCTCCTCGCGCACGGCGACCGCAAGGCGATGAGCGCCGAGCTCGCTCCGTTCGAGGGGCAGTACGTGATCCCCACGCGGCACTTCGAGACGGACTGGACGGACCTCAAGGGCGACGGCGACGTCAGCGCGCTGGGCCCGTTCGTGTCGGGCGATCGCACGCTGGACACCCTGCGCGCCATCGAGGTGGTGCCGGGCTCCGATCTGGACGTCCTGGTGTGGCTGCTCTACCGCGCCGGGAGCGTGGGCTTCGCGGAGACCCCGCACGCGGGCGCGCGGAGCGATCTTTCGATCTCGCTGCCCCCCGTGCACACGCCCGACCAGACGCTCACGGACGTGGGCGAGCGGATCATCCGGGCGTGGCTCAAGCACTGGCAGGCCAACTACTTCGACATCTTCGGGCTGGAGCCGGAGGCGGACGACGCCGCGATCGCCGCCGCCATCGACACGCCGCTGCTGGGGTGGGACGCCGAGTCCCTGCCCGACCACCTCCCCGGAGACATCCGGCAGAAGGCGAAGGCGCTGAACGCCTGGGTGGAAGAGGCGCGCGACACGCTGGCGGATCCCGCGCGCCGGGACGCCTACTCCTCGCGCCTGTACGAGGGGCTCACCGGGCTCTATCGGCGCATCGAGGCGCCCGAGGTCGCCCAGGCCTCCATGTTCTTCCAGCTGGGCAAGGGGTTCATGCAGAACCGCAACTTCGCCGAGGCCGAGCGCTCCTTCAGCCGCGCTGCGGAGCGGGTGCCGCTGTCCGCGGAGTACCAGGCCTACCTGGGCTACGCGGGCTACCGACGGGGCGGCGGGACGGCGGAGGCCGCGTCCGAGGCACGCGATCGCATCGACCAGGCGCTCGTGCACGACCCCCACTTCTGCATGGCCTGGTTCTTCCTCGGCGTGATCGCCCGGGACCAGAAGGAGTACCGCGGGGCGGAGGAGTCCTTCGCCCGCGCGGTCCAGTACGACCCCGGGTTCGAGCCGGCGCGGCGCTCCCTCGAGCAGGTCCGCAAGCTGGCCCAGAGCACCCGCGGCCCCCTCGACCGCTCCTAGTGCAGCGCTGAACCCCGTGACCGCTCCGGCGCCGCTGCGCACGTTCGCTCCGGCGATCGCCCGGGTGCTGGAGCGGCATCCGGATCTGCTCCACGCGGTGAACCGGCGGGAGCGACCCGGCCGCGACGCGCTGCTGGCGGAGACGCGCGCCCTGGCGGACGCGGCCCTGGTGGAGCGGGACACCGACGCGATGGCGGCCGGACTGCGGCGGATCAAGTACCGGGTGGTGGGCGCGCTGATCCTGGACGACCTGGAGGGGGGCCCGCCGCTGGTGGACGCCGTCGGCGCCACGCTGGCCGACCTGGCCGACGCCCTGCTGGACGGGGCGCTGCGGTACGCGCGCGGATCCGTCGAGGCGCGTTCCGGCCCCATCGAGGGTCTCGCGCCCGCCGCGGACATCGTCAGCATCGGCATGGGCAAGCACGGCGCCGGCGAGCTGAACTACAGCTCGGACATCGACATCGTCTGGGTCGCGCGGGCCCTGCCGGGCGAGAGTCGGGTCCACGTCGACCGGATCGGCCGGCGGGCGGACAAGCTCCTGTCCGAGCAGACCATCGACGGGCTGTGCTTCCGGGTGGACCTGAACCTGCGGCCCGAGGGGCGCACGGGGCCGCCCACGGTGACCCTCGCGGGCGCCGAGTCCTACTTCCTGACGTACGGCCGCACCTGGGAGCGCGCGGCCTGGCTCAAGGCGCGGCCGGCGGCGGGCGACCACGCGCTGGGCGACGAGCTGCTGGCCTGCATCGAGCCCTTCCGGTTCCGGCGGCACCTGGACTTCGGCACGCTCGAGGACCTCGCGACCATGCGCGACCGCATCGCCGCCTCGGCCCGCCGCGAGACGCTGGAGCGCGACTTGAAGCGGGGGCCCGGCGGGATCCGCGAGATCGAGTTCCTGGTGCAGGCCACGCAGCTGGCGTGGTGCGGCCGGGATCGCGCGCTGCGCATGCGCGGGACGGTGCCGACCCTGCGGGCCCTGGGCGAGCGCGGCGTGCTGCCCGACGCCCTCGACGTCGAGCAGCTCGTGGCCGACTACCGCGTCCTGCGGGCCGTGGAGCACCGGATCCAGTGGGAGCGGGAGGCCCAGACCCAGCGGCTGCCCCTCGAGGATGACGACTCGGGCTGGGAGCGTCTGGCGCGATCGATGGGCGCAGACAGCACTGAGGTCTTTCGCGCCGATCTCGCGGACGTGCGTGCCCGTGTCGAGGCGGCCTGGAGCCTCGTGTTCAGCCAGGTGGAGCCGGGGGATGCGCTGACCCTCGTGGATCCCTTCGCCACCGTCGATGAGCGGACCCAGGAGCTGGAGACGCTCGGGTTCGAGGACCCCGCCGAGGCCGCCACGCGCATCGAGCGCCTCGCGGAGCCCGACGCCCGGCGCCGCATGCGGCCGTCCACCTGGCGACGGTTCGAGCGGGTGATGCCACAGCTCGCCACGCTCGCCGCCCGCAGCGGCGATCCCGACGGGGCCCTGGCCCGCGTCGAGCGCTTCGTGAACCGCGTGGGCGCGCGCGGCACGACCTACGAGCTGCTCCACGAGAACCCACACGCGATGGAGACCCTGATCCGGCTGTTCGCCGACAGCGCGTTCCTGTCCGAGCGGTTCCTGAGCCACCCGGAGCTGCTGGACACGCTCGTCCTCCGCGGCCGGGGTGGGGAGACCCGACGCCGCGGGGCCGACGTCCTCGCCGGCGAACTCCTGGCCGAGCTCGCGGGGCGGGACGAGGGGGAGCGACTGCTCGCCATGCGCACCTTCCTCACCACCGAGCTGCTGCGCATCGGGCTCGACGATCTGGCCGGCGCGCTGCCCTCACCCGGGCTGCCGGGGCCGTGGATCACCGCCGCCGCCGAGGCGACCATCCGCGGCGCGGATCTGGTCGCGCGGGACGCCATGGCGTCGCGACACGGCGTCCCCCGCAAGCGCACCGGGGAGCCCGCGGCCCGCGCCATCGTCGGCTTCGGATCGCTGGGATCCAGCTGGATGAGCTACGGGTCGGACGTCGATCTGGTGTTCGTCTACGACGGCGACCTCCTCGCGGACAGCACCGACGGGCGGCGACCCGTGGACCCGCGCACGTGGGCCGCGCGGCAGGCGCAGCGCGTGGTGACCGCCCTGACCGCGCAGACGCGCGAGGGCCGCTGCTTCGACGTGGATCTGCGCCTGCGGCCCGGCGGCGGGGGCGGCGGAGTCGTCGTCACGCTCGACGGGCTCGGCGCCTGGTATCGGCACCGCGCGGAGCTCTGGGAGCGCATCGCCGCCTGCCGCGCCCGGGTGGTGGCCGCTTCGGATCCGGCGTTCGGCCGAGCGGTTCAGGCCGCGCTGCTGGACGCGCGCCACAGCACCGACGCCGCCGCCACGGTGGCCGAAGCCCGGGCCATGCGCCGTCGTCAGCGGGAGGAGCTGTCCGGCGAGGGGGGCGCGCGGCTCAACCTCAAGGTGGGCGACGGATCCATCGCGGACGTGGAGTTCGCCGTGGCGTGCGCCCAGCTCACGGCCCGCCCGGATCACCCGGCCCGCACCGTCGCCGACCCCCGCGAGGCGCTGCTCCACCTGGGCGCCGAAGGCGACCTGTCCCCCGACGCGGCGGGTGAGCTCGCCTCCGCCTACCTGTTCCTGAGGCGGGTGGAGTCGACCCTCCGACTGCGGACCGGAACGGACGCGACGCGGGTGGACCTCGACGACCCCGTCGCCGACCGGGTTGCAGCCGCCCTTGGGTTGGGGGATCGTGTAGCCCTCGCCGCAGCGCTCGGTGCGCGACGGGCGGTGGTGTCGCGCGGCGTCCAGCGTTGGCTCGACACACTCGCGACGCGGGGCTGAGGAGCACGGGGATGAACGAGATGGTGCTGCAGGACGGGTCGCTCGGGGACTTCCCCGTCCTGGACCTGATCCTGCTCGCCCGCGGCAGCAAGGCTCCGACGATCCTGGAGCTGAGCCGGGGCGAGACGACCCGGCGGTTCTGGTTCCGGGATGGGACGGTCGTCGCGTTCACCACGACGAATCCCCGCGAGGGGCTGGCGACGTACCTCGTGCGCCGCCAGAAGCTGACCGGGCCCGAAGCCAAGAACATCGAGACGATCGCGGAGCAGCAGGGGATCACCCCGGCCCAGGCGATCCTGCAGGACCGCGTGCTGCCCACCCCCGAGCTCGCCAAGGAGCTGGCCGGCTGGGCGACGCTGCTGCTGGTGCAGGCGTTCTCGTGGACGACGGGGACCTTCCGGCTCCTCGCGGATCCTCCGAACCAGGCGCCTCCGGAGACGCTGTACGAGCTCAACCTCGCGTCGGCCGCGGCCCAGGGCGTCTGGAAGCGCATGAGCGACGAGACCATCCGCGCGATGGTGACGCCCTACCTGGACATGCGGGCGGACGTCGGGGCCAGCCCGGCGTTCAAGGTCACCGACTTCCGGCTCCCGCCCCCGCGGCTCCGCTTCTGGGAGCAGCTGCGCGAACACCACAGCGTGCGGGCCACGCTGCGCGCCACGGACCTCCCCGAAGCCGACGCGCTGCGCTGCGTGTACCTCCTGCACCGGACCGGCCTGGTCGATCTCGTGCCGAACGTGCAGGAGGAGGACGACCTCGACGACTTCGGGTTCGACACCAGCACCGACGATCTGTCCGGCTGGCTCGACGATCTGGGGGACCTCCCGGGTGAGCCCGCGCCGGAGGTCCCCGCCGAAGAGGCGCCGGAGGAAGAGGAGGCTCCCCCGCCGCCCCCGCCGGCGCCGCGCTTCAGCGCCGGCCAACCCAGCATGGGCTCGCCGCGCCAGGCGCCTCCGTCGGCGCCCCGTCCGCAGGCCGCCTCCGGGCTCGGCGTGGACCTGTCCTCCATCGGCTTCCGCCGCAGCGCCGGGACGGCGAAGCGCTCGTCGACCTATCACGTGGCGGCGGGACTACGCGAGGAGCTCGGCACGGGCAAGCACCCGACGGTCGATCCGGAGGACGCGGAGACCCAGCACGAGGTCTCGCCCGTGCCCGCCCCCGCGGCGGCGCCCATGCCGGACAGCCCGCTCTCGAGCCTGTTCGACAACATCGGCGCGTCCGCGCCTGCCCGTCCGACTGCGCGTCGGTCCGTCGCCCCCCCGCGCGGTGGTGGTGGAGGCGGATGGAAGCCGGGCCGCCGCGTCAGCGCACCGCCAGCCGAGGAGTCCGCGCCCGTCGCCGCGGCGCCGCCCCCGCCGCCCCCGAGCGACGACGGCCCTCCGCCGGGCCCGGGCCCCGTCATCGACGCGGCTGAGTGGGCCCGCCTCCCCACGAAGGAGAAGGATCGGATCCGAGGTCTGCGCACGATGCTCGCGACCTTCGAGCACCAGAACTACTTCGAGTACTTCGAGCTCTCGCACGAGGCCTCGCCGGCGCTGATCAAGAAGGCGTACTTCAAGATGGCGCGGCGCTTCCACCCGGACGCGCTCGTGGACGAGGGCGAGGTCTACCGGACGATGGCGGAGTCGGTCTTCGCGTCCATCTCCGAGGCCTACGAGGTCATCGGCGAGGACGAGTCCCGCGACAAGTACACGCGCAAGCACATCCACGGCGAGAAGGACGAGAACGACCTCGCCATGGAGCGGGTGCAGGAGCTGTTGAAGGCCGAGGGCTCCTACCGCGCGGGCATCCGGCTGCTCAACCAGGGCAAGCTCGGCAAGGCCGTCGAGGAGTTCGAGGCGGCCGTCGCGGCGGACCCGGAGGAGGCCGAGTACCGCGGCTACCTCGGGTTCGCGCTCTTCCGCGCCAACCAGCACGCCGACTACGAGAAGGCCCTGGGCGGCGAGGAGCTGCTGATGGAGTCCATCGCCGCGAAGCCCCAGGTCGCCGGCCTGCCCCACCTGATGGGCAAGATCGCCATGCAGCGCAAGGACTGGTCGAGCGCCCGCAAGTGGCTGCGCAAGTCCCTGAAGATCAAGGCGGACAACCCCGAGGCGCTCCGCGAGTACAAGCGGGTCGACGAGATGATCAAGGGCGGCGGCAAGTCGGGTGACGAGGGCAAGGCCGGCCTCAAGGGTCTGTTCGGCCGGTTCGGGAAGAAGTGATGCGCGCCCTCCTGATCGCCTGCGCCTTCGCCCTGCTCTCGCTGCCGGCGACGTCCGCGGCGCAGGTGCTGGAGCGCTCCGTGGAGCTCGACTTCCACGCCGGCTACTACTCGTTCATGTCCCGCGGGGGCTTCTCCGAGGACCAGACGGTCAAGCTCGAGAACCTGAACGACGGCCTGAACCTGGGCGGCCGGTTCAGCATCAACTTCACGAGCTTCATCGCGTACGAGGCGACGTTCCTCGTGCTGCAGACGAGCACCGACGACACGTTCCGGCGGGCGGTCTACATCGCCAACCACCACGACCTGATCCTGCAGGCGCCCTTCCCCTTCGTGTCGCCCTACTTCGCGATCGGCGCGGGCTTCCAGCACTACAACATCCGCGAGCCGTACGCGAAGGGGGTCGGACCCGCCACGGACGACCCGGTGCGGGACCCGTACAGCGAGCGCGCCCAGGACGCGCCGTACACCTACCGGTCGGCCGACGGGGACTTCCTGTTCGACATCGGCGGCGGCGCCAAGTTCATCCTCATCGAGAACGCGGATCCGCGACTCGGCTTCCAGTTCGGGCTGCGCCTCGACGCCCGCTACAAGGTCTCGTTCGGGCCGTCGACGCCGAACGACGGCGTGCCCACCCTCGAGCCCGTCAACGCGGACACGGGGCTGCCCAACTACACCGGCAACTTCAACCACCTCGAGCTCGGCGGCGGCGTGTGGATCGCGTTCGGCGGCGGCATCGGCCCGGACAAGGACCAGGACGGCATCCCCAACCGCAAGGACGCCTGCGCCGACGAGCCGGAGGACAAGGACGACTTCGAGGACGAGGACGGCTGCCCGGATCTGGACGACGACAAGGACGGCATCGAGGACGAGGACGACGCCTGCCGCCTGGAGGCCGAGGACAAGGACGGCTTCGAGGACGACGACGGCTGCCCCGACGACGACAACGACGGCGACGGCATCCTCGACAAGGACGACACCTGCCGCGACAAGCCCGAGGACGAAGACGGCTTCGAGGACATCGACGGCTGCCCGGAGCTCGACAACGACGGCGACGGGTTCATGGACACCGAGGACGACTGCACGAACGCCCCGGAGACCTGGAACAGCTACCTGGACAAGGACGGCTGCCCGGACGTCATCCCGGAGGATCTGCGGGAGTTCGCGGGCGCCATCCCGGCCATCCAGTTCCAGGTGAACAGCGCCGTCCTGCTGCGAACGGCGAAGCCGCTGTTGGACAAGGCCGCGCGCGCGCTGAACCGCTACCCGGAGCTCGCCGTCGAGATCCAGGGCCACGCCAGCAGCGACGGCGACGACGACAAGAACCTGCGCCTCAGCCAGGACCGCACCGAGACCGTGCGCGAGTACCTCATCGCCCGCGGCGTGGACCCGGATCGCCTGCGCGCCCGCGGCTACGGCGAGACCCAGCCCGTGGCCAGCAACGAGACCGAAGAGGGCCGCAAGGCGAACCGACGCGTCGAGTTCAAGCTCTACCGCGCCGACTGACCTCCGCCCGCCCCGAGACCGGGCGCCGGGATGCCCGGTGATTCCGGACCGACCGTTGCTCATGGGGCGGGGCATGTTGAACACACCCTCGTCCTTCCGCGGGATGTCCCTCCTTGCCTGCGCCGCCCTCACCGGCGGCACCGCGACGCTCCTGGCCCCGGCGTCTGCGGAGGCCTGCGGGGGTTTCTTCTGTCAGATCACACCGGTCGAGCAGAACGCCGAACGCATCCTCTTCGAGATCAACCCTGACCAGACGATCACGACCACGGTCGAGATCAGCTACGCCGGCGAGCCCGAAGGGTTCTCCTGGGTCGTCCCCATCGTGGAGACCCCGGACCTGCTCGCCGTGCCGCCCTCGGCCCTCCGTCTGCTGGACGGCTCCACCGTCCCCTCCATCATCGCGCCCCCCACGAAGTGCTCGGATCCCGCGAGCAACCTCCGCTTCGCCTCGCCCACGGCGATGAACGACTCCGCCGAGAGCGGCGGCGGCGGCGGCCAGGGTGTCGAGGTCGAGGACCTGCCCCAGGTCGGTCCGTTCGACCCGGAGGTGGTCAGCTCGGACGACCCCGCGGAGCTCATCACCTGGCTGAACACCAACGGCTACCTGATCACCGAGGGCATGGAGCCCTACGTCGCGAGCTACGTGTCCAGCGGCATGAAGTTCCTGGCCATGAAGCTGGCCCCCGGCGCCGGCGTCGCCGACATCACGCCGATCTCCATGAGCTACACGGGCGAGCCGATGGTCCCCATCTCGCTTACCGCCGTGTCCGCCGAGCCCGAGATGGGCGTGATGGTGTTCGTCGCCGGTGACGGCCGCTACGAGTCCGCCAACTTCGGCAACCTCGAGATCGACGTGGCCGACGTCCAGGCGTCGCCCCTCGACGGGTCCAACAACTACTACCCCCTGCTGTCCTGGATGATCGACGAGCAGGGCGGCCGCGCCTTCGTGACCGAGTTCGCGGACACGGCGACCACGGTCTCCACCGGCGCGGACGGCTTCTTCCTGAACGCCGCGGACGACCTGGAGGCCCGCGAGTGGCTCGCCGGCGTCCTCTCCCGCCAGGCCTACGTGACGCGGATGTACACGCGGATCTCGGGCTGGGAGATGGAGTTCGACCCGACCTTCGCGCGCGCGTCCAGCGACGCCACGGTCTCCCGCACGCTCGACCTGTCCGACCGCCCCGCGGTGGAGGTCTGCGGCCCCGGCAACCGCGAGACGCGCCAGCTCTGCGGCCAGACGTACTGCGGCGTGGACGCCATGTGCGCCAGCACCGACGCCGGCATCGACGGGTGCATCTGCCCGGCCGGCTCCACGGCCCGCGTCATCTCCGAGCCCTGCAGCCCCGGTGGCTTCCTGCGCCAGACGGTCACCTGCCAGCGCAACGACCTCGAGTTCCTCACGGACGTCATCGGCACGGCGGACGGGCCGGCGAACCCCTGCGACACCGCCACCTGCGGCCAGTTCGGTCAGTGCGTGCCCGTCAACGGCTTCGCCACCTGCGCGTGCGACGACGGCTTCGCGGCCGTCCCGGACGGCGCGGGCGGCTCCGTCTGCGCCGCCGTCGACAAGGAGTTCGGGCCCGAGAAGCTGCTCTGGGACAGCGCGGGCTGCGGCGGCGGCTGCTCGTCCGAGCCCTCCCGCGGCGGCGCCGGCGCGGCGCTCCTGCTCCTCGGCCTGCTCGCGCCCCTGGCGGTGCGTCGCCGACGCTGACCCCCACGACTTCGTCACCCGTGTAGCCAGGCATGGGCGGCGTCCACGAAGCCCCCCGGCGATCCTCGTCGGGGGGCTTCCTCGTTCTGGCGGTGGCGCTGGTATTCTCCCGCGGCTCAGGCCGAGGGGTCGGCTGAGTTCGGAGTCTCCATGCCCCTGCTTCGTGCCCTCCTGGTCCTGCTCGTCCCCGTCGCGCTGCTCGCTGGCTGCCCGCCCGTCGGTGACGACGACGACGCGGCGATCGACTGCACCGCGGACAACCGGCCCACGCTGACCATCGTCTCGCCCGACACGGGCGCCCAGTACGACAGCGGCGACAGCATCAACTGGTCGCTGACGATCACGGACCCGGACACGGATCCCGCCGATCTCGTCATCATCGTGCAGGACGTCACCGGCAGCACCGCGGAGGACCTGGACGTCACCGTCCCGCCTCCCGGTGGGACCGGGCAGACGACCTTCACCATGAGCGCGGATCTGCTCCCCTCGGGCGCCGCCACCCCGGTCCGCATCGTGGTCGAGGACCCGGACCTGTGCTCCGTGAACGACCAGATCCTCATCTGCGTCGACTACAGCCAGCCGCCCTGCAACTGAGCGTGGCGCCAGAGCACGCGCAAGCGGCTCACCAACGCGGCGCGGCGCCGCGTCCCCCGAGCTTGTAGACGCAGGATCCGCGCGACTCCGCGCGGGTTCAGGCCCATCCCTGTCCAGAGTCCAGGAGCGTCCGCCATGCGACGCAGCTCGGCGGACCACCACGGATCGGTGGCCAAGGCGCGGTCCAGGTCGTAGGTGCATCCCCGGACCGTGGGGATCCCAGCGAGCGTCGGAGCGTGGCGCGCGAGCATGGCGCGGACCAGGCGTCGCCCGGAGCGCTGCTCGGCCGTCATCGTCAGGCAGAGCCCGAGGACCCGCGGCTCCCAGCAGACCGGGACGACGCGCGTGTGCGGCCGCCGGCTGAGCACACCGTTCCACGTGACACGTGCCTGGCGCGTCCAGAGGCTGAGCCAGGCGCCGTGGCTGTCCGGGTGCGCCCACGACGGCGGCGGAGGCACGGCGTCAGCGGGGTCGCCCACAGCGGTGACGCCGAGCTTGCGCAACCGGGAGTCCGGCGTGCGGCCGCCGAGGGCCGTGTCCCCCCAGATCACGTCGCCGCTCATCCCGGAGAGCAACGTCGGCGCCGCCCAGAGCGTGTCCGTGTGAGCGCCCGGGGCGGCGTCCGGTCCGCCCCATCCGCCGGATGCCGTGAACACGCGGTCCTCGTGGAGGCGCGCCGCCTCGCCTGGCAGGGTGGTGACGGTGTGAGGGCGGTCCAGCGCCGCCGCGACCCTGGTGGCGACGGGCAGGTCGGCGCAGTCGGCTTCTCCGAAGGTGGCCACGCGACCTGCGGCGGCGGCGGCGATGGCGCGGGAGTCGAGCCCCCCGGACAGGGCCGCCCAGGCGTCCCCGTGCGCGGCGACGGCAGCGCGCAGGTGCTCCCACAGCCTGTCGGCGGTGGCGGGGCCCGCGGGCGAGGGGAGCTCCCACGGCGTGACGACCCGCTCCACGTCCGCCAGCAGGGTCCGCGTCCCCGTGGTGAAGCCCCAGGCCACGAAGTCCGCCACGCCCGCGCAGTCCAGCGGACGCGGGTGGAACGGCAACAGGCTCGCCGCCTCCGTCCCGGTGCGGCGGCAGCGGAACCGCCGGTCGAGCGGGCCCACGGGCCTCAGACGAGCTCGGAGAAGGTGCGGAGGAGGGCGTCGACCGCGTCGTCCCCGGTCTGCAGGTGGGTCACGAACCGCAGGGTCGTGGGCGACGTCGCGTGGGTGCCGATCCCGCGCTCGGCCAGGATCTCCACCCAGGCGCCAGCGTCACGTCCAGTCCCCCCGACGTCCACGTACGCCATGTTCGTCTGGACGGTCGCCAGGTCCACACTCACCCCGGGCAGCGCGTTCAGCGTCTCGGCGATCCGGTGCGCGCGGCGGTGGTCGTCCAGCATGCGGTCCACGTGGTGGTCGAGCGCGTGCAGGCCGGCCGCGGCGAGGATCCCGGCCTGGCGCATCCCCCCGCCGAACATCTTGCGGAACCGGTGCGCGCGCTCGACGAACGCGCAGCTCCCCACGAGCAGCGAGCCCACCGGAGCGCCCAGGCCCTTGCTGAGGCAGACGCTGATGGAGTCGAAGGGCTCCGCGATCGCGGCGACGGGCACATCCAACGCCACCGCGGCGTTGAACACCCGCGCACCGTCGAGGTGCAGCTTCAACCCTTCGTCGTCCGCGACCGCGCGCAGGGCGCGCAGGGTCTCCAGCGGATAGACGGTGCCGCCGCCGCGGTTCGCCGTGTTCTCGACACACAGGAGCTTGCTGACGGGGAAGTGCGAGAGCCCGCCGGGCGGGCGGACCGCCGCCCGGACGTCCACCGGATCCAGGATGCCCATGGCCCCGGGCACCTGCCGCAGCGAGCAGCCGGACAGCGCCGCGAAGCCGCCGCCCTCGTACAGGAAGATGTGCGAGGTGGACTCCGCGATGATCTCGTCCCCAGGCTCGGTCCAGGTGCGGATCGCCACCTGGTTGGCCATCGTCCCGGAGGGAACGAAGAGCGCCGCCTCCTTGCCGAGCAGCGCGGCCACGCGGTCTTGCAGGGCGTTGACGCTCGGGTCGTCGCCGAACACGTCGTCGCCGACTGGGGCCTCGGCGATGGCGGCGCGCATGGCGGCCGTGGGGACGGTCACGGTGTCGGAGCGGAAGTCGTGGCGCATGGGGTCTCCGGGGGCGATGCGTGCGCGGGGACGCGACGGCTAGGATGCCTCCGTTGGAACGTGACGTCCCATCGACCCGCCGTAGAGCGCTGGCTGCCTTCGGGGCCGCGGTCGCGCTCCTCCTCCTGAGCCGGCTGCCGTTCCTGCTCGCGCAGCCCGACTGGGGCGTGTTCTTCACCGAGCACATGTGGCTGATCACCGACTGGGCCGCAGTGAATCGCTGGGAGGAGGTCACGGGGCAGACCGCGTCGCTGGCGGCTCTGGACCCGGGCCTGTATCGGCTGCACTACCACGGCGGCGCCGCGGCGATCGCGGAGGCCGTCGGCTGGATGGGCGCGCTGACGGGCGACGTCGGCCTGCTGCAGCTCCAGCTGGTCGGTCTGCTGTTGTCGATCGTGGCGGTGACCGCCTACCTCGCGGGGCTGCGCCGGATCTGGCCGGACGACCACGTCCGCCACGCGCTGAGCCTGTTCATCGTCTGGCTGGCCCCGCCGACGCTGCTGCTGTGGCTGACGTTGATGCCCATGGGCCACTACATGGAGTCGTGGCTGTTCCACGCGCTCGCCCTCCCCGCGCTGGCGCACACGTGCTCGGGCCGTGGCGGAGCGCGCTTCCTCGCGGCCGTGGGCGTCGCCGCGGGGCTCGCCACGGTGTACGTCGTCAGCAACGTCGTGTTCCTGGGGCTGATCGGCGGCGCGTTCCTCCTGTGGGCGGAGCGGCCCCTGCGAGCCCGGCTCCTGCCCCTGGTGGGGATGGTGGTCACCTGGGCGGTGACCTGGGCCGTGGCCGGTGGACCGCGCGGCTCGGAGGCCTACGCCCGTCTCACCGCGCCCGTCGGACCGGCAGAGGAGGGGCCATCGCTGCTGGCCCGCATGGCCCAGAACGGCCAGGAGTTCCTGTCGTGGACCGCCCTGGTGGATGGGGTGGCCTGGTGTCAGCGGGGCGTGTTCGCGGTGTTCGAGCCCGCGAGCGATCCGACCGGGCGCTCGGCCGCGCTCCTGCTGGCCGCGGCCGTCGGTGCCGGAGCCCTCTATTTGCTGTGGCACACCGTCCAGCTGGTCGTGCCCGGACGGCGCGCGGGGATGGGGCTGCCCGAGCGGATCCTGGCGGTGCACGGCGTCCTCCTGGTGCTGACCGCGTCGGCCTTCCTGGCCGTGCGCGAACCCACCGCGGGGATGGAGCTCGTCAGCTACACGACCCTGAGCTACTGCGGACTGATGTTCGGGTTGGCGCAAGCGGCGGCGGCGCTCGTCAGCCGCGCGAAGGGTCCCGGGCGGCTGGTGTCCGCGGGCGTCGTCGGTGGGCTCGTCCTGCTCCTGGCGGCGGGCTGGTTCCAGTCCAGTCGGTGGACGCTGCGCCCGTTGGACCGACCGAACATCCAGAGCGTGGAGTTCCGGCGGGTCGCCGAGGTGGCGCGGATGAAGGCCGAGCGGCCCGAGGGTGCCGACGGAGCCGCTCGGGTGACCGCGTACTGCAACGCCGCCTACCCGGGCAACGCCGCGTTCTGCAACGAGATCGGTTGGCTGACCGCCTTTCCCGAGCCGGAGCACGGACGGTCCATCCAGTCGGTAGTGACGGAGCTGGCGGCGATCTGCGCTGCGGCGCCGCCGGACCAGCGGGTCGCCTGCGCCACCGCCGCCGGGGCCAGGGCGCCCAGGAGCCCCATCTGCGACGTGGGCATGCCGTCGACGAGCGTGATGGATCGCTGCGATCCCTTCCCAGACACGTTGCGGCAGGCGTGCCTCACCGGCCTCCACCGGGGGCCGCTCCCGCGCGTCCACCACTACAACCCGTGCGGCGTCCAGGCGCTCCAGGGGATCTGTGGGTTCGGTGACCCAGAGGTCGTCGCCGACTGGCGATACCGCGGGTGCCTGGAGGCGAGCAGCGCGATGCTCACGGGGATGCCCCCGATGCCCCCGGCGCCGACGCTCGATCCGACCCATCCGTGCGCAGGGTGGCCCGCGGACTGGCAGGGGATCTGCGTGTCCGTCGCGGCCGCCAGACGGGCCGAGGCCGGCGCTCCGTCCTGCGAGGACATCTACTTCGAGCGCTTCGCGACGGGTCTCCCCGCGGAGAACCGGCTGATCTACGGGCAGTGCGCCTACGCGGGCGCCCTCCCCACGGGGTGGGACGCCTACCCCTCCTGTGTCATCGGGATCGCACGCGCCCTCGAGGGCGTGAGCTGCTCCTGGTCCGGCGACCCGTTGCGCCTGTAGAGAGCGGACGCGGCCCCACGCCGGGTACGATTGGCGCCGGTTTGGAGAGTGCCC